>QQTW01000020.1_pt1 | contig 154175 bp, 143 predicted proteins | sample 1904831 | NCBI WGS metagenome assembly QQTW01 (sample SAMN09435610, study PRJNA476489) | Subsurface metagenome, whole genome shotgun sequencing project. | reverse complement strand
ACGTCGTCGATGTCCTGGATCGCGACGGTCTCGGTGATCTCCACGATCAGCCGCTCGCCGACGCCGGGATGCGCGCGCATCAAGGATTCGATGGTGGCCCACCAGTCCGGATCCATCGTGGTGTCCGGCGAGATGTTGAGGCTGAGCTGCACATCAGGGGCCGCGGCGAGCTCGGCGATGGCGAGCTCCAGCACGCGATGATCGACCAGCCGGATCAGGCCGAGCCGCTCGGCGACCGGCACGATGTCGGGCGCGAGCAGCGCACGGCCGTCGTCCTGCTCCATGCGGACCAGGCACTCGTAAAACGACGGCTGCCGCGAGCGCGCATCGACTACCGGCTCGAAGCCGATCACGATGCGGCGCTCGTTCAGCGCGGTGACGATCTCGTCGGTGACGCGGATGTTGACGCGGCGCTGCGCGTCGCGCTCGACATTCGGCTTCCACAGCGCGAACGAACCGGCGCGGCGGCTCTTGGCGGCATCCAGCGTCTCCTGGGCGCGATTGACCGCCTCTTCCGCCGACTTCGCATGGCGCGGGATGGTGACGGCACCGATCGATGCGGTCACCGATACCGGGCCGGACCTGGTCGGCACCACCTCGTCGCGCACCGCGGCGAGGAAGCGCTCGGCCGCGACGTTGGTATCGTCGACGGTGCAGTTGCGCAGGATCAGGCCGAACTTGTTGCCGGAGAAGCGGCCGAGCATGTCGCCGCTGCGCAGCCGGGCGCGAATCCGCTTCGCCACCTCGGCGATGACGGCGTCCGCGACATCGAAGCCGAAAGCGTCGTTGACCCGCGCCAGATGATCGATGCCGATCAGCATGAAGGCACAGGAAGTGCGGAAGCGCGCGCACTCCTCGATGCTCTCGGCGAGCGAGGCGACCAGATGGGTGCGGTTGAGCTCGCCCGTCAGCGGATCGTGCCGCGACAGTTTCAAGAGCTGCTCGTCGCGGGCGTGGCGTTCATTGTTGACCCGGACGATGCCCTGCACCCGCGACGGCCTGCCGTCGGGGCCGGCAAACCAGCAGCCGGTCTCCTCGATCCAGATCACCGGCGCCGATGTGACGCTCCGTACGCCATATTCGATCCGGTAAGGCACCGGCTCCCCGCTTCGCGACGGCGCGGCGTGGCCGAGCGCGTCCACGCGAATGCTGCGCGACGGCTCGATCAGCTTCGCGAGCTCGGCGCCGCTCGCCAGCGCCGCGACCGGGATGTCCGGGAACACCGTCGCCACATTGTCGCTCCAGGCCATCGCGTCGCTCGCCAGGTCCCAAGCGAAGGTCGCTTGGCCGAGCGAGGCGAGGATGCTGGCAGCTGGCGGGACAGGGGGCATCGAACATGTCTCGATTTGGGACGGCACCCGGTGATTCTCCACAGCCTCAAGATAGTGGTTCCGGCGAATCCAACGCTAGGAGAAGTTGATAAATAATCTGGAAACCACGTTTTCGACTGCCGCGGAACGAACTGGGGATGGCGGGCATGACCCTTGCCATGAGGGTGTTGCAGAGGGACGCAACGTCCCAAACTATGACGCTCCATCGGGTCGCAGGCGATGTTTGATATCGATCAGTCAGAGGTCCTCGACGGCGAGTTCACCGACACTGCCGCCGTGACCAGCACGGCGCTGGTGCCGCTGGCCGTGACCACCCATTGGGCGCCCAAGATCCCGCTGCCGCACGGGGACCCGTCATTTCTGGCTCACCTGATCGCAACCGCCGCGCACGAGCCGCAGACGTGCGGGCTGCGGCGTGGGTCATTGGCCGACGCACAGACCGCCTACGGCCCGCATATCGACGAACGCCGCAGCGTGACGCGACGCACCCGGCAGATCATCTAGCAAACCATCGCGCGATCAGCGGGCCTTGACCGGCCGGTTGCCGTGACTGTCCTGCGGCACGCCGCGGCGCAGCGACATGTGGGAATGGATGCCGAGCCAGCGCCCGTCGGCCTGGCGCGCGAGGATGATCGTCGCCCGCCCCGGCCGGTCGAAGCGGCTGCCGTCCGGATTGAAGCCGGTGCTGGTCCAGGGCGTGATCACCGTCGCCATGCCGCCATCGGCGCTGATCAGCACCTCCGTATGCGCGAGATCGAAGGCGAAATCCGCGGTGCGGGGCCAAACGTTGTCCCACTGCATCTCGGTCCAGCGCGTGCGGCCGTGGATCAGTTCCTGATAGGTGCCGAACGAGATGATGTCCGGATGCCAGAACGGGCGGGCGGCCGCATAGTCGACCGCCCTGACGCAGGCAGCGAACCGTTCGAGCCAGTCGAAGATCGATTGCGTTGTCGTCGGATCGGCGATCGGAAGGGGCGCGTGTTCGTTCATGGCTCCCTCCGAAAACACGCTAGCGTTGCGGCCCGTCCGATGACGGGTGGCCGCCCGGCTGCAGATCCGGCGAGGCGACCGTCGGCTTGGGCGCAGACTGATCGAGCAGCACGGATTCCGCGACCGATGTCGCCGGCGGGACCGGTGCAGGCGCCGGAGCGGCGACAGGCGCGGGCTCGGGCCGCGGTGCAGGCTGCGCGACAGGTGCAGGCTGTGGTGCCTCGGGCTGCGCCTTGCTGACGCTCGGTGCCGGCGCCGCAGGCGCGACCACCGCACGGCGGCGGGTGCGCAGCGCAATTCCGGAAATGAAATCGACCAGCGCCAGCAGCGTCAGCAGGCAATAGGTCGAGTTGCCGAACTTCGGCCACAGCACGAATTCGGCGGCGGCCGCGCCGAACACGATCAGCGACAGCAGATGGTCGGTGAGATATTTCGCGCCGGGGCGCGCGCCCTTGATGACCTCGAGCAGCAACAGCAGCACGCCGGCGGCAAGCAGCATGTCGCTGAGCGTGATCTGCCACTGTTCGCCCGACAGCAAGGTCAGCCTGATCAGCGGGTCCGTGAAGGACACGCCGGGCATCAGGAAAGCGATGATGTTGTAGACCGCGAGCGGAACGAGCAGCAGCGGAAAACCGACCATCGGGGCTTGCGCCTTATTTCAGGGAGAACCAGCAAAGCGGCGATGGCACTTGCCTCGCCGCGGACGCGCGTCTTGACCGCACTCGTTGGCCGAATTCAGGCGCAGCGCCGTTTGATTGGAGCACAACCTTATCGGAAAACCGCTACGCACTTTTCCGGGTCATGCTCGCGCCTCCGCGGCGCGGCAGCCGAAGTCCGATCAGGACTCTTTCTTGGCCTTCAGGACCTGGCGGCCCTTGTACATGCCGGTCTTCAGGTCGAGGTGGTGCGGACGGCGCAGCTCGCCGGAGTCCTTGTCCTCGACATAGGTCGGGGTCTTGATCGCATCGGCCGAACGGCGCATGCCGCGACGCGACGGCGAGGTTTTTCTTCTGGGAACGGCCATGACGGTGTCCTCTAGGGTGTTGCGGAGGCATCGTCCGAAATACGGACGTGGCTCAGCGCTTCGAAGCGCAAGCTGCGATGCCGGTAAGGCCGCGCTTATAGAGGAAGGCACTCCGTAAAGCTAGGGCCGGAGACAGCAAAATGCGCCCGAAATCGCGCTCAATCGCCGCGATTGTCGCGCCAGCACCGCGTCACGGTATTGGCCCGGGCCATGTAGGTGCCGGACAGCCTGCGCACCCCCGGCCCCGGGTTCCGGGCGCTCCTTTTGAGCGGATTCGGCAGAATCGCCGCCAAAAGCGCGGCTTCCCGGGGCGACAGCGCCGCGGCGGACCGGCCAAAGGCATATTGGGCGCCGGCTTCGGCGCCAAACTGCCCGGCTGGGCCCATTTCCGCGATGTTCAGGTAGATTTCCAGGATCCGCTGCTTCGGCAGCACGAAGTCGATCCAGAGCGCCAGCGGCAGTTCCAGCCCCTTGCGGATCACGCTGCGGCCGGACCACAGGAACAGGTTCTTGGCCACCTGCTGGGTGATGGTCGAGCCGCCGCGGGCCACCTCACCGTCCTCGGCATCGTTGACCGCCTCGCGCAGCGCGCCCCAATCGACGCCCCGGTGCTTGCAGAAATGGGCATCCTCCGAGCTGACCACGGACCGCGGCAGGTAGGGCGACATCGCGCCGAAATCGACCCAATGCCGCGTGACCGGGGCGCCTCGCAGGGTCCGCCACGCCATCAGGGCCGAGACCGGCTGACCGGTGCGGTAGAACGGCGTCACCAGATAGGGCAGCAACAGCACCGCCAGCAAAACCAGCAATAAAATTCGGACAATGCGCAAAACGAGGGTTTCCGGGGAGGACCTCTCCAGCAACGATTTGGCACCCGCCCGCCAGGACACGGCCGGCACCGTCAGACGTCTGTGGGATAATTCACGGTTTTTCCAGCACTTTTAAGGCGCGAATCCATAGCAGGGTGGAATTGACGAAGCCGATCTCATCAACGATTGTCCGGCCGAAAATCGATCTGGAGCAATTCTTAATGACGACCGGTACTGCAGAGTTTTCCAAGCGGCTGGACCAGACCGCGGAGGATACCGAAGCCCTGCTCGCGAAACTGCTGTCCGACGCGACCGAGAGCGACGAGATCGTGCGCCCGAAGCGGCTGATCGAGGCGATGCGCTATTCAAGCCTCGGCGGCGGCAAGCGGCTGCGGCCGTTCCTGGCGGTCGAGAGCGCCGCGGTGTTCGGCATCCCGCGCGAAGCCGCGCTGCTGGTCGGCGCCGCGCTGGAATGCATCCACTGCTACTCGTTGATCCATGACGATCTGCCGGCGATGGACAATTCCGACCTGCGCCGCGGCCGCCCGACCCTGCACAAAGCCTATGACGACGCCACCGCGATCCTCGCCGGCGACGCGCTGCTGACGATTGCCTTCGACATCATCACCCGCGATGCGATCCACAAGGACGCTCAGGTGCGTCTGCTGCTGACCCGCGCGCTGGCCCGCGCCTCCGGCGTCGGCGGCATGGCCGGCGGCCAGATCCTCGACCTCGCCGGCGAAGGCCGTTTCGGCGACCGCGAGCCGGTCGACGTCGCCCGCGTGCAGCAGATGAAGACCGGCGCGCTGCTCCGCTTCGGCTGCATCGCCGGCGCGATCCTCGGCCAGGCCTCGCAGAAGGAATACCAGGCGCTCGACGATTACGGCAAAGCGCTCGGCGAGGCCTTCCAGATCGCCGACGATCTGCTCGACGTCGAGGGTGACGCGGCCGCACTCGGCAAGCCGGCCGGCGCCGACGCCGCACTCGGCAAGACCACCTTCGTCACCCAGCTCGGCATCGACGGCGCCAAGCAGCGCGTGCGCGACCTCTTGGCGCGCGCCGATGCCGCACTGTCGGTGTTCGGCGATCGGGGCGACGTGCTGCGCGCCGCAGCCCGCTTCGTCGCCGAGCGCAAGAACTAGATCATGATGCGAATCGCATCATGATCTAATCTCTTTTCTGAGCATGATCTCCGCGCAAACGCGTTGCGTTTGTCGCGAGGGAAAACCGGACTCCACTTTTCCGGATCATGCTCTAACTGGAAATCGCCCGAAATGAACAAGGAATTCGACGACCGCCTTGTTCGTTTCCGCAAGCTGCCGATGCCGGTCCGCGTGGTGGTGGGCCGGCCGCGCACCTTCACTTCGATCGTGGTCGGCATCGTCGTCGCGCTGTTGATGCCCGGCTCGCTACGCCTCGTCACGCGCCTGCTTGCCGGCTGGGACGCCTTCGCCGCGCTCTACCTGGTGCTCGCCTATCTGATGATGCTGCGCTGTGGCGTCGCCCACATCAAGCGCAGCGCCATCCTGCAGGACGACGGCCGTTTCCTGATCCTGCTGCTGACCGCGTTCGGCGCGCTGGCGAGCCTGTTGGCCATCGTGTTCGAGCTCGGCGCCTCCAAGGGCAGCCCGGCCGGACTGGCGGTGGCCATCGTCACCATCACGCTGTCATGGGCCATGGTGCACACCGCATTCGCGCTGCACTACGCCCATGAGTTCTATCGCGGCAAGACCCCCGGCGGATTGCAGTTTCCAAGCGGCGATGCGCATACCGACGTCGACTATTGGGACTTCGTCTATTTCTCGTTCGTGATCGGCATGACCGCGCAGGTCTCCGACGTCGGCATCACCGACAAGATCATCCGCCGCACCGCGACCGTGCACGGCATCATCTCGTTCGTGTTCAACACCGCGCTGCTGGCGCTGATGGTGAACATCGCGGCGAGCTTGATTTAGCGCGTTATCAATTGGATCGAACGGTTCGGCCACGGACTCTCGTCACCTCTCCCCGACGGGGAGAGGTCGATTTGCGCAGCAAATCGGGTGAGGGGCCGCGGCGCTAACGAGAGACCGCAATCCCTCACCCGGCGCTGCGCGCCGACCTCTCCCAAGGGAGAGGTGAAGTACCGCTGCAGCTGCAGCTCAACCTAATCTCCCCGGGCGCTAGTTGCAGACCTCGACATTGCCGACGTTTCCGCCGGGGCCGCCGCCGCCGCGGTATTCGAGATGGCAGCCGCGCCTGACCGGACGGCACAGATAGGCATCGCACGTGATCTGCCCGCTGCCGCCGCCTTCCGCCCTCGCACGGCCCTGCGGGCGCGGAATGTCGGCGGACGGGAGCTGCGGCTCGCGCTGCGGGCGGAACGCACGGTCCTGCTCGCGGCGCGACGGGCGCTCGTCGCCGTCGCGTTTGGCGACCGGCTTCCGCTCGCGCCGTTTTTCGCATTCATTGTCGTCGTTGAGGAACGAGCCCTCGGCACACACGATCGTGGTGCAGCGATCGCCATCGGCCCTATAGCCGTGCTCGCAGACCAGCGGACAGACGCGGGACTGCTTCAGCCTGACGGCATCGAGCGTGTCGACACTCGCGGCCTTGACGTCGAGTCTGGTGCCGGCATAGCGGTTGAACAGCGTCAGCGAGCGCTGCGACGCCGCGTTCCAGTCGCCATCGACGGCGCCGGTCAGGCAGCCGACGCGGCGCAATTCGGTCTGCACCGATTTGACTACGTCGGCCTCGGGCGCCCCGGTGGCGAGTGCCGCCACGGTCGTGGTCTTCTCAGGCGGAGCTGATGGCGCGGCCGCAGCCGGCGTTGCCGATTGATCGGCAGCAGCCTTGTTCGCCGCGGCGCGATCGGCGAGCGCAGCATCCGCCTGACGCCTCTGCTCGGCAACCGTGGCCTGCTCCTGCGCGACCTGCTTGGCCCGTTCGGCGGCAAGACGCGCGGCTTCGGCAGCCTTCGCGTCGGCCTCGGCCTTCGCCTGCTGCGCCTTCTGCGCGCCCTCGGCGGCAAGCCGTGCACGCTCCTGCTCGGCCAGACGCGCCTTCTCGGTGGCGGCGACGCGCGCGTCCTCGGTCGCGAATTTATCGAGCTGCAACCTGGCGAGGTTGGCGTAGTAGCCATTCGGATACTGCGCGAGGAAAGCATTCATCGCGCTCTTGTTGCCGATCTGCAGCGCGAGCTCGTAGTCGCGCCTGGCTTCCGACTGCGGCGTCGGTGCCGACATCGGGGACGCGGCAGCGGCGACGGGCGCCGGCTTGGCTAGTGCCGGCACCAGCGGCACGTCCTCGCCGCCGAGCGAGCCATAGACGAACGGCTCCTGGCGGTTGTTGGTGGTCTTCAGCACCTCGTCGCGGACATAGCCGAAGGCGCGACGGACATCGAGACCGGGCGTCGGCAGGAACTTCGACAGCGCGATCGTGAACGGGCTGTTCTTGCCGTCGCCGTCGGCCGCCGTAGACCCGGCTTTCGCCGAATAGGCGATCAGCACGTTCGGACTGGTCGGCTCGACCTTGGCGAGGCCCTGCCCGATCGCCCGGGTCGCCAGCGTCCGCTTCATGGTCTTGGCGAACGGGTTGTCGCGGCAGGCATCGAGGATCACCAGCCGCAGCTTCCGCGCCGGCTCGATCGCGACCAGGATACGGTCGAGCGAAAACGCCTCGTCGTAGACGTCGGTGTCGCGCTCCAGGCGGGCATCGACCGGGATCAGGTAGTTGGCGCCGTCGACCTCGATGCCGTGGCCGGCGTAATAGACCAGCGCAATATCGGCATCGCGGGCGAGGTCGGCGAATTCGCGCAGTGCGCGGCGGGTCTCGACCGCCGGCAGGTCCTTGCGGAAGTCGACCGTGTCGAAGCCGGCATTCTTCAGCGTCGCTGATATCACCGAGGCATCGTTGACCGGGTTGGCCAGCGGCGCGGTGTTCCGATACGCCGAGTTGCCGAGCACCAGGGCCACGCGCTTTTCCGCGAAGGCGGGCTGGCAGACGATCAGCAGAACGGCCGCGACGGCGAGCAGCAATCGATTCAATTTCAAGAACCCAGACCTGTTCATGGCGATACTCTGGCGGTTTTCCAGCATGCAGGTCCGAATACCAGAATCAAGCGCGGCATTTTGTGAGGCGCCTCACGATCCGCGCCGGCGTCGACCATGTCACCCTGACTGTTAGTCGACGAGACGGACCGCCGGTTCGGATTTGGCCGGGCACGAGATTTGGTGCACGATCCGGACAACAAGAACAGACGCACGGAGGACGTGATGCAGGGCACCAGCGCGGCGGTTCCATCCGCCAGACCCGGCAAGATCGGCGGCATGATCGGCAGCATGGCCCGAAACCTCCTCGCCCTCGCGCTGCTGGCCGGCTGCGCCGCGGGCTGCGGCCTGGTCGACGCCGTGTTCGACGGCTTCAAGCACGCCAAGGCCGTGGAGAACGATCTGGTTGCGATGGTCGGGGTCAAGCCGGCGGTCGGGTTCAACTGGCACAATGGCCGGCTCACATCGGTGACCGTCACCTTCCCCAGCCTGCTCCAGGACAAGCCGTTGCAGCAACTTGCCGTCGCCGCGCGCGCGGCGGTCGGCAAGGAGTTCAAGCAGCGCGCCGACGATGTCGTGCTCGCCTTCTCGCTGGGGCCGTCCGAGACGCCGGCGGCACAAGTCGACCAGGCTCAGGACAAGAACCTGCCTTGAGCGGATTTATTCCCCGCCATTTATTCCTCACCTTGCGTCACGTGCTCCTGATATTGCGGCAGGTCGTCCAGTATCGCGTACCACGGCGCCTTGGAGCCGACGAAGATATGGGCGGTCGGCCGGATCGAAGGCGGCTCGCGCAGCGTACCCATAGTGACATGGGCATAGGCGCCGTTACGGACCTGCGAATAGAGCAGCGACCCGCAGCGGCCGCAATGCGCGTCGTGGGTGATCTCATCGCCATAGATCAGGAGGCGGTCGGCGCCGCGTGTGACGGTAAATTTTTTGCGGGCAATCCCCGCGAACGGCTTGAACGCCGATCCCGTGGCGCGCCGGCAGTTCGAGCAGTGGCAATTCAGCGCATAGGCAAACGCGTCGGCCACCTCGTAGCGCACGTCGCCGCAGAAGCATTCGCCGGTCAGGATGATTTCATTCGAATTTGCAGATGCGGTCACAGCTTGCTCCTCACGCAGAATTTTGCCGCCGGCCATGGCGCGATGCGGCGGTTCGCGGCTAGATTGCAGAGCCCTTTCCATTCCGATTGAATCGGAACGGGCTCGCGATCCTCGTTTGACGCGTTCCTCACGCGAACCGGTACCCGCTTCGCTCGAAAACGCTCCTGTAGACCAAAACCCCTGCCGGGAGGACCAACCCATGAGCCAAGATCGATCCACCGTCGAGAACGTCGTGCAAACCTATTTCGACGGCCTCTACGAAAGCAATGCCGACAAGCTCGCCGAAGCCTTTCATCCAAGCGCCGATCTGCGCTGGGTAGAGAAGGGCGAGCTGAAGGTCCTGACCGTGCCGGACTGGCTCGCTCTGGTGCGCAAGCGCACGTCGGCGAAGGCCGAAGGCAAGCCGCGCGAGGACTTCATCGTCACCATCGACCGCTCCGACGACAACACGGCCTTCATCAAGGTGCGTTGCCAGCTGCCGCCGCGCTACTTCACCGACTACCTCGTCGCCATGAAGCTCGCCGACGGCTGGCAGATCGTCTCGAAGTCCTACCGCTACGACCTCAAGGACTGACCGCCGCTCCCGCCGCGTTTCCACGACGGCTTTGTGACATGCCCAAGCGGCCCGGCTCCGGCCGGACCGCATTGACTGGCGCTGGTTTCCGGGCGAATTGAGCCGTTATGGAAGCCAAGTTTCAGATCTTTCTCAGCTTGCTCGGCGTGCTGGCGGGAACCGCCCTGGTTGCGCGGCGGACCGATGTCGCGCCGGCGATCCTGCTGCTCCTGGTCGGCGTGGTGCTCGCCTTCGTGCCGGGCATGCCGTCGCTGGAACTGCCGCCCGAGCTCGTGCTCCTGGTGGTGCTGCCGCCGCTGATCTATTCGGCGAGCGTCGCGATGAGCTGGCGCGAATTCAGGGCCAATCTGCGGCCGATCATCCTGCTGTCGGTCGGCTGCGTGATCTTCACTGCCTTCCTGGTCGCGGCGGCGACCCACTATCTGATCGGCCTGCCCTGGAGCGTCGGCTTCCTGCTCGGGGCGATCGTCGCGCCGCCGGACGTGGTGGCGCCGCTCGCAATCGCCCGCAAGCTCGGCATGCCCCGCCGCATCCTGGTGATCCTCGAGGGCGAGGGGCTGGCCAATGACGCGACCGCGCTGATCCTCTACCGCTTCGCGCTCGCCGCCATCACGACAGGGCTGTTCTCGCTGCCGAAGGCGACCGGCACCTTCCTTGTGATCGTTGCCGGCGAGATCGCGTTCGGCACCGCGGTCGGCTGGCTCAGCCTGCGCGCCCGCCGCAGAGCCCGGGATCCGCAGGTCGAGATCACGCTGTCCTTGATCACGCCCTATCTCGCCTACTGGATCCCCGAGCATTTCGGCGGCAGCGGCGTGATCGCGACCGTCGCCTGCGGGCTCTATATGAGCTGGAACGGACCGCTATTGATCTCGGCCGCGACGCGCCTGCAAGGCATCTTCTTCTGGGATTTGATCATCTACCTGATCGAGGGCCTGCTGTTCCTGCTGACCGGCTTCCAGATGCGCTCGCTGTACGAGAAGTCGAAGTCGTTTCCGCTGCACGACATCCTGACCGCCACGGTGCTGGTCGCAATCATCGTGATCGTCGCGCGCTTCCTCTGGGTGTTTCCCGGCACCTATCTGCCGCGCTGGATCAGCCGGCAGCTCCGCGACCGCGATCCGCTGCCGTCGTGGCGGGCGGTGTTCGTGGTTGCCTTCACCGGCGTGCGCGGCGCGGTCTCGCTCGCCGCGGCACTGGCGCTGCCGCTGACACTCCCGAATGGCGACGCCTTTCCGTATCGCGACCTGATCCTATTCGTCGCCTTCGGCGTGATCTTCGTGACGCTGGTCGGGCTCGGCCTCACCCTGCCGCCGGTGGTGCGCTGGCTCGGCCTCGCCAAGGACGGCCGAAGCGAGCATATCGCCGAGCACGAGCAGGAGATCGCGGCGCGGCGCGAGGCGCTGAACGCCGCGCTGAAATCGCTCGATGCGATCACCGACGACCGCGAGCTCTCCGACGAGGTGGTCAAGCTCTTGCGCTCGCGCCACGAGATCCGCGTCAACCAGCTGCCCGACACGCTCGACCCCGAAAAGCACGACGCCTCCGCGGCCGGCACCGCGCTGACCCGGGAACTGATTTCATCCGAGCGCAAGTTCATCCACATGCTGCTGCGCGACGGCAAGATCACCGACGAGACCAGGCGCCGCATCGAGCGCGACCTCGATCTGGAGGAAGCGAGCCTGTCCAACCGCGAGTATCGAAAGATACCGCTGTAGCCCCGCTGTAGCGCGCCACCTCCACATGGCGTCCCAGTGAAGGCCGGGACGACCGAGGAGGTTATTCTGCCGCCGTCTGCTTTCCGGGACCGCCGACGAAGCCTGCGGGATCGCCGAACCGCTCGACCATCACGGCGGTGAGATCCTTGGCCTTGCTGGTGACGCAGGCGCCGGAGCGCACCGTGTAGCGATCCTGGTGCGCGGCATGCGGCGGCGCCTCGCCGTTTTGCAGCGCGCGGGCCGCCTCCATCATCAGCTTGCGGAAATGCATGATGCCGAGATCGGTCGGGCCGAGATGCTCACGGGTGCGGTCGGCGATCGGGCCCTGGCTGTCCTGCACCGCGGCGTCCTGCTCGGAGACGCCCTTGATGCCGGTATAGCTCCTGGTCCGCTGCAGCTTGCGATCGATCAGATAGTCATTCGACTTGTTGCGCAGCGGCACGTAGTTCTCGTCGACCACGGCCATCACGCCGTTGCCGTTGGCGTAACCGTCGCGCTCGGCGTCGGTCAGCGGACGTTCGGGATTCCATGCATAGGTGTAGATCCAGCAATTGGTGTCGGTCACCGGCACGAAGGTCTGGCCAAACATGTTCTCGCCCGGCATCGAGCTCGGCGCGTAGCTGTGGAACGGCATCAGGAACTGGGCAATACGCCAATAGATGTTGTCGCTGCCGGTGAGCCGCCCGCCCGCGACCGTCAGCCCCGCGTCGTGCGGATTGATCTTGATCACCGGCCGCGGGTCCTCGGCGATCCAGCGCATGTGATCGGTCGCGACCCGCGTCAGCGGGTTGACGAAATGCTTCTTGATGTCGAGGATCTCGTTCTCCTCCTTCTCGAAGGAGAGATGCGCGAAGGTGAAATGCGCGGTGTCGATCGAGCCTTCCACCGCCTGCACCCAGTTGCAGTCCTGCCATTTCTTGGTGACGAAGCGGTGCGAGGCCGGCAGCAGCGCCATCTCCAGCGCGGGCAATTCCGGCATCTGATCGACCGGGCCCATATAGGCCCAGATCATCTCGCCCCATTCGCGCACCGGATAGGACTTGATGCGGATCAGGTCCTTGGCGTTGAGGTCCGGATACGAGGTCGGCATGTCGACGCAGCGGCCGTCGGTGTCGAACTTCCAGCCGTGATAGACGCAGCGGATGCCGCATTCCTCGTTGCGGCCGAGCCAGAGATTGGCGCCGCGGTGCGGGCAGTATTGATCGATGACGCCGACCACGCCCCTCGAGTCGCGGAAGGCGAGCAGCTCCTCGCCCATCACAACGATCTTCTTCGGATCGCTGTCCGGCTCCGGCAGCTCTTCCGACAGCAGCACCGGAATCCAGAACCGGCGTAGCAATTCGCCCATCCCCGTTCCCGATCCGGCTTCGGTGAGGAACCTGTTGTCTTCGGCGCGGAGCATGGCGTTTCCCCGGGTTGTTTTTTGATTTTCCCGGAGCTTGGCGTAGCGGATGCGGAACGTCAATGCGATTGGCGGCGCGGTCGGCCCAGCTCAAAGCGGGTTCAAGGCAGTCCGGTCCTCCGGCTCACGGCTTCACATAGGCCCATCCCTTCTCCTGCAACTCCATCACGCGCACGACGCCGGACTTCACGACTTCCGCCTGCTTGATGATCGGAATCGACTTGTTCTCGGCCTTCTGCATCTTCTCCTGGGTATTGCCGCAGGCCTTGAACGACACTTCGGGTGTACTGAGGGCCATTTCCTCGATGCGGGCCTTCACCGGCGAGGTATCCTCGCGCAGCATGTGCAGGCCCGGGCCGAACGTGACCACCTCGATCTGCACCTTCTCGCCGAGCCCTTTGTAATACTCGGTCACGTTGGTTGCGTTGTTGAGCGTGAGATTCATGGCGGCCGCATCATTGCTGTTCACCTGCAGGACCAGACGATGCTCCTTGCCTTTCGGCGCCACCGGATCGTGCATGCGCGCATACGCGGAGCGCTTGCGTATTTCGGCCGCGGTTCGCTGCCTTTCTAATTTATGAATGTCGCTCGCCCGGTAAGTTGCAGGCTGCTCGCCCGGTACCCAGTACTTTCCACCTTGCTCTGCCGCCGCCAATGGCGTGGAAGCCAGCACAGCGATAGCAACCATCGCAACAAATTTCGCAACAGATTCAAAATTGCACATCAAACATCTCCCTCTCGAAAATCGGCAGGCAAAGTTCTCAATTACCGGGCCTCGCGACGGCGAGCGGCCATTTGCAGACCGCGGCCATCCTCGCGCGCATCGCGTCCAGCCCCGCGAGCGAGAATGTTGCATCCTGGGCAACCCCGGCACCGCGGGAGAGGTGGACGGCAAGCACCGCGTGATCGGGAAGCGATTGCAGCAGGCGAACCACATCGCCGGCGACGGCAACGCCGGAACCGACCGCCGGCACGGTTGCCGCGGCCTGCACCGGCGGACCGTCGTTGATGCGGTAGGAAATCGCATAGCCGTCGCCGCGGCCCGAGATGGCGGGTCCCGCGAACGACAATTCGGTCCGCCCGCCACGGCACCGGATCGACAGTTTCACGGACGAATCGACCGAATCGGACGTCGTCGCAGTGGCGATGGGTGAATAGTCGACCGGCGACGTCGTCTCGCTGACCGTCCAATTGTTCGTTTTCGACACCTCGCGGCGAGCCGGAACAGCAGCATGCGACAGCTTGTCGAGGCACTCCAGGCGCGCTTCGCGGTCGAGCTGAGCACAGGCGCGCAGCTGTGCCATGGGATCTGTCATCCCATCTTCCACCCCTTGCGCCAGGGCAACGCCGTTGATGACGGCGACTGCCACGACAAGCGGGGCGGAAAGCCTGGTCATTGCGATGCCCGTGCGGTCGACGACTGCCGATCGAGCCACGCCTGCGCGGCGGGAAAGCGCGCGAGGCCAGGCACGGTCGCTCCGAGATTGATCGATTTCCATTTCGGATCGAAGCCGGGTCCCTGCAGCTTGTCGATCCGCGAGAACAGATGATCGACGAAACGGGCAACGCGCTCGAAGCGGTTGGTGTTGGCCGCCCAATTGAACGCGACGAGGGCGGTCGGCACGGCGATCGTGGCGACATGATCGCCCTGCTTGATCAGATTTGGGTAATCGGCCGCATCGAGTGCTGACGGCAGATAATAGTCCTCGAACTTGCTGTCATACGGGACCGGCAGGAACTTGAAGCCCGCTTCAAATCGGCCCTTCACGAAGGCATCGACCGGCTTCGAGGTGATGAACACGACGGCCGCCATCTCGCCCTTCCGCATCTGATCGAGCGCGACCTGGTGCGGAATGAACGTCTTGTCGATGTCGATGCCGAGGCGACTGAAGATCAGCGGACCTGAATAGGCTGCCGCCGTACCCTGGCTGTTGAAGTTCACCTTCTTGCCGGCGAGGTCGCTCAGGCTCTTGATCTCCGGACGAACGAAGATGTGCAGTTCGGACGGAAACAGGTTCAGCACGTAGGTGATCCGCCGCTGGATATCCGGCACCTGGCTCTTGTATTCCTCGAGCGCGTCGGAATTGATGATCGCAGCGTCGATGCCGCGCAGATACAGCAGCGAGTTCAGGTTCTCCACGGGCCCCCGCGTCACCACCGGCAGGACGTGCAGATTGTCGCCGTCGTCGACCACGCGGGCCATCTCCGCGGCGAGGCGGATCGGCGCGCCCTCGAGCAGGCCGCCGGCGAGACCCACCGTCCAGGCGTTCATGGCCAGGGCTTCGGGCCTCGGCTGGGGCGGCTCGGCCCGGACCACGCGCGCCTTGTGAGGCTGGGCATTTTGCGGCCGCGCATCCGTCGGCGACGGCTGCAGCGCCGGGAGCAACGACGGCACGGCTGCGAGCAGGAACAGCAGGCGCAATCGGGTAGACCTTCTCATCGACCAGCTCCTTTGCACGACATCACGTCAGCGCGTTCGCCCTTGCTGCGAGGATCGTTCGATCAACGCAGCGCCTCGAATCACGCCTTTGCCTCCTCGATTCCACCGGCCTCCGCACCGCATTGCTGTTCTGTCCGGCAGGACCGGCGTCATTCGCGCGGTTTGTCCTTGCTTGTGCAAATTGCAGGGAATTGCTGGCGATGCCGTTGGGTCGCGCTGCGACGCCGGAACGCGGCACATCCGGACAACACGTCACCGCCAGGGCTGCTGCGAACCATCGGGGAGCCGTGGAGCGCATCCTCCTCGGAGGAACTAGCCCTTGATCCGATTTGACGCGCGCATCGGTGCTCTCACAAGGCGCGTTCCCGACATCATTTCGAATGACGGTGCTCTCATGTGTCCGCACGTTCAGTATCACCTGCCTCATGGTGATATCGCCCATTCTGATCCGGCATCATACGGCGCAGGGGCTAACGGATACTATGACCCGCAAGGATTACCCCTGATACCGCGCAGCCTTGAGCCAGGCCGAAGCATTGAGCTCAGCCGCAGTCGGCGTCACGGCGTAAGGCAGGTGCTGCGCTTATACCGGCCGTTCGCCCTTCACGGTCACGCGGGTGCCGGAGCGGGTGTGCGGCCAGTAATCCCACATCGCGCGGTGCTGGGCGCAGCGGTTGTCCCAGAACGCAATTGCGTTCTCGGTCCAGCGGAAGCGGCACTGGAACAGCGGGTTCTCGGCGTGCTGGTAGAGATAGGCCAGCATCGCATCGCTCTCGTCGCGCGGGATGCCGACGATGAAGCGGGTGAAGCCGCGATTGACGTAGAGCGATTTCTTTCCCGTCACCGGATGGGTGCGCACCACCGGATGCTCGGCGCGGGGATATTCCCGCTTGTCGGCGACGCCGTAATTGGCGTACAGGCCGCGATAAGTCTGCTCGCCGTCATGCAGCGCGGTCAGCCCGTCGAGATAGGCCTTCATACGGTCCGACAGCGCCTCATAGGCGGCGTACATGTTGGCGAACAGCGTGTCGCCGCCGCGCGGCGGGCATTGCTTGATGTAGAGGATCGAGCCCATCGGCGGCTCGAGATCGCAGGACACGTCGCTGTGCCAGCCTTCGCCATTGGCGCGCGGCGAATCCTTGTCGGCATAGATTTTCATCAGCGCCGGATCGCCCTCGTTCGGCGCGGCCGGATGGACATGCAGCTCGCCGAACTTGCGGCCGAAGGCGAGGTGCTGCTCGGGGCTGATGTGCTGATCGCGGAAGAAGATGACGAGGTTTTCGGCGAGCGCACGATGGATCTCGTCCATCTGGCGGTTGGAGCGCGCATCGTCGCCGACCAGCCTGGCGATATCGACACCGGAGATCTCCGCGCCGATGATCGGCGTCAGCTTCTCGACGCCGATGGTCTCATAGGGCTCGGATTGGTCGGCGAGATGGCGATAGCGCGGGCCTTGCTTGCCGGACAATGAGCTCATGGGCGGTCTCCCGATGGTCTTGAAGGGGAGCATGGTAGCGCTCATCGACGGAAGCGCAATCGCACGGCAAACATACCTGTCGTCCCGGACAAGCGCAGCGAAGCGGAGCGCAGATCCGCGACCCGGAACCACGGGACTGGGTTTTGCGAAGACTCGCAATTCGCATCTTGCGCCACGACGACGGCCTGTGGCTATGGGTCCCTGCTTTCGCAGGGACGACACCGAGGATCGGCTACGAGCGGAATGAACTACTCAGCGGCGCCCGCCGGCTCCGGCACCTTGGCGCCCGCGCCATACTTCTGGTCGATATAGTCGATCACCAGCGCCTTGAAGTCGGCGGCGATGCCGGGACCGCGCAGGGTGCGGAACTTCTTGCCGTCGACAAACACAGGCGCAGCCGGTGCTTCGCCGGTGCCGGGCAGCGAGATGCCGATATTGGCGTGCTTGGATTCGCCGGGGCCGTTGACGATGCAGCCCATCACCGCGACGTTGAGCTGCTCGACACCGGGATACTTGGTCTTCCAGGCCGGCATCTCGTCGCGGATGAAATCCTGGATCGAGCGCGCCAGCTCCTGGAACGTGGTCGAGGTGGTGCGGCCGCAACCCGGGCAGGCCGCAACCAGCGGCACGAAGGTGCGGAAGCCCATCGTCTGCAGCAGTTCCTGCGCGACCTGCACTTCCAGCGTGCGGTCACCGCCTGGCTCCGGCGTCAGCGAGATGCGGATGGTGTCGCCGATGCCCTGCTGCAGCAGGATACCGAGCGCGGCCGACGACGCCACGATGCCCTTCGAGCCCATGCCGGCTTCGGTGAGGCCGAGATGGATCGCATAATCGGAGCGGCGCACGACTTCCTGATAGACCGCGATCAGGTCCTGCACGGCGGAGACCTTCGCCGACAGGATGATCTTGTTCTTCGGCATGCCGAGCTCTTGCGCGCGGGCCGCCGATAGCAGCGCCGACTGCACCATCGCCTCACGCGTCACCGCGCGGGCGTCGCGCGGGTTCGGCGACGCGGTGTTCTCGTCCATCAGCTTGGTGAGCAGCTCCTGGTCGAGCGAGCCCCAATTGGCGCCGATGCGCACCGGCTTGTCGTTCTTGTTCGCGATCTCGATGATGTCGGCGAACTGGGTGTCGCGCTTGTTCTTGAAGCCGACATTGCCGGGATTGATGCGGTACTTGTCGAGCGCCTCGGCACAGGCCGGATACTCGGCGAGCAGCTTGTGGCCGATATAGTGGAAGTCACCGATCAGGGGCGTCGTGATGCCGCGCTTGCGCAGGCCGTCACGGATGTGCGGCACCGCGGCTGCCGCTTCCTCGCGGTCGACGGTGATGCGCACCATCTCGGAGCCGGCGCGGGAGAGCGCGGCGACCTGGGCGATGGTGCCGTCGATATCGGCGGTGTCGGTGTTGGTCATCGACTGCACGACGATCGGCGCACCGCCGCCGACGGCAACATTGCCGACCATGACCTGCGTGGTTTGGTGCCGCGGCGCGGGACCGGCGACGTCGTCTTGCGGCAAAATCTCGGGCTTGTTCATGGCGTCTCGAATATCAGGTTTTGGTGACATTCACCAAGGGGGCGATGGGCCTCGCGCATAGCAGGCCAAGCGGTGATGTTTCGGAGTGAATTCAACAGCTTATGCCGCCGATTGAGGCCAAACGCAAGCCATGCAGCGGCGTCCTGCATACCTAGGCTATATTGGACCGAATTGGGGTGAATCAAAGGGCAAAGTGACAGCTTTTCATGTGACCCGGCGCACTTCTTTGGTTTGAGCATGACCTTTTCGAAAAACCGGTAGCCACTTTTTCGGGTCATGCTCTAGCATCCAGTTAAGGGCATATCGGGAGGACGTGAAAATGGCCGACTATGGCGAGCTGATCACCACGGCGGAACTCGCCGAGATCCTGACCCGGCCCGAGCTGCGGCTGTTCGACTGCACGACCTATCTGGAGCCGGCGCCTGCCGGCAGCAACATTCCCTATATCGTCGTCTCGGGCCGCCAGACCTTCGAGGCGGGCCACATCCCGGGCGCCAATTTCCTCGATCTGCAGGCCGAATTCTCCGATGCCCGTACCGAGCTGCGCTTCATGATGCCACCGACGGCGCAGCTCGAGGCGGCGTTCGGCCGGCACGGCATCTCGGCTAGCAGCCGCGTCGTGCTCTATTCGATCGGGACTGCGATGTGGGCGACACGTTTCTGGTGGATGCTGCGTTCGCTGGGCTTCGAAGGCGCCGCGGTGCTCGACGGCGGCATCGACAAATGGACCGCCGAGGGACGCGATATCGAGACCGGGCTCGCCGGCGGCTATCCGCCAGCGACGTTTCCGGCGCGGCCGAAAGACGGCCTATTCATCGATAAGCACGACGTGCTCGCCGCGACCACCGAGAGCGACACCGTGATCGTCAACGCGCTTGGCCCGCAATTCTACAAGGGACTGGAGCCGAGCCGCTACGGCCGGCCCGGCCGCATCCCCGGTAGCGTCAGCGTGCCGGCGGCGTCGCTGATCGACGCCAAGCACAAGACGTTCGTGCCGCTCGAAGAGGCCGAGGCAACCTTCGCCGCGCAGGGCATCACCAAAGACAAGCGCGTCATCGCCTATTGCGGCGGCGGCATCTCCGCGACCATCGACCTCTTCCAGCTGCATCGGCTCGGCTACGACAATCTCACGCTCTATGACGGCTCGATGGGCGAATGGGCGAAGGATGCGGCGCTGCCGATCGAAGTGGGGTAGCGGAGGGGGTGGTGCCTCCTCCTTCGTCGTCCTGGCGAAAGCCAGGACTCATAACCACCGAATTTGCTTGTGAACGGGAACGCGGCCCCAGCGTCGCGCGACAACCGACATTTGGGGTAATGGGTCCTGGCTTTCGCCAGGACGACACTGAATGTCGGGCGCGCTGACGAGGCACACATCCGTGTTTTTGGATGTCGGGGAAGCTATCGTAGGACGACACTTTTTCCTCATCGTCATTCCGGGGCGTGCGAAGCACGAGCCCGGAATCCATCGGGCCGCATCGTTCGTGGATGAATGGATTCCGGGCTCTCGCTTCGCGAGCCCCGGAATGACGGGAGAGGTTACGCCGGCACGTTCGGGTCGGGCGTCAGCTTCGGGTCGGGCTTGTTGACCAGATAGAGCCCCGCGATCACCAGCAGCGCGGCGACGCCGAACACCGGGGTCAGCGTGTCGTGCATGATGAAATAGGCTGCGACGACGCCGAACAGCGGGGTGATGAAGGTGAAGGCCGACAGCTTGCTCGCCGAATAGGTCTTCACCATCGCAAACCAGATCACGAAGGTGCAGCCGACCACCCAGACCGCCTGATAGGCGAGCAGCGAGATCGACAATGCGCTCGGCACGTGCTCGATGCGCTCGCCTGCGATCCAGGCGGCAAGCCCGAGGATCGGGATCGAGATTGCAACCTGATAGCCGAGCGCCTTCTCAGGCGCGGCCTTGCGCAACTGCGTGCCCTTGGCGACCAGCGTGGTCGCCGCCCACAACGCGCCGCCTGCGACCACCATCAGGTCCCCGAGCAGCACCTTGGCATCGACATTGGGCTGCGGCACGCCGATCGCAAGCGCGACGCCGGCAAAGCTCAGCGCCAGCCCGCTCCACTGCACGGTCGAGAGGCGCTCGCCGAGGAACTGGTGCGAGCCGAGCGCGACGAAGAACGGCGCGGTGTAGAGGAAGACAGAGGCGCGCGAGGCCGAGGTGAAGACGAGGCCGGTGAAGATCAGCACGAATTCGCAGCCGAACATCAGCCCGGCGATGATGCCGGGCACGAGCGTGCCGTCGCGCTCGAAGAATTTGACGCCGCGCAGATGGCCGACGATCAGCATCACCGGCAGCGCGCCCGAGGAACGGATCAGCGCCTGCAGCATCGGCGGCACGTCGGGCAGCGCGAGCTTGACCGCGAGCTGGTTGAAGCCCCAGCTCACGCACAGCATCAGCATCAATGCGATGGCGCCGGGCGGCAGCCCGTGCCCGACGCTGACGGGCCTCGTGCCGCTGGCGGAGATCGCTTGGGTCGACATGTTTCCTCGCAGGCCGGCTTGCTGCCGTGTTGTTGTTTAGGAGGTGCTCGTTGTCATCTCACCTCTCCCGCTTGCGGGCGAGGTCGGCGCGTAGCGGCGGGCGGGGGCTCTCTCCGCCATGCGACTCGTGGAGAGAGCCCCCACCCCAGCCCTCCCCCGCAAGCGGGAGAGGGGGCACAGCGCCTTCGTGGTCAGCGTTTGCGTGAATTGCATCAGCGCATCACGTCTTCTGGCAATGCGCGCAGGTGCCGGCGATCTCGACGACCGAGAGCTTCGGGATGAAACCCGAGGCGCGCGCCGCCGCAGTCAGGCTTTGCGCGACGGGCGCGGCCGGAATCTCGCCGACCGAGCCGCAATGGTCGCAGATCAGGAACGCGACCATCGAGGTCTCGTCATGGTCGTGCGCGCAGGCGAGGAAGGCGTTGCGGCTCTCGATGCGATGCACGAGACCGTTTTCCATCAGGAAGTCGAGCGCCCGATAGACGGTAATCGGTGCCGGCCGCGGCATTGTCTTGGCCAGTTCGTCGATCACCTCATAGGCGCCGAGCGGGCGATGGCTCGACAATAGCGCCTGCAGCACCTGACGCCGGATCGGGGTGAATTTCTGCCCACGGCGCGCACAGACCTGCTCGGCATGCGCCATCGCGTCCGCGGCGCAGCGGCCGTGATCGTGGTCGGGGGCAGGAAATGTCGGCTTGGCCAGGCTCATTGCCTCGATATGTAGCATTTTCGCGCCCGTTCCCATAGCCCGGCCCCACCCAATACCCCGCCGCTATGCAGCCATGTGTGCAATGCGGAGCAGCCCTCCGTTAACCCGACGTGCAGGATTAATAAGCAAGCTTATTATATGCCAAGCTTATGGAGGCACGATCGATGCGCGGTTCCGTGGACACGGAGTTCATGTTTACGCTGGGCGAGCTGTTCCGGCTGATCCGCGTCTATGCCGACAAGGAGGCCGCGCGCTACGGCATCACCCGCGCGCAATGGGCCGTTCTGTCCAAGGTGGAACGCCAGGAGGGATTGAAGCAGACCGAGCTCGCCGAGCTGCTGGAGATGCAGCCAATCACATTGACGCGGCTGATCGACAAGCTCTGCGACAATGGCTGGATCGAGCGCCGCAGCGACGAGAACGACCGCCGCGTCAACCGCCTCTATCTGAAGAAGGCCGCGCGCCCGTTGCTCGGGAAGCTCGCTGGCCTGCGCTCCGAACTCACCGCGACCGCGCTCGAGGGCATCAGCCCCGCAGACGCGCATCGCCTGCTCACTCAATTGGAATCGATCAAGGAAAACGTTCGCAATGCCATCCAAAGCCCAGCCGGCGAGCCCTCCCGAAAAGAGCAGCGCTATGGCTGAACCCATCCTCAAACTGGCCCCCGAGCAGAAGGGCAATCCGGGCGAGCCTGCGCCGGCCGGCAAGGCCAGCCGCGCGCCGCACCGTCGCCTGATGGCGGGCCTGCGGCGCTATCGCCGCGTGCTGCTGCTAGTCGTGCTGCCGACCGTTGCGGTGATCGCCGGCGGCGTGTTCTATCTCAATGGCGGGCGCTATGTCGGCACCGACGACGCCTATGTCGGCGCGCAGAAGGTGCTGATCACGCCGGAGATCTCCGGCAAGATCGACAAGATCGTCGTCAAGGAAGGCCAGCACGTCAAGAAGGGCGACGAGCTGTTCGAGATCGATCCGGTGCCGTTCCGCCTCGCGGTGGACCAGGCCAAGGCGGCGCTCGACCAGACAAGGACCACCTATGACAACCTGGTCGACAACATCAAGATCAACACCAGGATGCTGGAATTTGCCCAGCAGAGCATCGAATTGAAGAAGCGCGACGTCGATCGCAAATCGACACTCGCCAAGCAGAATTTCGGCTCGCAGCTCGATCTCGATAACGCCGCCAACGCGCAAGTCACCGCCGAGAGCCTCGCGCAATACGTCAAGCAGCAGATATCCAAGGACAAGACGCAGCTGCTCGGCGATGTCGAGCTGCCGATCGAGAAGTTCCCGCCCTACGCCCAGGCCAAGGCCAAGCTCGACGACGCGCAGCGCAATCTCGACCACACCGTGCTGCGGGCGCCGATGGACGGCGTCGCGACCCAGGTCGACCAGATCCAGCTCGGCCGCTTCGTCACCGCGGGCGCGCCGGTGTTCTCGGTGATCGACGTCGATCATCCCTGGGTCGACGCCAATCCGAAGGAAAGCGATTTCACCTATGTCGCGGTCGGCCAGCCGGTGACGCTCGACGTCGACGCGTTCCCGAACCACGAATTCAAGGGCAAGATCGGCTCGCTGTCGCCCGGCACCGGCGCGCAGTTTGCGATCCTGCCGCCGCAGAACGCCACCGGCAATTTCGTCAAGGTGGTGCAGCGCGTGCCGGTGCGGATCTATTTCGACGAGAACGATCCGTTCGTGAAGAAGCTGAAGGCCGGCATGAGCGTCTACGCGACGATCGACACCAACCACCGCCGCACGCTGGCGGGCCTGCTCGGACTGCGGTCGGCTGCCGCGCACCCGGACCACGAGGACTGAGATGGAGCAAGATCGAAGCCCAGCGCGCCACCTCTCCCCTTGTGGGAGAGGTCGGATTGCATCGCCAGATGCAATCCGGGTGAGGGGTTACGCTCTCTCGTGGGACCTGATCCCCCTCACCCGCGCCTTCGGCGCGACCTCTCCCCGATGGGGAGAGGTGGATTCCCGCTGCAATCAGCGAACAGGGCTGAACTGAATGAATGCACCGTCACCATCAGCCGTGCCCGGCATGCGCCGGAACATGGTGACGATCTGCGCGATGACTGCGACGATCATGCAGGCGCTCGACACCACGATCGCCAACGTTGCGCTGCCCTATATGCAGGGTTCGCTGTCGGCCTCGCAGGACCAGATCAACTGGGTCCTGACCTCCTACATCGTCGCGGCCGCGATCATGACCGCGCCGGTCGGCTGGATCGCCAACCGCTACGGCCGCAAGCGGATCTTCATCATCTGCTCGGCCGGCTTCACCATCGCCTCGGTGCTGTGCGGCCTGGCGCAGGACATCAACCAGATGGTGCTGTTCCGCCTGTTGCAGGGCGTGTTCGGCGCGGCGCTGGTGCCGCTGTCGCAGGCGGTGATGCTCGACTCCTATGCGCTGCATGAGCGCGCCAAGGCGATGTCGATCTGGGGCATGGGCGTGATGATGGGCCCGATCATGGGACCGTCGCTCGGCGCCTGGCTGACCGAGACCTATTCCTGGCACTGGGTGTTCTTCGTCAATCTGCCGTTCGGCTTCTTCACGGTGCTCGGCCTGATCATTTTCATGGACGAGACCAAGCAGGACCTCAATCTGCGCTTCGACTGGTTCGGCTTCGGCGCGCTCGCGGTCGCGATCGGCGCGCTGCAGCTCGCGCTCGACCGCGGCGAGCAGCTCGGCTGGCTGGAATCCAACGAGATCATGATCGAGTTCATCGTCTCGGCGATCGGCTTCTACTATTTCTTCGCCCATTCGCTGACCACCAGCCGGCCGTTCATCCAGTTCGCGCTGTTCAAGGACAAGAACTTCCTCGGTGGCTGCGTGTTCATGACGGTGATGGGGCTCGTGCTGTATTCGACCATGGCGCTGTCCTCGCCCTACCTGCAGAACGTGGTCGGCTACCCGATCATCACCGCGGGCCTGCTGCTGGCGAGCCGCGGCTTCGGCACCTTCGTCGCGATGATGCTGGTCGGCCGCCTGATGCGTTACATCGAGGCGCGCACGCTGATCATCTCGGGCCTCGGGCTGACCGCGGCATCATTGTTCCAGATGACCGGCTGGACCGACATGACGCAGGCGAACGAGATCATCATCGTCAGCGTCGTCCAGGGCTTCGGCTTCGGCCTCGTGTTCGTGCCGCTGTCGACGGTAGCGTTCCTGACGCTGCCGGGCCAGCTGCGCACCGACGGCACCTCGATGCTGACGCTGCTGCGCAACGTCGCGAGTTCGGTCGGCATCTCGATCGTGATCGCGCAGCTCACTGAAGCGGGGCGGCGGATCTACGCCAAGCTCTCCGAGCAGATCAACCCGTTCAACCACGCGCTGCAGATGCCCGACGTATCGGGCATGATCAACCTCAACACCGATGCCGGCCGCGCGATGGCCGACCGGATGGTGGCGGCACAGTCGCAGATCATCGCGTTCTCGCACGACTACCAGCTGGTGATGATCTTCATCCTGGTCTCGATCCCGCTCGCGCTGATGATCGGCTCGACCAAGGCCGCGCTGCGCGCGCAATCGGCGCCGCCGGACCATGCCGCGGTGATGGAGTAGGTTTCTCCTCGTCATTCCGCGGCTCGCGAAGCGAGACCCCGGAATCCATACATCAGCAAGGTTTGCGGCCCAATGGATTCCGGGCTCGTGCTTCGCACGCCCCGGAATGACGAGGGAAAGAGCCACACTCACCCCCTCCCAAAGCGCAAGACACTGCGCCCGCAATCGCGTTGACTTTCCGACCTCCCCTCCCAATACTCCGCAAAAAACAAATGCCCGTCACACAAATGGCGGATTCAGGGGAGGACGCGATGCCGACTTCACGCAGGACGCTGCTGAAGACTTCAGCGGCTGCCGCCGCTGCTTTCAGCTTCGATTGGACACGCGCGCAGGCCCAGGCCGAGACGGTCCGGATCGGCGTGATCTACGACCTCACCGGTCCGTTCGCCGCCGGCGGCTCGGTCGCCTCCTCGATCGGCACCCAGATCGCGATCGATCTCGTGAACGAGAAGGGCGGCATCGGCGGCAAGTACAAGATCGCCCCGGTCAATGTCGATTCCCAGAGCAAGCCTGATGTCGCGATCAACGAGGCCAACCGGCTGATCGACCAGGAGAAGGTCGACATCCTCAACGGCGTGTTCGCGAGTTCGCACGCGGTGCCGCTCGCAGCCAAGGTCGAGCAGCAGAAGCGCATCCTGTGGATCACGACCGCGGTCTCGACCGCCGTGTTCAAGGACAAGAACCTGCAATACGTGTTTCGCGCGCAGATCCATTCCGATCAATACGGCCAGGCCTTCGGCGGCTTCCTCGGCGAGCACGCCAAGGCCAGGCTCGGCATGGAGCCGAAGGACGTCAAGGTCGCGCTGATCCATGAAGACGGCCCCTACGGCGTCGGTGTCGCCGCCGCCGACGAGATGTTCGCCAAGGAAGCCGGGCTCCAGGTGGTGCTCAAGGAAGGCTATTCGGCCTCCGCGCCCGACCTGTCGGTGCTGGTGACCAAGCTGAAACGCGCCAAGGCCGACATCATCTCGCATGCCGGCTACAACCCCGATATCACGCTGTTCCTGCGCCAGGCGCGCGAGAGCGGGCTGAAGTTCAAGATGCTGTTCGGCGCCGGCGCCGGCTACAGCCAGCTCGACAAGTTGCGCGCGACGTTCGGCGCCGACATCGACAATTTCTGCAACATCGATCCCGTGCCGGCGCAGCTGCTCGATCCCGCCAAGCTGGCGCCGGGCGTCGGCGATCTCACCAAGACCATGGTCGCGCGCTATCGCGAGAAGACCAGCGCCACCGAAGTGCCGCCGCACTGCTCGATGGGCTTCAACCAGACCTGGATCCTGCTCAACAATGTTCTGCCGGTCGCCAAGGAGAAATATGGCGGCTTCGATCCCGAGGCGATCCGCAAGGCCGCGCTCGACGTCGACATCCCGCCGGGCGGCACCATCCAGGGCTATGGCGTGAAATTCTATCCGCCGGGCGCGCCGATGGCCGGCCAGAACGAGCGCTCCACCCCTGTCGTGATGCAGAACGCCGGCGAGCGCATCACCGTGGTGTGGCCGACCAATATCCGGACGCAAGACCCGGTGTTCCCGCTGCCGAAGGGATCGGTGTACGGGGCGTAGTGCTTGGAGAACTGCGGCGGCAGCGGCGGTGCACCCTCTCCCCTTGTGGGAGAGGGTGGCTTCGATGCGGAGCATCGAAGCCGGGTGAGGGGTTTCTCTCCGCGAACTCTTTGACAATTGAGCTCGCGGTGGCAACCCCTCATCCGGCGCGCTACGCGTGCCACCTTCTCCCACAAGGGGAGAAGGGAAGAACTGCGCGCGGTCAGAACGTCACCCGCCTGCCCTCGTCGGCGGCCCAATAGCCGGCGTAGTTCACCTTGGTCGTCTCGAACGCCAGTGCGAGATCGGCGAGCGGCTGCCGGCCGGTCGCCACGCACTCCATGAAGTCCTGGATCTCCTGCAAATAGCCGCGGGTCCATTCCTCCTCGAGGCAGATATATTGCCAGCCGGTCTTTCGATCGACCTTCTCGGTGATGTAGACGTTCGCGAGCTTCTCCTCGCTGGTCTGGTAACTCGTCAGATGCGTGTTCGGCGTGATGTTTGCAAACAGCGAGCCCCCTGACGTGTAGGTCTCGATCAAATTGCGCACGCCGCCCATGATCATGTCGCCGGAGAACACCGTCGCCTTGGTGCCGTCGGAGAAGGTCGCGGTCAGCGTGCCCCAATCCTCGACGTCGACCGGATTGGCCTTGATGTAGGTGCGCTCCTCCGGCTTGAGCAAGGCTGTGACATTGCCGACGTCGCAGGTGACGCTGGCGACATCGATGGTCTCGCCGCGGGCTTTCGCCTCGACCTGCTTGAGGTAGAGCACAGCCGATAGCGGATGGCAGCCCATCCGGATCAGCGAGCCGCCGCCGGTCATCGCCCATTGCGCGGCATGCGCCGCGTGCGAGCCGGAATGGCTCTCCTCGCCCTTCATGAACAGGATCTTGTCGCCCGTCGCGCGGATGATCTCCGCGGTCTTGGTGATCGCCGGCGCGTAGATCCAGTCCTCGGCATACATGAAGAGCCGTCCAGTTCGCTCGATTGCGGCGCGGGTTTGCTCCATCTCCTCCATGACGCGCTGGTACATCAGCGCCTTTGGCACGTGTTTGCCGATCGGCGCCTTGTCGCCGTCACGGCCGAAATAGCCGCTGAACGGTTTTTCGCAGATCACGTGCTTGCCGGCCTGCATCGCCTCGACAATCATCGCGGCATGCAAATTGGGCGGCGTGCAGATGTCGATGACGTCGAGCTCGCGGTCGGCAACCAGCTCGGCGAAGCTGCGATAGGCATTCGAAATTTGATGCTTGCGGGCGAACGCATTGACGTGATCGCCGCGCGCCGCCACCGCCCTTACCTCGACCTCGACGCCATAGACGCGCCGGTAAGCGTACATATGCAGTTCCGAGACGAAGCCGCAGCCAGCCAGACCGATCTTGATTTTTGTCATTTGAGGATGCCTCTGAGGTCGCGGGATGGCACCCATCATAGCCGAGCAGCGTGGCCGGTCGATGCATGCGGCGGCAGAAAAGCGCCCACCGCCGTCCGATCATTGCGCGAGCTTGGCGACGCCCATCTTCGAGAGCAGGGTCAGGTTGTCCTCGATATGCCAATTGTCGGTAACACGGCCGCCGGTGACCTTGAGCAGATCGGTAGCGATGAAATCGATCGGCTGGCCGCTGCCCTTGGCCGTGCCGAAGCTGCCGGTGAAATGACCGCGGAACTGCATGTGCACGGTGACGTAGTCACCGGCCACGATCATCTTGACCACTTCGACCGAGAGGTCCGGCACGGCGGAACGAAAATTCTTCGAGGCAAAAGCCGGGCCTTGTGGCCCCTGCGGGCGGCCGGCCGGCAGGGTGTGATCGATGAAGTTATCGGATATCGCGGCCTTGAGCACAGCCTCGTCGCCGCTATTCCAGAACTGGTAGAACGCCTTCGCGACGGCGACAGTGGCATCGCGCTCGGCCGCTGGAACCGCGGTCGCGACGACGAGGTCGTCGATCGTCACCTCGGCCGCACGTGCTGGCGCCGCGAGCAGCACGCCCATTGCAATCGCTGTGGCGGCCAGAACATCACGCATTGTTTTTGCTCCTCGTTGCGGCCTCGCGCTCGCGAAACACCAGTTCGAGCAGGATGCCCGTCGGCGTGCGGACGAACAACCGGCGCTCGCCGAGCTCCGGCAGCTCCATGGTGGAATAGGGAATGGCGAGTGCCTCGATCTTGTGACGATAGGCCTCATAGCCTTCGAGGCGGAAGCCGACATGGTCGATGGTTTCGCCGCGTGGATCGTTGCGGGTGCCCTCACCCGGGACCAGATGCACCACCGGCTCGCCGTCGGCATAAAGCCAGTAGCCGGGGAAGGCGAAGCCGGGGCGATAGCCCGGCTTCACGTCCAGCAGATTTTCGAGGAAGGCACGGGTGCCTTCCAGATCCTTGGTACGCAGGGTGACGTGGTCGAGCATCGATGCCTCCCGCGATCAGGCCGTCGGTCCGGGCAGACCGGTCACGCCGGGCGCGCCGCGCTGGATCACCGGCGTATTGGCGCGATTGGCGAGCGCATAACGGGCGATCTCGTCCTTGCGTGCGAACCAGACGTCGCCCTTGCTCTTGGCGTAGGACAGGAAGCGATCGAGCACCCGCGCACGGCCGGCGTGGCCGGAGATACGATCGTGCAGGCTGATCACCATCATCCGCCGGCGCTTCGCGCCCTCCTCATACAGCTGGTCGAACTCGTCCTTCAGCGCCTGCTCATAAGCGGCCGGATTCCATCCCTGGAACGGGAAGGAGACGATGTCGTTCATGTGCATCGTGTAGGGCACGGTGACGAAATCCTTGCCGCGCACCGGCACGATGAAGGATTCGTCATGGCTCGGCTCGTCGATGTGATAGAGGAAGCCGAGATCCTGCAACGTCTCCAGGATGTGCACGGAGTTGCGCATCCAATACGCGTTCCAGCCGATCGGCGTTTGTCCCGTGATCTTCTGGATCGTCTCGACGCTGTCGGCGATGAAGCGCTTTTCCTGATCCTTCGGCAGCTGATACGAGTTGCTCCAGACCCGGCCATGGGCAGCCGCCTCATGACCGCGACGCACGATCTCCCGGGCGATCTCGGGCGAGGTCTCGACTGCCTTGCCGATCATGAAGGACGACAGCTTGATGCCGTGCTTGTCCATCAGATCGAGCAGGCGCGGGATGCCCTCATAGTGGCCGTAGGCGAAGAACGCGTTGGTTGGCAGATCGGGAACGCCTTTCTCGATTGGATCGGGAATGACGCCGCCTGCGCCCGAGATCGGCTGACCGCCCCCCTCGAACATCAGCGACAGGCTCACCGCAAGGCGCGCGCCGTTGGGCCAGAAACCGCCTGTGTTGGACGAGGTCTCGGTATCGGAGGCGGCGTTGGCGCGCTGGCTTGTGGCACCGAGCCCCGCGGCCGCGAGGGCTCCGGCTGCGGTGACGGCCTGGAGGGTCTCGCGGCGGCTCAGATGGGTGGAGGAAGCGTGGGTCATGGCTGATCTCCTTGTTGATGGAAATCCTACTAGCCTCTTTCCGATTTGAGTATTATCCTGCTGATATTGGAGATATTATCTACTTATTGGAAACAATCGGTGCTGGACGACATTACCGAGCTCCGAACCTTCGCCAAGATCGTTGCCGCCGGCAGCCTGTCCGCCGCCGGGCGCGAGATGGGCATCTCGCTCAGCGTTGTCAGCAAACGGCTCGCGACGCTGGAAAGGCGTACCGACACCAGCCTGATCGTCCGCAGCACGCGTCACCTCGCGCTGACCGAGGAGGGACAAAGGCTGTTCGACCGGGCACAGCGCATCCTCGCCGAGGTCGATGAAGCGGAGGCCTCGCTGACGCATGGCCGCGTCGAGCCGCAGGGCGTGCTACGGGTCAGCGCAACGGTCGCGCTCGGCCGCGCTCATGTCAGCCCGGTCTGCCGCGATCTCGCGCTGGCCCATCCGAAGATGTCGGTCGAGCTCATGCTCACCGACCGCCTCGTCGAGCTGATCGACGAGCGCATCGACGTCTTGATCCGCATCGGCATGCCCCGTGACTCAGACTTGATCATGCGCAAGCTGATCGACAATCACCGCATCATCGCGGCTTCACCGGCGTATGTCATGCGCCACGGCACGCCAGCCTCGCCCGAGGATCTCACGCAGCATGATTGCCTGCTCTACAACAGAGGTGCGCAGGCGCGTTGGCGACTGGTGCACAGCGACGGCCGCGCCGCCGAAATCGAGGTGTCGTCGCGACTGCGCTGCGACAACGGCGAGGTCGCGCATGACTGGGCGGTCGATGGCGCCGGCCTGATCATGAAGAGCTGGGTCGACGTTGCGCCCGATCTCGCGTCTGGCCGCCTGGTGCAGGTACTGCCGGAATGGCGCAGCGATCCCGCGCCAGTCTGTGCATTGTTCGCGCAGGGACGCCAGATGCCGACACGGGTTAGGCTGTTCCTTGACGCCATCTCGAAGCGGATGGCGGCGTTTCAGGTGGCCGGCGGCGCGTAGCGCGCAGCCATCACGGCGTCGAACGCATTTGCCATGACGTCCGTCGAAGGCATCATGCTCGTGAACAATTCGAATGCGTCCGCCGCGGCGTAGATCGCGAGATCGCGCCCGGTCAGGACTTTGGCACGCTTGGCCTTGGCCGCCAACAATAGCGGTGTCCAGAGCGGCGTGTAGACGGCGTCGGCAACCCACATCGACGGATGCAGTAGCGCGTCCGGTACCGGCGTGTCGCGGCTCGGCAGCATGCCGACCGGCGTAGCATTGACGACGCCAGTCGCGCCATCGAGCGCTGCCTCGACGCTGGCGACGCCACGAGCCGCATGACGGCCGGCCAACTGGCCGGCCAGTCGCGCGACCTTGGCCCCATCACTGTCGAAGATGCGCAGTTCGCCGACGCCGAGGATGGCCAGCGCAAAGGCGATGGCCTTGCCGACGCCGCCGGCACCGATCAGCGCGATCGGGCCGCGCGGTACGGTGGTAAGCAGCGGTGCAATCGCGCGCACGAAACCTGATGCATCAGTGTTGTACCCGACCAGACGTGCGCCATCGGCGACGATGGCGTTGACCGCGCCGATCGCGCGCGCATCCGGCGCGAGGTCATCGAGCAGGTCGATCACCGCTTCCTTGTAGGGAAAAGTGACATTGACGCCGGCAAAGCCGAGCCGCTTGATGCCGTCGAGCATCGCGCGCAGATCGTCATGCCCGGCGCCCTTCACTTCGATGAGCTGATAGTGGCAACGGACGCCGAGCGCGGCGGCGGCCTGCTCGTGCATCGCAGGCGCCGCCGAATGCGCGATCGGGTACCCGATCAGACCGGTCAGGAAACGATCGCGCATTGTCCCTCACGTCGGCAGTGCTCAGCTCATGCGGTCGAGCCGAGCATAGCTGTCTTCCATGCCGTGCTCCATGCCGGTCGCGAGCATCGCCGCGCGTGTCTCGGCATCCGGCAGCGTCATCCGCATGGTCATCACGGTGCCCTCACCGTCGGGCGCAAACCGTGTCTCGACATGATTGTCGGGTGTCGGATCCGGCAGGTGCATGCGCTCGACATGCACGATGCGGCTGAACGGCTCGAGTTCGAGATATTCGCCGGTGAGATGGAATCCGCCGCCCTTGCCGTCGGTCCACTCGTAGCGGATCTTGCCGCCGGGCCTGAGCTCGCTGACGCAGACCGGCATGGTCCAGCCTTCCGGACCGAGCAGCCACTTCTGCAACAGCTCCGGCTCGGTATGCGCGCGATACACCGCCTCGGGCGGCGCGACGAAGCGCCGGGTCACGACGATATGGCGGTCGCCTTCGGTCTTCAGCGTCAACTTGCTCATAGGGCACCTTTCACGTCTCGGGCTTCATGGCGGCCAGCACTCCGTCCAGCCGGTCGTAATTGGTTTCCAGCGCGCGGCGCAGCATGCCGAGCCATTGATCGATCTCGGCAACCGCTGATGGCGCCAGCCGGCACGGCCGCTTGGTGCCTTCGGCCCGCCGCACGATCAGGCCGGCGCCCTCGAGCACCTTGAGGTGGCGGGAGATCGCGGGCTGGGTCAGCTCGAACGGCTCGACCAGTTCCATGACGGTCGCTTCGCCCAAAGCGAGACGCGCCAGAATCGCCCGGCGGGTCGGGTCGGCGAGCGCGGAGAAGGCGGCATCGAGGTTGGCCATGATCGATCTCAGATTAGTTATATAACTTACTTGTTATATAAATGATCACGCATAGTCAAGCGAAATCCGCCGCGGCGGAGGCGCGCGGCGGATTTCGGTCGTCATTTCAATGCTGGATTTACGCGGCGGCTAAACGTCGAAGAACACCGTCTCGTTGTCGCCCTGGAGATGGACGTCGAACGTATAGACGTTGCCGCCCGTCTTCTTCGCGATCAGGGTGGCGCGGCGATCGGCCGGCACCAACGCCAGCACGGAATCGCTAGCGTTGGCCGCCTCGCCGTCGAAATAGATCCGCGTGTAGAGATGCAGCAGCATGCCGCGCGCGAATACCGCGAGCACGATGTGCGGCGCCTGCGGCTTGCCGTCGGCATCCGGCACCACGCCCGGCTTGATGGTGTCGAAGGCAAAGCCGCCGCCCTTGTCGGTGCCGACGCGGCCGAAGCCCTTGAACGAGGAATTCGGCAGCGCGCGCGTGTCCTGCGGATCGGAGAAGCGGCCTTGGCTATCGGCCTGCCAGATCTCCAACATGCAATCGGGGATCACGGCGCCGTCGCCGTCATAGACCTTGCCCTCGACACGGATGCGCTCGCCGGATGTATCAGGCGTCAGCAGATTGTTGCTGAAGGCGTCGTTCCACTCGTATTCCCCGTTCGGCGTCAGGCCGTATTTGAAATAGGGGCCGACGGTCTGCGAGGGCGTGATTCCATCAGGACGCTGGTTCGACACTTACTTGGTCTCCATCGGCGTGGCGTTGCGCCCGCGCAGCACGATATCGAAGCGATAGCACAGCGCCCATTCCGGCTTGGTGTTGTCGAGATCGAACGACGAGATCATCCGCGCCCGCGCCTTCTCATCGGTCACCGAGTTGAAGATCGGGTCGAACGGAAACAAGGGATCGCCGGGGAAATACATCTGCGTCACCAGACGCGAGATGAAGGAATGTCCGAACACCGAGAAGTGGATATGCGCCGGCCGCCACGCATTGTGGTGGTTGCCCCACGGATAGGCGCCCGGCTTGATGGTAATGAACTTGTAGTAGCCCTTGTCGTCGCTCTGCGTCCGGCCCGCGCCGGTGAAGTTCGGGTCGAGCGGCGCCGGATGCTGGTCGACGACATGGATGTAGCGGCCGCAGGCATTGGCCTGCCACAGCTCGACCAGCGTGTTCGGCACGCCGCGGCCGTCCTCGTCGAGCACGTGGCCGTGCACGATGATGCGCTCGCCGAGCGGCTCGCCCTTGGCCTGGATAGTGAGATCATTGTCGTTCGCGCGCACCGTCTCATGACCGTAGACCGGCCCGGTCAATTCCGAGAGCGTATGCCGCATCGGGATCAGCGGCTTCTGCGGCGAGCGCTTGACAGTGGAGCGATAGGCCGGCGACAGCCGCGCCGGATGAGCCGCAAGCGATTGCAGCGGATACAACAGGGTCATGGCGAATTCCTCCGCGGCCCACGCGCCCGGCGGGCTCACTTCAGATCATTATAATGCATAACCAAATTGTGGAAGGGCTGTTTTCAGCCTTTCCAAGCCATTGGATCAATTCAGCTTTTCGATCGCGACCGCGACGCCCTGGCCGACCCCGACGCACATAGTTGCCAAGGCAAGCTTCCCGCCCCGCTTCTCCATGCCGTGCACGGCGGTCAACACCAGCCGCGCGCCGCTCATGCCGAGCGGATGGCCGAGCGCGATCGCGCCGCCATGCGGATTGACGAAATCAGCGTCTTCCTTGACGCCGAGCTGGCGCAGGCAGGCGATGCCCTGCGAGGCGAAGGCCTCGTTGAGCTCGATCAGGTCGAAGTCCGACACCTTGATGCCGAGCCGCTCGACCAGCTTCCTGGTCGCCGGCACCGGGCCGATGCCCATGATGCGCGGCGGCACCGCGGCCGACGCAAGGCCGAGGATTTTCGCACGCGGGGTGAGGCCGTGCCGTTTCACGGCGACTTCGGACGCGAGGATCATCGCGGCGGCGCCGTCGTTGACGCCCGATGCGTTGCCCGCGGTCACCGTGCCCGGATTGCGCACGATCGGCTTCAGCTTGGCGAGACCTTCGAGCGTGGTCTCGGGGCGCGGATGCTCGTCCTTGTCGACGGTGATCGGACCGGCCTTGCCGCCGGGCACCTGGACCGGGATGATCTCCTCGGCGAAATAGCCCGACGCGATCGCCGCGCCGGCGCGCTGCTGCGAGCGGATCGCCATCGCATCCTGATCGGCGCGCGAGACCTGGAATTCCTCGGCGACGTTCTCGCCGGTTTCCGGCATCGCATCGACGCCGTACTGCGCCTTCATCAAGGGATTGATGAAGCGCCAGCCGATCGTGGTGTCGTAGATCTCGGACGAGCGCGAGAACGCTTCCGAAGCCTTGCCCATCACGAACGGTGCGCGCGTCATCGATTCGACGCCGCCTGCGATCGCGAAATCGATCTCGCCGGCGCGGATGGCGCGGCCAGCGGCGCCGACCGCATCGAGGCCGGAGGCGCAGAGCCGGTTCAGGGTCTGGCCGGGAACCGACTCCGGCATGCCGGCAAGCAGAAGCGCCATGCGCGCGACGTTGCGGTTGTCCTCGCCGGCCTGGTTGGCGCAGCCGAAATAGACCTCGTCGACCTCGTTCCAGTTGAGCGTCGGGTGCTTGGCCATCAGCGCCTTGATCGGGGCCGCGGCGAGATCGTCGGCGCGCACCTTGGCGAGCGAACCGCCGAAACGGCCGATCGGAGTCCGGACGGCATCGCAAATGAACACATCACGCATTGAATCTCTCCCTGAATGCCGCGACTTAGGCGCTGGGTCGGCTGGAACTTGAGATGGGTTTTAGGAGCGCGCCCGCGGCAGGTCAATTGACGCGGCTGCGCGCCCCGCACGCATTACCGTGAGGGCCGTCATAAAGGCACCGTGAACAGGGTGGAAAACCCTCCTCTCGCGGATAGGACCGCCCGGCGAAATTTTGTAGTTTCCGCCCCCTAATGACCATTCAGCAGCCTATCCCCGTTCCGCCCGAAGCTACTCCCGCCGAGGCGCCGTCGCGCGTCACGCCGATGATGGAACAGTATCTGGAGATCAAGGCCGCACATCCCGGCCTGCTGCTGTTCTACCGGATGGGCGATTTCTACGAGCTGTTCTTCGAGGACGCCGAGATCGCCTCGAAGACGCTCGGCATCGTGCTGACCAAGCGCGGCAAGCATCAGGGCATGGACATCCCGATGTGCGGCGTGCCGGTCGAGCGCTCTGAGGACTATCTGCACCGCCTGATCGGCGCCGGACATCGTGTCGCGGTCTGCGAGCAGACGGAAAATCCCGCGGAGGCGAAAGCCCGCGGCAACAAGAGCGTGGTCCGCCGCGGCGTGGTGCGGCTGGTGACGCCGGGCACGCTGACCGAGGACACGCTGCTCGACGCCCGCACCAACAATTACCTGATCGCGATCGCACGCGCCCGCGGCTCGGCCGGCGCCGACCGGCTCGGGCTCGCCTGGATCGATATCTCAACCTCCGAATTCATGGTGACGGAGTGCGCGACCGCGGAGCTTGCCGCGACCTTGGCGCGCATCAATCCGAACGAGGCGATCGTCACCGACGCGCTCTATAGCGACCACGAGCTGGCGCCGACCTTGCGCGAGCTGCCGTCGGTGACGCCGCTGACCCGCGACGTGTTCGACAGCGCCACCGCCGAGCGGCGGCTGTGCGACTATTTCGCGGTCGCGACCATGGATGGCCTGTCGGCGATGTCGCGGCTGGAGGCGACGGCTGCGGCCGCCGCCGTCACCTATATCGACCGCACGCAAGTGGGGAAGCGTCCGCCGCTGTCGCCGCCGGCGCGCGAGGCCGCCGGCACCACGATGGCGATCGATCCGGCAACCCGCGCCAATCTCGAACTGACGCGGACGCTGGCCGGCGAGCGCCGCGGCTCGCTGCTGGATGCGATCGACTGCACGGTGACCGCGGCCGGCTCCCGCCTGTTGGCACAGCGCCTCGCCGCGCCGCTCACCGATGTTGCCGTGATCGCGCGACGGCTCGACGCGGTCTCGGCTTTCGTCGCGGATTCGGCCGCACGCGAGGACGTCAGAACCGTGCTGCGCGCGGCACCCGACATGTCGCGCGCTCTGGCGCGGCTCTCGGTCGGCCGCGGCGGCCCGCGCGACCTGGCGAGCCTGCGCGACGGCATTCTCGCCGCGGACCAGGCGCTGGATCTGTTGGCGCAGCTGGCCGATCCGCCGGCCGAAGTTTCGACCGTGATGGCGGCCTTGCAGCGCCCCTCGCGTGACCTGGCGCAGGAATTCTCCCGCGCACTGTCGGAGCAATTGCCGCTGATCAAGCGCGACGGCGGCTTCGTCCGCGAGGGCTATGAGGCCGCGCTCGACGAAAGCCGCAGTTTGCGCGACGCCTCGCGCCTCGTCGTCGCCGCGATGCAGGCGCGCTATGCCGAGGACACCGGCATCAAGACGCTGAAGATCCGGCACAACAACGTGCTCGGCTATTTCGTCGAGGTCACCGCACAGCACGGCGACAAGCTGTTCGCGCCGCCGCTGAATGCGACCTTCATCCATCGCCAGACGCTGGCGGGACAAGTCCGCTTCACCACATCAGAGCTCGGCGAGACCGAGGCCAAGATCGCCAATGCCGGCGAACGCGCGCTCAATCTCGAGCTCGAGATCTTCGAGCGGCTCAGCGCGATGGCGCTCGCCGCCAGCGACGATCTGCGCGACGCCGCGCATGCTTTCGCGATGCTCGACGTCGCGACCTCGCTGGCGAAACTCGCGATCGACGACAATTATGTGCGGCCCGACGTCGACGGCTCGCTCGGCTTTGCGATCGAGGGTGGCCGGCATCCGGTCGTCGAGCAGGCGTTGAAGCGCGACGGCCAGCCGTTCATCGCCAATGCCTGCGATCTGTCCCCGGCGCCTACGCAGAAGTCGGGCCAGCTCTGGCTGATCACCGGTCCGAACATGGCCGGTAAATCGACCTTCCTGCGCCAGAACGCGCTGATCGCGCTGCTTGCTCAGATTGGCAGCTATGTACCGGCATCGCGCGCGCGGCTCGGCATCGTCGACCGGCTGTTCTCGCGCGTCGGCGCCGCCGACGACCTGGCGCGGGGCCGCTCGACCTTCATGGTCGAGATGGTCGAGACCGCGGTGATCCTCAACCAGGCCGGCGAGCGGTCGCTTGTCATCCTCGACGAGATCGGCCGCGGTACCGCGACCTTCGACGGCCTGTCGATCGCCTGGGCCGCGATCGAGCATCTGCATGAGAGCAACCGCTGCCGCACGCTGTTTGCCACCCACTATCATGAGCTCACCGCGCTCTCGGCCAGGCTGCCGCGGATGTTCAACGCCACGGTGCGCGTCAAGGAATGGCAGGGCGACGTCGTGTTCCTGCACGAGGTGTTGCCGGGCTCCGCCGACCGCTCCTACGGCATCCAGGTCGCGAAACTCGCCGGTCTGCCGCCCGCCGTGATCACCCGCGCCAAATCTGTGCTGGCCAAGCTCGAGGCCCAGGACCGCGGCCAGACCGCACGTGCGCTGGCCGACGACCTGCCGTTGTTCGCCGTCCCCTCCCGGGCCGCCGCCGAAGACAAGCCGCCGAGTGATGCCGATCTGCTGGTGGAAGCCGTGAAGGCGCTGCACCCCGACGAAATGTCGCCGCGCGAGGCGCTGGATGCGCTGTATGCGTTGCGGGCGAAGCTGCCGAAGGGGTAGCCGCGTAGGATGGGTAGAGCGAAGCGAAACCCATCAACTTTCCTACGCGCGGAGGCATGATGGGTTTCGCTTCGCTCTAACCATCCTACGCCTTCTGCGCCTGCTTCCTCCGCCCGATCCGCCACAACACCAGATTCCACGCGATGCAGGTGGCAAGCGCGCAGCAGAGGCCTACGGCCGAGCCGAATTGCAGCACCGCGACATTCAGCACGGCGATGCCGAGGCCGAAGCCGAGCAGGCCCCAGGCGCTGTTGGCGAGCACGGCGGCGGTGGCGGGACCGCCGATCCGCGGATGCAGGATCAGCATCATCGAGGAGAACACGATCGGAAACAGCGCGATCACGCCGGTGACGCGCGGGCCGACCCAGGTCGACGCGGTGACCACGGTGCCGACCAGGCTCGCGACCAGCGCGGCGCGCAAGGGAATGTCGTACCAGCGCCGCGCGATCAGCGGCATCCTGGCGACGTGGCGGTAGGGCCTGAGCAGCGGAATGCAGATCGCAAACGCAATGGCGTTGAGGATCAACCCGCCGGCCAGCGTCCAGGCGAACTGGCGGATGATGGTGCCGAGCACCAGCCACAACGCGATCGCACTTCCCGCGCTGATCCACATGCTGAAGCGCTGCGCCAGCACGGCGTAAGTGAGGCCCATGAAGATCGTCGCCGCATTGACCGGCAGGCTCGACAGCGCGCCCTCGGCGATGAAAGCAGCGTCATGGTCGAGCGCGAGGAAGGTGTAGGACGGCCCGGCCGAGATCGGCAAAGTGGCGATCAGCGCGCCGATCACCGGCCCCGACCGCTCCGTGATGATGGATGCACTGACCACGAACGCGGCCGCAACCGCCATGCGCAGAACGAGGAGCAGGATGAAGTGGAGTTCGGGGGACATTTTTCCGTCGTCCCGGGCAAGCGAAGCGCGACCCGGGACCCATAACCACGACCGCTAGCGGGGAACGAAAGCCGTCGAGCAGCCGAATTTCAACGATGGGACACGGCGTATGGGTCCCGGCTCCCGTGCGCAATTGCGCACTAGGCCGGGACGACATCGGTGAAAGGCGGCTACACCCTCACCATCGACACCGACACCTTCGGGCCGTTCTTGATGGTCTGATAGACCACGCAATAGCGCTCGGTGAGTTTCAGCAGCAGATCGAGCTTGTCCTGCGGCGCGTCGGTGCCGACGTCGAAGCGGAGACGGATCTCGCGGAAGCCGACCGGGGCCTCCTTGTCGACGCCGAGCGTGCCGCGGAAATCGAGATCGCCCTCGGCGAACACGTTGCCGACCCTGAGCGGCACCTCGACCGCGGTCGCGACCGATTTCAGCGTGACGCCGGCGCAGGCGACCAGCGCTTCCAGCAGCATGTCGCCGGAGCAGAGCTCAAGCCCGGAGCCGCCGGTCGCGGGATGCAGGCCGGCGACCGCAAGCGCGCGGCCGGTTTCGACCTTGCAGGACAGGCTTTCGCTGTCGATCGTGCCCTTGGCCTTCAACGTGATCACGGCGGCCTGGGGGTCGGTCTTGTAGCGCTCCTTGATCGGAGCCTGCATTGCGCGGAGTTCGGCGGAGTCCATGGGTCTGCTCCCGGCTATTCTTCTTAGCCTTCGGATGTAAGGCCTTATGGCGCCGATGTCACCACCACATCGCCTCGCCGGCGCTGGATTTGTCCGTGACGTCACGCACCGAACGGTCTAGCGAGCGGTCGAGCGCGGTCAGCACGCGGCGTTTGAAGCTGTCGAACAGTTCCGATTTGCGGTCGCGTGGCCGCGCTAGATTGATGGTGATCTGCTCGAACAGCCGGCCCGGCCGCGGCCGCATCACCAGCACACGGTCGGCCAGCACCACAGCCTCGTCGACATCGTGGGTGACCAGGATCAGGGTCGGCCTTGTGTCGGCCCAGAGATCGAGCAGGTGGTCCTGCAGATCGCGCCGGGTGAAGGCATCGAGCGCCGAGAACGGCTCGTCGAGCAGCAGCACTTCGGGCTGCGGCACCAGCGCGCGGGCGATCGCCACCCGCTGCGCCTGCCCGCCAGAGAGCTCGCGCGGCCAGGCCGACGCCTTATCGGCGAGACCGACGCGGGCCAGCGCGGATGCAACCCGCGCGCGCCTTGCCTCCGCCGGCAGATCGGCGAGACCGAAGCCGATATTGTCGGCGACGCTGAGCCAGGGCAGCAGTCGCGGCTCCTGGAAGATGATGCCGATCTTGGCGTGCGGCGACGTGATCACCGCATTGTCGAGTGTCACGCTGCCGGTGCTGGCGCGATCGAGGCCGGCGATGGCGCGTAGCAAGGTCGACTTACCGCAACCGGAACCGCCGATAATGGCGATGATCTCGCCGGGCGCAATCTCCGCCGAGAAGCGTTCCAGCGCGTGGACGCCGTTCGGATAGGTCTTGCCGACGTCCTTGAGTGCGAGCATCACTGCCCTCCCCGCGCGCCGAACGCATCCTGCCAGCGCAGCAGCGGCGCGGCGGCGACCTCGATCAGCCAGTCGGTGAGCTTGCCGAGGATCGCGAAGATCACGATCGCAGCGAGGATCTGCGCCGGCTTGCCGAGCTGCTGGCCGTCCAGCAGGAGATAGCCGAGGCCCTCGGAGGCGCCGATCAATTCGGCCGCGACCACGAACATCCATCCCAGGCCAAGCCCGACCCGCAGCGCCACCACATAGGCCGGCAGCACCGCCGGCAACAGGATGCGGCGGATCATGGCCGGCCCGGACAGCCGGAACACGCGGCCGACCTCGACGATCTTGCGATCGACCGACAGGATCGCGCCCATCACGCCGAGATAGATCGGAAAGAACACCCCGACCGCGATCAGTGCGACCTTCGAGGTCTCGAAGATGCCGAGCCAGAGCACGAACAGCGGCACCCAGGCGAGCGAAGGGATCGCACGCAAGGCCTGCACGGTCGGATCAAGCAGCCGCTTGGCGAAATCCCAATAGCCGGAGATCGCGCCCATGATGGTGCCGGCGACGACGCCGAGCGCAAAGCCCGCACCGACGCGCCACAAGGTCGCGAGGATATGCCGCGACAGCTCGCCGCTCCTGGCGAGTTCGACGATGGTCTGGAACACCTTTGACGGCGGCGGCACCAGGCGGCCGTTGGAATAGCCGAGATAAACCACCAGTTCCCAGCCGAGCGCACACACCACCGGCACCAGAAGCCCGAGCGCCGGCCGCGCAAAACGCGACCAGCGCGCCGGCGCCGCACGCGGCGCGGCCGTCTGTTCCAGCGCGGGCAGGTCAACGCTCATGGCCATAGCAAGAACTATTCTTCGCGAGGGATTGCAAGGTGGGGATCGAAACACAAGTCGCGGCGCCCGCTTCCCTTCTCCCCTTGTGGGAGAAGGTGGCGCAAACGAAGTTTGCGACGGATGAGGGGTTGTTTCAGCTTGCGCGAGCGTGCCGTGTGGTGAGAACCCCTCACCCCGCTTCGCTGCGCGAAGCGACCTCTCCCACAAGGGGAGAGGGTGCAGCGGTCAGTTCGTCGGCAGCGGGACTTGATCGTCGATCAACGCGTCCAGCGCCGCCTTCACGTCGGTCTTGGCATCGATCACGCCCGCCTGCTGCAAGGCGAGGCCGGCGGCCAAAATCGACTCGCGCTGCGGCGCGCCTATCCGGCTGTGGGTCAGCTCGGTGCGCTCCTTCAGCTGCTTGTCGACCACGGCGTCCGGCAGTTTCGTTACCGCGATGAACGTCTTCTTCAGCTCGTCATAGTTCGCCAGCGAATATTTCCGCGCCTCCTCATAGGTTGCGAGCACGCGACGGACGATGTCCGGGTGCGCCTTCAGGAACTCCTCGCGGACATTGAGGATGCCCCAGGTGTTGGCGTCGGCCTTGCGGTAGAACAGCTTGGCACCCTCCTCGACCTCGGCCTGCGCCATCATCGGATCGAGCCCGGCCCAGGCGTCGACATCGCCGCGGATCAGCGCGGTCTTGCCGTCGGCGTGCTGCAGCAGCACCGTCGTGATGTCCTTTTCGGTCAGGCCTGCGCCGAGCAGCGCGCGAACCAGGAAGATGTGCGGATCGGTGCCGCGGGTCACCGCGACGCGCTTGCCCTTGAGATCGGCAACCGAGGCGATCTTGGAGTCCTTGGTGGTGACCAGCGCGGTCCATTCGGGACGCGAATAGACGTAGACCGACTTGATCGGGTTGCCGTTGATCCGGGCGACCAAAGCGGCCGAGCCCGCGGTCGAGCCGAAATCGATCGAGCCGGCATTGAGGAATTCGAGCGCCTTGTTGGAGCCGGCCGACTGCACCCAGACGATGCCGATGCCGTCCTTGGCGAACTCCTTCTCCAGCAGGCCCTTTTGCTTCAGGACCATCGACACCGGATTGTAGGTCGCCCAGTCGATCCGGATTTCCTTCAGCGCATCGGCGGCGAGCGCCGCGCCGGGCAAAAGTGCCGAGACCGCGAGCAGCGCCGCGAAGCCGCGCCGGGAAAATTTGTGCATTCGTCGATCTCCTCGATCAGATTAAGAAACAATCTTTTAATTCAATGAGTTAGCCTTGCGGTCAACGAGAAAATCTCTACCCTTTACGAGACGCCGCGAGAACGATCTTGCTCACGGCGCCGCCAGGAAAGCATGGAGCTGCTGTCGTCATACTTTGGTCAGTGACAGCAACAGCTTCGTCCGATATCGGATGGACGTATGGACAGCATCGTAGCCGACGGCCGCGCTGAAGCGGATGATCGTTTCGAGACTGCGCGGATCACCGCGGCGGTCAATGCGCTGGCCGAGCAGCATGCCGGCCGCGAGGACCAGTTCCGCGCCGCGATGGCGCAACTCCTCAAGGCCGAGCTGATCGCGGCGCGCGCCACGGCGCAGGCGCTGCTGCTGAAGGACCGTCACGGCCGCCGTTGCGCCGAACGGCTGTGCTTCGTGCAGGACGAGATCATCCGCATCCTCTATGCGGCGGCGACCCGGCATCTCTATCACTCGCCGATCCCCTCGGGCGCCGAACGCATGGCCGTGGTCGCGACCGGTGGCTACGGCCGCGGGCTGATGGCGCCGGAATCCGACATCGATCTGCTGTTCATCCTGCCCTACAAGCAGACCGCCTGGGGCGAGCAGGTCGCCGAAGCGATTCTCTATTGCCTCTGGGACATGGGGCTGAAGGTCGGCCACGCCACCCGCTCGGTCGATGAATCGATCCGCCAGGCGCGCGGCGACATGACGATCCGCACCGCGATCCTGGAAACCCGGTTCCTGACCGGCGACCAGCCGCTGTATGACGAGCTGGTCGAGCGCTTCGACAAGGAAGTGGTGCAGGGCACCGCCGCAGAATTCGTCACCGCCAAGCTCGCCGAGCGCGAAGAGCGGCATCGCCGCGCCGGCCAGTCGCGCTATCTGGTCGAGCCCAACGTCAAGGACGGCAAGGGCGGGCTGCGCGACCTGCATACGCTGTTCTGGATCGCCAAGTACGTCTACCGCGTGCGCGAGACCGACGAGCTCTTGGAACGCGGCGTGTTCGACGCGCAGGAGTACCGCACCTTCCGCCGCTGCGCCGACTTCCTGTGGTCGGTGCGCTGCAACCTGCACTTCTTCGCCGGGCGCGCCGAGGAGCGGCTGTCGTTCGACATGCAGCGCGAGATCGCGGTCCGGCTCGGCTACACCTCGCATCCCGGCATGCAGGATGTCGAGCGCTTCATGAAACACTACTTCCTGATCGCAAAGGACGTCGGCGACCTCACCGCGATCCTGTGTGCCAGGCTCGAGGAAGAGCACAACAAGCCGGCGCCGGTGCTGAGCCGGATGGTCGCGCGGCTGCGGCCCGGCACCAAGCGGCGGCGGGTCAACGGCAGCGACGACTTCATCGTCGACAACAACCGCATCAACCTCGCCGCGCCCGACGTGTTCAAGCACGATCCGGTCAATCTGATCCGGATCTTCCGCCTCGCGCAACAGAACAACCTCGCCTTCCATCCCGACGCGATGCGCACGGTGACGCGCTCGCTGAAGCTGATCAACACCCAGCTGCGCGAGAACGACGAGGCCAATCGCCTGTTCATGGAGATCCTGACCTCCGACAATGCGGAAGTCGTGCTGCGGCGGATGAACGAGACCGGCGTGCTCGGCCACTTCATCCGCGCCTTCGGGAAGATCGTGTCGATGATGCAGTTCAACATGTACCACCACTATACGGTGGACGAGCACCTGCTCCGCTGCATCGGCTTCCTGCAGGACATCGAGCGCGGCGGCAACGAGGAGTTCACGGTCGCCAGCGACCTGTTCCGCAAGATCCGCCCCGAGCATCGCCCGGTGATCTATATCGCGACGCTGTTGCACGACATCGCCAAGGGCCGCCCCGAGGATCACTCGATCGCCGGCGCCAAGGTGGCGCGGCGGCTGTGCCCGCGGCTCGGCTTCTCCGCCGCCGACACCGAGCTGGTGGCGTGGCTGATCGAGGAACATCTGACGATGTCGACGGTGGCGCAGTCGCGCGATCTGTCGGACCGCAAGACCATCGAGAACTTCGCCGCCGTGGTGCAGTCGGTCGAGCAGATGAAGCTGCTGACGATCCTGACCACCGCCGATATCCGCGGCGTCGGCCCCGGCGTGTGGAACGGCTGGAAGGCGCAGCTCTTGCGCACGCTGTACTACGAGACCGAGCCGGTCCTGACCGGCGGCTTCTCGGAAGTGAATCGCGCCCAGCGCATCGCGGTGGCGCAGGCCGAATTCCGCCGCGCCTTCACCGAATGGCCGGAGGTCGAGCTCAACGCCTATATCGGCCGGCATTACCCGGCCTACTGGCTCAAGGTCGAGCTGCCGCGCAAGATCCGCCAGGCGCGCTTCATCCGCGCCAGCGAGCAGGCCGGCCACAAGCTGGCGATCAATGTCGGCTTCGACGAGATCCGCGCCGTCACCGAGCTCACGATCCTGGCGACCGACCATCCCTGGCTGCTGTCGATCATCGCGGGCGCCTGCGCCTCGGCCGGCGCCAACATCGTCGACGCCCAGATCTACACCACGACCGACGGCCGCGCGCTCGACACCGTCTCGATCTCGCGCGAATACGACCGCGACGATGACGAGGGCCGCCGTGCGACCCGGATCGGCGAGATGATCGAGCAGGTGCTGGAAGGCAAGCTCAGGCTGCCCGAGGCGGTGGCCAAGCGCGCGGTGCGCAGCAAGGCGCGGCCGTTCATCGTCGAGCCCGAGGTGACCATCAATAACCAGTGGTCCGACCGCTACACTGTGATCGAGGTCTCCGGCCTCGACCGGCCCGGCCTTCTCTACCAGCTCACGACAGCGATCTCGAAGCTCAACCTCAACATCGCCTCCGCCCACGTCGCGACCTTCGGCGAACGCGCCCGCGACGTGTTCTACGTCACCGATTTGCTCGGCGCCCAGATCACGGCGCCGACCCGCCAATCGGCGATCAAGAGCTCGCTGCTGCATCTGTTGTCGAGCGAGGAGCAGGCCGCGAAGCCGGCGGCTTGATTATCCGTCATTCCGGGGCAGCCCGCAGGGCTGAGCCCGGAATCCATCGGGCCGCACGTCATGCCGTGGAATGGATTCCGGGCTCTCGCTTCGCGAGCCCCGGAATGACAGCTGAGTTTGCTCAGCGAACCGCCACCCCCTCATGCCTTAGCAACCAGCGCTTCCTCTCCAGCCCGCCGCCGTATTTGACCAGCGAGCCGTTGGCGCCGATCAGACGGTGGCAGGGCACGACGACGCTGATCGGGTTGGAGCCGTTGGCGTGGCCGACCGCCCGCATCGCGTTCGGCATTTTCAGCCTCACAGCCAGCGCGCCGTAACTCATGGTGGTGCCCGGCGGGATCTTCGGCAGCGCGTGCCAGACCTTCTGCTGGAACGGCGTGCCGGCGACGCGCCATTCGACATCCGCGAGCCGACCGAGATCGCCATTGAAATAATCGCCGAGCGCCTTGCGCATCGCCGCCGGCGCACGGCCGTCCCGCAAGGTCACCACGCCATAATGCAGCCGCAGCAGATCGAGCATCCGCCCCTCGTAGTCGTCCCAGTCGAGCGCGCGCAGCACGCCGTCATCATCGGTCACCAGCAGCGCAGTGCCGATCGGGGTCTTGAGGCGGTCGAGGTTGAAGGTCTGCGCGGTCTTGCGGTCGGCCATTGTAACGTCCAGGGACGAACGGATCGGTCGGGATACAATTCACTGCCCGCGTGGTAGCGTCCACCCGAATTCCGGTGGGAGCGTTTTCGAGCGAAGTGGACGCCGGTTCGCGTGAAGAAAACGCCTCAAACAAGATCTCTGGGGGGGGCCGAATATGCTTGTGCTTGCCAATTTTCTGATCGCGGTGGTGGCCGCGCTGCACCTCTATTTCCTCGTGCTCGAGATGTTCCTGTGGACCAGGCCGCTCGGCCTGAAGACCTTTCGCAACTCGCTCGAGAAGGCAACCGACTCGGCCGTGCTCGCCGCCAATCAGGGGCTCTATAACGGCTTCCTCGCCGCCGGGCTGATCTGGGGCCTGGTGCACGGCAATCCCGCCTTCGCATTCCAGATCAAGACATTCTTCCTGCTCTGCGTGATCGTCGCCGGCGCCTATGGCGCCGCCACCGTGAGCCGGCGCATCCTCTATGTGCAGGCGGCGCCCGCGGCGCTGGCGCTGATCCTGCTGTGGCTGGTCTGACGCGACACTGCGCGCCAGGGCATCGTCTTGCAATGGCCATAGCGTTCCTCCATCATCCCCGACAACGGTGACATCCGCCGGCTTGAGTCTCGCGGACAAGATCACCGGCAACATGGGAGGTCACGGACATGAGGAGCGTGCAATTGCTCGCTGCGACAGCGCTTGCCATCGCGTTGTCGGTTACATCGGCCGCCGCACAGAAGAAATACGACATCGGCGCCACCGACACCGAGATCAAGATCGGCCAGACCGTGCCGTTCTCGGGCCCCGCATCCGCCTATGCCGGCATCGGCAAGACCCAGGCGGCCTATATGAAGATGATCAACGATCAGGGCGGCATCAACGGCCGCAAGCTGAACCTGATCCAGTATGACGACGCCTATTCGCCGCCGAAGGCGGTGGAGCAGGTGCGCAAGCTCGTCGAGGGCGACGAGGTGCTGTTCACCTTCCAGATCATCGGCACGCCGTCGAACGCCGCCGTGCAGAAATATCTCAATGCCAGGAAGGTGCCGCAACTGCTCGCCTCGACCGGGGCGTCGCGCTTCTCCGATCCGCAGAACGCGCCGTGGACGATCGCGTTCAACCCGAACTACCAGTCCGAAGGGCGCATCTACGCCAAATACATCCTGGCCAACCACCCCAACGCCAAGATCGGCATCTTCTACCAGAACGACGATCTCGGCCGCGACTACATCGCCGGCCTGAAGAGCGGGCTCGGCGACAAGGCCGCCAGCATGATCGTTGCCGAAGTCTCCTATGAGCTGACCGATCCGACGGTGGATTCCCAGATCGTCAAGCTGAAGGCCGCCAGCGTCGACCTGCTCTACGACGCATCGACGCCGAAATTCGCCGCGCAGGCGATCCGCAAGGTCGCGGACCTCGACTGGCACCCGGTGCACATCCTCGACATCAATGCGAGCCCGGTGTCGGCGACGTTGAAGCCGGCCGGACTCGACATCTCCAAGGGCATCATCTCGACCAATTACGGCAAGGACCCCGCCGACCCGCAGTGGAAGGACGATCCCGGCGTGAAGGCCTATTTCGCCTTCATGGACAAATATTACCCGGAGGGCGACAAGCTCAACACCGTCAACACCTACGGCTACTCGACCGCCGAGCTCCTGATCCAGGTGCTCAAGCAGTGCGGCGACGACCTCACCCGCGAGAACCTGATGAAGCAGGTGACCAGCCTGAAGAAGTTCGTACCTTCTCTGGCGCTGCCGGGCATGTCGATCACGACCGGACCGAACGACTATCGCATCAACAAGCAGATGCAGATGATGAAGTTCAACGGCGAGCGCTGGGAGCTGTTCGGCCCGATCATCGAGGACACCGGACCGGCGGGCTAGGCAAAACGGCGCAAACATCCTTCCGGTTCAACCAGTCAAACACCTTGTCCGGTGTCATTACCCGCGCACGTGTCGTCCCGGCGAAAGCCGGGACCCATACTCCGCGGCGGTGTTGCGAACGGGACTCGTCGTTCAGCATCCCTCAACAATGACCATTCGTGGTTCTGGGTCCCGGCCTTCGCCGGGACGACACTGAGTGTGCTGGCACAGCTGCGGCGGCCCATTTTCGCACCGCCCCCTACTTTCGTTGACTGAAATCGCTCGCCTTTTCGGCATTGCTCGTCTTGCGTCGCAGCAAGCGTTCCGCCAGTATCCGGCGCAAGCGATGGCGACCGCGGGACCTTGAACCCGCGGGAAAGATCATCGGCCAAACCATCAGTCACGTGAGGGAAACAGCATTATGAGGAACGGGATTTTCCACCTGGTCACGGGAACGGCGCTCGCGATCGCGCTGTCTGCAACGTCGGCCTTCGCGCAGAAGAAATACGATCCCGGCGCGACCGATACCGAAATCAAGATCGGCCAGACCGTCCCCTTCTCCGGACCGGCCTCCGCCTATGCCTCGATCGGCAAGACCCAGGCGGCCTATTTCAAGATGATCAACGACCAGGGCGGCATCAACGGCCGCAAGGTCAATCTGATCCAGTATGACGACGCCTATTCGCCGCCCAAGGCCGTCGAGCAGGTGCGCAAGCTGGTCGAGAGCGACGAGGTGCTGCTGACCTTCCAGATCGTCGGCACGCCGTCGAACGCCGCGGTGCAGAAATATCTCAACGCCAAGAAGGTGCCGCAGCTGTTCGCCGCCACCGGCGCCTCGAAGTTCACCGACCCGAAGAACTTCCCCTGGACGATGGGCTTCAATCCGAACTACTTCGTCGAAGGCCGCATCTACGGCCAGTACATCCTCAAGGAGTATCCGAACGCCAAGGTCGGCGTGCTCTATCAGAACGACGACCTCGGCAAGGATTACCTGAACGGCCTCAAGGCCGGGCTCGGCGACAAGGCCGCGACCATGGTGGTTTCGGAGGCGTCCTACGAGGTGTCCGATCCGACCATCGATTCGCAGGTCCTCAAGATCAAGGATTCCGGCGCGGACCTGTTCTTCTCGGCGACGACGCCGAAGCAGGCGGCCCAGGCGATCAAGAAGATCTACGAGATGGGCTGGAAGCCGGTCCAGATCGTCGACATCAACGCCACCTCGGTCGGCGCGGTCATGAAGCCGGCGGGTCTCGACGCCGCCAAGGGCGTGATCAGCGTCAACTACGGCAAGGACCCGCTCGATCCGACCTGGAAGGACGATGCCGGCCTGAAGCGCTATTTCGACTTCATGGCCAAATACTATCCCGACGGCGATAAGGATTCGAACTTCAACACCTATGGCTACGCCACCGCGCAGATGCTCGTCACCGTGCTGAAGGCATGTGGCGACGACCTGACCCGCGAGAACGTGATGAAGCAGGCGGCATCGATGAAGGGTGTGACGACCGACATCGCGTTGCCGGGCATCAAGGCCAACACCTCGGCGACCGACTACCGCGTCAACAAGCAGCTGCAGATGATGAAGTTCAACGGCGAACGCTGGGAGCTATTCGGCCCGATCCTCGAGGACGCTGGCCCGACCGGCTAAAGCGCGATGAGATTGATTCGAATCGTCATCGCGCTTTAGCTCTTTGTTTGAGCATGATCTTTTCGGAAAACCGCTTCGCACTTTTCCGGATCATGCTCTAGCGGTTAGCGTTCGATGTCTGAAGAACAATCGGCGGCCTCCGGGCCGCCGATTTTTGTTTGCGGCCGTACCTTTTCACCGTCACCTTGAGGAGGCCGCGCAGCGGCCGTCTCGAAGGGTCGACGGCCCGACCGCGGCCGTGCATGCTTCGAGGCTGGCTCCGCTCGCACCTCAGCATGACGGGGATGGAGATCGTTGCGCTCAATCGCTGCTGCGCGCCTACTGCGGTATCTCCCCAAAGTTCTTGCCGACCGGCAGCACCGCATGCCGGATCAGCCGGGAATCCTCGACGCCAGCCTGGCGGTGCTTCACCGCCTCGCGATAGACGGGATCGCGGATCATCTCGACGAAGGCGGCGACGCTCGGATATTCGGCGATGAAGCAGTGATCCCAGCGCTCCTCTTGCGGGCCGATCAGCATCAGCTCGAAGCGGCCCTGCCAGACGATGCGGCCGCCGAGCCGCTCGAACACCGGGCCGCTCTCGCGGCCATACGCCGCATAGGCTTCCGCGCCGGTGGCCTTGCGGCCGTCGGGATAGGCAGCCCATTCGCGCAACCGCACCAGATTGAGCATGTGGATCGGGCCCGGCCGGTTGTTGTCCCGGAATTGCGCGAACACGTCTTTGGTCGGATCGATATGGCCCATGCGGTGCTCCTTTGTTTTTTGGTTCCCCAGAGCGCGATCGCTCGATCGCGCTCTACCATCCTCGTTTGAGCATGATCTTTTCGGAAAACCGGTGCCCACTTTTCCGGATCATGCTCCCTATTTAGCAACGCGCCGCCCCACCTCCTAATCCCGCGTTAAGCTTTGCGTAACCGCCCCTTAAACCGGGAACGTTAGCGTGCGGCCCTGTAAGGGTGAGCGTTGCGGATGGCGTGGGGACGTAAAAAAGGCGGTGGACGCAAGGAGCCGCTGTTCGGGCTTCCGGCCGCGCTTGCCGACCTCAGGTTGTCGCCGTCCGATCGCGTTCCCGGCGGCGGCGACGACGACAAGCCCGCCAGATCGAAGCCCAAGAACAGCGAAAAGAACCCCGATAAGGGCAGCGATTCCGGCAGCGAGAGACCGCGCCCGTCGCGCAGTGGCAGCAAGCGGCGCGGCAAGTCGCGCGGCTTCGGCATCGGCCGGCTGTTCTACTGGACCGCGGTGCTCTGCCTGTGGGCCGGCATTGCGGTGATCGGTGTCGTGGTGTGGGTCGGCGCGCATCTGCCACCGATCCAATCGCTGGAAATTCCCAAGCGCCCGCCGACCATCCAGATCGTCGGCATCGACGGCAGCGTGCTGGCACAGCGCGGCGAAATGGCCGGCGCCAACATCGCGCTGAAGGATCTGCCGCCTTATCTGCCGAAGGCCTTCATCGCGATCGAGGACCGCCGCTTCTATTCGCATTTCGGCGTCGACCCGGTCGGCATTTTACGAGCAGCCGTCACCAACGTCCTGCATCGAGGTGTCTCGCAGGGCGGCTCGACCTTGACGCAGCAGCTCGCCAAGAACCTGTTCCTGACCCAGGAACGCACCATGCAGCGCAAGCTGCAGGAGGCCGAGCTCGCGCTGTGGCTGGAGCGCAAGCATTCCAAGAGCGAGATCCTCGAGCTCTACCTCAACCGGGTCTATTTCGGCTCCGGCGCCTACGGCGTCGAAGCGGCAGCGCAGCGTTATTTCGGCAAGTCGGCGAAGAACGTCACGCTGCCGGAGGCCGCGATGCTGGCCGGTCTCGTCAAGTCGCCATCGCGGCTGGCGCCGAACCGCAACCCCGAAGGCGCCGAGCAGCGCGCGCAGGTCGTGCTCGCGGCGATGGCCGACGCCAAGTTCATCACCGACGCGCAGGCAAAAGCATCGATCGGCCAGCCCTCGATCGCAGTGAAGCCGGCCGGCGCCGGCACCGTCAACTATGTCGCCGACTGGATCGGTGAAGTGCTTGACGATCTGGTCGGCCAGATCGACCAGGACATCGTGGTGCAGACCACGATCGATCCGAAGCTGCAAGCCGTCGCGGAAGCCGCCGTGATCGACGAGCTCGCCGCCAAGAGCGTGAAGTTCAACGTCAGCCAGGGCGCGCTGGTCGCAATGACGCCGGACGGCGCGGTGCGCGCCATGGTCGGCGGCCGGAACTATTCCGAGAGCCAGTACAACCGCGCGGTCACCGCGAAGCGGCAACCGGGCTCGTCGTTCAAGCCGTTCGTCTATCTCACCGCAGTCGAAGCCGGGTTGACGCCGGACACGATCCGCACCGACGCGCCGCTCGACATCAAGGGCTGGAAGCCGGAGAACTACACCCACGAATATTTCGGCTCGGTGACGCTGACCCAGGCGCTGGCGATGTCGCTCAACACGGTTGCGGTGCGGCTCGGCGTCGAGGTCGGCGCCAAGAACGTGGTGCGCACCGCGCACCGGCTCGGCATCTCATCCAAGCTCGAGCCCAACGTCTCGATCGCGCTCGGCACCTCGGAAGTGTCCGTGCTCGAATTGGTCGGCGCCTATGCGCCGTTCGCCAATGGCGGCTACGCCGTATCGCCGCATGTGGTGACCAGGATCAAGACCAGCTCGGGCAAGCTGCTCTACGACCGCCCCACCGATCCGCCCAACCAGGTGATCGAGCCGCGCTATGACGCGATGATGAACAGCATGATGCGCGAGACGCTGATCTCGGGCACCGCGCGCAAGGCCGAGATCCCCGGCTGGACCGCCGCCGGCAAGACCGGCACCAGCCAGGATTATCGCGATGCCTGGTTCATCGGCTACACCGCCAAGCTCGTCACCGGCGTCTGGCTCGGAAATGACGACAATTCGCCGACCAAGAAGGCGACCGGCGGCGGCCTGCCGGTCGAAGTGTGGAGCCGCTTCATGAAGGCGGCGCATCAGGGCGTGCCGGTCGCGGCGATCCCGAACTCGCAAGGAAGCTGGGCGCCGGCGAACCTGATGCAGATCTCGTCGCAGATCACGGCGCCTTCAGGACCGGCGGCGCCGATGCAGATCCAGCCGCCGATACAGGCGCCGCAACCGGCGCCGGTCCCATCCGGCGGCTATTATCGCCAGCCACCGCCGACACCGGCCCGCGCATCACCGCCACCCAACCCGAACGCGCGGCCGGAAGCGGCGGCGGGGCTGGATGGCTGGCTGGCTGATCGGTTGTTTCGGTAGGGCGTTAGACGCACGGTCTCACCACAACGCCACTGTCATCCCCCGCGAAAGCGGGGGATCCAGTACGCCGCGGCCTCTCGATTGAAAACTGGCGCCTCTGGAATACTGGATCGCCCGCTTTCGCGGGCGATGACAGCAGAGGTGACGGGGATAGTGTGGGACGGGTAGAGCGACGCGAGCGCCGCCTATTCCTGGATCCCGTAGCGGTGCAGGTCGTTGCCGTGGGTGTCGAGCCAGTTCTTGGCGCGCGTGACCGACGCGCAGACCTTGTCGACCACCCGCCAGAACCGCGCCGAATGGTTCATCTCGACGAGATGCGCGACCTCGTGTGCTGCGAGGTAATCGAGCACGAAGGGCGGCGCCAGGATCAGCCGCCACGAGAACGACAGCGAACCGGCCGAGGTGCAGGAGCCCCAACGGCTCGACTGGTCGCGGATCGAGATCCGCCGCACCCGCACGCCGAGTTCCGCGGCGTGCAGGGCCGCCGCCTTCTGCAGATCCTTGCGCGCCTCGCGCTTGAGGAAATCATGCACCCGGCGATCCATGTGCTCGACGCCGCCGGCGACGCAAAGGATCTTCTCGCCGCTGTCGCGGGTCTCGGTCCACACCGTGCCGCGCTCACCCGAGCGATGCACCAGCCGATGCGGCACGCCGCGCAACGGCACCACGGTGCCGGGCTGGAACGGTGCGGCCTTCGGCAAACGGCCAAGACGCGCGGCGATCCAGCCGCCATGGATATTGGCGAACTCCTTCGCCTCGACGATGGTCCCGCGCGGCGGCATGGTCAGGATCGCTTCGCGGTCGGTCGGATGTATCCTGAGCGTATAGCGCCGCGCGCGCCGGTGCCGGCGCAACCTGACGGTGAAGAACTGGGAGCCGTGTCTGACCAGTACGGTCGCGGGTTCGGCAGGCCGCCGATAGAGGAGCGCGCGAGTAGCCATGTCTGAAAGTCCGGGGAGCAGGAGTTCGCCCGAACTTTGCCATATCCGCCGCCAGGGAAAGCGCTCGGCGCAAAAACAAATCATTTGCCCAATATACAGGGGTCAGCCGTTTATTGACCTCTACCGGCAGGGGTCGGAACCGGGATTTTTTCGATGAATCGGAGTCGCGAAAAAGGCCCAAGAGATGAAATTAAATTCATTACTTGAGCCTCGACTGATTTGAGATTCTTTTATTTAAATCAGTGACTTACCCGGACGCGATAATCGCGGCCGGGGTGATACCTATTCGGCCGCGGCGACCAGGGAAAGTCGCGTATTGGCCGCCGAAACCATGAAATCGGAGATCCGCGGCACGATTTCGGAGCGGAAACGCGAGCCGTTGAACACGCCATAGTGCCCGACGCCCTTCTGCACGTAGTGCACGCGACGATGGTTCGGAATGGCAGTGCAGAGCGCGTGCGTCGCCTCGGTCTGACCGAGACCGGAGATGTCGTCCTTCTCGCCCTCGACCGTCATCAGCGCGACGCGGCGAATCTTCGACGGATCGACCGGCTTGCCGCGATGGGTCATCTCGCCCTTCGGCAGCGCGTGCTTGACGAACACGAGGTCGACGGTCTGCAGGTAATACTCGGCGGTGAGGTCCATCACCGCGAGATATTCGTCATAGAATTCGCGGTGCTTGTCGACCAGATCGCCGTCGCCTTTGACCAGATTGGCGAACAGCGCCTTGTGCGCGTCCATGTGCCGATCCAGATTCATGCTGATGAAGCCGTTGAGCTGCAGGAAGCCCGGATAGACGTCGCGCATCACGCCCGGATGCGGGAACGGCACCTTGGTGATGACATTGTTGCGGAACCAATCGATGCCGCGCTCCGCCGCCAGATCATTGACAGCGGTCGGATTGCGCCTTGTATCGATCGGGCCGCCCATCAGCGTCATCGACAGCGGCACGAACGGGTCGTTGTTGGCTTCCATCACGGAAACGGCTGCCACAACAGGCACCGAAGGCTGGCACACCGCGATGATGTGCATGTTGCCGCCGAGCGCGTGCAGCATCTCGATCACGTAGTCGACGTAATCGTCGAGATCGAACCGCCCTTCGGCGAGCGGCACCATGCGCGCATCGGTCCAGTCGGTGATGTAGACCTCATGGGTCGGCAGGAACGCCTCGACCGTGCCGCGCAGCAGCGTCGCATAGTGGCCGGACATCGGCGCCACGATCAGCACACGCGGGTGCGGCGAGCGCAGCGGGCGCGTCAGCTTGCGGTCGAAATGCAGCAGGCGGCAGAACGGCTTTTCCCAGACCGTGCGAACCTCGACCGCCGTGCGGATGCCGTTGACCTCGGTCGTCGGCAGGTTCCAATCCGGCTTGCCGTAGCGGCGCGTGGTGCGCTCGAACAGTTCGCAGCCGGCGGCGATCGATTTGCCGAGTTCGGTGTGGGTCCACGGATTGAGCGGGTTCTGAAACAGGATCTTGGTGGCGTCGGTTACCGCGCGCACCGGATTGAGCGACGCATGCGCCATCTCGTACATCCAGTACAGCGGCGTCGTGAGTGCCGGACTGCCTTCCGCCGCCAGTGGCGGTGCACCAAATTCACCGATGGGCATAGTATTCTCAGACCCCTGTTTGCGCCGCAGCATACTGACCAATGCGTAACATTGCGTCAATGCGCCGCAAACCGAATCTGGGGTCGATGTCGGGCTAAAACACCGGGAATCCACGTGAAAGTGACATTTATTCACCACCCGCGAGCAGCGACCCGTTGCGCTTGGCGCTCTGTAAAAGGGCAAGGAAGATCGCAAAAGAGGCAGCGAACAGGATGGCGTTGATGACCAGCGCCCACGCCATCAGGTCGGCACGGAAGACGTGATCGATCAGGAGCGACCGCATGCCTTCGAACACGTAAGTCGGCGGCAGCGTCCAGGCGACCACTTGCAGCCAGGCCGGCAGCACCTCGACCGGATAGTAGATGCAGGCCAGCGGCATCACCGCGAACATCAGCGTCCAGACGATGCTCTCGGCCCCTAACCCGTTGCGCAGCACGAGACCCGAGGCGAATACGCCGACCGACCAGCTGGTGAAGATCAGGTTGCAGAAGAAGGCGATCAGCGGCAGCCCGATGGCGTAGAAATTGAAGCCGAAGAAGAACAGCGCCAGCAGCGTCATCGGGATCACGCCGATCGCGAGCCGGATCAGGCTCATGATCATCAGCGAGAGCAGGAATTCGATCGGCTTCAGCGGGCTCATCATCAGGTTGCCGAGATTGCGCGCCCACATCTCCTCCAGGAACGAGATCGAGAAGCCGAGCTGGCCGCGGAACAGGATATCCCACAGGATCACCGCGCCGATCAGCGTGCCGCCCGCTTTGGCGAAGAAGCCCGAGGTCTGCGAGATGTAGTTCTGCAGGAAGCCCCAGGTGATGATCTGCAATGCCGGCCAGTAGATCAGCTCCAGGAGCCGCGGCCATGACGACATCAGGAGATACCAATAGCGCAGCACCATCGCATTGATGCGCTGCAGTGAAATGCCGTGCCGGCGATAACTGAGGATTTCGCTCATGGTGCATCCTCCGGCGCGCCCTCCCGCACCCGGCCGCGCGCGACGTCGAGGAACACCTCTTCCAGCGTGTCGCGGTTGTAGCGCGCCATGATCCGCTCCGGACTGTCGTCGTCCTGGATCTTGCCGCGCTTCATGATGATGACGCGGTCACAGAGCCGTTCGACCTCCAGCATGTTGTGCGACGCCAGCAGGATGGTTGCGTTATGGGTCTTGCGATAGGTCTCGAGATGCTGCCGCACCCAATCGGCAGTGTCCGGGTCGAGCGAGGCGGTCGGCTCGTCGAGCAGCAGCAGGTCAGGCTCGTTGATCAAGGCCTTCGCCAGCGCGACGCGGGTCTTCTGCCCGGCCGAGAGCTTGCCGTTGGAGCGGTCCAAAAATTCTTTGAGATCGAGATCAACGGCGAGCTGGTCGATCCGCTCGCGCAGCTGCTCCACGGCGTAGAGGCGGCCGAAGATGGTCAGGTTCTGCCGCACCGTGAGCCGCATCGGCATGTCGACATAGGGGCTTTCGAAATTCATCCGGCCGAGCACGTCATAGCGCTGCTCGGGGATCTTGGCGCCCAGCACGCTGACGCTGCCCGAAGTCGGCAGCACAAGGCCCATGATCATCGCGATCGTCGTGGTCTTGCCGGCGCCGTTGCCGCCGAGCAGGCCGGTGATGCTGCCGCGCGCGATGCGGAAGGAGATATCGTCGACCGCGCGGGTGGTCTTGTAGACCTTGACCAGCTGCGCAACGTCGATCGCGGCCGATCCGTCCCGACCGGCCAGCGGCGGCTGATTGGGCGCGTGTCCCTGACCCGTTCCGCTCTGCTGCATATGGCCGTCATTGGGCCATTGCGACAATAAGCGCAAGGCTTGCCCGCCATCCTTGCGCTAAGTCGCGAATTTGTGCGCCGCCCACGGCACAGCTAAAGTCCCGAGATGATGACCGACGTCGCTTCCGATTTCCGCCAACCCCGCCGCTATGTCCGCCTCGATACGATCCTGCGGCTGCGCTGGCTCGCCGCGCTCGGCCAGCTCGTGGCGATCTTCATCGTGGCGCAGGGACTGGAATTCGACGTTCCGATCGTGCCCTGCGTCATCATCGTGACGTTCTCGGCGCTGCTCAATCTGGCGCTGCAGATCGCATTCAACCCGATGCAACGGCTGGAGCCGGCCTATGCCGCGGCCCTGCTCGCCTTCAACATCGTCGAACTTGGGGGCCTGTTGTACTTCACCGGCGGGTTGCAGAACCCGTTCTCGTTCCTGTTCCTGGCGCCGGTGCTGATCTCGGCCACGGTGCTGCCGATCCGCCTGACGATCGCGCTTGGCTGCCTTGCGGTCGCCTGCGCCTCGGCGCTGTTCTTCTATCATCTGCCGTTGCCCTGGGACGGCGACGATCCCTTGGTGCTGCCGCCGATCTATCTGATCGGCGTCTGGCTTTCGATCCTGCTCGCGATCGGTGTCACCAGCCTTTACGCATTCCAGGTGACCGAGGAGGCGCGCCAGCTCTCCGATGCGCTCGCCGCGACCGAGCTGGTGCTGACGCGTGAACAGCATCTGACCCAGCTCGACGGCCTTGCCGCTGCCGCCGCGCACGAACTCGGCACGCCGCTGTCGACGATCTTCCTGATCTCGCGCGAGCTCGAGAAGACGGTGCACGACCCGGCCATCGCCGGCGACCTCAAGACCGTGCGCGAGCAGGCGCAGCGCTGCCGCGACATCCTGGGCAAGATTGCGCAATTGTCATCCAGCGGCGCGCCGTTCGACAACATGAAGCTGTCGACCCTGATCGAGGAGGCAGTGGCGCCGCATCGCGATTTCGGCATCAACATCAAGGTGCGGCTTGCTGTCGCAGCAACGCGCGAACCGGTCGCCGCGCGCAATCCCGCGATCCTCTACGGCGTCGGAAACATTCTCGAAAATGCGGTCGATTTCGCGCACCAGACCGTCGAGGTGAACGCGTGGTGGAACGCCGAAACCATCGAAATCGTCGTCTCCGACGACGGCCCGGGCATCGCGCCCGACATGCTGAAGCGGATCGGCGAGCCGTATCTGTCGCGCCGCCGGGGCGCGGACGAGGCCCAAAATGCGCGCGGCGGCCTGGGCTTGGGGGTTTTCATCGCAAGGACGCTGCTGGAACGCACCGGGGCCAAGGTGTCGTTTACCAATCGCCCGTTCCCTGATCACGGCGCCGTGGTGCAGATCGTCTGGCCGCGCGAGCGGTTCGAGGAAGCGGCGGGAGACACGGAGACGTCATCTTAAGAACGGTTCTCAATCTCGCCTCTGGCATACCGGATGCATTGCTCTTTCTAGACTTGCACGCGACTTTCGGCTGCCTTGGCAGCGCCCCAGTGCAACCCCATATTTAGCGGGTCTATCACAGGGAAAAATGGATCGTGAACGCAATCGCTGAACTGAATGACCATGCTGACAAATCGCTCCTCATCGTCGAGGACGACAAGCCGTTCCTGGAACGTTTGTCGCGCGCGATGGAGACGCGAGGCTTCTCAGTGAAGTCGTGCGATACAGTGTCCGACGGCATCGCCGAGATCGGCCGCGCCGCCCCCGCTTTCGCGGTCGTCGACCTCCGCCTCGGCGACGGCAACGGCCTCGACGTCGTCTCGGCGTTGAAGCGCAAGCGCCCCGAGGCGCGCGCGATCGTGCTGACCGGCTACGGCAACATCGCGACCGCCGTCACCGCGGTGAAGATGGGCGCCGTCGACTATCTCTCGAAGCCCGCCGATGCCGACGACGTCGTTGCCGCGCTGCTGGCGACCGGCACCGAGAAGTCCGAGCTGCCGGCCAATCCGATGTCGGCGGACCGCGTGCGCTGGGAACACATCCAGCGCATCTACGAGATGTGCAACCGCAACGTCTCGGAGACCGCGCGCCGCCTCAACATGCACCGCCGCACCCTGCAGCGCATCCTCGCCAAGCGCGCGCCGCGCTAAGCGAAGTGACAGATTGTTTTGCGATGGCCGGGCTCGTCCCGGCCATTTGCTTTTGTAGGACGCTTCGTAGCGCTGCGTGGGATGGGTGGAGCGAAGCGATACCCGTGGCTCAAGCACCGTCACCCTCAGGGAGCGCGCCCTTGCGCGCGTCTCGAAGGGTCGACGGCCACCGGCCGGGCCGTTCATCCTTCGAGACGCCGCTTCGCGGCTCCTCCAGCGACAAAGGCGAAGCCTTTGCGCGGGGATGACGGATTACTGAGTCTAAAACTCATGCCCCTGTGGGTCGACCAGCCGGTTGATCCGCTGTGCCGCGGCCATCGCAAAGCGCACCGTCATTGCCTTGCGGGTTGCCGCCGGCAGGCGATGCTCCGGCGCCTCGCAATGCAGATGTGCGCCATACGCATCGGCGATGATCAGGCCGGTCCCGGCCGGGAAAATCTCGCACGGCAGATCCTGCGTGAAGGCGAAGAACAGCCGGTCGCAATGCATCCGGTAGTCCTGCCATTTCTGGTCGGCGCGCAGATCCTCGACCGATGACTTGATCTCCACGATCCAGATCTCGCCGCGCTCATTCAGCGCAACCAGATCGGCCCTTCGGCCCGACGGCAGCGGTAATTCGCTGATGCAGGAAAATCCCAGCGATCGCAGAAGTCGCGCCGTGCCGCGCGCGATCGCAAGCGCGGTCTCCGACTGGCGGAGGTCGGGCGCGGGCACGAGCGCGATCTGGCGGGCGGGCGATTCCATCCGCAGAGAGTAGCCGATTCCTCGATCGGCGGCAGCGCCGGAATCGGCCGCAAATTCGCAGCGAAGCCGCCTTGGTTTCGGCCTCAAGCTACCGCGAAGCCGATGGAACCTCGGCTCCGAGGGACGAAAACACTGAAGGAGAGACCCATGCGGTCACGCATCACACTTCGCTCGTTCGTCTTCGCTCTCGTAACCCTTCCGCTGTCAGCTGGGCTGTCCTCGGCCATCGCCAAGCCCGTGGTCGAGGTCGCCTTCGTGCTCGACACCACAGGCTCGATGGGCGGGTTGATCGAGGGCGCCAAGCGCAAGATCTGGTCGATCGCGACCGCGATCGTCGATTCCAACCCCGACGCCGACATCAGGATGGGCCTGGTCGCCTATCGCGATATCGGCGACGACTATGTGACGAGGAAGGTCGAGCTGACCCGCGACATCCAGGATCTCTACGCCAACCTGCTGGAGTTGAAGGCGCGCGGCGGCGGCGACTGGCCGGAGAGCGTCAACGAGGCGCTCGATGTTGCCGTCAACAAGATGCAGTGGACGCAAGGCGCCGACGGCACGCGCATCGTGTTCCTGGTCGGCGACGCCCCGCCGCATATGGACTATGCCCAGGACACCAAATATCCGGTCACGCTCGCGGTCGCCAAGCAGCGCGGCATCATCGTCAACGCCGTGCTCGCCGGCAACGCACAGGATACCGAGCGGGTGTGGCGCGATATCGCGCAGAACGGCAACGGCGAGTTCATCCCGATCCCGCAGGACGGCGGCCAGATCGTCACCATCGAGACGCCGTTCGACGAGGACATCATCATCCTGCAACGCGAGATCAACGGCACCGTCATCCCCTACGGGCCGCGCGCGCAGCAGAAGCGCACGGAATCCAAGACGCAGCAGCTCGCGAGCGTCGCCGCGGCCTCTCCGGCGCGCGCCTCCGAGATGGCGAGCTTCATCAACAAGCGCGCCAAGGTGACGTCGGAGGCGGTCACCGGCGACGGCGACCTCGTCGCCGACGTCGCTGCCGGCCGCAACGACATTGCCAAGGTCAAGGACGAGGATTTACCCGACAACCTCCGCGCCATGAAGCCTGAGGCGCGCACCGCCGAAATCGACAAGCAGATCGCCCAGCGCAAGACGCTGAACGAAAAGCTCGCTGCGCTGGTCGCCAAGCGCGACAAATACGTCGCCGAACACCGCAAGAATACGCCGAAGGCGTCGTCGTTCGATCGCGTGGTCGAGGATACGCTGAAGGCGCAGATCAAGCGCTAGGGAGGACTGGCCGCGCTCTATCGCTTCCCTTCCCCGCAAGCGGGAGAGGGAGCCCGGGCGATGTGCTCACATCACTCGGTCACGCCATCCACCGGTGGTCCCAGGATCACGCCTTCATTGGCCCGCAGGTCGAGCACGCCTTCGACCTTCTCGCCTTGCCGGTCCATGAAAGTCGACAGCAGCACCTCGTTGCTGAAGCCGATCGCGCTGGAGGAGACCGACGCGGGGGCTGCGCCGAAGTTCAGCGCGATCACGGCGACGCCTTCGGCGGCGCGGCGCCGGAACAGCAGGACATCGCCATGCGCGGCCACCGGCTCATAGCTGCCATGGACGAGCTGCGGCAGCTTTCGCCGCAACGCGATCAACGCCTTGTAGAGGTCGAGGATCGAGCCCCGCGCCGCCTCCAGGCGCGCGACATTGTCGCTTGCATAATCCTGCGCGAGCGGCAGCCACGGCGTCGCGGTCGAGAACCCGGCATGGCGTTCGGCGCTCCATTGCATCGGCGTGCGGCAGCCGTCGCGACCGACGCCGAGACCAGGCACGTTCTTCTCGAAGGGATCGCGCACCTGATCCGGCGCGATCGCGACCTGATGCATGCCGATCTCGTCGCCATAATAGAGCGTCGGCGTGCCGCGCAGCGTCAGCAGCAGCATCGCCGCCACCGGCACCTGCGCCGGCCCCACCCGGCTCGCCACCCGCGGCCGGTCGTGATTGCCGAGCACCCAGTTCGGCCATGCCCCGGGCGGCAACGCCTTTTCGTAATCGGCGACGATCTGCTCGACCGCGCGCGCGCTCCACAAGGTCGACAGCAGCGCGAAATTGAACGGCATCTGCGCGCCGCGCAGATCGTTGCCGTAATAGGCGACCAGCCGGTGCAGCGGCAGGTAGATCTCGCCGATCAGCACGCGGTTGTCGAACTCCTCGGTGACGCGGCGCATTTCGGTGATGACGGCATGGACTTCGAGCTGATCGGTCGAGTATTGCGTCAGCACCTTCTCATGCGGCGGCCGGCCCTCGCGGTAATGCGGGTTCGGCGGGTTGTCGCGGAATTCGGCATCCTTGATCAAGTGCCAGATCACGTCGACACGGAAGCCATCGACGCCCTTGCGCAGCCAGAAGCGCATCACGTCGTAGATTGCGTCCCTGACCTCGCGGTTGCGCCAGTTGAGATCAGGCTGCTGCGCCAGGAAGGCGTGATAGTAATACTGGCCCGAGGCCTCGTCATAGGCCCAGGCGCTGCCGCCGAATTCCGACAGCCAGTTGTTGGGTGGACCGCCATCCGGCGCTCCATCGCGCCAGATGTACCAGTCGCGTTTCGGGTTATCGCGCGAGCTCTTCGCCTCGATGAACCAGGGATGCTGGTCGGAAGTGTGGTTCGGCACCAGATCGAGGATCAGCTTGAGGCCGCTGTCGTGCGCGGCCGCGACCAGCGCGTCGAAATCCTCCATCGAGCCGAACAGCGGATCGATGCCGGTGTAATCGGAGATGTCGTAGCCGAAATCGGCCATCGGCGAGGTAAAGATCGGCGACAGCCAGACCGCGTCGACGCCAAGCCGAGTCAGATGAGGCAACCGCGCGATGATCCCCCGGAGATCACCGACGCCATCGCCATTGCTGTCCTGAAACGAGCGTGGATAGACCTGATAGAAGATGCCGCGCCGCCACCAGTCGCGCTCGTCCTGATCCATCCGATTCCCCCTCGCTCGTCGCCCCGTGTCCCCGGGGTCGTCCGCGTTCAGGGATGACGCACAATTCGGGACAGAAAGATGGCGCTGGCGCGTCAGTGGCGGGCCATCGCCAGCTGATAGATGGTAATCAGCACCTCGAACAGGATCAGGAAGACGATGATCAACTCCAGCCGCAGCGAGCGGCTGGTGTCGATGATATCGGTCAGCACCTGCGCGGTCTCGGCCACGACCGCGAGCTTGCGGTTGAGCGATTCCGCGCGCTCCTTCAATTCATACTCGTCCTCGAGCCTCGCATAGAGCCGCTCGAGCTGCGGCTTGTCCCAGAGGATGTCGGGCTTCTCCGACACCTCGACCGGCCCGGCCACGCGATGCCGCACCGACAGCGCGTTGCCGATGTGCTTGAGGATCGCAACACGGCCACCAAGCACCCGGCCGCCCTTGGCGAGCTCGCGCGCGAACGGTTCGGTGGAGTCGAAGACGGCCCGGACCTCGCGTTCATGCCGCGCCAGCACCACGCTCTTGGCCAGCGCCTCGCCGACCAGGATCAGCCGTTCCGGCGACAGGCTTTGCAGATAGATCGGACCGCCGGGCGGAATCTGATCTTCCTTCTCGGCGGCAACCTCGATAATCGCGATCTCCTCCTCGCGGCGCGTGAACAGGCCGGTCATGCGCGACTGCAGGCTGCGCAGGAATTCATCCTCCTCCAGCGCATTGAGGCCGATCAGGACGACGACGCCGTAGCGGAACAGGATCGCCACACCATTTTCATTGACGCGAAACGCCAGCGGCGTCGTGGCCAGCACGTCGCCGCGCTCGAGGCCGGACGTGTTGATGCGGTCCGCGACGAAGAAGGCGCGGGCGGTGGTCCGGGGTCCGCCGAGCGGTGAGTTGGGAGCCTGGGTCATGAAATTCCGGACTACGAGGACTTGACGCATGATCGAGAGCACCCGCCGACCGGCCTGCTCACGAACTTGTTCTGCTGCGGGCGACCTTATCACGGTCCGTTTTGGGATCACACGCCATGGCGGGCGCATTTGGCGTGCGTGTTGACGTCATTTCCCGGAAGCCTATGGTGCCGCCATGACCGAGACAACCGACACCAAACCGAAGGCCGGCGCGATCATCGTGCCGGTGACGCTGTTCGAACAGAACTGCACCATCATCTGGCACGAGCCGACCAAGAAGGCCGTGGTGATCGACCCCGGCGGCGACGTGCCGAAGATTCAGGCGGCGATCAAGCAGACCGGCGTGACGGTCGAGAAGATCTGGCTGACCCACGGCCATATCGACCATGTCGGCGGTGCCGCCGACCTGCGCGATGCGCTGCAGGTCAAGATCGAGGGCCCGCATATCGCGGACAAATATCTGCTCGACAACGTCGTCTCGAGCGGCGAGCGCTTCGGCATGACCGGGGTGCGCAATTTCGGCCCCGACCGCTGGCTCGACGAGGGCGATCAGGTCTCGATCGGCGACCTCACCTTCGACATCCTGCACTGTCCCGGCCATTCGCCGGGCAGCGTGGTGTTCTTCAACAAGGAGCTGCGCTTCGCCCATGTCGGCGACGTCTTGTTCGCCGGCTCGGTCGGGCGTACCGACCTGCCCGGCGGCAGTCACCCGACGCTGATCCAGTCGATCAAGCAGAAGCTGCTGCCGCTCGGCGACGATGTCGGCTTCATCTGCGGCCACGGCGCGGGATCGAGCATCGGCCAGGAACGGATGACGAATCCGTTCCTGACCGGCGAGATGTAGGCGCGCGCTTAGCTTCCTGTTTGAGCATGACCTCCGCGCAAACGCGTTTCGCGTTTGTCGCGAGGGAAAAGCCGCTTCGCACTTTTCCGGATCATGCTTTGACCTCAGGGCTGCTTCATCAGCCCTGCGGCGGTCAACGCCCGCGTGATGACGCCGCCGACATCGACACCCTTGCTTCGCGGCTTGCCCTGCTGCCTGGCTTGCTTCTTTCCCGGACGGCCGCTGCTGCGGACGGCCACAGGCTCGGGCTTGCCCGCAGGCACGGGGATGGTCATCGAGATCGTGTCGGCGTTCTCGCGCGGCACCCCGGTCGGCGCGATCTGCGGCTGCCGGACCTGGTCGGTCAGGCCGAAGAAGCTCGCGATGTGATAGGACGAGGAGATCCCGGCTTCGATCAGGAACGCGCCCTCGACGCCGTAACGCTCGTCATTGCCGGCCAGCCCGAGCGGCGTGCCGTGCGCCATGTCGGTGATCGAGTAGGATTCGACCAACGTCTCGCCGTCGGCATTCCACCACACCTCGCGCGGATGGCCGTCGACATCGGCTCTCGACATCGCCGCAAGCGGCAGGCCGTGCAGGTCGAGCCACTGCCGAACGATCGCATCGGCATTGCCCGGATGCACGGTGCGGTCGGCGCTGCCGTGCCACACCGATATCCTCGGCCAATCGCCCTTGTGCTTGGACGCTGCGCGCACGCGGTCGCCGAGCTCCGGCGCCGACAACGCGCTTCCCTGCATCATGCCGCCGAGCGCCTCGCGCAGATTGCCGGCAACGCCGAACGGCAGCCCGGCGATGACGGCGCCGGCCGCAAACACATCCGGATAGGTCGCGAGCATGACGGTCGTCATCGCGCCACCGGCGGACAGGCCCGTCACGAAGATCCGGCGCGGATCGATCTTGTGCGCACCGGCGAGGTGCCCGACCATCTCCCTGATCGATGCGGCTTCGCCCTGGCCGCGCGCGATGTCTTCCGGATCGAACCAGTTGAAGCAGGTGTTGCCGTTGTTGGCGGACTGCTGCTCGGGCATCAACAGTGCGAAGCCATAGTGCCTCGCCAATGTCGACCAGCCGGCGCCGAGATCGTATGACGCGGCGGTCTGGCCGCAGCCATGCAGCACGACGACGAGCGCGGGCGATCGCGCCAGCTGCTCCGGCACGTATGAGAACATCTTCAGCGCACCGGGATTGGCGCCGAATTCGGTCGTCTCGACGAGCGGCGTCGGCACGGCCGGCGCGAGCGCGCCGAGGCCATTGAACGCGTTCATCTTGGGCAGATGACGCAGAAATTCGATGTTGTTGACCAGCGACAACAGCAACTCCTGAGGTGATTTATTCTTGTGTGTCACCCGATCAGATAATTGCTGCACTGCGAAATAAAAAGCCCGTGTGCTGTCTTTCCCCGCGGAATAGTGAGATTCGGCGTTAAAGCGTGACCGGAACCGGGCCGCGTGCGGATCGCTCGAAATAGTTGCCGTAGCACCTTGTTCGAGCATGAACTTTTCGGAAACAGCGCACCATCGCCTCCGGATTCATGCGCTGGCCCGGCGCATCCATGACAGAAATGCGGCTGAAATGGATATCGACAGCACAAACAATGCGCATGCCGCAAACAACGCCAGATGCGCTGATGTCGCGCCCTCGATAGCGAAGAAGACCGCGCCGATCGCGGCGACGCCGGCCGCATTGCCGATCTGCGTCGTGGTGCCGTACATGCCCGAGCCGGCTCCGGCACTTGCCGGCTTCACGCTCGACAGCACCGCGCTCGACAGCGGCGCCATTACCAGGCCCTGGCCGTAGCCGAAGATGACAAGCACCAGCGCGAGCAGCAGCGCCGATGGCGCTGCGATCGCCTGAACCGTCGCGACCAGCACGCCGAGACCGACGATCTGCAGCGCGCAGCCCTCGATCAGCACCAGGGTGCCGCGATGCCTGGCGCGCATGCCGCTGTGCCGCGAGGCAATCACGAAGGTCAGCGCCAGCGGCACGAATACCAGCCCTGCCTGCAACGGTGGAATCTGCAAGCCCTTCTGCATGAACATGGTCATGACCAGATAGAAGGACAGATTCGCGAAGAAGAAGAAGAACACCGCGACCATGCCGCGCGTAAAAGTGCGGTCCGACAGCAGCGAAAGATCGATCAGCGGCATGCCGCCGCGGCGCGCGACGCTCCGCTCGATCCGCACGAACGCCGCGATCACGGCAATACCCGCGGCCATCACCAGCCAGACCCACGCCGTCCAGCCGAGATCGTGACCGAACAGCAGCGGGCCGATCAGACACAATAGGCCCACGAACAGCACGATCGCGCCGGGAATATCCAGCCGCGTGCCGGCGCGGCGCGGCACCGTCGGCATGATCTTCAGCGCGGCGGCGATGATGACGACGCCAAACGGCACGTTGACGAAGAACACCGCGCGCCAGCCGAGGCCGGCGAGATCGAGCGTTACCAGCGCGCCGCCGAGCATGAAGCCGGCGGCGCCGGCAAGCCCCAGCACGATGCCGTAGATTGCGAAGGCCCGCGCACGGGCGGCGTCGGGGAACAACAGGTGCAGCGTCGCCAGCACCTGTGGCACCATCAGCGCCGCCGTAGCACCCTGAGCGAGCCGCGCAACGATGAGCTCGGGCCCGGATTGCGCCAGCCCGCACCATAGGGAAGTCACCGAGAAGCCCGCGACGCCGGCGACAAACACGTTCCTGGTGCCGTGGATATCGCCGAGCCGGCCGCCGGTGACCACCAGCGTGCCATAGGCGATCAGATAGATCGCGATCACAGCCTCGATCTGCGCCGGCGTTGCCTGCAGCTCCGTTGCGATCGTCGGGATCGCGACGTTGACGATGAAGGCATCGACGCCGAACATGAACTGCGCCGACACCACGATCGCCAGCACCCACCAGCGCCGGGATGTCTCCGCGCGCGTCGCAACGATCTGGTGCATGCTCTGTCCTGCCCGAAATGACGTAACGGCCGACATCAGCAGATTCCAGTCATCTCTTCGATTACCTCGGACGTAAGCGTTGGTTCACGGGCGTGTCATCCATGGCCACCCCCACCTGCCCGTGCTCCGCCGCGCAATTTGCGTTGACGCGCTGGGAAACATTCCGGAGCGCGGCAATCGCCGCCGATTTGCGCAACAACCATGCGGGCGCCGCAGCCTCGGAGCATTGCCTTGCCCCGGGCCATTCCGTAGGTTGGCGGAAAGCCCCGATAACAATAAGTTGGAGAGAACGACCTATGGCGCGCCTCAAGTTCGGAGCCTTCCTCGCCCCGCATCACCCGATCGGCGAGCATCCGATGCTGCAATTCCGCCGCGACCTCGATTTCGTCGAGCAGCTCGACGCGCTCGGTTACGACGAATTCTGGTGCGGCGAGCACCATTCCTCGGGCTGGGAGACCATCGCCTCGCCGGAAATGTTTTTGGCCGCCGCCGGCGAGCGTACCAAGCGGATCAAGCTCGGCACCGGCGTGATCTCGCTGCCTTATCATCACCCCTTCAACGTCGCGCAGCGCATGGTGCAACTCGACCACATGACCGGCGGCCGCGCCATCTTCGGCTCCGGCCCCGGTGCGCTCGCCTCCGACGCGCATACGCTCGGCATCGACCCGATGACCCAGCGCGACCGCCAGGACGAGGCGATCGCGGTGATCCGCCGCCTGTTCAACGGCGAGCGCGTCACCGCCAAGACCGACTGGTTCGAGATGCACGACGCTGCACTGCAGATCCTGCCGCTGCAGGAGGACATGCCGTTCGTGGTGGCCTCGCAGATCTCGCCGTCGGGCATGACGCTGGCCGGCAAATACGGCATCGGCATCATTTCGCTGGGCTCGATGTCGACCCAGGGCCTGATGGCGCTGCCGCAGCAATGGCAGTTCGCCGAGGATGCCGCCGCGAAGGCCGGCACCACGGTAAGCCGCGCCAACTGGCGCGTGCTGCTGTCCTGGCACATCGCCGAGACCCGCGAGCAGGCGCGGCGCGAGGCCGGCGCCGGGCTGATGCGCTGGCACAACGAATATAATGTCGGCACCCTGATGCGGCCGGGCCTCACCGCGTTCGCCTCGCCGGATGAAGCGGTCGACAAGACCGCGTTCATCGAGGGCGCCGCGTCCACCATCGGCACGCCCGATGACCTGATCAAGATGATCAAGAATCTGGTCGACGTCTCCGGCGGCGTTGGTTCGATCATCGGCTTCGCGCATGACTGGGCCAATCCGGAAAACACCCGCCGCAGCTGGGACATGGTGGCGCGCTATGTCGTGCCCGAGATCAACGGCTATATCGACGGCCTGCGCAAGTCGCGCCAGTTCCTGATCGACAACCGCGCCGTGTTCGAGCGCGCCGGCCAGGCCGTGATGGCCAAGATCATGCAGAACGACAAGGCCGCCGCAGCGCTCCAGCACACCGGCACAGGCCGCGTCGCGATCCCGGCCGTGAATGCGCCCGATCTCGCCAAGGAAGCGGCGAAGCAGAAGGCGTGATTTGTGTCCCGGCGCGGGACGAGAATCGCAAGATCGTGCCACATCCACCGCTGTCGTCCCGGCGAAGGCCGGGACCGATACGCCGCGGCGGGTGTTGTCAGAGGGACTCGTCATTCCGGCGTCGTTCAACAACGACCATTGGGGTTATGGGTCCCGGCCTTCGCCGGGACGACGCTGAGTGTTTGGCGCGGCTTGTGAATCACATGCCCGCCTTCTCGTGGCATGATTTGCCCGAGCCTTGCTCTTCGTTTCGCCCTCTCTCTTAACAGAGAGCCACTAGCGAAGCGCTCTCCTCGAACATCATCCGCCCTCGGGCCTCAAGGCCTGAAACTTGATCTCGTCAACACGCGAAAGAACAAACTCCAGCAACGGCGAACGGTTACCTTCATTGTAGCCTAGCACCAGATCGACCAGCGGCGGCGCACCCTGAATCGGACGGCAGACGATGGTTTTCGGGAGCAAGTTCTGCGCGTAGAGCGGAAGAAGGCAGATGCCCCCAGTGGAGGCGATCAGCGAAATAGCCATGGCTAGATTCTCAGCTTGGTGCGCCACTTCCATCGCCAACCCATGTCGCGTGAAAAAGTCATTGATCGCCGATCGCAGCGTTGGGGCTCTCGCCGCAGACACGCCGATGTAGCTCTGTCCTGCCAAATCCTTAGGACGGACCGCGGAGCGCGCCGCAAGCGGATGGTCTCGTGGCATCATGGCCAGGATCGGATCATGGCGGAGCAATTTGAACTGAAGGCCCGCCGCGCTCTTCTCCGGACGCATGAACGCAAGATCGATCTTACCCCGCGTCAATGCCGCAGCGAGGTCGGGCGAGTCCTCGCTACGGATCGTGATTTCCGTACTGGGCAGCTTGCCGCGCAGGATATTCATGACCGCCGGAAGCCAGTCCATCTCGTAGCCGGTGAGAAACCCGATCGAGAAGGCCGATTTCGCGGGCTGGGCGGCGCGCCTCGCGGCTTCCGCGGCGGCCTCGACCTGCAGCAGGGCGACCCGCGCGTGGTCTAGAAAGACGCGCCCCGACGGCGTCAATTCGATGCCGCGCGGTCCGCGCACGAACAACTGCACCCCAAGCTCCAGCTCAAGATCGTGGATCTGACGGCTCAATGATGGCTGCGCGGTGTGCAGACGCTTTTCCGCCGCAACCGAGAAGCTGCCCTCTTCGGCCACGGCGACGAAATAACGAAGGTGCCGGAGCTCCATAGCTATCCCTCAAAAGTATAGCTCGAATCCTACGAAGTCTTTCTCAAAGAAGCCAGCCCCAACTAAATCTCCAGTCCATCGAGCCACACCGACGCAAGAGCCTTCAGACCTTCATTGCGGACGAGTTGAGCTAACCAGGCCGATTAAGCATATCGGCCATACCATTTGGAGAGTGACATGACCAAACCCGTTGTCCTGATTACAGGCGCCCTTACCGGTATCGGCCGCGCCGCGGCGCTCGCCTTCGCCCGCGAGGGCGCCAGCCTGATTGTTTCAGGGCGCCACGACGATGCAGGCCGCGAGTTGACCGCTGAACTGCGTTCGCACGGCGTCGAAGCCGAATTCGTCCGCGCCGACGTCCGGCGCGAGAGCGACGTTGCGGCATTGCTCGAGCGGACGATCAAGCGGTTCGGCCGGCTCGACGTGGCGGTCAACAACGCAGGTACGGAAGGCGCGCCGGGCCCGCTGACTGAGCAGACGCCGGAGAGCTACGCAGCAACATTCGACACCAACGTCCTCGGAGTTCTGCTGTCGATGAAGCACGAACTCCGGGTCATGCAGCCACAAGGCTTCGGCAGCATCGTGAACATCTCATCGACCATGGGCAGCCGCGGCGCACCGAACGCTTCGCTCTACGTTGCCAGTAAGCATGCCGTCGAAGGCTTGACGAAATCTGCGGCGTTGGAAGCGGCGGCCTTCGGCGTTCGCGTCAACGCGATCGCACCTGGTCCGATCGAGACCGCCATGCTCGACCGGTTCACAGGCTCCGCCGATCGGAAGGCCGGATTGATCGCGGGAATTCCGCTGAAGCGCGCGGGGCGCCCCGAGGAGCTTGCGGACGCCATCCTGTTCGCGGCCTCGAGCAAGGCATCGTTCATCACCGGCCAGATCATCAGCGTCAATGGCGGCAAGACGGCCGCGTGAAATACCCCCGATAACAATCCAAACAGGAGAACAATCATGACCGACCTCATCAGCCGAACTGCTCTCGTCACCGGTGCCTCCCGGGGTATCGGCCGCGCCACCGCCCGCGCACTCGCTCTCGCCGGCGCCCGCGTCATCGTTCACTACGGCAATTCCGCCGAGGATGCGCATTCCTTGGTCGCGGAGATTCGCGAAGCCGGTGGGCAGGCCGACGCCGTCGGCGCCGATTTGTCAGCATCCGATGGCGCGCAGAGGCTCGCCGCCGAGGTCCGCAAGCTCGTCGGCCAACTCGACATTCTCGTCGCCAACGCCGGAATTGCGGTGCCCGCCACCATCGAAGCGCAGACCATCGAGGATTTCGATCGCATGTTCGCGGTCAATGTCCGCGCGCCGTTCTTCCTGGTGCAGCAGTTGCTCCCGATGCTGGGCGACGGCTCCAGCATCGTGATGACGTCGTCACTGGCGGCGCGGGCCGCCGTCGGGCAGTTGTCGGCGTATTCCGCCACCAAGGGCGCGATCGACACGATGGTGAAGCACTTTGCCTCGCTGCTCGGACCGCGCGGCATCCGCGTCAATGCCGTGGCACCGGGCATCATCGACACCGACATGTCGGAATTCGCCAAGACGGATGGGGGCCGCGATTATGCGCTCAAGATGCAAGCCCTGCAGCGGATCGGCCATGCCGACGACGTCGCCGACGCGGTGACTTTTCTCGCTTCGAATTCCGCCCGCTGGGTGACCGGCGACACCATCCAGGTCGGCGGCGGCTCAAAGCTTTGACTTCGGGAGATCAGCCATGAAGCTCTATCAGTCCTCTGCCTCGCCCAACTCGCGCCGCGTCCGAATCTATCTCGCCGAGAAGGGCATCACGATGCCCTTTGTCCCCGTCGATCTCGCTTCGAGCGAACAGTTCTCCGACGCTTATGCGGCAATCAACCCGCGACGCGTCGTGCCGGCTCTCATGCTCGACGATGGGACAACCATAGCGGAAGTACCGGTGATCATCCGCTATCTCGAAGAACTGCATCCGATCCCGCCGTTACTCGGAGGTTCGCCCAAGGAGAAAGCGACCATCGCCATGTGGGAGCGCCGAATGGAACTGGAGGGCTTCGCTTCGGTCATGGAGACCGTGCGCAACGGAGCCCCCGGCCTCAAGGGGCGGGCGATCGCAGGTCTTCACGGCTACGATCAGATCCCCGAACTGGTCGTCCGTGGCCGGCGCCGGATCGCCGATTTCTACGGCGACCTCGACGTACGGTTGTCTGAGACGCCGTTCGTTGCGGGTGACACGTTCAGTGTCGCCGACATCACGGCGATCGTCGCAATCGACTTCGCCAGCAAGGCGCTGGGACTATCCACGCCAGACGAACACGGCGCTACGCGCCGATGGTACAATTCCATCGCTTCGCGCCCCAGCATGATTGCCTAAAGCGCGATGAGATTGGATTGAATCGTCTTTGCTCCCCGCTTGCAGCAAAGCCGAAAGCTTACGCCACCGCGCCGATCCCGACGACATCGATGCCGTCGACGCGGCCGCGGATCGGCAGTCGGCCGAGATCGCTCACCGGAAATGGCGGCGGCGCGGTGAAGCGGGCCATCGCCGCGCGTGAGGCGAGGAAGCCGCCATCGACCTTGCGGCTCAGTTCCTCCAGCCGCGCAGCGGTGTTCATGACGTCGCCATTGAACACAATGGCCGGCTTGACGTCGCCGATCTCACCGACGATCACGGGCCCGAAATGCAGGCTGCCGCGGATCTGCGGCACGGCGCCGAATTCGCGTTCGAACTGCGGCGCCGCCTTCTGCAGTGCGTTGCGCATCGCCACGAAGCAGCGCAGCGGCCGGCAATCGACCGCGCCGAGCCGCTCCGGCCAGGTCACGATCACCTCGTCGCCGACATAATTCAGCACCTCGCCGCGATAGTCGACGACTGATTCCGTGAGCAAGCGAAACGTGCGGTCGAGAAAGCGGTGAATACCTACACCGCCAAGCCGCTCGGCCAGTCCGGTTGATCCCGCGATATCGACGAACAGCACAAAGCGGTCCTCCTCGACCGGAGAATGATAGCGGCCAGTGACGAAGTTCATGAAGACACGCGGGCCGATCAGGGTCGCGATGCTGAAGCCGAAGTTCAGCACCAGCGAGATCGCGGCGGAATAGGCGATGCTGAACCAAAAATCCGTGATCGAGGTTTGATACGGCAACCCGGCCACGCGCTCGCCGACCTGGAGCAGCTGGATGGCAATGATAATGACCGCATATACGGCGCTGCGAACCGCCAGAAGGGCAGTGAAAGACAGACGATTGAGCCGCTCCGACAGCGGGCCCTGAAAGACGAATAATTCGATCCCGCCAAGCACCACGCAGGTTACAAAGGCGTAGGCAAATCCCGCAATCATCGCCGCCATGGAGTGATGGCCTTGCGAGAGATTATTCACGACGCTCGCCACCGCGCCGGCGACGATAATAGCACCGAGAGTGCGCAGCTTCCGCTCGAGCTTCGCGTTCATGCCTCGCCTCGACGAATGCGTCTAACCCGTCCCCTGATCGAACGCCTTGCGCAGCGTGACGTAGCCGGCCTGCTGCTGGCTCCAGTTGCGGCCGCCGGTGATGGCGCCGTCGACGACGAGGTCGTGGCCGTTGATGAAGCTCGATTCGTCACTCGCCAGGAACACCGCGGCATGTGCGATATCGTCGGGCAGACCGGCGCGCGGGATCGGCTGCGCCGCCTTGTAGACCTCGCGCATCACGGCGGCGGTCTTCTCGGCGGCGTCGGTCGGCAGCCCGAGCGCCTTGCCGAAAATGCCGGTGGCGATCGCGCCGGGCGAGATCGAGTTGACGCGGATGCCGGACTCGCCAAGCTCCATCGCCACGCATTTGGTGAAATGAATTACCGCGGCCTTGGCGGCGCCATAGACCATCGATGAGGAGAAACCCGCGAGGCGCCCGGCGATGCTGCCATTGTTGATGATGCTGCCAAAGCCCTGTTTGCGCATGGTGGGCGCGGCATGCTTCATGCCGAGCATCACGCTGCGCACCAGGGTTGCCATCGCGGCGTCGAAGCGTTCGACGTCGAGGCCCTCGATGCCGCCGGTCTGCGCCGGGCCGCCGGCATTGTTGAACAGACAGTCGATCCGGCCGAACTTCTCGACCGCAAGCGCGATCAGCGCCTGCATCTGTTCCTCGACCGTGACGTCGGTCTGCCGAAACACACAATTGCTGCCGAGCTGCTGTGCCAGCGCCTCGCCTTCCGGCGCACGACGCCCGGCGATCACGATCCGCGCGCCCTCGGCAACAAACACTTCAGCCGTTCGCAACCCGATGCCGCTGGTCGCCCCCGTGATCACCGCGACCTTGCCGTCTAGCCGTCCCATGCCGGTCTCCAAACCCACGTTTGATGTTGCGGATATTCCTCAGCCTCTTCCTGCAACGCAAGCGCGGGCACGGTTAACGGCTGGCGAGGTCCGCCTGTGGCCAGAAGGCCACAACTGCGGTTTTTCGGTCGCAGCGGCCTTATTTTGGTTCGCCTGTTCACGTGAACTGGAACGACGGATGGCGAAATGGATCGACGAATTCAGGGCGGGTTGGCGGGGCGATTCCCAGCCTTCGATGCCGCTTGCGGCCGGTTTCGCCGTGCTCTGTCTCGTTTTGGCCACGGCCGCCCGCTTCGGACTCGCCCAGATCAGACCGGACGTGTTCTTCACGCCGTATTTCCCGGCGGTATTCTTCGCGACCGCGCTTGGCGGCTTCCGGATCGGGATCGCATCCGCACTGGCGAGCGGCCTGCTCGGCGTCATCATCAATTTCAGCAGCGGGCATGCCGATCCGGCGCGCTTTGCGCTGCTGATGATTTTTTGGGCGGTGTGCGGCATCGCGATCTGGGGCGTGGAGCACTACCGCTCCCTGGTCGCGCAGCAGCGCGAGGTGTCCAAGCGGCTGCTCGAAGAGGAGCAGTACCGCAAGATCGTGGTCGACGAATTGCAGCACCGGCTGAAGAACAAGTCATCGACCATTCACGCCGTGCTGCATCAGGCGCTGCAGGACCGGCCCGATGTCTGGCAGCGCATCGACCATCGCATCCGCGCGCTTTCGGCGACCGACGATCTGATCGCACGGGTCGACGGCTATGGCTGCGATATCAGGGATTTGCTGCGCTCGGAGCTCGGACCTTACGGCCACGTACGGTTCAATCTCAACGGCGAGCAATTGTTCCTGCCGGCCAAGCTCGCGGTCTCGCTGGCGCTGATCTTCCATGAGCTCGCAACCAACGCAGGAAAATACGGCGCCTTCTCCTCGCCGCGGGGGTTTCTGCAGGTGTCGTGGACGGTGGACGATGGGCGTCTCAACGTGATCTGGGACGAAACCGAGGGGCCGGTGGTCGAGGTGCTCGGCGAACCCGGCTTCGGCAGCAAGCTCCTGAAGTCGGCGCTGCGGCCGTTCGACGGCAAGACCGAGATCAGTTACCTGAAGACCGGCGTTCACTGCACCATGCAGTGCAAGCTTCCCAACTGTTGATAAGTCGGCTTTCCGGCACAGCCGCATTTTCCGGTGCAACCGCGCGCGCCGCAATCGCTTTCACCGACGACTGAGCCCGCCATTGATACTCTGTTAATGACGATTGCCGCGACGGCTTGCGAAAGCAGCCCGGGTCTCTTTCTGTCACGGCATTTCTCAGGTCCGCTTAACCAAAACTACAACGGACTTTGCCAAGGTCGGCACATGCATAGTTTCACGAAAGACGATTTTCAGGCGGGCGCGGCAGCGACCGGACAGGACGACATTTCCGGAAATGAACTGCGCATCTTGCGCGATCTACTCCAGCTGCTGCCGGCGGGCGTGACGGTCCAGGACGAGCAGGGCCAGTTCATCCTGGTGAACGAAGCGGCAGCGAGCCAGCTGCAGCTGGCGGCGAGCGCGAGCCAGCCGGCGCCGGTCGACGACCGCCACGCCGCCAATCTGGACATGCTGCGCAGCGGCCGTCCGGTGGTGCTCGAGGAAGTGCTGTCCTGCGGCGCGGCCAAATACGTGTTTCTCACCTCGCACCGGCCGGTCCAGATCGCCGGCCGCAATCTCCTGATCTCGACCTCGACCGACATCAGCGAGCAGAAGGCGTTCGAGGACCAGTTGTTTCGCTCGGCCTATTACGATGAACTGACCGGCCTGCCGACCCGGCGCGTGATCGAGCATCGCGTCAACGACCTGATCCGCGACTCCGCGCAGAGCCATTTCGCGCTCGCCTTCCTCGACGTCGACAATTTCAAGCACATCAACGACTATTACGGCCACGCGATCGGCGATGCGCTGCTGGTCGAACTGTCCAAGCGGCTCGGCCACGCGTTGCGCGAGACCGATATCCTGTCGCGAATTTCCGGCGACGAATTCCTGCTGCTGCTGAACCCGATCAGCAGCAATGACGAGGTGGCCGAATTCATCCATGTGATGCAGGAGCGTCTGAAGGCGCCGTTCTTCATCGAGGAATCCGAGATCTTCGCCTCGACCTCGATCGGCGTCAGCCTCTATCCCGTCCATGGCAGGAGCTACGAGGCGTTGCGCCAGAACGCCGACATCGCGATGTATCGCGTCAAGAACAACGGCAAGGGCTCGACCGCGTTCTTCGACAACAGCATGGAGCGTGAGGCGCTGGCGCGGATGAAGATCGAGCAGTCGCTGCGGCTGGCGATCCTGGAGAAGCGGTTCTGCTGCGCGTTCCAGGCCAAGGTCGACATCCGCACCCAGGAGGTCAAGGGCATCGAGGCGCTGGTGCGACTGCGCGACGACGAGGGCGTGATCCAGGCGCCGGGCACCTTCATCAATCTCGCCGTGGAGCTCGGCCTGATCGACGAGCTGACCTTCCTGGTGCTGGCGGAGATCGTCAAGTCGATCGACCTGATCAACGACACGTTCGGCCCCACGGCAACGATCAGCATCAATGTCGCCGCCAAGCAGGCCGGCAATCTCGAATTCATGCGCCGCTTCGCGCGTGCGCTCGAGGAGACCGGCTTCCCGAAGCGCTTCATGATCGAGGTCACCGAAGACGCGTTCGTGACCCGGACGCATTTCCAGGACCAGATCCTGCCGATCCTGCGCGGCATCGGCGTCGGCATCTCGATCGACGATTTCGGTATCGGCTATTCGTCGCTGTCGGCGCTCGCCGACATCACCGCCGACGAGATCAAGATCGATCGCTCCTTCATCACCGACATCCATCAGCGGCCGCGCAGCCAGGGCATCCTGCGTGCGATCGAATCGCTGAGCGAAGCGCTCGGCATGACCGTGATCGCCGAGGGCATCGAGTCCTACGAAGAGCTCACCTACCTGCAGGCGGCAACCAAGATCCGCTATGCGCAGGGCTATTACTTCGCCAGGCCGATTTTCCTCGAAGACCTGAAGCCCGCGACGCCGGTCGCCAGCGAGAGCCGCGCCAGCATGGCGGCACGCGCGTCCCAGGACAGCCGCCAGAGCTATTCGCGCGCCAACGGCTTTCGGCGGTAAGCGCTTGTGGCAGGGCTGTCGCATACAGCCCGCCTGCGCAGCGACGCGCAGCCAAAACATCGAAAACAACCCCATGCAAAGGAGCCGGCGGTGCGCCGGTACTCGACATGAAAGCTTGACATGTCAGCTTGACATGTCGGGCAATCAACGGTATTATTCTATTATTCAGAAATATCACAGACCTCACCCCTCTCTGTGGCGGTCACCTTGTGCGATTGCCTTGTCGCGTGCAGGAGGAGGCATGGGCCCGGCTCCCGCGGCCGTCCCCTAGGAACGCCGACGCGAAACGCACGGCGTCATCGGCGCGCGCGGCCTGCATCGAAAATGCCAGCAGCACCGAACTCCCAGCCGAGAAAATCCTTGCCCCAAATCTTTTTCTCATTGTCGTTCTCCCTTTGAGGCGCGACGCGCCTCGCCCGCACCCTACCGCGGTGGCGCGCACCGGCCTATATTGAGGCCGGTCTTACGCGAAGGTGTCAGCCATGCAGCCTGTCTCTATCCTCCTGAATGTCCTCTGGATCCTGATCGGCGGCGCGTGGATGGCGTTCGGCTGGCTGATCGCTGCGGTCATCATGGCGATCACCATTATCGGGCTGCCCTGGGCGCGCGCCGCCTTCAACATCGCGGTCTACACGCTGCTGCCGTTCGGCTCACGCGCGGTCCGCCGCGACGAGGTCACCGGCATGTCCGACCTCGGAACCGGGCCGCTCGGGGTGATCGGCAATCTGATCTGGTTCATCCTGGCCGGCTGGTGGCTCGCGATCGGCCACGTGATCACGGCCATCCTGCTGGCGGTAACCATCATCGGCATTCCCTTCGCCTGGGCGCATCTCAAACTTGCCGGCATCGCGCTGTGGCCGATCGGCAAGGTGATCGTGCCGGCGTGAAGCCGAGGCATCACGTCGTGGGCGGCCAGAACTTCGGTCTGATCGAAGCAGAACCGAAGCTCCGGATTCTTATTTGACGCGTTTTCTTCAGGCGCTCCCGCGGTCCACTTCGCTTGAAGACGCTCTAGAGCCAATCCTTCGTCGTCTGCGAACAGGCCTGGAAATCGCGGCGCCAAATGTACCCTTGACCACCGCAGGGCGGCCGTGGGCGCGTGGTGGCGGGACATTCGTTCCTGAGCCGCGCGCTGGTGCCCCAGCCATCAACCACGCAGGCGCCGTTGACGGTGCTGTGGCAGCCTGTGCCACAGCCGTCCGCGGCGTTAGCCGGGGTCAGGCCGAGCAACGCACCTGCCGTTAGAACCGCGAGCAAGCTTGCTCTCATGATGCTCTCCATCAAGCTGTCGGTCGTGATGCCCCAGTCGCGAAGAGAGCGTAGGCGATCTCGATGCCGCTGGCCACCGCGCCGCCGCACACATTCCGGTGTGCGTGATCAGCGCGCCGCTTCGCAGCCGGGGATGTCGAACACCGCGGTCAGGCCGCAGGGTGAGTTGAGCATCTTGCCGCCCTCGTGGCCGACGCCGGGCACGTCCCACACGCTGTGGTTCGGCGTGCCGCCGTCGCGGGCGGCCATCGCCGCGACATAGGAATGGCCGCGTGCGTAACGATACGGGCCTTCGGCTTCCGCCATGCAGGATTTGTCGAGCGCGGGATGATCGGGGTTGGTGTCGAGCGTTCCCAGGAGATAGATCACGCGGCGCCCGACATAGGCCTGCTCCAGCGCGGCCGGGGTCGGCTCGGCGAGATAGGGCGGACGGTCGTCCATGCCGAATTTCCAGCTGTTATAGCCTTCACACTTCGCCGCGATCGCGGGCTCCGGACGCTCCTTGGTGAAATACGCATAAGAGGACGGATTGGCGACGACGTAGCGCACGCCGATGCCTTCGCGCAGCAGCACCTGATCGCCCTTCACCGCGATCGCATAGCGCTGCACCACCTGGCCGCCGCCGGAATGACCGAACACCACGACCTCTTTCAGGTTCGGAAACAGCTTGCGGTCGCCGAGCCTGGCCAAAATCGCATCGAGTGCGTCGAACGAGCTCGCCGGGCCGGGTGCGATCGCGGGCTCGCCGCCCTGCCAGCCATAGATGCTCCAGCGCAGCGTCGCCGCTGGCAGCTTGAACGCCTCGACATCGGGTTCGATCAAAAACTGCGGCGCGATCATCAGCGTGCGCTTGCCGACATCGCCGGCCGCCGCCTGCGCGCTCAGCGCCGCGCGGAAATAGTCGTCGGCATTGCGCAGCACGCCGTGCAGCACCAGCACCGCGCGGGTGACGTCGGGCAGCGGATTGGACCAGTCGGCCGAAAGATAAAGCGGAAACGTCGCGTTGCCGACGGCGATGCGCCCGCTCGCGATCTCCTTGACCGGCTTCATGTCGCGCTCGGTCTGCGCCGGCGTGGCCAACGCGACCGGTGCGTGTGCTGCCGTCAAGGCGAGCAGCGCCAATGCCGCAAGCCAGCCCCGATGATGCATGTTCAACTCCGTTGTGCTGCAAGCCCGGCGGGATCATGCCGCGTCAGGCGCCGTTTCACCCGTGAATTTTCGGAAAGTTTTCGGATCGCGCCTCACGCCGCGAGGCGCCCGCGATTGTTCGCAGCGAGGATCGGGCGGATCAGGCGGCCGAACCGCTCGGCCTCCTCGTCATGCAGATAGCCGGACAGGCAGAACGAGTGGCAGCCGGCATCGATGAACTGCTGCAAGGTCGCGGCGCATTGCTCGGGATTGCCGACCACGGCGATGCCGGCGCCGGGCCGCACCTTGGTGATTCCGGTCCACAGATGCGGCATCAGCAGGTCGCCGTAGTCGCGCGCGAGCTGCTGCACGCGCTGGTTGGCCTCCGAGCGGTTGTAAAGCGTCTTCATCTCCTGCTTCTGCCGCTCGGTGGCGTGGCGCACCAGTTGGTCGGCCACCTCCCAGGCATCCGCCTCGTTCTCGCGGCAGATCACCTGCAGCCGCATGCCGAAGCCGATCCCGTCCTCGCGGTCGTGGTCGCGCGCCATCCGCCGGATCTCGGCGATATTCTCCGCGATGCGCTCCGGCAGATCGCCCCAGAACAGATGGACGTCGGAATGCCTGGCCGAGACCTCCCAGGCCTGCCGCGAGCCGCCACCGAGATAGAATTTCGGAAACGGCTGCTGCAGCGGACGTGGCCGGATATGCGCGCCCGAGATGGTGTGAAACTTGCCCCGGAAGGTCACCGGCCCGCGCGTCGTCCACAGCGCCTTCAGGATCGAGACCTCCTCCTCCATCAGCGCGTAGCGCTCCTCCTTGGGCTGACGTACGCCTTCGGCCTCGACCTCGCTCTCGTTCTGCCCGGCGATCAGGTTGATGCAGATCCGCCCGCCCGACATCTGGTCGAAGGTCGAGATCATCTTCGCCATCAAGACCGGGTTGATGTAGCCCGGCCTTGCCGCGATCAGCGGCTTGATCCGGCTGGAGCGCGCCGCCATGAAAGCGCCTGATATCCAGGCCTCCCAGCACACGGAGCCGACCGGGATCAGCAGATATTCAAACCCGGCATCCTCGGCCGCCTTGACCACGCGCTCGCAGAGTTCCGGCGACCCGGCGACCTGCGCCTCCATCAGCCCATAGGCCGTGGTGTCGCCATGCGTGGGCAGATACCAGCCGAATTCCAGCGGGCGCATGGGCAAACTCCCTCGAAAGACGGCCCTTTTTGCTTGGACCTGTCATATTGGCGCAGACAGTTTACAGCCTGGTCCCGGCCAGCCAAGGCCGTTGCCGACGGAGGACCAATCAGCTAAATGAAGCCCTGCACGCACCCGTAGCTCAGCTGGATAGAGCGTTGCCCTCCGAAGGCAAAGGTCACACGTTCGAATCGTGTCGGGTGCGCCACTATGGGATCGACGATGATCGCTCGTGGCGATCCTGCGGCCGTCGCCATCCAAATGCGCTTAGAATTTTCGTCCGCTGGATTCCATTTTCTTGAATTCCCCGCTGATCGTCAGGGATTTCCCTCCCGACGAAGGGGTCTTGGTCGCTTTGCCGGACTGCCGGGAAATAATGATCGAAAGCGAAGCGACCTGCTCCTTGCCATTGATCGTGACATTTGTCGGGCCATCGAAGGAGAAGGCATCCTGGCTTACTCTCCAACCTCCGGCTGTATCGATGTAGTATTGCAGGGTCGACGCGGCCATGTTCCAGTCATCAGTCGACGCGAGTGGAAAATCGCACTCCACCGCTGCGACCGTGGTCTGCGCGTGACCTGCCGGAGCCAACGCTCCCAAGGCCAGAAGCGATAGAAACCCGTTTCGTATGACTCGCACCTATCCACTCCTAAAAAGCTGCCAGTGAGTGACCCCGCAACATAGCCCCTCAGCGCAACCGAGGCGAGCGCTCCACAAGGACGGAATAGCTTCCAAGGGTGACACGCGTCCGGTGGTCTGTACCGTAAAATCACGGAGGCACCGGCCCTCTTGGCCCCGCATCGCGACGCGTTAGGCGCGGACCGCGCTTTCAGCTGCGGTTCAGCAGCTGCCAGGTCGACGTGGCATGCGCGATCGGCTCGCCTGCCGCGTCGGATGCCTGCGACTGCACGAAGAAGGTCTTGCGGCCCCGCTTCAGGAAGGTCGCATGGCAGGTGACGCGCCCGCCGCGCACCGCGGCAAGATACTGCACCTTCATCTCGAGCGTGGTACCGGCGCCCGCGACGTGATTGACGAGATGCCCCATTGAAATATCGAGCGCGGTCGCGAGAACCCCGCCGTGCAGCGTGCCCTGCGGATTGAACAGCGGCCTCACGGCGTCGAAGGACACGATGCACGCCTCGCCCTGATAGGCGATATCAAGTCCGAGCAGACGCGACAGGAAGAACGATCCGAACTCCTGCCGCTCGTCCTCGGCGGCGCGGCGCAACATCTGCTCGGCGATATCCCTCATGACGACACTCTTGTGACGATACTCAAATGTGCGATCGCACGAAGCTCCGTCCAAGATCTCCGAACGCGCCTTCGACCGCGAATCTTTCCAGCCGATCGTCGGTCCAGCCGCGCCATTCCGCAAGCACCTCGCGCGTGTGTTCGCCGAGCATCGGCGGGGGCGTCGACGGCGCCGGCGGCTCGTCGCCGAACCGCGTCGGCCGTGCGACGAACCTGACGTCCCCCGCCGCCGGATGGCGGACGCTCTGGACCATGCCGCGCTGCGTCAGTTGCGGCGTCTCGCAGACCTCGCCGATCGACTTGATCGCGCCGCAGGGAATGCCGGCCGCGCCCAGCAGGTGCAGCCAGTCGGCGCGGCGCCTTTGGGCGAAGATCGGGATGAGGATCGCGACCAGCTCGTTGCGGCCTGCCGCGCGTTTCGGGGCGGTTTCGAAGCGGACGTCTTCGCGCAGATCCGGACGACCGATCACGTCGCAAAACGCCGCCCAGAATTTGTCGTTCGCGACGCCGACATTGATCCAGCCGTCACTCGTCTCGAACGGCTCATACGGGCTGATGGTCGGATGGACGTTGCCGCGGCGCATCGGGCTTTGTCCCGTGGCGAAGTACATGCCTGCATTGAACGTCAGGAGTGACGCCATCGCGTCGAGCATGGAGACGTCGACCCGGCCGCCCTCACCGGTCCGGCTTCGTCGCATCAAGGCGGCCAGCACCGAATGCGACGCATAGAGACCCGTGACGAGATCGGCGATCGATGTACCGACCTTGGTCGGCGGCCCCATCGGATCGCCGGTGATGTCCATCACGCCGGCCTCGCCCTGCAGGATCAGATCGTAGCCGGGACGGGCGGCGTCCGCACCGGTGCGACCGAACCCCGAGATGCTGCACAGGATGATGTCAGACCGGCGAGCCCGCAGCGCGTCGAAGCCGAGCCCCCATTTGTCCAGAGTGCCGGGACGGAAATTCTCGATCACGACGTCGGCCGCGGATGCGAGATCGAGCACCGCATCGCGCCCCGCCGGCGACTTCAGATCGATGGCACAACTGCGCTTGTTGCGGTTCACCGACAGGAAATACGCACTCTCGCCGCCGACGAAGGGCGGCCCGTAGCGGCGGCTCTCGTCGCCTTGCCTGGGATCCTCGATCTTGACGACGTCGGCGCCGAGATCGCCGAGTTGCATCGTGGCGAACGGACCGGAGACCACGCGGCAGAGATCGAGAATCCTGATGCCCGACAGCGGCTCGCGATCAGACGATCGCATCGGCGAGGTCTTTCATCGACGGCACCAGGATGTCGGGCTGGTGCGGCGTGATGCCGAACGGGCGGCTGCGCCGGTCGATGAAGGCCGTCCGCATGCCGGCGGACTTGGCACCGATGCAGTCGAAGGCATGATTGGCCACGAACAGCACCTGATCGGGCTTCACGCCCATGATCTCGGCCGCCTTGGTGTAGGTCGCGACATGCGGCTTGAACGAATTGGCCTCAGTCACCGAGATCACGCGATCGAACGGGATCTTGTGGTGCTGCTTCGCGGTCTCGAGCATATCGGGATCGCCGTTCGACAGCACGACGAGCTTGTATTTGCTTTGCAGCCGCGCGAGCGCCTCCGGCACTTCCGGAAACGGCACCAGCTTCTCGATCTCGCCGACGAGATAGCGCACGTCGTCCATCGTGTGGTCGATCTTCGCGCGGTCCATCACATGGGCAACTGCGCGGTGTCCGATCTCGCGATAGGGCGTGTGCTCGCGATGCAGCAGCGCATCGATCATCGAATTCTCGAAATGGGTCCGACGCCACCATGTGACGAAGGAATTCGGATCGCCCTTCCAGCCCTTCTTTGCAAGGAACGGTGCGGCGATTTTAATCAGGCCGCCCTGCATGTCGACGACGGTGCCGTACTGATCGAACATGCAGATCTTCACGTCGCGCTTGATCGTCTCAAAGCTCATTGATGCCTCCTTGTTCTGAGCGATTGATACGCCTTTCGCCATCATGGATGAAATGGATTTGTGATCTGCCGTTATTCACGTTATGAATGACGAATGAACCTTCGATCCATCGACCTCAATTTGCTCGTCGCGCTGGACGCACTGCTGGCCGAGCGTCACGTCACCAAGGCGGCGGACCGCGTCGGCCTCAGTCAACCGGCGATGAGCAACGCGCTCAACCGGTTGCGCGCGATGTTCGAGGACGAACTGCTGGTGCGGACGACGAGCGGCATGAAGCCGACGCCACGCGCCACCGAACTGGCGGAGCCGCTGCGCCAGGTGCTGCGCCAGGTCGAGCGCGTGATGGCGAGCGACGCCGGCTTCAACCCGGGCCGGACGGAACGCACCTTCACGATCAGGATGTCGGATATTCTCGCCTGCCTGCTGCTGCCGAGGCTCACAGCGGCGCGATCGCCGGACGCGCGGATCTCCTACAACATCATCCATCTGCCGCCTGCGCTGACGATCGATGCACTGGAACGGGACGAGATCGACGTCGCGGTCAGCATGGGGCTCGACCATTCCGCATCGATCCGTTCGGAGACGCTGCTGCGCGACCGCATGGTCTGCCTGATGCGCAGCGGCCACCAGATCAAGCGCGGACGGCTGACCTTCGAGCGCTTCATCGCGCAGGAGCACATGAAAGTCTCGATCAGCCCGGCCGATCTGCGCTTCGTCGACGACGTGCTGACCGAGCGCGGCCACCGCAGACGCATCGCGCTGAACGTGCCGCATTGGCTGGTCGTACCGCACGTTCTGAAGCAGACCGATCTGCTCGCGGTGATGCCGAGGCATCTCGCGGCCGTGCTGATGGACGATGGCCTTCGAATGGAGGAACTGCCGTTCGAGTCCGCACCGTTCGACTGGATGCTGTACTGGCACCGCCGATACGATCAGAGCAACGCGAACGGCTGGCTCCGCGACCGGATCAGGGCGGCTTGCACCGGTCTGGGTTAGGCTCCGATATCCGCCGGCCTCCGCGCGATCGACGGCCGGCTTCCCGCTTCGGCCTCCGCCACTGCCGATGCGTCCTCCAGCGATCGCCCCCTGGTCTCGAATCCGAACACAAGAAACACCCCGGCCTGGACCACGAGGATGCCGGCCAGGGTCGTCAGCACGCCGGTCAATCCTTGCCAGGCGAAGATCGCGACCACGACGTACTGGACCAGCGCGGTCGCGATCCGTCCGGAGGTGGCGCAGATCGCCGTGCCGCGAAGCCGATAGCGCGTCGGGAACAGTTCAGGGACGTGCATCGCGAACCCGGTCGCCAGCATGACATAGATCGCGGTGACGAGCAGGAAGCCCACGGCTGCGAGCGCAATACCGTCCGCCATATGCGGATAGGCTAAGCCGAGCACCGCTGCCGCGATCGACGAGCCGACGATCGAGAGCCTGCGTCCGAGCCGGTCCGCCAGCACGAGCCCGATCAGCGAGCCGACCGGCCCGCCCAGCGCCATCACGGAGGTATAGCCCAGCGAGGACACCACGCTGTGGCCGCCCTTGACCATGAAGCTCGGCAGCCAGCCGATGAATCCGTAGAGGCTGAAGCCCACAACGATGTGCAACAGGCTGCCGAGCAGCGTGCGCGCAAGATACGGCGGCTGGAACAGACGCCAGACCGAACCAGCAGATTCCTGTGCCGGCACGCTGGCGACGACCGCAGAGAGCGGCCCCTTGCGCGCGGCCTCCGCTTCGATCGCCGATAGAATGTCCTCGGCTTCATCCGCGCGGCCGTTGGCGGCGAGCCAGCGCGGCGATTCCGGCATCGACTTGCGCAGTATCCAGACGACCATCGCCAGGATGCCGACAAGGCCGAACATGTAGCGCCATCCGAGCGTCGGAATCACCCACAGGCCGACCATGGACGATGCGAACAGCGAGAAGTTGGTGATGACGGCCAAGAGCCCGATCCAGCGGCCACGCGATGCGGCCGGCACGAACTCCGTCAGGGTCGCGTAGCCGACCACGATCTCGGCGCCGAGCCCGATGCCGATGATGAAGCGCAGGACGATCAGGACCATCATGTTCGGTGCGAAGGCCGCCGCGATCGACGCGAGGCCGAAGATCGCGAGGTTCATCTGGTAGGAGAAGCGGCGGCCGAAGCGGTCGCCGAGGATGCCGGACAACCAGGCGCCGATCGTCATTCCGACAAAGGTCGCGGAGACGAAGGCGGCATTGAGCTCGAGCGTCGACCAGCCGTCCTTCAGCACCGCACCCAACACGCCGCCGGCCAGATAGATATCGAATGCATCGAGGAACATGCCGGCCCCGATCAGGGCCAGGATGCGCCAGTGGAATCCACAGGTCGGCAGCCGGTCGAGGCGTGCGCCCGCGTTGATGTCGATGTCGGCGGATCGCGCCATGCCAAACCTCCCCGTCGTCTTCTTGGGAACCGGATGCTCCGGTCACCGATTGATGACGCGCAGGGGGTCGCCGTCCAATTCAAAACGAAAATTCGACTATTTGGCGCGGTGATGAAGCTGACGCGGCCGGCATGATCGCGGCACAAGACATCGGCGCGGGTCTCAACTATCGTCTGATGTATAGCGTACGGGAGCGGGTTGGCATGGGATCGGCGTCACAACTCGACACTATCGGCTTCTGCGTATTGGTGACGTGACCGCATTCAAGTTGGCAGATTCGACGCCGTCACGGATTGGCTATTTTCAAGCGGCTTGGAGAGAAACACGTCAGCGAAACCAACGGCCTCGCGTTCCCGTCGCTTACTGCGAAAGATGCGCGGCCTGCTGGAGGGCGTTGTTGAACAGCGCCTGCATCGCGTTCTGCAGCGCTGTGCTGTCGCTCGCCTGGAAGAAGAAGCTCGATGATGATGCGCAATTTTGCAGGGCGCCGGCGATATTGCTCGCGAACGGCGCAACCATGTCGGTGTACTGAAGCCCACCGACATTGATGTAGGTGGTATAGATCACCCCCACCGTCGCGCCCTTGCTCTTGAGGTTGGCGCAGACCGGGCTCCAGAGCAGCACGCTGGCATAGGGCGTACCGTACCAGGAGCCGACCGGACTCGTCAGCGTGTCGTAGCTGCCCGGCTGATAGCCAAAGGCATGATCTTCAACGCCGTCGGTCACCAGGAACACGAATTGAAACGGCGAGGCTTGCGTGCCGTTGCCGGAGCCCGATGTCACTGCATTCTGGGTGAGCCATTGGACGGCGTCAGCGATCTGGGTGCCTTGGTCGGTCGTCGGCAACTGAATGCCGCCACTCTGGTTCGCGAAGCCGACATCGGACGACGTCTGATTCAGATTCGCAGTCAGACCGGAAAGCTTGGTGACCGAATTGTTGAAGGTGTAGACGGCGAACTTATACTGCCCTGAGACCATTTCGCCCTGGGCCTGCGCGATGATCAGCTGAACCGCTGTCTTGAGCGCATCAAGCCGATTGGAGGCGCCGCTCACATAGCCCGTGGTATAGCCGGGATAGTTGCCTTGGGTGGCCTCAGGCGAATGACACTCGAAACCGCAGCCTCCGTTGACGCTGCCTATCTTGGTGATATCGGCCGCAGTTGCGCCGATGCCCATCGACGGCGAATTGTCGAGAAGCAGATAGAAATTCACGTAGGTCGGCAATGTCGCGGTTGCAGTCGATGTTCCACTGACAGAGGTGAAGGTGCTGCCGAGAAGGCCAGGCAGCAGGCTCGTCAGGGTCGCCGTGTAGCTGACGGTCGCCGTCAACGCACCCGGCGACGTTGTCGTTGCTCCCGAGGCCGTGACGTTGACGTTCAACGATGAAACCTTGCCTTCCTTGACGGCTGCCGCTTGGGTGTTGAACATCGCCGTCGCATTGGCCTGGCCGGTCGCCCCCGTATTGACGTAGGTCAGCATCGCGGGGTTTGAAACCGCCTGCAATGCGGCCGCGTCGGCAATCGCGTTCAATTTGGTCCTGAGCGAAATGGCCAGGCCGTATTGAACGACGCCGAGCGTTGCCAGCACCATCGGCACGAGAGCAAAGGCGAAAATAATCGCGACATTGCCGCTCCTGGCGCCTCTGAACCGCTTGGCTACCGACAACAGTCTGGTGAGCGGTCGTTGTGCCGACATCTGCCGCTTCATGCGTCTATGGTGAAATGCGTGCAACGAACGCGCTGTTTCGCGGCGAAACATAAATCGAATCGGAAAGCGTGATCGGACCGGTGATGAAAGAACCGAACGCGGGCGTGAAAGTGTAGCTCACGGTGGCGTAGATCAGATAGCTGTTAGGAACAGCGAGTGCCGAGGGGAGCGGGAAGCTCGAACCCGGGGTGCGATTCGTACTCCAGCTCACAGTGGCGGCGCCGGACGAGCTGATTGCAATTTGCGAGACATTCGATGTGGCGGGTGTGCTGGAATACGGTGCGAGCACCGCCGCGGTTGCTCCCAGTATTTGGGCCATGTCGGTATCGTGTATCGGCTCCGACGTGCTGTTGTACTGGTTGGTGATCTGCGCCAGCGTTGCGGTGGCAAAGTGGGTCTTGGTGTAGATCGCGACCGCCGTGCCGGCGTCGTAGAATGCCAGAAGCAAGCCGATGAGAAGCGGCAGTATCATGCCGAATTCGATCCCGGCGACGCCGCCTGTCGAGGCAATGAAACGGCGGTGCATTCGAGCGCCCATGACCGTCACGGCTCCACTTTGAAGGCGGTTATCCCCATGATGAGGGACGTTCCGTTGGACAGATTCGGACGGATAAGGGCAAACGGACCGGTGATGACCGGCCATTGGTACAGCAACCGTACGACCATGATCTGGCCGGCAGTGCCTGGGTTGTAGCTCCAGCCGTTGGTGACCTGACCTTGGGCGTTGTACGTCAACGTTGGCATCGAAACGTTGGCTGCGCTGAACGAGGCATAGGTGTTCACGTCGACCATCAGGCTGCCGCAATTGAACAAGGCCTGAATGCTCGGGCACACCCGGGAAACGAACTGTGCCTCCGTCAGGTTACTGGCCTGAGCCTGCCCCGTTAGAAACGATCGCCCGGATTGAACGGCGGCAGCTTGCAGGACGTTCTGGGCAAAAAAATAGATACCGGTTTCCAGTATCGAGATGAGAAGTCCGATGAAAAGGGGAGCGAGAATGGCAAATTCGACCGCGGTCGAACCACGTCCCTCGCGCAAGAAGCGCCAAATGCGATGCGACCGCCGAAACCCTCGACGTCTTGAATGGCTGGACATATCCGTCACAAATGCGCCCCGCTTTCCGTGTGCGGCGGCTCGACCTGCCTGGGCTCGCGAGAGCGGATCTGTCCCACAGCATTGCCAAACTGCTTGTCGGCATCACCAAGCCGCAACCGCGGCTGGCATAGCCGGTCGCAGTCGACATAAGTCCCGCGCTCCTGCCCGCGATAGACCGTGACGGCGGCGTCTGCCGCCTCCAAGACCCGCACGGTCGACGTGGCGACGACTTCGCCGGCATTGCCGAGCACCATCATACGCGTTTCGCCATAGGAGATTCCCGTCAGCACCGCGCGATCGCCTTCAGGCAGATAAGTCGCGCGAACGATCCGCGGATTGTCGAACACGAGGATACGCCGCCGTGCCGGCATCTGGATCAGCGTTGCGTGATCAATTTCGACGACGATTGGCGCCATGGCTTCGACCGCAACAGCCGCGTCGCCTGTCGCAAGCGATGACGCCGCCGCAAGCGCCAAGCAGCCTGCGGCCAGCCACGGCATGTGACCCCGACGGCGGCGGCGAACCGCTGTGTCTCGAAGCGACCACTGCCGGGCCAAGCCTTGGGTGCAGGGAATCATCGCGGGTTCAAGGAGGTTGATCTTGACCAATACGGCAGGGTGGCCGGCTTCGTTTGAGCAAGCTACGCTTCCCGCATTATCAACGACTGAAGGGAGATGTCGGATTTCGGCAAGCCGGTGTTTCTACGGGAACGCCCATTTGGATCGTGTCGGGTACACAAGCGACCCGTCACTCGGGAGACGACGGTGCTCAGTCGATCAGCACAAATCTCTGGTTCTTAGCCGCGGAGTCGCAGCGGTGCTGGCGCTGAGTGCGCAGCCCCCTCCTGTTTCATGCGAGCCGCATGGCCCGTGTTCGAACGCCGAGCGCGCATGATCGCGTTCCATCCTGACACCAAGCTGAATTGCGTTTGCCGCTGCTAACAATTTCATGGCCGCGCGATCTCGTGATCGCGCATCGACACCGACATTCACAACGGGTTCATGTCGAGGCGCCTATTCGACTCCGAAGCCGGGGGAAGAAGATTGGAGTATGTGCCATGCGCCGCATCGCCGGATTGCCTTTCGCCATAGCTCTCAGCCTCTGCTGTCTCTTGCCGCCCACCCCTGCCCGCGCGCAGATCGCCATCGGCATCGGCATCAGCGTCGATGTGGCCCCGCCTCCATTGCCTGTCTACGATCAGCCGCCGATTCCCGGCGACGGCTACATCTGGACCCCGGGCTATTGGGCATGGAGCGACGATACCGGTTACTACTGGGTGCCCGGCACATGGGTGCTGCCGCCCGCACCTGAATTGCTATGGACACCCGGCTACTGGGGCTGGAACGATGGTGTCTACGCTTTCCACGCCGGCTACTGGGGAGCGACCGTCGGCTTCTACGGCGGCATCTCTTATGGCTTCGGCTACACCGGTCTCGGCTATGAGGGCGGCTACTGGCGCGGCGGCAGCTTCTTCTACAACCGCTCCGTCACCAACATCACCAATGTCTCGGTCACCAACGTCTACAACAAGACCGTGATCAACAACACGACCAACATCAGCTACAACGGCGGCACCGGCGGCACCACGGTGAGGCCGACGCCGCAGCAACTCTCGGCAATGAACGAGCACCACGTGGCTGCGACCGCCGAGCAGACCCGGCACGCCGAAGCGGCGATGAAGGATCCGGCGCTGTCGCTCGCCAACAATCATGGGCATCCGGCCGTCGCCGCGACCGCGCACGCCGCACACTTCAGCGGCGCGGGCGTGATCGCCGCGCGTCCGGGCAAGCCGATCGCGGCACCGCCGCCCCGGCATGCACAGCCTGCGGCAGGACACGCCTTGCCGACGGGAAATGCCGTACCGCCGGGGCACGCGCTGCCGAGCGGAAATGCTCTGCCGCCGGTGCATGCGCCACCGACAAACCACGCACAAACGACGGGAAATGCTCCGCCCGCAGGCCACGCTCTCCCGACAGGAAGCGCGCTGCCGGTAGTGCACGCCCCACCAACAGAACACACTCAAACGACGGGACACGCTCCACCGGCAGGACACCCGCTCGCGACAGCGAACACGCTGGCCGGCGCAGGCAACCATCCCGCACCGGCGCCGCACGTTGCCGCACCAGCCATGCATGCGCCGAGGCCGCAGGTCGCACATAATGCACCGCCACCGCCGCGCCCGGTCGCGCACCCGCCGGCGCCGCGCGTCGCGCAACAGGCTGTGCACCGCCCGCCACCGCCGCGCCGGCCTGCGCCGCATGTGTCACGGCCAGCACCGCGGCCCCATCCTGCGCCACGCCCGCATCCTGCGGCAGCGAGGCCGCATCCGGCGCCACACAGGCACGCATGATCCAGTGCATCGGCGTGCTCGCAAGGGCACGCCGATTTGAGATAGAGACCATCGGAAGCAGCGCGGCGCGAAGTGCGCCCTCAGGTCAGTTCATCCGCGGCATCGCTGATCGCGGCGTAGATCTCCGCGAGATCCGCTTCCGTGACGCAGTAGGGTGGCATCAGGTAGATCGTGTTGCCGAGCGGCCGTAGCAGCAGGTTTCGCCGTTCGAAGAAGGCCTGGAGTTTTGGGCCGATGCCGGCGAGATAACCGGCATCGCTGGCCTTCAGGTCGAGTGCGGTGATGGTCCCGGTGCGGCGGACGTTTTCAAACCGCGTGTCGGCATGGAAGGACGCAAGCATCCGCTCCTGCATCGCGGCGAGCGAGGCGACGCGCGCGTCCGCGCCGTGTTGCCAGAGCTCGAGATTCGCCCTGGCGGCGGCGCAGGCGACCGGATTCGCCGTATAGGAACTGGAATGGAAGAAGGTTCGCGAACGGTCGCTGGAATAATGCGCGTCGTAGATCTCGGCACCGCACAACGTCACCGCGAGCGGCAATGATCCGCCGGTCAGCCCCTTGGAGTAGCAGGCAATATCCGGCCTGACATCGGCCTGCTCGCATGCGAACAAGGTGCCGGTGCGGCCCCAGCCGGTCATCACCTCATCGGCGATGAACAGCACGCCGAAGACCTCGCAGATGCGCTTCATTTCCTTGAGCACCCAAGCGGGATACATCAGCATCCCGCCGGCGCCGAGGATCAGCGGCTCGACGATGAACGCTGCCGCAGTTTGCTCCCTGCATGCCGCCTCGAGGGCATCTAGCGTGGCCTGCTCGCAGCCAGCCGCCGGAAACGGGATCGACGCGACGTCGAACAGCAGCGGCTCGTAAGCCTTGTTGAAGACGCCCCGCGCGCCGACCGACATCGTCCCCACGGTGTCGCCATGGTAGGAGTGCTCCATGACGATGATCCGCGTGCGCGGCACGCCGATATTGTGCCAATAGCCGAGCGCCATCTTCAGCGCCACTTCGACGCTGGTCGAGCCGGAGTCTGAGAAGAACACGTAGTCGAGGCCATCGGGCGCGAGCTTCAGGAGCTGCGCCGCAACGGTTTCGGCCGGATCGTGGGTGTGGCCGGCAAAGATGATCTGATTGAGCTGTTCCGCCTGCTCCTGGATCGCGCGCACGATATGCGGATGGCAATGGCCATGGGTCACCACCCACCAGGACGCGATCGCATCGATGATGCGGCGATCATCCGCGGTGTAGAGATAGGCGCCCTCGCTGCGCACGATCCACGTCATCTCGCCATGCAGCGCATGCTGCGTGAACGGGTGCCAGATCGGTGATTTGCGTGCGGGCATCATGGATTGAAATCTTCGCGCCGGAATGAATCCCTGAATGCCGCTTGCAGCGTGTCCGCCGTGAGCGGCGACAGCAACGGCAACCGGCCCAGCCGGCGCACCTGCCCGAACGCGCAGATGGCGCGCTCGCTTTCGGGATTGCTCTCGCCGATGAAGGCGATCCCGAGGATGTCGATCCGGCGCTTGCGCAGCGCCTCGACCGACAGCAGCGAATGATTGATGGTGCCGAGCGCCGTCCGGGCGCAGAGCACGACCGGCAGCTGCCAGCGCTCGAACATGTCGATATAGAGCGTGTCGTCGTTCAGCGGCACCATCAGCCCGCCGGCGCCCTCGATCACGAGCGGCCGATCTCCTGATGTCGGCACGTCGAGTGCGGCGGGATCAATGCGCACCCCGTCGATCGCCGCGGCCTGATGTGGCGACGCCGGCGTGCGAAGCCGGTAGCGTTCCGGCACGATGCGATCGGCCGGGATGCCGCCAAGCCGCGCAACCAGCTGTGCATCGGTCTCCTCGTCGAGCCCCGACTGAACCGGCTTCCAGTAGCTCGCGCCGAGGAAGCCGGAGAGACCTGCCGAGAAGATGGTCTTTCCGATCCCGGTATCGGTTCCGGTCACCACGATCCCATTGCTCATTGCGGCCATCCGTTGGTCTCCGCGACAAGCGCATCGAGCAGCGCCCGCACGTCGTCCTCGTCGACATTGAGGGTCAGCGCGATCCGCAACCGCGCGGTGCCCGCCGGCACGGTCGGCGGCCGGATGCCCCTGACGTCAAAGCCGCGGGCCTGCAATGCTGAGGCAAGCTGCATCGCGCGCGCATTGTCGCCGACGATATAGGGCACGATCTGCGAGCGCGACGGGCTGCGCCAGCCGCGCAGGTCGAGCTCGCGATGCGTGAACGCAACCAGCTTTGCCAGGCGCTGCTGGCGCTCGGGCTCCTGTTGCAGGATCAGCAGCGCCTCGCGCACGGCAACCGCCGTCAACGGCGATGGCGCGGTGGCGAAGATGAACGGGCGGCAGCGATTGACCATGAAGTCGCGCAGCACGGTCGGGGCCGTGACCAGCGCGCCCGCGGCGCCCAGCGCCTTGCCGCAGGTATGGACGATCACGAGGTTATCGCGCCCTTCATAGGGGGCCGTGAGCCCACGCCCCTGCTCGCCATAGACGCCGGTGCCGTGCGCCTCGTCCACCATCAGGAACGCATCGTGCCGATCCGCGATGGCGATGAGCTCGTCGAGCGGGGCGATGTCGCCATCCATGCTGTAGACACTCTCGATCACGATCCAGACCCGGCCCGTTCCACCCTCGGCGCGCCAGCCGCGAATGGTATCCTCGACCGATTGCGGATCATTGTGCGCGCTGAACCTGAATTCGGCCCGGCCGGCCCGCGCGCCCTCGTGAATGCTGGCATGCACCAGGGCGTCGAGCACCAGCAGATCACCGCGCTGCGGGAGCGTCGTCAGCACCGCGAAATTGGCGACATAGCCGCCGCCGAAAAACAGCGCGGTCTCGACACGGAAGAACGCGGCGGCTTCAGTCTCCAGCCGTTCGTGCTCCTCGCAATTGCCGCGCAAAAGCCGCGAGCCGCCGGCGCCGACCGGCGTGCCGGCCTCGAGCGCTGCCGCGACCGCCTGCTTGATGCGCGGCGCGTTTGCGAGCGCCAGATAGTCGTTGGAGACGAAATCGATGCCCGCGCGCGGCTTGAGGCCGCGCAGCCGATCGTCCTTGCTCAGGGCGTGCAAGGCCGCGGCGTAATCAGCGGCGTTGGCCGCATGGATTGCGCTCATGCTTCTCTCTCGGATGCAAGGTTGGTCGCGCGCGGACTTGGGCCGCGCGCTCGCGGAAGATTGCGATCAGGCGAGGCGGGAGGTGATGCCGAGCCGATCCAGCAGGTCGGCGTCGCGGTCGCGCTGCGGGTTCTTGGTGGTCAGCAGCACGTCGCCGATGAAGATCGAGTTCGCGCCGGCCAGGAAGCACATCGCCTGCAGTTCATCGGTCATGTATTGCCGACCGGCCGACAGCCGCACCACACTCTGCGGCATCATGATCCGCGCGGTTGCGACCAGCCGCACCAGTCCGATCGGATCGGGGCGCTCGGCGGTGTCATTGACCGGCACGCCCTTAACCTCGTTCCACAGGTTGATCGGCACGCTGTCCGGATGGCTGGGAAGATTCGCGAGCAGCATCAGCATGCCGAGCCGGTCATCGACCTGCTCGCCCATGCCGATGATGCCGCCGCAGCAGACCTTGATGCCGGCGTCGCGCACATGCGCCAGCGTATCGATGCGGTCCTGCAAGGTGCGGGTGGTGATGATCTTGTCGTAGAACTCCGGCGAGGTATCGACATTGTGGTTGTAGAAATCGAGACCCGCCTCGGAGAGGCGCTCGGCCTGCTTCGGCGTCAGCATGCCGAGCGTGACGCAGGTCTCCATGCCGAGGCCCTTCACCGCGCTGACCATGTCGCAGACCTGATCGAGATCGCGGTCCTTGGGACTGCGCCAGGCCGCGGCCATGCAGAAGCGGGTAGCGCCGGCATCCTTGGCGCGCTGCGCCACCGCGACCACCTCGTCCCGCGGCATCAGCCGGGTCGCCTTCAGGCCGGTGTCGTAATGCGCGCTCTGGGAGCAGTAGCCGCAATCTTCCGGACAGCCGCCGGTCTTGATGCTGAGCAGGCTCGCGGTCTCGACGTGGTTCGGATTGAAGTTGGCGCGGTGGACGCCCTGGGCCTGGAACATCAGGTCCGCGAACGGCAGATTATAGAGTGCCTCGGCCTCCGCCCGCTCCCAGGTCTTGCGGGGCGGAGCGCTGTTGCGGCTGTCGGTCCGTTCGATCTCAACGACATCAACCATCGGGCTTGCCTTCTCGTTTGTGATACATCATAGATAATCAATAAGATTATCTATGATCACTCTCTTGGAATGATGCTAGCTGAGGCCGTGTGGCAGTGCACTCGTTTTTATGATAGATAATCTATGATGGACGAAGGCGAGAACACGACGACCGCCGGGCGCATTGCCGAGGTGCTCGCTGAGGGCATCATCAGCGGCGCGCTGCCGCCCGATGCCCCGCTCCGGCAGGACCATGTCGCGCGGGAATTCCATTCCAGCCACGTCCCGGTGCGCGAGGCCTTCCGGCAGTTGGAGGCGCAGCATCTCGTCGTCGCGGTCCCCCGCCGCGGCGTGCGGGTCGCGCCGCTCGACACCAAATCGGTGAAGGAGATCGCCGAGATGCGCGCTGCGCTCGAGGTGGTCGCGCTGCGCAATGCGGCGCCGAAATTCACCTCGGCCCTCCTGGCGCGGATCGAGGTCGCCGTGATCGAAGGCGACAATGCCGAGACGGTCGAGGAATTCGAGTTGGCCAATCGCGACTTCCACCACGCGCTGGTGGCGCCCTGCGCGATGCCGCGGCTGCTCGCCAGCCTCGACGGCTTGCAGCTGGCGAATTCGCGACTGGTGTTCGCGATGGCACGCAATGCCGGCTGGCGGCCACGGCCGAGCCAGGATCATCGCGTGATCTTGCAGGCGCTGCGCGCCCGCAACATCGAGCAGGCCTGCAGCCTTCTGGCGCGGCATATCCAGACCATCGAGCGGCTTGCGCTGTCGGCGTCGTGACAGAAATCTGCAATCCGCTAGATCGGGATGACGTTAGGTTGAATCGGTTTGGCCACGAACACGATTCACCTCTCCCTTGGGAGAGGTGAACTTCCGACGCCGTTCCAGCTCAACCTGATCCCATCCCGCTTTAGGCGATTGCGACGATCTCGAGTTCCTGCTCGCCTGAGCCCGCGACGTCGCCCACGGCTTTGCCCATCAGCGACCTTGCCACCGGCGAGACGAACGAGATCGAGCCCGCCTTGGGATCAGCCTCGTCCTCACCGACAATCCGGTAGGTCTGCACGCGGCCGTCGGCGCGGCTGAAGGTCACCGTGCTGCCGAAGGCAACGGTTTCGGTCGATGCAGGATCTGCGACGACCTGCGCAGTGCGGAGCCGCTCGGTGAGATAGCGCGCGTCGCGCAGCGGAACCGCCGATTGCCGCCGCCGTTCGTTGACGTCGTCCAGTTGCTGCGCGGCCTCATAGGCCGCGCGCGCCTGCTGGAGCTGACGTTCCAGCGCTTTCCGTCCTGCCTCCGTCACCAGATTGGGATGCGGCGAAATGGGGCGGTCTGGCAACAGCGTCTCGGACGCGGTCTCGGCACTTTCTTCCTTGGTGAAGGCAACGCTCAATCCGGAACTCCATCGATGAGGCGGACAGTATAGCGCCGCCTCGCGGACCCCGCTAATGCGCGATTGGATTAGGCTGGAGCTTAGTGCGACGCCGGTTGTTCCGCCTTGCTCCGTCGGCCGAAGCGGTTCTTCACGCCTTCGCGCCAACTCTGGAAAGTGACGAACAGCATCGGCACCAGGAAGATGCCGATCGAGCTGGCGGCCAGCATGCCGCCGAACACTGCGGTGCCGACCGCACGGCGGCTGATTTCCGCAGCACCCGTCGCGACCACCAGCGGCACCAGGCCGAGGATGAAGGCGATCGAAGTCATCATCACCGCGCGGAAGCGCATTTGCGCACCTATCGTCGCGGCCTCCGCGATCGGCCTGCCGGCCTCGCGCTGCTCCTTGGCGAACTCGACGATCAGGATGCCGTTCTTGGCGGCGAGCGCGATCAGCACCACAAGCCCGATCTGGCCGTAGAGATCCAGGTTGAGGCCAGCGAGCTTGATCGCGAGATAGGAGCCGAACACGCCGACCGTCACCGACAGCAGCACGGGAATCGGGATCGTCCAGCTCTCATACAGCGCCACCAGGAACAGATAGGCAAACAGCACCGCGAGCGCCAGGATGATGCCGGTCTGGCCGGAAGCCGCCTGCTCCTGATAGGCGGTGCCGGTCCATTCATACGAGTAGCCGGCCGGCAACGTCGTCTTCGAGAGGTCGGCCATCGTCGCGATCGCGGTGCCTGACGACACGCCTGCCGCGGGGCTGCCGTTCACCGTGACCGAGCGATAATTGTTGTAGCGCGTGATCACCTGCGGACCGGTGACGATCCGCAAGCTTGCGATCGAGCGGATCGGCACCATCTCGCCGCCGGTATTGCGCACATAGATCTGCCAGATGTCGGGAATGTCGCGGCGGTCGGACGCATCGCCCTGCACGTTGACCTGCCAGGTGCGGCCGAACAGGTTGAAATTGTTGACGTAGATACCGCCGAGCGTGGCCTGCAGCGCAGTGAAGACGTCGGCCATGTTGAGGCCGAGCGCCTGCGCCTTGGCGCGATCGATATCGAGATAGACAGATGGATTGGTCGCGGTGAAGGTCGAGAACACGCGGGTGAGATTCGGATTGCGGTTGGCCGCGCCGATCAACCCGCCCATCACGCTGCTGAGCGAAGCCGGGTCCTGTCCCTCCAGCGCCTCGAGCTGATATTCGAAGCCGCCCGAAGTCGAGAGCCCGATGATCGGCGGCAGATTGAACGGCAGCACCGAGGCCTGACGGATCTGCGTTCCGCCGACGAAAGTCTGTCCGATCGCGGCCTGCACCGAATCCGTGACGGCCTTGCGGTCGGCGAACGCCTTCATCCGCGCCACCATGAACGCGGAGTTCGGCTCGCTGGCGCCGTCGAGCAACGAGAAGCCGATAATCGACAGCACGTGATCGACCGCCGGGTTCTTCTTCAACAACGCTTCGACCTGCTTGGTCGCCTCGCTGGTGCGCGCCACCGAGGCGCCGTCGGGCAATTGCACCGCGATGAAGAACGCGCCCTGGTCCTCCTCGGGCAGGAAGCCGGTCGGCGTGATCTTCGACACGCCGAACACCGCGCCGGCAAACACCAGCACCGCGACCAACGACAACACCGCGACGCGGACCAGCCGCTGCACCACGCCGGCGTAGCGGTCGCGGACCCAGTCGATGCTGCCGAGCACCCGTCCCATGATGCCGCGGCGCGGCCCGGTGTGGCGCAGGAACACCGCGCACAGCGCCGGCGACAATGTCAGCGCGTTCAGCGCCGAGATCACCATCGCGGCGCTGATCGTCACCGCGAACTGGCGGAATAGCGTGCCGGAAATGCCGGGGATGAACGCGATCGGAACGAACACCGAGAGCAGCACCAGCGAGATCGCGATGATCGGCGCGGTGATCTGCGTCATCGCCTTCTTGGTGGCGTCGGCCGGCGACAGCTCCGGCTCCTCCTCCATGACGCGTTCGACGTTCTCGACCACGACGATGGCGTCGTCGACCACGATGCCGATCGCCAGCACCATCGCCAATAGCGAGACCGTGTTGGCGGAATAGCCGAGCGCCAGCAGCACCGCGAAGGCGCCGATCAGGCTGACCGGAACCGCGACCGCCGGGATCACCGTGGCGCGCAGATTGCCGAGGAACAGGAACACCACGATCACGACGAGCACGAAGGCCTCGCCGAGCGTCTTCATCACCTCCTTGATCGTGTCGGAGACGAAGGTCGTGGAGTCGTACTGCACGAGGTAGGTCAGGCCCGGCGGAAACCGCTCCGACAATTTCGCAAGCGTCGCCTGCACGGCCTTGGCCGTCGTCACCGCATTGGCGCCGGGTGCGAGATAGATGCCCATCGGCACGCCGGGATTGCCGTCGATCCGCGACTCCGAATCCATGTTCTGCGCGCCGATCTCGACGCGGGCGACGTCCCTGATCCGCAGCACCGATCCGTCCGGATTGGCCCGCAGCACGATGTCGCCGAACTGCTTGGAAGTCGTCAGGCGGCCCTGGGTCTGCACGTTGAACTGGAACTGCTGGTCGTTGCTGATCGGACGCGCGCCGATGCGGCCGACCGGCGCCTGCACGCTCTGGGCACGGATCGCGGCGATCACGTCCGACGGCGCCAGATTGAGGCTGGTCAGGCGCTGGGTGTCGAACCAGATCCGCATCGAATAGTTCAGCTTGGCGAACAGCGAGGCCTGCCCGACGCCAGGCGTGCGCGAGATCGCGTCCAGCACGTTGATGATGGCGTAGTTGGTGATGAACAGCGGATCCTGCTCGGCGCTCTTGCTGTACAGCACGATGAACTGCAGCACGGCCGAGGACTTCTTCTGCACGGTGAGGCCCTGTGCCTGCACCTCGGTCGGCAATTGCGCGAGCGCGCTCTGCACGCGGTTGTTGACGTTGACGGTGTTGATGTCGGGATCGGTGCCGAGCGCGAACGAGACCGTCAGCGTATAGCTGCCGTCATTGCCGCTGGTCGACTTCATGTAGAGCATCTTGTCGACGCCGACGACCTGCGCCTCCAGCGGCTGGGCGACGCTGGATTCGACCACCTCGGCCGACGCGCCGGGGAACACGGCCGAGACCGTGACCTGCGGCGGCACGATGTCCGGGAACTGGGCGACCGGAATCTGCATCAGCGCCAGCGCGCCGGCGATCGTGATCACGAACGCGATGACGATCGCAAGCCGCGGACGATCGACGAAGACAGCGGAAATCATGGGTTGCTACCCGTCGATTTCGGCGCGCTGCCGGCGCCGCCATCGGCGGAAACCTTCATGCTCGACTGGATCAGCGCGCTGGCCGGCCCCGGCGCGACCACCTCGCCCGGCTTGACCTTCTGCAACCCCTCGACGATGACCTTGTCGCCAAGCGCGATGCCGCTTGTCACCGCCGCGATCGTCGAGGTCGATTGCCCGAGTTGGATCCGCTTCTGCTCGGCCTTGTTCTCCGCGCCGACGACATAGACATACTCGCCCTGCTGGTCAGACAGCACCGCTGAGCGCGGGATCGCCAGCACCTCGACCGGCTGCACGCCTTCCAGCAGGACGGTCACGAACTCATTGTCGGTGAGCTCGCGGAGCGAGCCGCCTGTTGCGGCCGAGGTATAGGTCGATGGATTCGGGATGGTGCCGCGCAAGGAGATGGTGTCGGTGTTCTGTGCGATCGTGTTGTTGACGAAATTCAATTCGCCGGTCTGCTCGTAGAGCCGGCCGTCCGGCAGGCGCAGCCGGATGACGACGGCCTTGAAGCCGCCGCGGGTCACATAGCGTTCGCGCAGATCGAGTGACTCGCGCACCGACACGGGAAAGGTGACATACATCGGATCCTGGCTGACGATGGTGGTCAGGGTTCCCGAGCTCGGCGTCACGACGTTACCTTCGGTGACCGCGGTGCGTCCGATCCTGCCGTCGATCGGCGAATGGATCTCGGTGTAGTCGAGATTGATCTGGGACAGGTCGACCTGCGCCTGGGCGGCCTGCACCTGCGCCTCGAGGCTCTGCTGGTTGGCGACCGCCGCATCGACATTGGATTGCTGGCCGGCCGGACCGCCCATCAGGGCCTTGGCGCGATCGGTGGTCAGCTTGGCGTTGACCAGCGTCGCCTGCAACTGGGCGACCTGCGCCTTCTTCGATGCGAGGTCGGCCTCGAACGGGCCGCGCTCGAGTTGATACAGCAGGTCGCCGGCCTTGACCTCGGCGCCCTCGACGAAGTTTCGCTTGTCCAGGAACGCCGTGACGCGCGCCACCACGTTGACGCGGTTGGGCGCCTCGATACGTCCCAGGAACTCGTTGGTTTCGGTGACCGGCCGCTTCACCGCCTCGAACACGCCAACGGCAGGAGGCCCGGGCGGCCCCGCCTGCGCATGAGCCGCTGAAACTCCCGCCACCGCCAATCCCGCCGATACCAGAAACCTCGTCAGTCCACCGAAGCTTCGTTCCGTACCACCCATGCTGCTCAACCCTTCGGCTAACAAGCTCTACGAGACGGATATGACGTCGACGTCCCTCAGACCCGGGAAGGTCAGGGATCGGCAAGATGCGTTGCAGCAAATCATAACGAGTCCAATCCGACAATCCTGTAACCCTGGTTCCGGGTTTGGGCCGACGACAGCGGATTGGAGGGACGGCGGACCGCATGAGCATGCGTGTCGGCCGCCGATCAACACAGTCGCCTCGATTTGAGCGGCGACAACGGCGCATCGATTGACATGAATCGAGTGCCGTCGGCTCGACAGGCCATCAAAGCCTGATGACGACCATACCGAAGTAGCGGCCCCGCGCGGTATCAGCCAACGCGAGTGTGGCTTGCTCCAGCCCGTCGATCACGACATGGGGAAGAGCGATATCGCCGGAGCGGCACCAATCGGCCAGACGGCGGAACCACTCGTCGCGTGCTTCCGGATTGTCGTCGGCGCTATAGCCCCGGATGGTGATCTTCCGTAGCAGGATTTGGGTGGAGTCCAACACGACAGGCGCCACACGCCCGGTTCCGGCCGCGGCTAGCTGCCCCGACAATGTCCCCGTGATGACGAAGCGCGCATGCTCGCGCGCGACGGCCACGGCGGCCTGCAACTGCTCGCCCCCCACATTGTCGAGAAAGACATCGATGCCGTCGGGCGCCGCCTCGCGCAGTTGCGCAACGAACGACTTGTCGGTGCCGCGGATCACCGCGGCGTCATAGCCGAGCTCGGCGACCAGCCGATCCGCTTTCGCCGATGCACTGGTGCTGCCGATCACGCGCCCCGCCCCGAGCAGTCGAGCGATCTGCCCGGCCATCGAGCCGATCGCTCCGGCCGCGCTCGATATGAAGACGGTGTCGCCGGCCCGGATCTGCACGCCACGCGTCAGCGCCGCGTGGGCGGTCCAGCCATGCCCGAGATAGCCGAGGTAACCGAGCGGATCGGGCAGCGGCGCAGCCAGCCGGAGGCACTGGACGGCCGGAACAACGGCGTAATCGCGCCAGCCGAACATGTGCAGCACCATGTCACCAGGTGACAGCCCGCTGCTTGTCGGCGCCATCACGACCTCGCCGATCGCCTCGCCGCGCAGGCCGTCGCCCGGGCGCAGCGCGGGAAACGGAACCCCCGGCACATCCTCCGCGCCCTGGCTCACCATCTGGCGGAGCGAAGCCGATACCAGGAAGCAGCGATTGCGCACCAACACCTCACCCGCGCCTGCAACCGGTAGCGGCTCGTCCACCAGCTCGAAATGCTGCGGCCCCGGCAGTCCCTCGGGCCTGATCGTCAGCCTGACCTCGCGCGCGGTCTCCCCCGCCATCATGAATATCCTTTGACTTGATCCGCCCGTCGGACAGAATGTGAGCACTATGCTCACATTACCGGCGGAGAGGCGCGCCTGACCACTCGCATTCCGAAACCGACGAGCACGATGCGGAAAGCCCCGCGACAGGCCCGCTCGCGCGCCACCATCGAGATCATCCTCGAGGGCGCGGCTCGCATTCTCGGCGAGCGCGGCTGGGCCGCGACGACCACCAACGCGGTTGCCGCGACGGCAGGCGTCAGCATCGGGTCGCTGTATCAGTATTTTCCCAACAAGCTCGCGCTGGTCGAGGCGGTCCGGCGCCGTCACTTCGACGAGGTGCTGGCGGTGCTGCGCGCAGCGACCGACGCCGCGACGCCTCGGGCACGCCGTGTCGCCGCGTTCGTCGACGGCATGATCGCGGTGCATCGTCGCTTTCCCGCCGCGCACCGGGTGCTGCTCGAGGAAGCCCCCCGCGACGCAGCCAGCGAGGCCACGCACCGCCGGTTCGAGACCGAGTATCGCAGCGGCTGCGACGCGTTCTTCACGGCCAACAGGCGAGGCGACACCGCCGTGGATAGCGCGATCGCCGCTCAGGTCCTCGCTGCCGCGGTGGCGGGCGTCGTCCACGATGCGGCACGGCTCGGGTTGCTCGCCTCGCCGCTGTTCAGACGGGAACTGATCGCGCTGGTCGAATCCAGCCTGGCCAGACGGCGCGCCGCGGCCGACCGATGATCAACGGTTTTGGCGATGCCCATCCGCCGCGGGGCGCACAAGGACAGCACCCGCGGATCATCACAACGCAACAGCGTTCTTCAGGCGCGAGGTGACCTGGTAGGCGGGTGATGCCAGCTGCTCGTACAGCCATGGCCGCGCGCGCTTGCCGCCAACCTCGTGCACGCCATCGAACAGCGCCATCTCGATCGAATGCGGATGACCCGACGCTGCGTAGACGGACTGCATTTCGGCGAACTTCTCATCACGCCCGAGTTCCGTGGTGTTTGCGCCATCGCGGCTGCCGATCTCGACGAACAGCGGACACGGAGAGACCAGGTACGCCAGCTCCGCGCCGGCGTACTTGGCGCGGCTGTTGGCGAAATGGATGTAGGCCGCAAGTTCGATGCCGAGGTTCTTGCTGATGACGGACGATGTCAGGAACTTCTTCTCGTCACGCATATATCCGGAGACGACGGTCGGCCGCATCCGCCCCGTCGCGGCTTCCAGATGCAGCGCGAGAAAGGCGCCCGAGGACACCCCATAGACGCCGACATGCAGACCGGACATTCCGGTCAACCTCCGGCAGACCGTTTCGCCGGCGTCGATCGATGCGCATGACACGTTGTGCGCGGAGATGCCATGCGATGCCAGCATCGCGGCGATGTTGTTCTGGCTCTCCTGATTTCCGATCTGCACGATGTAGGGGCACCAGACGACATAACCATCCTGGCAAAGCTGTTTGCCGAGCGCGTTCATGTAGTCCTTGTCAGCGTCGTCGAAGCACCGCTCCGGCGTACTCGCCATGCCGTGGCCGAGCAGGATCAATCCCTTGAACGCACCGTCGGGGATCCCGAGGCATCCGCGCACCGGTACGCCGCATTCCAGATCGAACTCGACTTTCACGACCGAAAACCCCGCGGCCGTATCGCGCCAGAGAACCCGCATGTCCTCGCGGGATGGCCGATAGAGCCGCCGCGCCCGGAACAGCGACCGCATCTCCCGCCGGACATCGGGGCCGGTTGCGACCGCGCGCAGCTTTCCGCTTGCCGCGAGATCGAAGAACGACCGGCAGAACGTATCGTAGCCAAGCGTCGGCAGATCGACATTGGCGCACGATCCCCGGCAGTGACTGAGAGCCAGCGTGTTGCCGGTCACCGATGAGGGGCCGACCAACGTCATCAGTAATCCGGAAAGCGCCCTGCGGCTGATCATCGGTCCTCCCCGAGCCGGCGACGGCTCGACTGGTGCCATCAAGATGGCGGCCCAGCAGGCGCGACAAGTCGCGCGGATACAAATTAAAGGATGTTCATGGTCGAAGGATCATGCGCAGCGTTGCAAACGTGTACGCTGCCCGGCCGCGCGCTGTCGCAATTCATGGCAAAGCGTTTCGAGACGCTTCGGAAAGATGTCTGATTGTCACGCAGACTCAATCTCGCCTTAGCCGGCGCCGAACGTCAGGTCCTGATCATCGGGTCTCGATCATCAAGTTTTGGGCTTGACCTCGGTGACCTTGGCATCGGGTCGCTGCCCAGCGAGCGCGGCCCCATCAGACGGCGCGAAGATCACCTGCAAAATCGTCCAAGAGCCGCGATCCATCGTGATGCGAGCGGTCGCACCGGAATAGCCCGGACTCGTGGGCCAGACCGAATTGCTCTAGGCATTCATTCCGGGATCGACGGGTTATCTGTTGGGCAACAGCGTTTCTGGAATGGCCGATGGCGAACGACCTGCACGCGCATCTGATTGAACTGGCCTATGAGGCCGCGGTCCTCCCCGAGCTGTGGCCGAATGTTCTGCATCAGGTCGGCGGGATCGCGCGGGCCCGCGGCATCGTGCTGCTGACGGCGGCCCCGCAGGACGTGCGCTGGGTCGCCTCCCCCGACATGCACGATGACACGGTTGCCTATGTCGAAGGCGGCTGGCACGAGCGCAACGGGCGGTTGCCGCGCCTGCTCGCGGCCAATCATGCCGGCTTCCTGCGCGATATCGACGTGTTCGATACGCCCGAGGAAGTGCAGCAGGATTTCCAGATCCGGGAATTCTTCCGCCCGCGCGGGCTCGGATGGGGCGCCGGTACCGCGATCCCAGTGCCGAGCGGCGACGTGCTGATCTACAGCGTCGAGCGCGAATACCGGCACGGGCCGATCGAGCGGGAGGCGATCGAACAGCTCGACGCACTGCGCCCGCATCTGGCGCGGGCGGCGCTGCTGTCGGCGCGGCTTGGGATGGAGCGCGCGAAGGCCGCCGCCGAATCGCTGGCGATGCTCGGCCTGCCCGCGGGGGTGCTGCGCCGCGGCGGCCGCCTGATGGCGGCCAACACGCTGTTCGATCGCCTGGTGCCCGATGTGATGCAGGATCGCACCGATCGCCTGGCGCTGGCGGCGCCTGCCGCCGATGCGCTGTTCGCGCAGGCCGTCGGTGCACTTGATCACGGGCTCATCAGCGGCGAGGTCCGCTCGGTCCCGATCGCTGCACAGGACGAGCGCCCGCCGCTCATCGTGCATCTGGTCCCGATCCGTGGCGCGGCGCGCGACCTGTTCGACCGCGCACTGGCGATCGTGATCGTGACGCCGGTGGTGCCGGCCGAGGTGCCGACCGCGGAGGTGCTGCAGGGCCTGTTCGACCTGACGCCGGCCGAGGCGCGGGTCGCCCGCGGCATCGGCGAAGGACGAACCGTCGAGGCGATCGCCATCGCCTTCGGAATCTCCCGCGAAACCGTGCGCAACCAGCTCAAGGCCGTGCTGGCGAAGACCGGGCTCGGCCGCCAGGTCGAACTCGCCGGACTGCTCGCCGGCGCCAAGGTGCCGCCGGGTTCGTCGGCGGAATAGACTTACGCCGCGCTCAGGCGAGCCTGGAAGCGCCCCACAACCCGACCGATCACGTTGGCCGTCATTGCGGCGGCATGCTCCCGGCGGCATCGCAAGCGGATCGGCATGTTCAAACGGCGCCGGTTGAGCTAGTGGTAGCTCCCCTCCCTTCGTGCGCCCGTTCGGCGCATGTCCAGTGAATAGAGTGCATCTGAATGGCCGAAGCCGACCTCGACGCCGTCATCCGGCAGACCGCAAGAGCCCAGACCAAGGCCGTGATGGCGGCGGCCAAGAAGCGCCAGGCCGTCTGGGTCGCGCGCGCGGCCAAGGCCAAGGACAAGGAGACCAAGGCGCGCTTCCGCTTCCTCGCCAAGAGCACGATGCTGAACGCGACGGCGACCGCCAAGCGGTTGCAGAATTCGGCCGAGAACGCCGCCGACGCCTACGCCCGCGCGATGAAGCGGGCGATGGAAGAGCCGCCGCCGGCCAAAAAGCCCGCGAAGAAGAAAGAGGACGCCTGATGCGCTTCTATGGAAGCGCGTCATGATCATTATTTTCGCATGATCGTTTCGGAAAACCGGTGTCCACTTTTCCGGATCATGCTCCAGGAGCCTTCATGCTCACCGTTCACCATCTCGGCAAGTCGCAATCGGAGCGGATCGTCTGGCTGTGCGAGGAGCTGGAGATCCCCTATGAACTGAAGTGCACCACGCGCGATCCGGTCACGATGCTCGCGCCCGCCGACTACAAGGCGCTGCATCCGATCGGCGCCGCGCCCGTCATCACCGACGGCGACCTGGTGCTGGCCGAGTCCGGCGCTGTCGTCGAGTACATCGTCGCCAGATACGGCAATGGCCGGCTGACGCTGAAATCAGATCATCCAGACTTCGCCCGGTTCCTGTACTGGTTTCACTTCGCCAACAGCACGCTGCAGGCACAGATGGGCCGCAGCATGATCCTGAACCGGCTCAACCTGCCGGCCGACAATCCGATGCTGGCGGCGACCCGGGCGCGGGTCGACCGCTCGTTCGATCTGATCGAGGCGCGGGCGCGCGAGGCGCGCTATCTCGCGGGCGACCAATTCACCACCGCCGATATCATGATCGGCTTCTCGCTCACGACGATGCGCTATTTCCTGCCCTATGATCTCGGCCGCTGCCCCGGCATCAGGGATTATCTCGGCCGCATCGCGGCGCGCCCGGCCTATCAGCGCGCGATGCAGAAGGGCGATCCCGGCATGGCGCTGCTGCTGACGTGAGGCCGTGATGCCGCGCTACGTCGCCCTGCTGCGCGCCGTCAATGTCGGCGGCACCGGCAAGCTGCCGATGACCGAACTGAAGGCGATGTGCGTCGATGCGGGATTTGCCGACGTCGAGACCTACATCGCCAGCGGCAACGTCGTGTTCTCCTCCAGGCTCGGCGCGGCCAAGGTCAAGGCCGCGCTGGAGCAGCGGCTGCACGCCTACGCCGGCAAGCCGGTCGGCGTTGCCGTCAGGAGCGCGGACGAGATCGCCGCGGTGCTGAAGGCCAATCCGTTTCCGAAGGCGCCGCCGAATTTTACGGTCGCGATCTTCCTCGACGAGCCGCCACCCAAGGACGCCCTGAAAGACGTCAGGGGCCAGCAGGACGAGCAAGTGCGGCTCGGCAAGCGGGAGATCTACGTCGCCTATGGCAGCGGCATGGGCCGCTCGAAGCTGAAGATCCCCGCCGCCGCCAACGGCACCGCGCGCAACATCAACACCATCGCGAAGCTCGCCGAGCTGGCGGCGGGCGACGGCTAGAGAAAGCTCGTCCAGTTTTCTCCGAACCGTCATTCTGAGAAGCGCGCAGCGGCGTCTCAGGATGACGGTTAAAGCGCGGTTTGCGTTGCTAGCGCTCGTGCACAACAAATCCCTCGACATCGAGCCTCGCCAGCACATCCTCCAGATGGGCGCGGTCGCGGGTTTCGATCACGAGCTCGAGCAGGGTCGCCTTCGCCGGCAGATCGGAGAACGTGCGCTGGTGCGAGACCTCGATGATGTTGGCGCCGGCGTCGGCCAGCAGGATCGACACCGCCGCGAGCTGCCCGGGCCGGTCGACGATGTCGAGCGCCAGCTGCGTCAGCCGTCCCTCGCGCGCAAGCTCACGGGTCAGGACCGAGGCGATCAGCCTGGTATCGATATTGCCGCCGGTCAGCACCAGGCCGACTTTGCGGCCGGCAAAGCGCTCGGGCGCTGCGAGCACCGCGGCGAGGCCGGCGGCGCCGGCGCCCTCGACCACCGTCTTCTCGATCGAGATCAGGGTCGCGACGGCGCGCTCGATCTGATCCTCGCTGACCAGCACGATATCGTCGACGAGCTCGCGGACGATTTCAGTGGTGATCCGCCCGGGCGCCTTGACGGCGATGCCTTCGGCGAGGGTGTCGCCGCGCATCGGCAGCTGCGTGCCTTTGACGGCATTGTACATCGACGGATAGAGCTGAGCCTGCACGCCGATGATCTGCAGCGACGGCTTGATCGCCTTTGCGGCGGTGGCGATACCCGAGATCAGCCCCCCGCCGCCGATCGGCACCACCAGGATATCGAGTTCCGGCGCCGCCTCGAGCATTTCGAGCCCGATCGTGCCCTGGCCGGCGATGATCAGCGGATCGTCATAGGGGTGGACCAGGATCAGGCCGCGCTGCTCAGCATGTGCGCCGACGAAGGCGAAGCATTCTTCCAGCGTCTGTCCGGTGATGATGACCTCGGCGCCGTGCCGTCTGGTGTTCTCGATCTTCACCATCGGCGTGCCCGTCGGCATCACGATGGTGGCGGGGATGCCGAGCCGCTTCGCGTGATAGGCGACGCCCTGGGCGTGATTGCCGGCCGACATCGCGATCACCCCACGCGTGCGCTCCTCGGGCGACAGCGCCTGCAGCCTGTTCAGCGCGCCGCGCTCCTTGAAGGTCGCGGTGAATTGCAAGTTCTCGAATTTGAGGAACAGGCGGCAACCGCAGATGTCGCCCAGCGTGCGGCTTTCGTTGCACGCGGTGACCATCACCGAGCCCCGGATGGTATCGGCGGCACGGCGTATATCGGCAAGGGTGACGCCCGCTGGGCTGAGGGCGGTGGTATCGGCAGGATGCGGCATCGGGTTTCGCTTTGGACCGTTTCGTCAGACGGAACCTAGCGGGTTTCGGCGCCGAAGACGACCGGCTATCGCGTGGTCAACACCCGTTGCTCCGGCCGTGCCAGCGCGGGCAGCTGTGTCTCATCGCATTTGAGGCACAGCAACGCGGTGCGGAAATGCTTGTCGAGCACAATGGTTCGCGTCCTGCCGCACTGGCAGCGCATCGGCTTGTCCATGGAAGGTCGGCCCAGGTTCGAGATGCAAGGAAAGCGTGCGCTTAGCTATCCCGGTCCGGTTAACCCAATATGACTTGCTGCCGGAAAAATCAGAAGAACCCCGCACTGAGATCGAGGCCATAGCTTGCCCTGAGCACCGCGACGAACAGGGCCGCAAAGCCGAGCAGCAGGACATGCCGGGCGATGCTGCTCCGAAGCGAATTGGCCGGAAATACCCGAGCGATCGATTGAGCCAATGCAGTCATTTGCGACCTCCAGAACCACGTCCCGAAGGTAGGTCGCCGGCGACGCTGCGAGGTTCAACGCGGCTCGCGGGACGGCCGGCGGCGCACTGACGTGCTCGGCTCCGCATCACGTTGCGGCCGCGTACTGTTCCGGAAGCGGCGACCGACCACGATCAGCGTGCCCGCGGCACGGACTGCGGTCCCGGCCGACGGGGCGGGCGGCAGGTTGTCTTGCGTAACGGCTTCCAGCGCGCGCAGAAACGCACGTCCATCCGGTGTGATCTCCCAGCCTTCGGCATCACGCAGCACATAACCGTTGCTGAAGATGTCGAGCTCGGGAACCCGAGATGCCAGACGTTTGATCCGCGCATGCCAATCGTCGCCGCTCGAAGAGAGAATGGCGAGGTCGTGCTTGAGCGAATCGATGGTGGCTCTGCCGCTGACGTGACTGGCCAATATTTTTAGAATCGCAACCTGTATGCTCAACTCAACGCCTCGACCGCCACGGTTCTTTTTGTTCTGCGCAGCCGATCTGGAAATTATCGCGCTGATGACTCCGACGTCCAGTCATCAGCGCCAGTTATCCAGAACCGCGCATGACGGTATCGATTTACGCAACGCGCGACGTGCCGACGCTGCGCTCGGGCCGGTGCGACGACATCGATTCCTCTTCGCCATCCTGCGGCGAGCCCCAGAATTCCCGCACCGTCGGCCCGTGCGTCAACCTGGTGTCGCGCAGGAAGCCGAGAATTTCGTGCGGCCAGACCCGACGCCCCATCTGCGTGTACCAGCGCATGGCGTGACGAAGCCCGGCGTCGCGATGCAACAGCACGCGCAGCAAGGCCTTGGGTCGGCATTGCAGCACCATCTCGGTAAATTTGAACCAGAGCAGCACCCGCCACGGCGGCATGTGTCGGGTCGCGAGCACCTGATGCTTGTAGTCCCATCGGCGGCGATCGGTCTGGATCACACGTCGTTCTGCCGCGAGACGGAAATAGGGCGTCCAGCGATGCGGCGTGACGTAGAGCATCTGGATCTGATCGGGATCGTAGGACAGAAGCTGCCGCAGGCCGCGCCAGTGATCGCGATCGGTCTCCTCCTCGAAACCGACCACCCAGGTCGCCATCGACAGGATGCCGTACCGGCGCATCAGGCGGATAGCCTCGCGATCGGTCGTGGTGGTGGTGCCCTTGCGAATCAGCTGCAGCGTCTTCTCGTCGGTGTTCTCCATGCCGAGCAGGAAGCGCTGCCAACCCGCTCTCTTGTAGAGATGCAGGATATCGGCATCGCGGACGATATCGTCGGCGCGGGTCGAGCCGACCAGGATCAGATCGACATTCTCCGCGATCAGCGCTTCGAGGAACGTCCGCCAGGCCTTCTTCGAGACGGTCGGATTCTCGTCGGCGAAATTGATCACCTTGACGCCGTGCTCGCGGTGCAGCCGTGCCAACTCGCCGGCAAAGCGCACGGGATCACGGTGCCGCCATCGCGTCCAGAAACCGCGCTGGCCGCAGTAATTGCAGAGATGCGGACAGCCGCGCGAGAACTGCACGACGACGGCGCGCAAACCTCCCCAATAGCTGTAGCGGGCGTGATCGATCAATTCCCAGCCGATGCGATAGGCATCGAGATCGCGGATGACAGGCGCGGGCGGCGTGACGCGCGGCCCGTAATCATCGCGGAAGGCGATGCCGTTGATGGTGCGGAGATCGCCGCCGGTCTCCAGGGCCCGCATCAGGCGGCGCGCCGTCTCCTCCCCCTCACCGCGCACGATCGCAGTGACGTAGCGCTCTTCGCGCAAGATCTCGCGCCAGTGATAGGTCGGAAACACCCCGCCATACACGATCCGCACATTCGGCAGGGCCTTGACGATGGCCTGCGCCACCTCGGTGATGACGGGATGGCCCGAGGTGGAGCCGGAATGGCCGAACAAGACCGCATCGGGCGAGAATCGCGACGCCTCGGCCACGATGGCTGTGACCGGCATCGGGCCGAACTCGGCATCGAGAAGACGAACGTGGTGGCCGTCGTCGATCAACGGACCGCCGATCGACAGCAGGCCGAGCGGCGGCAGATGGTCGTCGGGGATCCGGCTGCCGATCGCCGGGTGCGGCACGTTGATGAGAAGAATGCGCATGGATGATCGCTCCCGCTTTGGTTGGCGTGATCGTTCGTCCCCGCATCTTGTGAAAGGAGAGCCCAACCCCCCGGCCGGGCTTGAAGAGAATCGAAGGCGCGGTCCGCCGCGCTAAAGCGCGATGAGTTAGAGGCTTGCCACCTCCGCCGGCGCGATCGCGGTCAGCCCGCCGAAGCGGCGCTCGCGGCGGTGGAAGGAGGCGAGCGCGTCGGCGAGATCATCGGCCTCGAATTCGGGCCACATCCGCTCGGTGAAATGCAGTTCGGCATAGGCGCCTTCCCAGAGCAGGAAGTCCGACAGCCGCTTCTCGCCCGAGGTGCGGATGATCAGGTCGACATCGCGGAGGCCGGCTTCGCCGGTGATCAGGTCGGCGAAGGCCTCACGGCTCAACGGACCGGCGCCGGCCGCGCGCGCGGCGGCGTTCAGGATCGCGTCGCGCGCCGAGTAATCGATCGCGATACGCAGATGCAGCGTGGTGCCGCCATGGGTCTCGGCCTCCGCGCGCGTGATCGCGGCGGCGATGCCGTCGGGCAGCCGGTCGCGGCGGCCGATCACGGTGAGGCGGACACCGTTGCGCACCAGGGCTGCGATCTCGTTGGCGAGATAGAACCGCAACAGCCCCATCAGCGCCGCGACTTCGGCTTTCGGACGACGCCAATTGTCGCTCGAGAATGCGTACAGCGTCAGCGTGCCGACGCCCTGGTCGGGCGCGGCCTCGACGATGCGGCGGATCGCCTCGACGCCCGCTTCATGTCCACGCAGGCGCGACAGGCCGCGCCGCGTCGCCCAGCGGCCGTTGCCGTCCATGATGATGCCGACATGGAGCCGGGCGACGGCGTCCGGCTTGAGCGCAACGTTGCTTTGCATCACAAAGTCTCCGGGCAAAAAAGGGATGATCAAATCGGCTGGATACCGAGGCGGCCAGATGCGCCTTCGTCCTTGCCGGCGGCTTTGGCCGCGTCGCGCACCAACTGCTCGAGCACGGCGAGATAATCGAGGAAACGGCGGCGGCCGCTCTTGGTCAGACGGCAGCTGGTATGCGGACGATTGCCTTCATAACCCTTGATGACATCGACGAGGCCGGCCTCCTGCAGCACCTGAAGATGCCGGCTGAGATTGCCGTCGGTCAGACCGCAGAGCTGCTTGAGGTCGGCGAAGGCGAGCCCCTTGGGATGCGCCATCAACGAGGTCAATAGACCGAGCCGCGCCTTCTCGTGGATGACGCGGTCGAGGCCATCATAGGCAAATGGCGCGGTGGTCACGTCAGTCTTCGGCATCATGGCCTCCGGAAGCGAAATACAACAGCGCTGCGAGCAGCAACTGGCCGATCGCGAATGGCAGTCCCATGGTCCAGGGCGACAGCGCGTGGCTCTGGCTTGCGATCAACAGCACCGTGAAGCCCGACAGGAAATACCAGGCGCCTCCGAGCGCGATCGTGCGCGGCAACAGGCGAACCGAGGCGAACACGGCGAGGCTGACCAGCACCTGCCACAGGCCGGGCAGCATCCACAGCGTCTCCGGCGCGAATTTCCATTGCAGCACCGCGAGCAAGACGCCGGCGATGACGGCGGGAACGAACTGCTCGATCGCCTGCTGGACCATGGCGTCGGCAAGGCCGGAATGATGCCGCCGCGAGCGTGCCTGCATCTCGATCCAGATCAGCACCGCGGACAGCAGCGCGGCCGCCGCCCAGCCGGCAAGGAAGGCGATCGGATGACCGGTGGGATCATCGAGCCAGAGATATTGGGCGAGCGCCGTGACCAGCGCGATGCCGCTGGTGACAGCCACCGTTGCCGGACCGTAGCCGCGGAATGCGGTCCCCGCCGCAATCTGGCTGCGGATCGCAAGAATGTCGGCCAAGGCCTTGTCGAGGTCGCGCATGATTCGCCCGAACTTTGTAATGCAAAGTATACGGGATCACCAAGTAAACGCAAGCGGCACCGGCCGTCCGCGCCGCATGATGTTTAACGGGTGGTTACTGCGCGGATTGCAGCGAAACCGTGCCGCCTCAGACCTTCACCAGGCTAGCAAAGCCGCCGTAGATCATACGCTGCACATTGAACGGCGCCGTTTTCGGATCCATCGACGCGAAGCGCGGATCGGCCATCACCTTGGCATTGATCCGATCGCGCTGGGCGCGCGACTTGTAGGTGATCCAGGCAAACACGACGGTTTCGCCGGCCTTCAGCTTCACGCTCTGCGGAAACGATGTCAGCTTGCCCGGCTTGACGTCGTCGGCAACCCACTCGCGATAATCCAGCGCGCCATGTTCGCGCCAGACCTTGCCGGCCATTTTCGAGAGCTTCGCATAGGCCTTGAGCTTCTTCTTCGGCACTGCGACGACGAAGCCATCGACGTAAAGCATGGGCGTTTCCTTGTCGTTATTGCGTCGTCATCGCGAGAAGCGAAGCGATGAAGCAATCCGTACCTGCACTTGCGGCGCGATGGATTGCTTCGCGGAGCCCGTCATTGGGCGCGCATTCGCGCGACCCGTTGACTCGCAACCACGATCAGGAGTGACAGCAGCAGGATGCCTGAACGGGCTCCGGTTGATACTGGTCACGTAGCCGCACCCAGTCCATCGGATAGGGCAGTCCTTCTTCATGGCGGCCGAGCGGCGTCAAGTCGAGATAGTGATAGGCGGCATTCATCATGTCGAGGCCGCGCGCGAACGTCGAGTAGGTGTGGAACACACTTCCCGCCTCGTCTCGATAGAACACGCTGATGCCGGGCAGCTCAGGCCCATAGAGCGGGGTCGTTCCATAATTGTATTTGGCGTCGCCCGCATCGATCTGCCCTTGTGTGAACGACACACCATAATCGTAGTTGAAGTCATTCTCTCCGGAGGACACCCAGTCGAAGGTCCACCCCATCCGCTGCTTGAAGGCCTCGAGCTTGGCCAGCGGCGCGCGCGAGATCGCGACCATCGTGGTGTCGCGCGCGGCAAGGTGCGGAACCATGCGCTCGAAGCCGTCGACCCAGAACGAGCAGCTCTTGCAGGCCGCGTCCCACTCCGGCGCGAACATCACGTGCTGCACCACGAGCTGCGGCCTGCCCTTGAAGAGATCACCGAGCGTCACCTTGCCGCCGGGCCCATCGAACACATAGTCCTTGTCGACCTTGACCCACGGCAGCTCGCGGCGTTGCCGGCTCACCGCTTCGCGGGCTTGCGTCAGTTCCTTCTCGCTGATCATCAGCGCCTTGCGGGCCGCGGTCCATTCTTCGCGCGAGACGATCTTGTGCTGGGACATGCGATGCTCTTTTGCGCTTCAGGCGTCGACGTAATGTTGGAGATTGCCGAGGAATTCGGTCCAGCCGCGCTGGTGGTTGTCGCGCGCGGCCTCATCGACGAACTGCGCGTGATGGAAGGTGAGCAAGGTGCCGCCGCCGTCGGGCCTGATCGACACCGTCACCTCGGAGACGCGCTCCGGCGTCGAATGCCAGGCCCAGCTGAACACCAGCCTCTCGTTCGGCACCACCTCGCGATAGATGCCGCCGACCTCGTGATATTCACCGTTGGTCCCGGTGAACTTGATCCGGTAGCGGCCGCCGACGCGGACATCGAGCTCGGCCTGTGTCGTACCGGGCTTGACCTGGCCCGGACCGAACCATTGCACTAGGTTTTCCGGCTCGGTCCACGCGGCGTAGACTTTCTCCGGCCGGGCGCGGAGGCGCCGCGTGAGGGTGAGGCTGGGACGCGCGGTAAGGCCGGCGTCGGCTGCGACTGCGGATTTGTTGGCTGCCACGGGTTTTCCTCCACAAAAGCGGCAAGGCGGTCGAGATTGTCGGACCAGAATTGCGCATACCGATTGAGCCAGTTCATCGCTTGCTCCATCGGCCGCGCGGTGAGCCGGCACGCCACCGTGCGGCCGGTCTTTTCGCGCGCGACCAGACCGGCATCCGTGAGCACGTCGAGATGCTTCATGATCGCCGGCAACGACATCGCGAATGGCTGCGCCAGCTCGCTCACCGACAGGCTTTCCTGCTCGCCGAGCCGCGCCAGCAGCACGCGGCGGGTGGGATCGGAAAGCGCCGCAAAGGTGCGGTCCAGCGTTTCGTCCTGATACTTAACCATATGGTTTAGTATAAGCGCAAACGGCGCGGCGTCAAGCGCGCGTCTTCACGATCGCGCGACGACGGATAGGTGCGCGGCGCCGGCCGGAAGTCTGCTAGTCGGGGTAGACCGTCCGATGCCGGCGCTGATGGCGGCGCGGCGGCGGCGGGGGCTCGCTGAACAGAAAGCGCGGATTTTCTCCGCAAGCGAGATAGCGGCCCGACACGCTCGCGAGGCACTGCTCGTAGGTTCGATAGGCGCATTCGCCCGGATAGCCCAGGCTCGGCCCCTGCGCACACCACGGATAATCATAAGGATCGGCGGAAGCGGGTGTGACGCTCGCCGTGCCGGCAAGCGTCATCGCTCCCAGGACAAGCATTGCCATTTGCGATGTGCGCATGATCCGCCTCCTTGAGATGCCGCAGTTCAAGCGCGGCATCCTGGGTAAGGTTCCTGAAGGTCATTTTATTCCGCGTCAAGGTCCCGCAATTTGCCTTGCAGGACAGCCATCGCCGCGCGGACCGGCAACGTTGAACGTCCGAGGCCTACTCGACCTTGAGGCCGGCGAACTCGACCACCTTCTTCCACTTGTCGGTCTCGGCCTTGATGTCGTTGTCGAACGCCTCCGGGGTCTGGATCAGCGAGTCGCCGCCGAGTTCGACCAGACGCTTCCTCATGTCGGGCTCGGCGAGAACGGCGTTGATCTCGGCGTTGAGCTTGGCGATCAATTCCTTCGGCGTGTTCTTCGGCGCCCCCATGCCGAACAGCGCGCTCGCCTCATAGCCCTTCACGGTCTCGGCGATCGCCGGCACGTCGGGCAATTGCGAGGAGCGATCCGTCGTCGTCACGCCGAGCGCGCGCAGCGAGCCGGAGCGGATGTGCTGGATGATCGAGGGCATGTTGTCGAAGATCACCTGCACCTGGCCGCCGAGCATGTCGGTGATCGCGGGCGCCGCGCCGCGATACGGCACGTGCTGCATCTTGCAGCCGGTCATCGACATGAACATCTCGCCGGACAGATGCACCGAGGTGCCGTTGCCGGACGAGGCCATGTTCACCTTGCCGGGATTGGACTTCACATATTCGATGAACTCGGCGACGTTCTTCGCCGGCACGTCCTTGTTCACCGTCATCACGTTCGGCACGCGGTTGAAGGACGCAACCGGCGCAACGTCGCGCACGAAGTTGAACTTCAGATTGGCGTACAGCGAGGCGTTGATGTAGTTCGCCGGATTGACCAGCAGCACGGTGTAACCATCCGGCTCGGCGTTGATCGCAGCCTCGGTGCCGATATTGTTGCCGGCGCCCGGCTTGTTCTCGATCACGAACTGCTGCCCGAGCTTTTCCGACAGCCGCTGCCCGATCAGGCGCGCGATGATGTCGGTGGCGCCGCCCGGCGGATAGCCCACGATCCAGCGCACCGGCCGCGCCGGATAGTCGGCTGCGGATGCGCGGCCGATCGCGAATGTCGAAATTCCCGACCCGATCAGGCCCAGCGCAGTGCGGCGTGAAATCATGAAGTCTCTCCCGATCCAGCAGGGTTTGGCCCCCTGCCCGTTTCTGTTGCGTTGCGTGCGGCGCGGTTCTAACAAACAATGTCAGATGCGACCAGTGCGACACGTGCGACACTGACCGCGACGAAAGACTAAGCTGCAAATGCGCTGGACCAAAAGGATCGATCATGTCCGTCAAGGTGAATGGGCTCGACCATCTCGTGATCAACGTCACCGATGTCGTGCGCTCGGTTGCCTGGTACAGCAGGATCCTCGGCATGGAGGTGAAGGTGTTCGACCCCGGCAAGGGCAAGACACCGCGCACCTCGCTGGTGTTCGGCAACCAGAAGATCAATGTGCGGCCGTGCGATGCCGACAAGGTGGATTGGTTCACCGCCGATCATGAAGCGGCCGGCAGCGACGACCTCTGCTTCCTCACCTCGAGCACGCCCGACGAGGTGGTGGCGCATCTGAAGGCCAATGGCGTGAAGATCGAGGAAGGCCCGGTGGCCAAGCAGGGCGCACGCGGCACGCTGCGCTCGGTGTACTGCCGAGATCCCGACGGCAGCCTGATCGAGATTTCGTCGTACGAGGACGGCACGACGTAGTCGTTTTCGTTGCGCGCGACGGCTCGCGCGGATGCGCGACCGATGACAGGCCCACAAGGCAATCAGGCCTTCCGCGCCGCGGAACAGATTGCTCCAGCGCTGCGCTTCCGATTTGCGCTTGGCGCACGCCGATGGCAGAACTGCTCCCAACCAAGATCAATGGCGGCCGGCAAGGCTGCGCGGGAGGACGTATGGCCAGTTCAAGTGCAGTCCCGGGTGTCGTAGGTCCGTTTGCGGGGCTCGACGTGCCATGGCTGCTCAGGATGCGCGCCGAGGTGCGCCGCGATCATCCGTTCCTGATCTGGGCTCCGTTCGACGCGCCGGCGCGGCGCTGGAACTACGGCGAATTCCATGAGCGCGTCGGCGCGCTGGCGGCGGGCCTCGCCAAACGCGGCATCAAGCAAGGCGACTATGTCCTGATCCATCTCGACAATTGCGTCGAGGCGATCATGTCGTGGTTCGCCTGTGTCGAGCTCGGCGCGATCGCCGTCACCACCAACACCCGCTCGGCTGCCGCCGAGATCGAATATTTCGCCGGCCATTGCGGCGCGGTCGCCGCGATCACCCAGCCGGCCTATGCCGAACTGATATCAGCCAACTGTAAGGGGCTTCGCTGGATCGCCGTGATCTCGCACGATGCCGGGCAGGCGCCGTCTCAGGCGCCCGCCCGAGGCGACAGTTTTGACGCGCTGTTCGCCGACAGCGCCGACCGGCCGAAGCGCCTGATCGATCCGCTGGCACCGTGCAGCGTGCAGTACACCTCCGGGACCACGTCGCGTCCGAAGGCGGTGCTGTGGACGCATGCCAACGCGCTGTGGGGCGCCAAGATCAATGCTGCGCACCAGGATCTGCATGGCTTCGACGTGCACCAGACCTATCTGCCGCTGTTCCACACCAACGCGCTGGCCTATTCGATGCTGGCGAGCCTGTGGGTCGGCGCGACCTGCGTGATCCAGCCACGCTTCTCGGCGAGCCGGTTCTGGCCGGTGGCGCTCGAGCACGGCTCGACCTGGACCTCGACGATCCCGTTCTGCATGAAGGCGCTGCTGGAGCACGAGGTGCCGAAGCATCACAAGTTCCGGCTCTGGGGCACCGCCGTGAACGAGCCGCCGCCATTCGCCGTATTCGGCATCAAGATCATCGGCTGGTGGGGCATGACCGAGACCATCACCCACGGCATCATCGGCGAGGTCGACCAGCCGAACCCGCCGATGTCGATCGGCCGCGCCGCGCCGGAATACGAAATCCGCATCACCAATGATGACGGCACCGCGACCGGCGTCGGCGAGACCGGCAATCTCCTGATCAAGGGCATTCCCGGCCTGTCACTGTTCGCCGAGTATCTGCACAATGAGAAGGCGACGCGCGAGAGTTTTGACGAGCATGGCTATTTCATCACAGGCGATCGCGTCACGATGCTGGAGCGCGGCTACATCAAGTTCGGCGACCGCTCCAAGGATATGCTGAAGGTCGGCGGCGAGAACGTCGCGGCCTCCGAGATCGAGCAGGTGATCGCAGTGGTACCGGGCGTGCGCGAGGCCGCCGTGGTGGCGAAGAAGCATCCGATGCTGGACGAGGTGCCGGTTGTCTTCATCATCCCGCAAACCGGCATCGCCGCCTTGCCTGCCGACCTGCACGACAAGGTCATGACCGCCTGCCGCGCAGGCCTCGCCGATTTCAAGGTGCCGCGCGAGATCCGCTTCGTCGACGAGATGCCCCGCTCGACGCTGGAGAAGGTCGCGAAGGCCGAGCTGCGGAAGATGCTGGAATAAGAGCCCGCCCCGTCATTGCGAGGAGCGAAGCGACGAAGCAATCCGTCTCTCCGCGCATATGAACGTATGGATTGCTTCGCTTCGCTCGCAATGACGGTGAGACGTCAATTCACCTCGAACCTGATCGGCAGCTTTTTCGGACCGTTGACAAAATAGGCCTGCGTCATCTTCACCTCGCCGTCGAGCGACAGCGACTTCAGGTGCGGCAGCAGCTCCTCGAACAGGATGCGCATCTCGAGCTTGGCGAGATACTGGCCGAGGCATAGATGCGCGCCGTAGCCGAACGCGACGTGGCGGTTGGGCTTGCGGTCGCTGCGGAAGCGATCGGGCTCCTCGAACACCTCCTCGTCGCGATTGCCCGAGGCGTAGCACAGCATCAGCCAGTCGCCCTTGGCGATCTTGCGGCCGCCGAGCTCGGTATCGGCGGTGGCCGAGCGCATGAAATGCTTGACCGGCGTCATCCAGCGGATCGCCTCGTCGACCAGGCCCGGGATCAAGTCCGGATTGGCCTTCACCTTGGCGAATTCCACGGGATCCCTGGCCAGCGCCCAGATCGCGCCTGCGGTCGAGGATGAGGTGGTGTCGTGGCCCGCGGTCGCAACGATCATGTAATAGCTGGTCTGATCGTGCTCCGGCATATAGTCGCCGCCGATCTTCGCATTCGCAATGACGGTGGCGAGATCGTCCCGCGGGTTCTGCCGACGATCCTCGGTGATCTTGCGGAAATACGCGGAGAAGTCGGCGATGATCGCCTGCAGCATCACCGAGACCTGCTCCGCGCTCAGCGCGTCTCGGACGCGCGCCGTGTCGGGATCCTGCGGGCCGAACAGCTCCTGCGTCAGCTTGAGCATGCGCGGCTCGTCCGCCTCGGGCACGCCGAGGATCTCCATGATGACGTGCAGCGGATAGCCGAGCGCGACGTCGTCGACGAAATCGCAGGCGCCGCCGCGGTCGAGCATGCGCCGCACGGTTGCGCGCGCGATCTCGCGGACGCGGCCCTCGAACTTGCCGAGATTATTCGGCATGAACCAGCCCTGCGTCAGCGCGCGGTATTTCGGATGGTCCGGCGCGTCCATCTGTACCAGCGAGCGCACCAGATTGGGGCTGCCGGTGATCTTGCGGACGCGCTCCTCGAGCGCCCGGTTGGTCAGCGTGGTCGGCCGGTCGGCATTGTGGAACAGGTCGTTCTGCCGGCTGATCGCCTGGATATGCGCGTGCTTGGTCACCACCCAGAACGGATCGAACTTCTCCGGTTGCGCGATCCCGAGCGGATTGTTGGCGCGCAGCCAGCGATAGCTGTCGTGGATGCGATCGTCGGCATAGGCGACGGGATCGACGAGGGTTGCCGCGATGTCGGCGGGGATGTTGATATCCCCGGTCGTTGCCGTGTCCATGTTCGTCCTCACCTGTCCCAGCATCGGGTCGTGCCGATGATCGCCGAAATCTAGGCAGGGTTAAGGACAAAGGACTTGCGTTGATTGGCTACAAACCCCGCCGCACACGCGATTGCGGGGCGTGCCGGCGCAATGACGGCGGGGAGGAAGTCCTCAATAATGCCCGAACGCCACCGGGCGGAACGCCTGCAGCAATTGCTGGTCGAGCTTGCCGCCCATCTCCTCCATCATGGAGAACGCCTTGGCGTGGGTGAATTGCAGCCGGTAGGCCCGCTTCTCGACCAGGGCGGCATAGACGTCGACGATCGTGGTGACGCGGACGATGTCGCTGATCTGGTTGCCGCTGAGACCGTTTGGATAGCCGGTGCCGTCGAGGAATTCGTGATGGTGCAGGATCACGTCGAGCATTTCCGGCGGGAAGCCGCCCTGCGCCGACAACGCCTCGTAGCCGCGGCGCGGATGCTCGCGCATCTCGGCCATTTCCTCGACCGTCAGTGCGCCGGGCTTGTCGAGCAGGGCGACCGGAACGAAGGCCTTGCCGACATCGTGCAACAGCGCCGCGCGCGCGAGCCGACGCTGGTCGTCGTCGCGCATGCCGAGATGCTGCGAAAACGCGACCGCAAAGCCGGTCACGAACAGGCAGTGGCGATAGGTCTCCTGGTGATGACAGCCGACCGTGGTCAGCCATTCGCGCAGCGAGTTGTGCTTGATCGCCTTGAGGATCTTGTTTTCGGCGGCAACGATGTCCTCGAACTTGAGCGGCTCGCCGGCGCGCATCCGCTCGAACATCTTCACCATCACGGCATGCGCGGCCTCGACGCCGCGGTTCAGCGCCTTGCCACGGTCGGTCTCGTCATAGCCGCTGTCGTCGGGAAATGCAGCGCGGATGCGCTGCAGGAGGCCGCGCGCATCGAATGGCCGCGAGATCGTGTCGGTGGCGCCGAGCGCCCAGGCCTGCATCGAGGCGTGGTGCAGCGCATCCGCCAGCACGAACAGCCGCGGCATCTCGCGATAGGCGTCGCCCTGCAGCTTGGTGCGCACCAACTGCACGGCTTCCGGCGAGCGCAGGTTGATGTCGACGACGATGCCGGAGAGATCGTGGGCCGGCCGCTCGGGAATATCCGACGTCAGAACGGTGTCGACCTCGCCCACCGCGCGCAGGATGCTGGCGAGTTCGTTGCTTTGATCGCTTCGATCTGACGCCAGCAAGAGGCGGCGCTTCGAAGTCTGGTTATTGGCTAAGGCAGTCATGACATCCCCGTCGCGGTAACGACCGACGCCGGACGCTAGCTGACGATGCGTTCCCTCCGGCTTAATGGGGATGCTGAACGGCGGTTAAGCGCAATGGCTACAATTTGAGCGACCGCAACATCTGCCAGCAAAATCAGGCTGGCTGGACCGACGCGCCGAGGCGGCTCGCACAGCCAATTATCGGTTTTTGGGTGGCCCAAGACGACGTTGATACCCGCGTCGGCGCGCTCAGTCGCAGGGTCTGAGATAGCCGGCAGTGATCGCCATCTCCACAAGTTCCTTGATGCCATCGCGGAGACCGCTGATGCCGACGTCGCGCTCGCTGCGCTCGTGCCAGACGACGCCCGCGTCGAAGCCGGGCAGATCGAACGGAAGCTTGAACTTTGCAACGTCGGCGCGACGCTCCACCAGCCCATCGGGAACGATCCCGAGCAGATCGCTGTTGGCGACGAGGCCGGCCACCAGCATGTGGCTCGGCACCACCAGGCCGATGTCGCGCGTGACCCCCTGACGGCGCAAGGCGAGATCGATCCGGTTCGGAAACAGTCCGTCGGAGGACACCACAACGTGGCGTTGCGCCATGAAGCGTTCGCGCGACGGCCGCTTGAGGATCGAATGACCGGGTCTGGCGATGCCGACGAAGTCCGAGCGGCTGAGTTTCAGCGCGTGCAGCTTGGCGGGCAGCGGCTCGAGCGGTGCCACCATGAGATCACAGGTGCCTTCGACCACCATGCGCACCGCAGCGTCCGGGCCCGGCCACGGCTTGGCGTGGACCGACAGATACGGCGCCCTCGCCTGAACCCATCGCCACAGATCCGGCAGCAATCCTGCCAGCGCATAATCGCCCGATGTCAACGTGACGGTCTGGCGAACCTCGGACAGCGGCTGCGGGGTCAGCCCGACCACGGCTTCGACCCCGGCCAGCACGTCGTTCAATGGACCGGCCAGGCGCTCGGCCTTTGGCGACGGCATGAAGCGATTGCCATGCCGGATCAGGATCGGATCGTCGAACAACACGCGCAATCGCTCGAGCGCATTGCTGAGCGCCGGCTGCGAGAGGCCGACACGTTTGGCCGCCTTGCTGACGTGGCGTTCCGCGAGCAACGCCTGCAACACCACCAGCAGATTGAGGTCGATTGAACGCAAATTCATCTGATCAATACCCGGATATACAAAGTATCCATTAGATGGATGTGCTGCGTTGCGCTAGGAGTTTCACAACTCACTTGCCCCTCGCCGCCGACCTGCCGGGGCGCGATCGATCCGAACACCGGCCACGATGTGGCTGCGGCGCTGCGGATTGGCCGCGCCATCGCAGGCGCGCGTCCCTCATGGACCTTTGTGATGCATGCCCCCAAGCGCGCCGGCCTGGCACGCAACCTTGCCACCCTCCTGACCGGACTCTGCGTGGCCTCCTGTGCGCACGACCCATCCGATCGCGTCACGGGAGAGTGTTCGGTGACGTTGATCGGCAAGTGCTCGTCTAAGCAGGTCACCAGCGACCTGTCGGAGAGCGACAAGGCGGCGTTGGTATCGCTGCAAAACCGCAAGGTCGGCATCACCATCAACGATGCTTTGAAGGCCGCGGAAGCCTCGCTGAAGGCAAACCAGTTCGAGCAGGTGTCAATCGACAGCTCCGGCGCACTGGTGCAGGGCGAGAAGAATCACAAGATCGCCGACCGTGGCCACCAGATGCTGCAAGCGGTGATCAACGCCAAATTGCCGATGCTGAAGGGCAAGCCCGACCACGAGACGACGCGCGCGCTGGTGACCGTGCATGCGGTGTCGGGCGTCACTGCCGTACACGCCGAATTCATCACGACGATCTGGGACAGCAAGGGCGACTCGAAGACCCGCGTGGTGACCGATCCGCAGGTCTATAACTCGTTCTTCGCGAAGTTCGCCGACAATTCACCCCGGTGATCACGAATGAAAAACGCCGGAGAGCGGTGCTCTCCGGCGTTTTCATCGGTTCGATCGTTCAGGACGTTACGCCTTCATCGCCGCCTTGACGGCCTCCGCCGTGATCGGCAGGCCGCGGACGCGGGCGCCGACCGCGTTGAAGACGGCGTTGCCGATCGCCGGCGCCACCACCGTCACCGCGGGCTCGCCGACGCCGGTGGCCTTCTCGCCGTTGGCGATGACGCTGACCGCGACTTCCGGCAGCTGGCTCATCCGAAGCGGCGTGTAGCTGTCGAAGTTGGTCTGCTCGATGCCGCCGTCCTTCAACGTCGCCTTCTCGAACAGTGCCAGTGACATGCCCCACAGCGCCGCGCCCTCGACCTGGGCCCGGATGCCATCGGGATTCACTTGCGTACCGACATCGGTCGCAACCGTCAGCTTCTTCACCGTCACCTCGCCCGACGGAGCGACCGCGACATGGGCGACGCAGGCGGTCCAGCTTGCGGTGGCGCGCTCCTGCGACGACACGCAGGCCACGCCCATACCTTCGCCCTTTGGCAGCTTCTTGGTGCCGTAACCGGCGAGACCCATCGCCGCGAGCAAGGTATTGCGGAGACGCTGCGCGCCGCCGTCGTTCTTGCCCTTGCCGTCGAGCAGCTCGACACGAAGCAGGGCCGGGTCCTTGCCGGTCGCATGCGCGATCTCATCGACCATGCTTTCGACCGCCCAGAACGTCCAGCCCGGCGCCACCGAGCGGAGCTGACCCGACGGGGTGGCGTTGTGCGCCATCTCGTTCTTGATCGCCCGCACATAGTGGTTGGGTACGGTGTAGAAGAAGTCCGCTCCGTTGACGGTGAACGCGTCGAGCGGTCCCTTCTTGTCGACCGAAGGCGACAGGAAGTCGGGGATTCCCCAACGCTGGGTCGGCCAGGCGGAGACGACGTCGTGGCTCAATGCGACGAGCTTGCCGTCGCCGTCCACGCCGGCCTTCACCTTCTGGAAGGTCAAGGGACGCGAGAAATCCATCGTCATGTCGTTCTCGCGCGAGTAGATGACCTTGACCGGCTTGCCGACGGCCTTCGCCGCCTGCACCGCGGGCACCATCATGTCGGCGTCGAGACGCCGGCCGAAGCCGCCACCCAGCCACGTCTGGTGCATCACCACGAACTTGGGATCGATCCCGGCCGCGCCGGCCGCGATCGCACCGGAGCGCGTCGCGAACTGGTTGCCGGAATAGATGTGCAGGATGTCGCCCTTGAACTCCGCGGTGGCGTTCATCGGCTCCATCGGCGCGTGGATGTTGATGTTGGTGGTGTATTCCGCCTCCAGCACCTTGGCCGCCGTGCCGAAGGCCGCATCCGGATCGCCGTCCTTGACGAAGAATTGGCCGGAGTCGCTCAGCCCCTGCAGCCGCTTGGCTTCGGCGAGCAGCGCTTCGCTCGACGCCTTGGCGTTCGGCCCGCCATCATAGCTGATCTTGAGCGCCTCGGCCGCCTTCTTCGCCTGGGCATAGGTGTTGGCGACGGCGACGACCCAGCCGGTCGTGGTCATGGTCTTGTCGTCCAGGGTGACGGCCTTGATGAAGCCCGGCAGCTTCTTGGCCGCTGAGTCGTCCACCGACTTCACGGCCGCGCCGTAGCGCACCGGCGGGGTGACCAGCGCGCCGTAGACCATGCCCGGCAGCATCGTGTCGATGCCGTACTTGGCCGTGCCGTTGACCTTCAGGGGAATGTCGAGCTGCGGCACCGAGACGCCGATCATGGTGTACTGGTCCGGCGTCTTCAGCTTGATCGCCTTCAGATCGTCCGCCGTGAACGTCTTGGTCGCCTTGCCGCTCTTCACCACGTCGGCAAACGACATCGACTTCTTCGACTTCGGATGGCTGATCGTCGACGCGCGCACCACCAGTTCGCTGGCCGGCACGCCCATCGAGGCCGCCGCCGCTTCGGTCAATGCGATGCGGCCGGCAGCGCCGGCGCGGCTCATGGCGTCGAAGTTCATCATCGTCGACCAGCTGCCGCCGGTGATCTGCGCGCCCAGCACGGGATCGTTGAACTTCGGATCGTTGGAGGCGAGCTGGACCCGCATGTCCTTCCAGTTCGCGCCGAGCTCTTCGGCCACGATCTGCGCCATGGTCGAGGCGACGTGCTGGCCCATATCCGCCTTGCCGCAAGTCACGGTGACGAGACCATCGGGCGCGATCGAGTACCAGACGCTCGGTTCGAAATTGGCGGGTGCGGGCGCCGCGAGCGCCTGATCGATGCCGGAGCCGGCATAGCCGAGCACGAGGCCGGTTGCAGCGGTGCCGACCAGGAAGGAACGGCGGCTGAGGTCGGTCGTCTCGGGAGCGAGGTTTTTCACGTGCTTGTTCATGTGGCCCTCCGCTCGGATCCGGAGGCCGATGCGGTGCGCATGTCGGACGCAGCGCGCATGATGGCCTTCTGGATACGTGAATAGGTCATGCAACGGCAGAGATTGCCGTCCATATGCGCGACCACTTCTTCCTTGGTCGGGTTGGTGTTCTTCGACAGCAGCGCCGCCGCCTGCATGATCTGGCCGGACTGGCAGTAGCCGCATTGCGGCACCTGCTCGGCGACCCAGGCCTTCTGCAAGGGATGTTCGCCCTTCGCGGAGAGCCCTTCGATGGTGGTGATCTTCTTGCCGACGGCGTCGGCGACCGAGGTCTGGCATGACCGCACCGCTTCACCGTTGAGATGAACCGTACAGGCGCCACAGAGACCGGCGCCGCAACCGAATTTGGTGCCCGTCATCTGCAATTGCTCGCGGATGACCCAAAGCAGCGGCGTGTCATTGGCCGCCTCGACGGACATGTTCCGTCCGTTGATATTGAGATTTGGCATCTCTCTCCCCTTCCGGTGTAGGAAGCCGCTTACGGCGGCAACTCACTGTTGGGTCATGGCTGGCGCCCACCGGGTAAGCGACAGTTGCCGAAACAATGATCCGGTTCCCGGCTGGAGGCAATCCAATTTGGAATTGCTCGAAAAGAATAAATCTCGGAAACTGCCGGTTGTGCGATGCGGCAACGGCATGAAGCTTTTGAAATGCCAGTATTGATGCCGTATCGATCACTCCTACCAAGGTCGGTAGCACTGCCGGACCCGACATCGACAACAGAAGGAGCCCGTCAATGGCCAAGCTCAACCGTAGCGGCGTCGATATCTATTACGAGATTCACGGCAGCGGTCCGCCTTTGATCCTCACCCATGGCTACTCATCGACGTCGGCGATGTGGCAGGGCCAGATCGAGGCGCTGTCGAAGCGGCACAAGCTGATCCTGTGGGACATGCGCGGGCACGGCCAATCCGACTACCCCGACGATCCGGATGCCTACAGCGAAGCCCTGACGGTCGGCGACATCGCCGCCCTGCTCGATGCCGCCGGCGCCGACACGGCTGTTGTCGGCGGCCTTTCGCTCGGCGGCTACATGTCGCTCGCCTTTCATCGCGCTCACCCTGCGCGGGTGCGTGCGCTGCTGATCATCGACACCGGCCCGGGATTCAAGAAGGACGACGCCCGCGAGGCCTGGAACAAGCGCGCCCGCGACACCGGCGATCGCTTCGATCGCGAAGGGCTCGAGGTGCTGAAGTCGCTCAGCGCCGAGCGCGCGTCGGTCACGCATCGCAACGCCCGCGGCCTCGCGCTTGCCGCGCGCGGCATGCTGGCGCAGCGCGACGCGCGGGTGATCGAGTCATTGCCCGCGATCAAGGTGCCATCGCTGGTTGTGGTCGGCGCCGACGACACCCCGTTCCTGGCGGCCTCCGACTATATGGCGGCAAAGATCCCGGGCGCGCAGAAGGCGGTGATCCCGAACGCCGGCCATGCGGTCAACATCGACCAGCCGAAAGCCTTCATCGACGCCGTGCTGCCGTTCCTCGACGGTCTCGCGGCAAACGCGCCTGGAAAGGCCGCCTCATGAAGACGATTGTCGTCGCTCTGCTGCTGACGCTGGCCGCAACGGACGCGAACGCCCGGAAGCCACGGCTGTTCGCCGACCCGGCCACACCAACCTTCACCGCGACGCTGTCGAACCACACGCCGCTGGCGTTCGGCATGGGTGTCGCCGACGCGCAGCGCGCGCTCGGCACGCCCCTCACCTATGTCAGCGGGCGGCCCGGCAACGAGATCTTCCTGACCTTCCGCGATATCGGCGGCAGCGGGCTGTTCCAGCATCATGACCGTCTCTATCTGCAATTCCGCAAGGGCCGGCTCGCCGGCTGGAAGGGCGACTGGGGCGAGAACTGGATGTGGCGCTAGCCCTCGTCAACGATCTTCATGCAACCCCCAAACGCGACACGACAAGGATGGACCATGGGACAAGACATCAAACTGAAGGCTTCGGACGGCTTTGAACTCGGCGCCTATCGCGCTGAGCCCACCAGTGCACCGAAGGGCGCTGTCGTCGTGATCCAGGAGATCTTCGGCGTCAACCACCACATCCGCTCGGTCTGCGACCGGCTGGCGAGGGAAGGCTATGTCGCGATTGCGCCCTCGATCTTCGACCGCATCACGCCGAACTTCCAGAGCGGCTACTCGCCCGATGAGGTCGCCGAGGCGCGCAAGTTCGTCGCCAATCCGGACTTTGCCGCGATGCTGCGCGACAGCCAGGCGGCGATCGACGCGGTGAAACCGGTCGGGCCGGTCGGCATCATCGGCTTCTGCCTCGGCGGCAGCATCGCCTATGCGGCCGCCACCAAGCTGTCTGGGCTCTCGGCTGCGATCGGCTATTACGGCGGCGCCATCATCCGCTTCGCCGACGACAAGCCGGCGGTGCCGACACAGCTGCATTTCGGCGAGAAGGATGCCGGCATTCCCTTGAGCGATGTCGAGACCATCAAGTCGAAGCGGCCCGAAGTCGAGGTCTTCATCTATCCCGGCGCGCAGCACGGCTTCCATTGCGACGAGCGCGCCAGCTACGACAGGGCGAGCGCCGACATCGCCTGGCCGCGCAGCATGGAATTCTTCGCGAAGCATTTGCAGAAATAGCGCGGCTCTCTCCATCCCGTCATTCCTGGTGCGCAATTGCGCACCTGGGGATGCGCCGCAAGGCGCAGGCCCGGAATCCATTCCACCGCAAGACGCGCGGACAAATGGATTCCGGGCTCGCGCTCCGCGCGCCCCGGAATGACGAAAGAAGAGAGATTGCCTAAACTAGAACCAACGCTCGCCGACGAACACCGTATCGCCGGGGCTCATCGGCGTGCCCAGCGGCACCACGAAGCGGCCGGAGCCGGACGCATCGGTGTGGGTCAGCGTGACGCTGTCGCGCCTGGCCCGTGGCGAGAAGCCGCCGGCGATCGCGACCGCGCTCTCGACGGTCATGTTCGGAACGTAGGGATATTGGCCGGGGGCTTGGACCTCGCCGAGGATGAAGAACGGCCGGTAGGATTCGATTTCGACCGCCACCGACGGCTCGCGGATGAAACCGTTGCGCAGCCGTGCCGAGATTTCTCCGGCGAGCCCGGCCGGCGTGCGGCCGCGCGCCGGCACCGAGCCGATCAGCGGCATGGTGATCGCACCGGCTGCATCGATCGCATAGGAGTTGGTCAGGCCTTCCTGGCCGTAGACCACGACGCGGAGCTTGTCGCCCGGGCCGAGATGATAGGAGTTGTCGTAACCGGCGGGCCCACCCGGTGCGGCGGCATAGACCACCGGGGCGGCATAGCCATAACCAGGGGAAGCGCCGGCAAAGGCGGAACGCAGTGCGCTGATGGCACCACCGCCGCCTCCGTCGGCGACCGGAGCAGATGCGTAGGCCGGGCCGTAGGTGACGGTATCGACACCTTGCGGGCCGACCGCAACGGGACCGGACGTGCTCATGCAGCCAGACAGCGCGAGCGCAGCCACAACGGCAGTGATCGGCAATCGTAACGCGCGTGCAACTGGCACCGGACCTATCCCTCAACGGCGAGACAAGCCCAGTCTTGCACCACTTATGGTTAATAAAGGGTTTGCGCGACCCGGCGGGAGAGCCGGAAATCCCGCCTCCCCGTCGATTTAGCGCAAGGCAACTGAACGCAAGGCAACCGAGCGCAAGGCCACGCGATCAGGCGGCCGTGGCGCCGACGCCGATCGGGCACGACACGCCGGTGCCGCCAAGCCCGCAATAGCCCGCCGGATTCTTGGCGAGGTATTGCTGATGGTAGTCCTCGGCAAAATAGAACTCGCCCGATGGTGCGATCTCCGTGGTGATTGCACCGAGCCCTTTGGCGGCAAGCGCCTTCTGATACGTCGCCTGCGACGCATCGGCGGCTTTGCGCTGCGCGTCGCTGAACGTGTAGATCGCGGAGCGATACTGCGTGCCGATGTCGTTGCCCTGGCGCATGCCCTGCGTCGGGTTGTGGTTCTCCCAGAACGTCTTCAGCAGCTTCTCGTAGGCGACCTTCTTCGGATCGAACACGACCAGCACGACTTCGGTGTGGCCGGTGCGTCCCGAGCAGACTTCCTCATAGGTCGGGTTCGGCGTGTGGCCGCCGGCATAGCCAACCGCGGTGGTGTAGATCCCGTCGCCGAGTTCCCAGAACTTGCGTTCCGCGCCCCAGAAGCAGCCGAGCCCGAACACCGCCTGCTCGAGGCCCGGCGGATAAGGCGGCGTCAGTTTGCTGCCATTGACGAAATGGGTGGTCGCAGTCGGGATCGGCGTTGCGCGGCCGGGCAGCGCCTCGGCGGCGCTTGGCAACGCGGTGGTCTTGCGCATGAACAACATGGATACCTCCAGGCGGGACATCGGCCGACGCGGGCTGCGGCCTGCGGGCCGGCTGTCACCTATATATGTCGTTACGCGAATGATGGCAGCCCCGTTACTGATGGCTGCGGCGAAGAGATGCTACACCCCGGGGCGCCGCCAGCTCAGTCGCGCGCGTAACCGATCAGCGGCTTGCGTGGCCGGAACAGGATCATCAGCAGGATGCCGGCAATGCCGAGCACCGCGAACACCGGCTGCTCCAGCAGCAGGCGGATCACGCCGTTCCAGAGCCAGGGCGCAAAGCGATCTACCCAGGCATGGAACGCCTGCTGGCTCGACTGGTGGATATCGTTCCAGAACTGGCCGAATTGGGTGAACCGCAGGCTCTGGTCGGCGACGTAGCGGGCCCCGTCATAGACCATGAAGATGAAGCTGCCAGCGAGCAGCAAAAGGCCGATCAGACGGAAAAAGCCGCGGATCATGCGTCACCCAAACTCCCTGTCGCGCCCCACGCGTCGTCAGGCCTTACCGGGCGCTCCCCGGAAATTCAACCTCTTCAGCGGCTTATCCGGCCCTCCCGAGGCCGATTTCAGGCCCTTTTTCGGTCCCTAAAGCGTTGACGGTGCTGCCTGCGCCATCTATAAGACCGGCCGATGGCGGCGGGCGCAATCCTGCCGCCGCTGTTCTTTGGACAGTGCCGCATGCGGGGGCAGCAGTTTTGCGCTCTTCGCATGGCCGCCTCAAGGACACCCAAGTCGATACCTTGGACAAATACATCAGAGTCGAGATTTGAACCGGCCGGTGCGCGCAAGCCCGACCACTGAGCGATCACCGCCGAAGGACAGTTAGAGAACCATGGCCAACACCACCTCCGCCAAGAAGGCGACCCGCAAGATTGCCCGCCGCACCATCGTCAACAAGTCGCGCCGCACGCAGATGCGTGGCGCGGTGCGCACCGTCGAGGAAGCGATCAAGAGCGGCGACCGCGAGGCGGCACTCAAGGCGATGCGCAAGGCCGAGCCCGAACTGATGAAGGCAGCGCAGCGCAACATCATTCACAAGAACCTCGCCAGCCGGAAGGTGTCGCGCCTCACGCAGAGCATCGCCAAGCTCGCCAAGTAGAGTTCGCGAAGCTCGCCGCGCGAGCTGACTGAAAAACACATTTGTCACGAAGCCCGGCTCGCGCCGGGCTTTTTGTTTTTGTCGCGCCTCCTTTCGTGGAAGTTTTTATAGCCCGATAAAAGTTCGCATTGCCGCAACCGCATGTCATGCTTCGTCGCGTCCGTAGTTCTACCGGCAGATATGCTTAACGCGTCGCGCTCGCGCAGAGATTGTTCTGCGCTAAGCCAGATAGATGGAATAGCGCGCGGATATCTCGCGTCGAAAAAACGAGGCGGGGTTACCCTGCAAAAGCAATCGTGAAAAATCACGCTTCGCGAATTACTTATGCACATAGTGCCGGACAGCGATTGGAAAAATGACCGGCGCGAGACCAAATGTAAATTTTCTATGAAAAATTTTTGGTATTGCACCATCGTTTGTGACACGCGTGATTCTACGCGGTGATTCAAAAACTTGCTTTCACACCTCCGCATCGGCAACGCCGCAACAGTTGCGAAGAGTCGCGATCCCCGTCGAATCCACGGATTGTCAGGAAATGCGCTTGGTGTATTTATTTCTTGTTCGCGACGCCCACGGCTCTCCAGATCAGCGCGGTTTGAGACCCAAGGGCGGACGCACAAATCGGCGGCGGTGTGTGCGTTAGCGACGCTTTCCAAGCGAAGCTGGATTGACGGCTCATAGCGATATGAGGATGGTCGACCTGTGTCAAAATTTCTCCGGCGATGTCCCCGGCAATTTGGGGGATCGAACAAGAGAGACCAGGGCGCCCGTCGGAATCCGGCAGCGGGAACGCGGCGCAAGCGAACGGGTTGACGACGACACGCGGCGGCGAAGCGCCGGGCATTTCGGTGTTCGGTAGCGGCAGTTCGAATTTGAAGACACCAGCAAGCTGACAGCTTGCCGCGATACGTCGCGGCGGGAGGGGGAGGACTTATGCCTTACGGTATCATCACTGCAGTCGAACTAACGACAGCCGAAGTGCAGATCTCCAGTGGTGCCGTAATCAACTCCTCGGACGTTGGCTCTTACCCGCAGAGACCGTCGAGTACGCGCTGACCTCGCGGGGCGCCTCTTCTCCAAACAGCTGATCTGTCGCGTGGCGCATGGCCGCCACACGGGAGAGCTTTGTCCGGAGCAGACCGCGCCCGCTAGAGGTCGCGTCGTGTCAGGGAACCTGCACGGCGCTTTCGCCATCATCATCTCTCAGATTTGGAAAAGTACGAAGGCAATGACGAACACGGAACAGGATCGCTGGTCGCGGGTGAAGGGACGTTTGCGGACGAGCGTTGGCGAGGACGTTTACACGAGCTGGTTTGCACGGATGGATCTGGAGAGCGTGCACGACGAGAGCGTGCACCTGTCGGTTCCGACCCGGTTCCTCAAGAGCTGGATCCAGGCGCATTACGCCGACCGTGTGCTCACCTGCTGGCAGGCCGAGATGCCCGAAGTGCACCGCATCGACCTCACCGTGCGCTCAGCGATCCGTGCGATGGCGCCGGCAAAGGAAGCGGTTGCGCCGGTCGAGATGCGTCGTGTCGAGCGCACCGATGGCCGCCCCGCGCCCGAACTGCGCTCGGTTGCGACCGCGCCGGTGTCGGCCAGCCATGACGCGCTGGGCGGCTCGCCGCTCGATCCGCGCCTGACCTTTGCAAGCTTCGTCGTCGGCCGTTCCAACACGCTGGCCCATGCGGCTGCGCGCCAGGTCGCAGAGGGACGCCGCGGCGACCCCGTGATGTTCAACCCGCTCTACATCCATGCCGGCGTCGGCCTCGGCAAGACGCACCTGCTGCAGGCGGTGACCTGGGCCGGCAATTCCGGCGGCGAGCGCAAGGTGCTTTATCTGACCGCCGAGAAGTTCATGTATGGCTTCGTCGCGGCGCTGAAGACGCAGACGGCGCTGGCGTTCAAGGAAGCGCTGCGCGGCATCGACGTGCTCGTGATCGACGACCTGCAGTTCCTGCAGGGCAAGTCGACGCAGGCCGAGTTCTGCCACACGCTGAATGCGCTGATCGATGCCGGCCGCCAGGTCGTGATCGCGGCCGACCGTCCGCCGTCGGACCTCGAAAGCCTTGACGATCGCGTGCGCTCCCGGCTCGCCGGCGGTTTGGTTGTCGAGATGGGTTCGCTCGGCGAGGAACTGCGGCTCGGCATCCTCAAGTCGCGCGTCGCCGCGGCCCGCGCCCACCACGCAAGCTTCGACGTGCCGGAGGAGGTGCTCGACTATCTGGCGCGCACCATCACCCATAACGGCCGCGACCTCGAAGGCGCGATCAACCGCCTCCTGGCGCATTCCAAGCTCAACAACCAGCCGGTGACGCTGGAGATGGCCGAGCGCGAGGTGCGCGACCTGGTCCGCCCGCAGGAGCCGAAGCGGATCAAGATCGAGGACATCCAGCGCGTGGTCGCCCGGCAGTACAATGTCAGCCGCTCCGACCTCTTGTCGTCGCGCCGCACCGCCAATGTGGTGCGCCCGCGCCAGGTTGCGATGTATCTGGCGAAGACCCTGACCCTGCGCTCGCTGCCGGAGATCGGCCGCAGGTTCGGCGGCCGCGACCACACCACGGTGCTGCACGCAGTGCGCAAGATTGAGGCACTGGTCGCCAAGGACACGGCGCTGTCGGAGGAAGTCGAGTCGCTGAAGCGTCAGCTCCAGGAATAAGGCGCCGCGTCGTTCTAGCGCGTTCCATGGCCCTCCCCTTTACCATAGGGGAGGGCTAAACTTTTTTCCGGCCCAAAACGTGGGGAACGGGGCCCGTTTCCTGCCCGTCTCCCTTGCACCGGCCGGCCATCCGCGCCACCTTGCGGTCCCCCCGTGGGTTTGATCAAATCCGGTATTGATCCGACTTTTCGGGTTTCCGACGCCGCGGTGCTGCCCTGAACGGCCGCCCGGCTTTTCCATCTGAGGGATCTGGCGGGTATTGCAATGAAGGTCACCGTCGAGCGCGCGCAACTCCTGAAATCGCTGGGTCACGTTCATCGCGTGGTCGAGCGCCGCAACACCATCCCGATCCTCGGCAACGTGTTGATCCGCGCCGAGGGCGCCAAATTGTCGCTGAAGGCGACCGACCTCGACCTCGAGGTGACCGAGACCCTGGCGGCCGAAACCGGAACCGCCGGCTCGACCACCGTACCCGCGCACATGTTCTACGACATCGTCCGCAAGCTGCCCGACGGCTCGCAGATCGTGCTGGAGGCTGACGGCGACCGCTCGGTGCTCGCGGTGCGCGCCGGCCGCTCGCGCTTCACGCTGCAGACCCTGCCGGAGAGCGATTTCCCCGGCCTTGCCGCCGGCGACATGACGCATTCGTTCTCGCTGCCGGCGTCCGACTTCAAGCGCCTGATCGACCGCACCCAGTTCGCGATCTCGACCGAAGAGACCCGTTACTACCTGAACGGCATCTATCTGCACGCCGCGGGCAGCGCCAAGGCCGCAACCCTGCGCGGCGTCGCGACCGATGGCCACCGCCTGGCCCAGATCGACCTTCCGCTACCCAGCGGCGCAGCCGGCATGCCCGGCGTGATCGTGCCGCGCAAGACGGTCGGTGAGGTGCAGCGGCTGATCGAGGGCGACGACGCCGAGATCTCGATCGAGCTGTCGGACGGCAAGATCCGCTTCACCCTCGGCAATGTGGTGCTGACCTCGAAGCTGATCGACGGCACCTTCCCGGACTACGGCCGCGTCATTCCGCAGAACAACGACAAGGAACTGGTGGTCGACAAGAAGGATTTCGAGGCCGCCGTCGACCGCGTCTCGACCATTTCCAGCGAACGCGGCCGCGCGGTGAAGCTCGCGCTGTCCGCGGGCAAGCTGGTGCTCTCGGTTACCAATCCGGATTCCGGCAGCGCCACCGAGGAGCTTGAGGTCGAGTACGCCTCCGATGCGCTCGATATCGGCTTCAACTCGCGCTATCTGCTCGACATCGCCGCCCAGATCGAGGGCGAGGTCGCGGTGCTGAAGCTCGCCGACCCTGGCTCGCCGACCCTGGTGCAGGACAAGGACAGCAAGGGCGCGCTCTACGTGCTGATGCCGATGCGGGTGTAAGCACTTCTCTTCGCGCGCATCGGCACTAGATTGCGTCGTGGCTGGGCACGACTGCCCGGCAATGACGAGCTGAGATGACCCCGTCCCGCATTCATCGCCTGTCGCTGACGCATTTCCGGAACTACCGGACGGCGACGCTGCAAGTCGCAGGCGACATGGTGGTGCTGGTCGGACCGAACGGCGCCGGCAAGACCAATTGCATGGAGGCGGTCTCGTTCCTGTCGCCGGGCCGCGGCCTGCGCCGCGCGACGCTGGAGGACATCGCCGACAATCAGGGCGACGGCTCCTGGGCGGTCTCCGCGGAGGTCGAGGGCGCGCTTGGGCTCGCGACGCTCGGCACCGGCATCGATCCACCGACCGGCGAGGCGAGCAACACGCGACGCTGCCGCATCGATCGCGAGCCGGTGGGTTCCGCGACCGCGTTCGGCGACCATCTGCGCATGGTGTGGCTGACGCCGGCGATGGACGGCCTGTTCATGGGCGCGGCGTCCGAGCGGCGACGCTTCTTCGACCGCCTCGTGCTGGCGATCGATTCCGACCATTCCAGCCGTGTCTCGGCGCTGGAGCGCTCGCTGCGCTCGCGGAATCGGCTGCTCGAGGTGCGCAACTATGACGACCATTGGTGCGACGCGATCGAGCGCGAGACCGCGGAGCTCGCGGTCGCGGTCGCCGCATCGCGCGGCCAGACCGCGGCCAGACTCGCGATGATGCTGCGCGAGCGCGGCGCGGCGTCGGCCTTCCCCTCCGCCGAGATCATGCTCGATGGCTGGATGGAGAATGCGCTGCTGCAGGAACCCGCAACGGCCGTGGAAGACCGCTACCGCGAGACCCTGCGCACCAGCCGGCCGCGCGACGCCGCCGCCGGACGCACGCTCGACGGCCCGCATCTGACCGATCTGCAGGTGGTCTACGCGCCGAAGAACATGCCGGCGCGCGACGCCTCGACCGGCGAGCAGAAGGCGCTTCTGATCGGGCTGGTGCTGGCGCATGCCACGATGGTCGCGGAGATGACCGGCATCGTGCCGCTGCTGCTGCTCGACGAGGTGGTCGCCCATCTCGATCCCGGCAGGCGCCGGGCGCTGTTCGACGAGCTCGCCAGGCTCGGCGCGCAAGTCTGGATGACCGGCGCAGATCCCGCAGCCTTCGTCGATATCGGCCCGACGGGGGAGATTTTCGACGTCGAATCCGGCCGCGCCACACGGCGCGGCTGAGGTCGTGGAGCAGGCTCCGAAGAGGCTTCGAATCCGCCTTCGAATCGGGCTTTTCAAGACTGCCGGAATCGGCCCTCGGAGACCTTGAAACAGGCCGAAAAAATCCCATCTATTCAATAGTTTGCAGACGGAGACTTTGCGCTAGGCGCAACACCTCTTTCATGGCACAAATAGCGGAATCAGCGCCTCATCATGCGCAGCTGATTCGGGACATCCTCGAAGGCCTCACATGACTGAACCTGCGCGGCAGACCCCTGCCGAATCCGAGCATCCCATTCCGGCCGAATATGGCGCGGAATCGATCCGGGTGCTGAAGGGCCTCGACGCCGTCCGCAAGCGGCCCGGCATGTATATCGGCGACACCGACGACGGGTCCGGCCTGCACCACATGGTCTATGAGGTCGTCGACAACGCGATCGACGAGGCGCTGGCGGGCCATGCGAGCCGCGTGCTGGTCACCCTCAACGCCGACAATTCCGTCACCGTGTTCGACGACGGCCGCGGCATCCCGGTCGACATCCACAAGGGCGAAGGCGTCTCGGCGGCCGAGGTCATCATGACCCAGCTCCATGCCGGCGGAAAGTTCGACCAGAATTCCTACAAGGTCTCCGGCGGCCTGCACGGCGTCGGCGTCTCCGTCGTCAACGCGCTGTCCAGCAAGCTCGGCTTGCGGATCTGGCGCGACGACAAGGAGCACTACATCGAATTCGCGCACGGCGATGCCGTGGCGCCGCTCAAGGTGGTCGGCGATGCGCCGGGCAAACGCGGCACCGAGGTCACCTTCCTCGCCTCGACCGAGACCTTCAAGAACGTCGAATATGATTTCGCGACGCTCGAGCACCGGCTGCGCGAGCTCGCCTTCCTCAATTCCGGCGTCCACATCGTGCTGTCAGACATGCGCCACGCGGTCGAGAAGCGCGAGGAGATGCACTATTCCGGCGGTGTCGAGGAATTCGTCAAATATCTCGACCGCAACAAGAAGGCGATCGTGCCGGCGCCGATCATGGTGCGATCGGAAGCCAACGGCATCGGCGTCGAGGCCGCGCTGTGGTGGAACGACAGCTACCACGAGAACGTGCTGTGCTTCACCAACAACATCCCGCAGCGCGACGGCGGCACCCATCTGGCCGGCTTCCGCGGCGCGCTGACGCGCCAGGTCAACGGCTACGCCGAGGCCAATGCGAAGAAGGAAAAGATCGCGCTGACCGGTGACGACTGCCGCGAAGGCCTCACCGCGGTGCTGTCGGTGAAGGTGCCCGATCCGAAATTCTCGTCGCAGACCAAGGACAAGCTGGTCTCCTCGGAGGTTCGACCCGTGGTCGAGAACGTCCTCAACGAGGCGCTCGCCGCCTGGTTTGAGGAGAATCCGAAGGAAGCCAAGGAGATCGTCGGCAAGGTGATCCAGGCCGCCGCAGCCCGCGAGGCTGCGCGCAAGGCGCGCGAGCTGACCCGCAAGAACCCGCTCAGCGTCTCCTCGCTGCCCGGCAAGCTCGCCGACTGCCAGGAAAAGGATCCGGCCAAGTCCGAACTGTTCATCGTCGAGGGTGACTCGGCAGGCGGCAGCGCCAAGCAGGGCCGCAACCGCGAATTCCAGGCGGTGCTGCCGCTGCGCGGCAAGATCCTCAATGTCGAGCGCGTGCGCCCCGACAAGATGCTGTCGTCGGAGCAGATCGGCACCCTGATCACCGCGCTCGGCACCGGCATCAGCGACGATTTCTCGGTCGACAAGCTGCGCTACCACAAGATCATCGTGATGACCGACGCCGACGTCGACGGCGCCCATATCCGCACGCTTCTGCTGACCTTCTTCTATCGTCAGATGCGCTCGATCATCGATGGCGGCTATCTCTATATCGCCCAGCCGCCGCTCTATAAGGTCTCGCGCGGCAAGTCCGAGCAGTATCTGAAGGACGAGCGCGCGCTCGAGGACTATCTGATCTCGACCGGGCTCGATGAATGCGTGTTCAAGCCGGCCTCCGGAGACGACCGCTCGGGCCGCGATCTGCTGTCGCTGGTCGAGGACGCCCGGATCATCCGCTCGGTGCTGCGCAACCTGCACAGCCGTTACAATCGCGCGGTGATCGAGCAGGCGGCGATCGCGGGCGTGCTCAGCCCCAGGATCACCAGCGAGATCGCGACCGCCAACGCGGCGGCGGAATACATCGCCAAGCGGCTCGACGCGGTGGCCGACGAGGTCGAGCGCGGCTGGGTCGGCACCTTCACGGAAGGCCACGGCTTCCAGTTCGAGCGCACCGTGCGCGGCGTCAAGGAAGTGGCCGTGATCGACGACGCGTTCCTCGGCTCGGCCGACGCACGCAAGCTCGATGAATACGCGACCAAGCTGCAAGAGATCTACGTGCGCGCGGGCAAGCTGCGGCGCAAGGATGCCGAGCAGATGATCCATGGTCCGGTCGACCTGTTCGAGGCCGTGACCGACGCCGCCCGCAAGGGCATCTCGCTGCAGCGCTACAAAGGTCTCGGCGAGATGAACCCGGAGCAGTTGTGGGAGACCACGCTGGACACCGAGGCCCGCTCGCTGCTGCAGGTGAAGGTCAAGGAGGTCGACGAGGCCGACGATATCTTCACCAAGCTGATGGGCGACGTGGTCGAACCGCGCCGCGACTTCATCCAGGAAAACTCGCTCAGCGCCACCATCGATATCTGAGGGCTCGTTCGCTCTCAGGCCGCCGCGCTCTCCGACACGATGGCTCGGCGGGAATGACGTCTCCGTGACAACGCGATCGGCACCCTCGCACAGCTACCTTTCGGGTGGATGCTGAGCCGGGAATTGTGTTACGGTGCCGAACAGCCTTTGATTCCATTGCGGAATTTCACACGGGCAAGCTTGAATCCAAGTCTGGATGATGCGTTAGGGGACATTCCGCGTGGCGCCGATTCAATACATCGTCGAAGGCGGCCGCCGCCTTTCGGGCACCATCGAGCCATCGGGCAACAAGAACTCCGCGCTGCCGATCATCGCAGCGGCCCTGCTGACGGAGCATCCGGTCACGCTGACCAACGTGCCGCGCATTCGCGACACCGAGACGCTGGTCGAGCTGTGCCGTTCGGTCGGCGCCAGCGCCGAATGGACCGAGCGCAACACGCTGCAGATCCATGCCAAGGAGATCCGCGCCGCCGACCTCGACCCGGCGCTGTGCGCGCGGATCCGCGCCTCGATCCTGCTCGCGGGCCCGCTGCTCGCCCGCTGCGGCGAGGTCGCGCTGCCGCCACCCGGCGGGGACGTGATCGGTCGCCGCCGGCTCGACACGCACTTCCTGGCCTTCGAGCAGCTCGGCGCCACGGTCACCGCGACGCACCGGCTCGAATTCCGCGCCTCGAAGCTGAAGGGCGCCGACGTGTTCCTCGACGAACCCAGCGTCACCGCGACGGAGAATGCGCTGGTCGCCGCCGTCGCCGCCCGCGGCATCACCCATCTGCGCAACGCGGCCTCCGAGCCGCATGTGCAGGACCTCGCGAATTTCCTGATCGCGCTCGGTGCCAAGATTGAAGGCGTCGGCACCAACACCATCATCGTGCACGGCCAGGCGACGCTCGGGAGTACGACTTTCGCAATCCAGCCCGACCATATCGAGGTCGGATCGCTGATCGGGCTCGCCGCGGTGACGCGTTCGCCGCTGCGCATCGCACGCGCCGGCGTCGAGCATCTGCGCTCGATCCGGATGGGCTTTGAGCGGCTCGGCATCGTCTGCGGCGTCGAGGGCGACGATCTCGTCGTGCCGTCGAACCAGACCATGAAGATCCACGACGATTTCGGCGGCCACGTGCCGAAGCTCGAGGACCAGCCCTGGCCGGCCTTCCCCGCCGACCTGATGTCGATCGCGATCGTCACCGCGACGCAGTGCGACGGCGTCATCCTGATGCACGAGAAGATGTTCGAGTCCCGGATGTTCTTCGTCGACAACCTGATCGCGATGGGCGGCCGCATCGTGTTGTGCGACCCGCACCGTGCGATCGTCGCCGGTCCAAGCCGGCTGCGCGGCGCACCGATGAATTCGCCCGACATCCGCGCCGGCATGGCGATGCTGCTGGCCGCGGTGTGCGCCAACGGCACCTCAACCATCAACAACGCCGACCAGATCGAGCGCGGCTATGAGCGGATCGACGAACGGCTCAACGCACTCGGCGCCAAGATCAAGCGGATTCCCGCGCGATCGTGATCCGGGCATGATCCGGAAAAGTGTGAGGCGGTCTTCCGGTCGGATCATGCTCAAACAGCAACCTGGGACGCGACGATCTCTGCGTAAGATCGTCGCGTTTGGGCAGCTTGGCCATCCCTCCGGCCGGTTTGCCGTGCTAGACGTGCGGTCATGACCTGCATCGACAAGATCGACCCGGCCGCGTCGCGCGCGGCCGTCGTCCCCTCTCGCAAGCTGCTCACGGCCGAGCTCGCGGAAACGCTGAAGCTCGCGGTGCCGCTTGCGCTGACGCAGCTCGGCCAGATCGCGATGATGACGACCGACCTCGCCTTCATCGGCCGACTCGGCAGCGAGAGCATCGCCGCAGCGGCGCTGGCGCATACCGTGTATTTCGTCAGCTTCACCATCGGCATGGGCATGATGTCCGCGGTCTCGCCGCTGGCCGCGCAGGCGTTCGGCGCACGCGATCCGCGCGTGATGCGGCGCGCGCTCCGCGTCGGCCTGTGGGCCGGCTTCTTCATGGTGCTGCCGCTGATGGCGCTGCCGTTCCAGGGCGAACGCATCCTGCTCGCGCTCGGCCAGACCCAGGCTACCGCGCATCTGGCCCAGCAATATCTGTTCGGGCTCGGCTGGGGCATTTTGCCGGCGCTGTGGTTCATCGCGATCCGCGGCTTCATGAGCGCGGTGAACCGGCCGGAGCCGGTGCTGTGGATCACGCTGGCGGCGATCCCGGCCAACGCGTTGATGGTCTATCTTCTGCTCTATGGCAAATGGGGCATGCCCGAACTCGGCATGTTCGGCGCCGGGCTGGCGACCACGATCGTCAATCTCGGCACCTTCCTTGCCGGCGTGTGGTTCGCGGCGCGGCGCCGCCCGTTCCGCAAGTATCATGTGTTCAGCCGCGTCTGGCGCATCGACTGGCCCTTGATGGGCAAGCTCGTCGCGATCGGCGCGCCGATTTCGATCGCCTTCCTGCTGGAATACGGCCTGTTCGGCGCGGCCGGCCTCTTGATGGGGCTGATCAGCACCACGGCACTCGCGGCACACCAGATCGCCCTGCAGATCGCGGCGATCCTGTTCATGGTGCCGTTCGGCGTCAGTATGGCGGCCACCGTGCGAGTAGGCCAGGCGGTCGGCCGCCGCGACACCGAGGCGGTGCAGCGCGCCGGCTTTGTCGCGGTCGCGCTCTCCGGCGTCTTCATGAGTGTGATGACGCTGGCGGTGATCCTGGCACGCTTCGAGATCGCGGCGCTGTTCCTCGGCGAGGCCTCCGACGCCACCGCACGGCTCACTGCGATGCTGCTGCTGATCGGCGCGACGTTCTTCATCGCCGACGGCGTCCAGACCACCAGCGCCGGCGCGCTGCGCGGCATGCACGACACCCAGGTGCCGCTGCTGTTCGCCGTCATCAGCTACTGGCTGATCGGCTTCGCGTCGGCATCCGCGCTCGCCTTCTGGGCCGGGCTCCAGGCCCCCGGCGTCTGGATCGGATTGTCGCTCGGCACTGCCGTTTATGCGACCCTGCTGATCTTGCGTTTCCGCCTGCTGGCACGCAGACTGGGCAGATGAAGGTTGACGAGGTCACGCCGAACGTGGATTCCGACGCGCTGCTAACCGGCGCGCAATTCATCGACGCGTTCCGGATCGCGACCACGCAACCGGATCTCGATGCGCGGCACGCCACCGAGACGATGTTGGGCCAGCAGCCGCGCTGGGCCAGATGGTTGATTGCCTTGCGAAACGTTCTGGTCACGCCGCTCGGCCTGAAGACCTCGGGCGCCGGCGACGGCGTGGGGCGCGACATGATCGGGCTATTCCCCGTACTCAGCGAGACGCCCGAGCGGCTGGTCGCCGGCTTCAACGACAAGCATCTCGACTTCCGCCTGGTGGTCGACGTCACCAGCACCGGCGCCGCGCGCAACATCACCGCCACCACGCTGGTGCTGACCCACAACTGGCTCGGTCGCACCTATCTCGCAGTGATCATGCCGTTCCACCGCCTGATCGTGCCGGCGATGCTGCGCAAGGCCGGGGGCTAGCGCATGACCCTGCGGGTCGACCTGTTCTTCTCGTTCCGCAGTCCCTACAGCTACCTCGCGCTGCCGAAGACGTTGAACATGGTCGCCGACTTCGATGTCGCGGTTACTTTGCGGCCAGTCTATCCGCTCGCGGTGCGCGTGCCCGGCTTCTTCAAGAAGACCAATCCGCAATTCGCCCGCTATGTCGTGCTCGATTCCAGCCGCGTCGCCAAACATGAGAACATACCGTTCCGCTTTCCGCGTCCGGACCCGATCGTCCAGGACATGACGACGCTCGACGTCGCCGAACACCAGCCCTACATCCACCGCCTGACCCGGCTCGGCGCCGCCGCCCAACTTGAGGGACGGTCGCTGGCCTTCACCGCCGCGATCAGCCGCGTGCTGTGGGACGGCTCGGTGCAGGGCTGGAACGAGGGCGATCATCTGGCGCAGGCGGCGGCTGCCGCCGGCTTCGATCTCGCCGCGATGGATGTCGCCGTCGCGGCCGATCCCGATCACTATGAAGCGGTCATCAAGGGCAACGAGGACGCGCATGCCGCGTCCGGCCATTGGGGCGTGCCAACCTTCGTGTTCGAGAACGAACCGTTCTTCGGTCAGGATCGCATCGACCTGCTGATCTGGCGCATGGAGAGCAAGGGCCTGACGCGCCGCAAGGCATAGACGGAGGTCACGCCACGCTCTTCTCGGATGTTTCGGCCACGATCTTCTCGGAAGCCTCTTCGTTCGTGCACCAATTTCCGTGACAGCGCTTGAGGTCGTTCAGGTTCTGCCGCATCTGGTCGAGTGAGAAGCCAAGCGCGAAGAACCGCTCCATGGCATCGACCGGGAGGCCCCGCGTCAGGCCTTCGCTGCGCACCGCGGCGACCTCCGCGCTATAGGCCTGCAGCGCCGCATCGACCGGCGCCATATCGGCCGGGCCGCTGCCGGCACGCAGCGCCGTCGCGACCGACATCATATAGGTGACGATCGCCTTGCTGACGTCGGCGAGCGGCCGCGCCAGCCTGGTCTGGATTTCCGCCGGCAGCGGCACGACCGAGGCCCGCCCGATCATGACGACGTCATGCCGCAGCCGCTGGATGGTCCGCAGCAACGGACCCGTATCCGGCCCCGACGACAGGTGCATCGAGCGCTCGCGCTCGGCTTCCATGCCCGTGGCGTGCAGGTTGGTCACCGCCGTGCCGATGCCGTCCTGGATCCGGTGCAGCGCATCGTTGTCGAGACCGCGGGTCAGGCCGGCGAGCAATTCGGCGAACGCCGCCGAGAGCAGTTCCAGCAGCTTCGACGCATTGACCCTGATCTGGCTGACCGCGCGCGACGGCAGCACAAGGAACGAGATCACGAGGCCGGTGAGCGCGCCGACCGTGACTTCGAGGACTCGGTCGATCGCGGAGTCCAGCGGGTTGGAGTGATGCATCGTCGGCAGCAGCAGTACGATCACCGCCGTCACCGTCGCCGAGTTCAGGCTCGGATTGAGCGCGGCGATGAAGGCCAGCGGCACGATCGCCAGCACCAGCAGCGCCAGCAAACTGCCCTCGCCGGAATGCGGGATCAAGACCGCGATCGCGCCGCCATAGATGGCGCCGCCGATGGTGCCGAGCATGTAGTCGCGGGTCGCCTTCAGGGAGCGGCCGACGCTCATTTGCGTCACGATCAGCGAGGTCAGCACCGCCCAGAGCGGCAGCATGAGGTGCAGCGCCAGCGCGATGGCATAGGCCGCCACGCCGGCGGACGCGATCCGGACCGCCAGCGCCAGTTGCGTCTTGCGGCTCCAGAGCTGGTCGAACATGCGTTTTGCGAAGGTCCTCATGCACCGTGATCCGGAATCAATGGAATGGCCTGTGTTAAAGGACGTCGAACATGGCTGCTGCCCGCGGCGGCAAGGTGGCTTGAAAGGCCAAACCCGCCCGCCTACCCTGCGCCGCAAAGATTGAGGAAACACGATGGCTCACGAAACCGCAACGCTCGCCGCCTATGTCGCCGACCTGAAATTTTCCGACATCCCGCCGGAGGTGCTGGAGCGCGCCAAGGTCCTGACGCTGGATTTCCTCGGCAGCACCATCCGCGCCCGTCGCGATGCGGAATCGACGCCCTCGCTGATGAAGATGCTGGAAGCGCTGGCGCTCGACGGCAAGGGCGAGGCCACCGTGTTCGGCGACAGCAAGACCTGGACGCCGGCGGTGGCGGCGCTGCTCAACGGCGCGCTCGGACATTCGCTCGATTTCGACGACACCCATGCCGATTCCTCGCTGCATCCGAGCGCCCCGGTGGTGCCCGCCGCGTTCGCGGTCGGCGAGATGGTCGGCGCCTCCGGCCGCGACGTGCTGACCGCGATCGTCGCCGGCTATGAAGTGTGCTGCCGGCTCGGCAACGCGCTCGACCCGACCTCGCATTACGCGCGCGGCTTCCACCCGACCGCGACTGCCGGCACCTATGGCGCCGCCGCGGCCGCAGCCAAGCTGTTCGGTCTGTCGAAGGAACAGATCATCTCCGCGTTCGGCGTCTCCGGCAGCCAGGCCGCGGGCTCGCTGCAATTCCTGGTCAACGGCGCCTGGAACAAGCGCTACCAGGTCGGCGCCGCCGCAATGAACGGCGTGATTGCGGCGACCCTTGCGCGCAACGACTTCATCGGTTCGAGCGACTCGGTCGAGGGCAAGCATGGACTTCTGGTCGGCTATACCAATGACCCGCATCCGGACAAGGCGGTGGCCGGCCTCGGCACCACCTACGAGACATTGAAGATCGGCGTGAAGCCCTATCCGAGCTGCCGCTATACTCACGCTGCGATCGACGCGCTGATCGCGATGCGTCGCGAGCACAATCTGACCCCGGACCAGATCAGGAAGGTCGAGATCGGCCTGCACCGCAACGGCATCACCCTGACCGGCGACGCCGCCACCAAGCGCCACCCGACCTCGGTGGTCGGCGGCCAGTTCTCGATGTTCTTCACCGGCGCGATCGCGCTCGACCAGGGCCATTTCGGCTGGGACGATTACGACCGGCTCGGCGACAAGGCGATCGACGCGCTCGCCGACAAGTTCGACGTGGTGCAGGACGACCGCCTCGAAGTCGGCCGTACCCATCCGTTCGGCGCCCGCGTCTCGATCACGACCGATGACGGCACCCATGAGCGCCTCTACGCCGACCCCTCCGGCGAGCCGACCTCGTTCCCCAACGCGCAGGCGATGCAGCAGAAGTTTTTGACCTTGGCCCGCCCGGTGCTCGACAAGCGCGCCGACCAGCTCGCCGACGCGATCATGACCCTGGAGCGGTTCGACCGCGTGGAGCAGGCGACGCAGCTGGGACGGCAATAGGCGGGACGACACTTCCTCCTTGTCATTCCGGGGCGTGCGAAGCACGAACCCGGGAATGACAAGGATGAGATTCGGATTGTCCTGGCATCACGGAAGGCAGGATGTTGTACGCCTGCGGCTGACGCCTCCCGCTCAATTTCCTCTCGCAAGCTTCGCCTGGTGTGACGTCGCCGTCACCACATCGCGGACCAGATCGAACACCCCGTCCGCTTCGAGCGGCATGTTCGGCGAGCGGCCGAGCCGGACGATCACGAGCCGCTGCGACGGCACGACAATGACATACTGCCCGATCGTGCCCTTGGCGAGGAACGCATCGCGCGGCCAGCCGTGGTCGACGCGATAGCGGGCGCCGTAGCTGTCGCCGAGATTGGTCCAGAAGCCGGCGCCATAGCCGACCCAGGCGTGCGGCGTCGGCGATGCCGCATATTTCACCCAGCCTTCGGGCAGGATGCGCTTGCCGCCAGCCACGCCGTCATCGAGATAGAGCTGGCCGAACCTCGCCCAGTCGCGCGCACTCGCCAGCATTTCGCCCGATCCTTTCGGCGTGCCCGCCGCATCGAACTCCAGCACCACGTTGCGCATGCCGAGCGGATCGAACAATTCGCGATGCGCGAACCGCATCACGTCGGCGGCATGGCCGCCCGTCGCGTTGCGGATCAGCTGTGCGAGGATGACGTAATTGCCGTCGTGATAATTCCACGCCGCGCCCGGTGGTGTCTCGAGCGGAATGCTCTCGGCATAGCTGGCCATATCCGATTCCACGTATTTCATCCGGTTGACCGGCTCGAGCGCGGACATCAGCGAAGCCTGCAGCGAGCTGCCGAGCGCAAGCCCCGCGGTGTGGCGCAGCAGTTGATCGACCGTGATCGCGTGTCTCGGATCATGCGGATCCTGCCAGGCCGCGATCGGGACGGGCCGATCGACCGTCAATTTGCCGTCGCGCACCAGGATTCCGATCAGGGCCGAGATCACCGATTTGGTCGCGGAGAAGCCGAGCAGCGGCGTCTCGGTGCCGATGCCGTCGGCGTAACGCTCGGCGACGATGCGGCCGTCCTTCATCACCACGACCGCGCGGGTGTGGCGGAACGGCGGCTCGGCCGGTTCGGCGAAGGCGCGATCGAGCGCGGCGGCGAGCTGCGGGCTCTGCGGCGCGACGATGCCGGGGCCGGCGATTTCGGGCAGCAACGCGGCCTGCGGCTGCACCGGCGGCAGCGCGACGTCGGCCAGCGCCGCGTCATGGTCGAGCGTGCAGCCGAGCCCCTCGCGATAGACCGCATGGCTGCGGCCGAGCCCGAACAGCGTCACCGAGACGTCCTTGCGCTGGCGGTCGACCTGGTAATCCATCGCCCAGGTGATCAGGCCCACCCCCGGCATCGCCTCGGTGGTCTCGGCCAAATCACGCCTTGGATCGAGGCCACTGACGAAGGTTTCGGAGCAGAGGGTGTTGGCGAGAAATCCGGTTGCCACTTTGGGTACGTCGCGGGCGCGGACGGCGGACCAGCCCAGCGCGCCGAGGGCGGTGCTGGCAGCGAGGATGAGAGTGAGCTTGCGACGGGTCACGGGGGTCCTCCGGCATGTGAGAATGTGTGGCGGGAGGAAGTGGGAACGGGCGCGGAAAGGCTCGCCGGATTTGCAAATCGGGCTAGCCGGGAATTGGAGGCAGCTCGCCGATTCTGGAATTGTCTAGTGATTACAGCGGCATTCTCGCGCTACGCCCCTTCGTGAGGTGAGCAGGAAGGTTGGGCTGCCTCCCCCCTTGTGGGGGAGGGTTGGGGAGAGGGGCCCCGGGCGCGACGGTCGATGGGAGCAGCGTCGGTGCAGGATCGCCCGTACGTCATCGCAAGGCAGTTTAAGAGACCACCCGTATGGTACCCCTCTCCCTAACCCTCCCCCGCAAGGGGGGAGGGAACCCTTCCGCCGGTGTGTCCCTCACGACGGAATAGAGCGATCACGCCGCCGTCGCCTTCAGCTTCCGGTACTCCGTCGGCGTCACGCCTGTCGTCGCCTTGAAGGCGCGGTTGAAGGGTCCGAGGGACTGGAAGCCGGCGTCCATCGCGATGGTGATGACGGGGACTTCGGCCTGGGCGGGATCGGCGAGGGCCGCCTTGGCCTCCTCGATGCGGTGGTTGTTGAGGAAGACGTTGAAATTGCGATAGCCGAGCCGCTGGTTGATCAGCCGCCGCAATCGGTATTCGGGAATCTTCAGCCGGGTCGCCAGCGTACCGATGGTGACGTTGTCCTGGCGATAGATCCGCTCGTCCGCCATCAGGCGCATCAGGGCACTGACCAGCTTCTGGTCGGCTATCTCCTCGATCGCGGCCGGCGGCGCATTGGCGACGACCGGCTCGACCGGCGCGGCGAACAGATCGGCGCCATCGACACGCATCATTGCCCAGGTGATACCCGCGACGATGGCCGCGAGCACACCCGCGTTGAGCAGATTGGCCCACTCCACGGTCACGCGGCTGCCGGCATACGCAATCTGCAGCAGCGCGTTCATTCCGCCATACAGCGCAGAGGCCACGACGATGAAGACACGGACGCGGCGGCGGCGCTCGACCAGATCCGCCGACCACGATCCGATGGTCTGCGTCACGGCAAGCACGATGAAGACGACCGTCAGCAGATTGACCGTGGTGATCGCCGCTTGCGCGTGGCCGCTCGGCGCGATCCACATGCAATTGACGAAGCTGAACGCGACCACCGCGGCCCAGATCAGACCGTGCCACCAGCGCAGGACGAAGGCGTCATCGAACAGCGCGCGGGTGAACAGCCAGAACACCACGATGTCGCCGGTCGAAATCGCGATCAGCGGCGCGTGCCAGATCGAGATGGGCTCCCCGGCGCCGATCGACGCGGTCACCGCATGCGCAGCCGTGCCGAGCGCGAAGGCGATCACGAGCCGCCCCGCCAGCACGTTGCGGAAATCCGCGAACATCGAGACCGCAAGCACCAGCAGCAGCGTCACCGCGGCGGCGCGCAGGCAGAGTTCGGTTGCGGCCAATGTCATCGGTCGAAAGGATCTCCGGGTCAGCCGAACAATCGTCGCTCAGGCGGCGTTTTTCAAGCCGGATCGCGGCGCCAGCGCAGGCGCGTCGTGACCCAGATATCGACGACATCGCCCTCGAGCTTGCCCGGCCCCTCATTGTCAGCGCCGAGCCGCCGCGCCACTGCCTGGGACGCGAAATTGGCCGGATCGATGCAGTGGATGATGCGGTCGAGCGTGAAATTGTCGAACACAAAGTCGATCGCGGCGCGCGCCGCCTCCACCGCATAGCCCCGGCCGCGAAACTCCCTCGCGATGCCCCAGCCGACCTCGAAGCCCGGCCATTCAGGCGGACAATACGGCCCGACGCGGCCGATGTAACGGCCGGAGGATTTCTCTTCGACCGCGAACATGCCGAAGCCATGCAGCGCCCAATGGCCCGAGATCACGGCGGCGTTGCGCCAGCCCTTCAGCTCCGACGTGACAGGCTGATGATCCGGCGTGATGAAGCGCGCCGTCTCGGTATCGGACAGCATCCGGGTGTTGTCAGCAATATCGGATGCACGCCATGGCCGCAGGATGAGACGCGCGGTCTCGATCACGGGACCATCGACACGCAGTAGTCTTGCGCCCGGCTTGATCAGAGAAACCATCATCGCCTCCGGTTTCCAAGAATACGCTGTTATCACGCGCACAGAGTCGCCAAAAGTACTTCGTCGTCCCTGCGAAAGCAGGGACCCATAACCACCGATTTCAGTTGTTGCTCGGGGCTGGGGCCGCAGCTTTCGTAGCATAAGCATTTGTGGTTATGGGTCCCGGCTCGCGCTTCGCTTGGCCGGGACGACGAACGGAGTATGATCGGAATGAAGCACAAAGGAGTTTTGCGATGAGCTGGCAGCCCTCGACCGATCCCGAACTCGGCGATCCCCAAACCTGCGACGCGCTGGATCTGATCATCGTGCCGCGCACCCGCGATCTCGGCGACGGCTTTGCGGTGCGCCGCGCGCTGCCGCACGGCAAGCGGCAGATGGTCGGGCCGTTCATCTTCTTCGACCATTTCGGCCCGGTGCAGTATCTCGCCGGCAAGGGCATGGACGTGCGGCCGCATCCGCATATCGGGCTCGCCACCGTCACCTATCTGTTCGACGGCAGCATCATGCATCGCGACAGCGAGGGCAACATCCAGGAGATCCAGCCCGGCGCCATGAACCTGATGACCGCGGGCCGCGGCATCGCGCATTCCGAGCGTACCCCCGACGTGCAGCGCCGCGACGGCCAGAAGATGCTAGGCTTGCAGAGCTGGATTGCGCTGCCGGCCGGAAAGGAAGAGATCGCGCCGTCGTTCCAGCATTACGGCGCGGGCGACCTACCGATGATCTCCGAGCGCGACTTCACCGCGCGCATCATCGCCGGCTCGGCCTTCGGCATCAGCTCGCCGGTCAGCATGGTCTCGCCCTGGTTCTATACCGAAGTGACCGCGCAGGCGGGCAACAGCGTGCCGCTCGACCCCGACCATGAGGAGCGCGCGATCTACATCGTCGACGGCGAGGTCGAGATCGCCGGCGATCGCCATGAGGGGCCGCGGCTGCTGATCTTCCGGCCCGGCGACCGCATCACCGTGAAGACGCTGCGGCCAACCCGCATGATGTTCCTCGGCGGCGACGCGCTGGAAGGACCGCGCCACATCTGGTGGAATTTCGTCTCGTCCTCGAAGGAGCGGATCGAACAGGCCAAACAGGACTGGAAAACCGGCCGTTTCGCCCAGGTTCCGCAGGAACACGAGTTCATTCCACTGCCGGAGTGAGCTATTTCCTGTGATATCCCTTGATATCCTTGGCAGCCCGCACGCCGCGTGCGGGCGCCTTGCTTTCGAAAGATCACGCCCATGACCGCGATGCTGACAAGCGATTTGCCCCTGCCCCGGATCGGCCGTGGCAAGGTGCGCGACATCTACGCCGTCGGCGACGATCGCGTGCTGCTGCTCACCACCGACCGCATCTCGGCGTTCGACGTGGTGATGGCGGAAACCATTCCGATGAAGGGCGCGGTGCTGACCCAGATCAGCGCCTGGTGGTTCCGGCAGCTCGAAGGTACCGTGCCGCATCACATGATCAGCGCCGATGCCGACGAGATCATCCGCGCGGTGCCCGAGCTGAAGAACCATCGCGCCGACATCCTCGGGCGCGCGATGCTGTGCAAGCGCACCACGGTGTTCCCGATCGAATGCGTGATCCGCGGCTACATCTCCGGCTCGGCGTGGAAGGAATACGCGACCGCGGGTACCCTCGCCGGCGAGAAGCTGCCGGCTGGCCTGGTCGAAAGCCAGAAGCTCGAGCCGGCGATCTTCAGCCCGGCGACCAAGGCCGAGGCCGGCCATGACGAGAACATCACGGTTGCGCGGGTACGCGAGATCGTGGGCGCCGACGTCGCCGCGACGCTGGAGAAGATGGCGCGCGATGTCTATGGCTACGGCGAGCAGACCAGCCGCGCCCGCGGCATCATCATCGCGGATACGAAATTCGAATTCGGCCGCGACAAAGACGGCCGCATCATCCTGATCGACGAGGTGATGACGCCGGACTCCTCGCGATTCTGGGCCGTCGATGCCTACAAGGTAGGCCAGCCGCAGCCGAGCTTCGACAAGCAGCCGCTGCGCGACTACCTCGACGTCGAGCGCCGCGCCGGCCGCTGGAACGGCGACGCCCCGGCGCCGCCGCTGCCGGAAAGCGTGGTCGATGCGACGAGCAAGCGGTATTTGGAAGCGTATCGCCGCGTCACTGGGACCGAGCTGAAGATTTAGCGCGGCTCCCCCCATCACCGTCACCCTGACAGCTTGTGAAGCTTTCGGGTTTTGCCTTTTACGTCTGTAGGTCGGGTGGGTTTGGTTTTTTGCGCAGCTGCGGCCGGGTGGC
>QQTW01000019.1_pt1 | contig 156720 bp, 133 predicted proteins | sample 1904831 | NCBI WGS metagenome assembly QQTW01 (sample SAMN09435610, study PRJNA476489) | Subsurface metagenome, whole genome shotgun sequencing project. | reverse complement strand
GCTTGCGCTTTGTGGATAGCTTCAGCTACAAACAAAAAGCGATCGCGCCATCTTTGGAAAGGTGCAGAGTTGATGTTTTCGTCGTCTTTGGTGAAGTCTAGACCACCACGCAAACACTCATAAACAGCGCGTCCGTAGTTCTTAGCCGACAAACCTAGTTTCGGTTTGATCGTGCAACCCAACAAGGGACGACCGTATTTGTTTAATTTGTCGCGCTCAACTTGGATACCGTGAGGAGGACCTTGGAAGGTCTTCAAGTATGCTACGGGAATCCGTAAGTCTTCTAGACGCAGGGCGCGGAGAGCTTTGAAACCAAATACGTTACCTACAATTGAGGTCAACATATTGGTAACGGAGCCTTCCTCAAACAAATCTAGAGGATAAGCAACGTAGCAAATAAACTGGTTGTCCTCACCAGGAACGGGTTCGATATCGTAGCAACGACCTTTGTAGCGGTCTAGGTCGGTCAACAAGTCTGTCCATACAGTCGTCCATGTACCAGTAGACGATTCTGCTGCTACAGCAGCTCCTGCTTCTTCGGGGGGAACTCCGGGCTGAGGAGTGACGCGGAATGCCGCCAAAATATCTGTATCTTTTGGTGTGTAATCTGGGGTGTAATAAGTCAGTCTGTAATCCTTAACCCCAGCTTGATACCCAGTTTTGGTTTGGGTCTTTGTTTGAGCGTAAGACATAATTCCCTTCCAGAGTCACTCTCTTCCACTTGCATTGAGCAAGTTTGTTAACAATATATCAAGATTGCGATAAGTTATTCTTTGTTTGTTTTTAATTTAAATATAAGTTTTCGTTATTTAAAAATACAATCTGTTATATTCCTTTACATAAGTTTATATTAATTAGCGGCAACTGACGCAAATAGGTGGGATTGGGCGATCGCTATATGAATGTTATTGTTAAGGTTACGAAGGCTTAAAATAATTTCACTTTTAGCAACATTATTCTGGCAGCATTAAAGCAGAGAAAAACAAATAAATTTTGGAATCGAGGCACTTCATCGCAGAGAATAGGTGTGCGATCGCACACGGCAGCTGAAGTTTTGACTTCAGCTAAGCAAAACGCTCTGGCATAAAAATCAAACGTTAATACAAATTCAGCTAGCAGCACAGCTATCTTGGGGTTAGGAGTGTGCTTAGTTTCGTAGCAAATAAAACTAATATGGCAGTCACTACCCAGCAATTAATTCAATGGAAACAACAACAGCGTCCAATTGTGGCTTTGACAGCTTGGAACTATACCACAGGTCGATTGTTAGATGCTGCTGGAGTAGATTTAATTTTGGTTGGGGATACTTTAGCGGTGATACTGGGGTATGAAACGACACTTCCAGTGACACTTGAGCAGATGATACACCATGCCTCATCTGTACGCCGAGGTGTGAAAAGAGCGTTACTAGTTGTCGATTTGCCGTTCTTGACGTATCAAGAAAGCATTCAGCAAGCCATGCACTCTGCTGGAAGGGTGTTGAAGGAAACGGGTGCGCAAGCGGTGAAGTTGGAGGGAGGAAATCCTGCCATGCTAGAAACTGTAGCTCGTTTGGTGCAAGCTGGTATTCCGGTGTTGGGGCATATTGGTTTAACTCCCCAATCTATACATCAAGTGGGATTAAAACAGCAGGGAAAGACGCAGGAGGCGGGAAAGAGAATTTTAGAAGAAGCGATCGCTCTGGAACAAGCAGGAGCATTTAGTATTGTTTTAGAACATATACCATCAGAATTGGCAGCACAAATTACTCAAAAGCTGACAATTCCCACTATTGGCATTGGTGCAGGTTCCTACTGCGATGGGCAGGTGTTAGTCACTTCAGATTTACTGGGTTTATCCGAGCGACAACCACCTTTTGCAAAAGTTTATGCAAATTTAAGTGAAATAATTACTCAAGCTGTGCAAAGTTATGCTGTTGAGGTGCGGGAACATAAATTTCCCCTGGAGTAGGAACTAAGAAAGTCAAAAAGAGCGGGCATTCAAAAGCCAAAAGGAGACTGAATGTGGAGGTCTCCTCCGCACAAAAAAGTCCGTTCAAAATTGAATTACCTAAATACAACTTCGCTTTTAACGATTGAGTATATGCGCTCCTTTTATGTATAAAAATCATCTTAAAATCAGATCAGGAACAGTTTATTCAACAACATCTGAAAAGCCGAAAGTGTGACACAGCTGATGAGGGGATTTTTGAAGCATTTCGATTGCTTGAAGAACGGGACAAACATTATGAAAAGTGGGTTGAGGAAACCCGTTAAAAAGTAGCATAATTAAGTCAGACGAGCCTACATTATCATAAACTACTAGTAACCGCCTCCATAAATCAGATGCCCATAGTAGCGCGTACCATTTGGTGAGTTGGGATCGCCGATGAAGCCATAACTAGCAGGTCGATTTGCTGCCTCCGTCTTGAACCTAGCTGCGCTCTGGCTTGGGGTTAACCCAGAGCAAGCTCCACTACTGATGCAGAGTGCTGCCATACCAGCAACGTGAGGAGAAGCCATGCTTGTACCGGAAAGGGTATTGTAGCTGTTACCCTTCCAGCTAGACGTAATGCAGGCACCAGGTGCAGCAATGGTGTGAGCTTCATCGACGCTGCCACTCGTGGTGAAATTGCTGAAACTGGCAGCGGTATCCTCAACATTAGCTCCGCAAGTTGATGCCGTGCCACCACCTTCATTACCGTTGTAGTCAGCTACTGCTGTTACAGTCAAAACCTCATTGTAGGCTGCGGGTACAGCAGTGGATATGTCTTTAGAGTCATTTCCGGCAGCGACAACATACGTTATACCCTTAGCAACTGAGCTACAGACAGCTTTGTGCAATGCGTCATTGTTAGTGTTACCACAGTTACTATCATCTGCACCAACGCTGCTTAGGCTCATGTTCGCTACCTTGATGCGATTTTTGGCAGCATTTGCACTTACCCAATCAATCCCACAAATGACTGAAGACCAAGTACCTGAACCAGTATCGTCTAAAACCTTTACGGCGTAGAGCGGTGCGCCAGGAGCTACACCCACGACACCTATAGTATTATCCTTTGCCGCAACTATCCCTGCCACATGAGTGCCATGACCATTACCATCGCTATAGCTTCTACTTCCAGTCACACAGCTTTTACCCCCTACGACATTTAAGTCTTGGTGAGTAGCGTCAATTCCGGTGTCGATAATAGCCACACCTACATTCACACTACCTGTAGCATCACCAGATCTCGTACTGCTTAAATCTGCTTGAATTCGATCTACACCCGTTGGCAATACTTGTCCTGTAGCTTTTACTGGGTGGTCAGGTGAGATGAATAGAACACGTGAATCACGGGCAATATTTGAAAGGCGATTAGCTGGAATCTTGGCGGCATAACCTTTAAGCGCGTGTTCATAGACGAAAGCGACATTGAGAGCGTGAGCGTTGGCGTGTTCTTTTGCCACTGCTAGTGGATCGGAGCTATCGCGCAGGACAACAATATATTTATCTACTAAACCATTAGTGGGTTGTGCTGCTACAGATAAGCAGCTAGACATACTTAAAACTAAACCAGTAAACAGCCCAGTAAGATTTTTAATATAACTTAGACGTAACACTTTTTTTACTAGCTCCAAATTCAGGTTTGAAAAGATTAGCTTGCTTCAATCTATTCACCTGATGGAGGTTTTCATAACCGAATTTATACGAGAATTAGCTTTAACAATAAAATATATTTTTTCGACTTTAGTTCACATAAAATTCATAACTAATAATTAAAGCTTTAGTTGCACACATACTGATTTAAGATTCTTAAAACATTTATCCAAAATCCAGTATTTTCCGAAATCAGACAAAGAATTTGATAATTTATAATATTGAGTCTATTTGCTCTAACTTGATAAAAAATAGGTTAGCAATAAAGAGTGTAGAAAATTTTATTCAGTCCTTTGTTGCTAAAATCTAAATTAGACTTTATAAATGCTGTCTAAAACTATTTAATAATAAAAAGTATGCGCAATCGCAGCAAAAATACGTTTGATATTGTCACTCCTTCTAACAAGTCTTGAGTTATAAACTGTAGAGAAATCAAAGGTTAAGAGCTTTTCTGTTGACATGGCTTTTTCTGCTGCCGATAGGCTGAAGGTACCAGGTGTCAAACCAGAGTAGGTAGCACTTGCTCTTGTTAGTAAGTGCCATCAGGTGAAACTCGATAAAATAAAGCATCCAGCTTTGATTCCTTGGAGGCAAATTCAAATGGTACAGATACCAGCGAAGTCACCCACTTTGGAAGAGTTTCTGAAGCTGTCAGAAACAAAACCAGCCAGCGAGTACATTGATGGTGAAATTATTCAAAAGCCCATACCACAAGGGAAGCACAGCGTAATTCTGGGTGAGTTAGTATCTACAATTGATACAGTTGTGAAGTCTCGGCGGATTACACGGGCATTACCAGAATTGCGGTGTACGTTTGCTGGAAGGTCAATAGTGCCAGACGTATCTGTGTTTGTTTGGGATAGAATTCCCCGTGACGAGAATGGTGAAATTGCGAACGTTTTCCCATTGGCTCCTGATTGGGCGATTGAAATTCTCTCACCTGACCAAAGCCAAACTAAAGTTACTAAAAAGATTCTGCACTGCCTTAAATATGAAACTCAAATGGGCTGGCTAATCGATTTAGATGAGAAATCTGTGTTTGTATATACACCTAAGCAATAACCAGAAGTGTTTGAGGAACCAGGAGAACAGCTACCTGTACCATCCTTTGCAAATGGACTACATCTGAGTGTAGGCGAATTATTTAATTGGCTACTTGACTAATATACTTACTTATGAATCTAGCTTTTAATCTGAACTGGTGAAATATTTGCCTGCAAAGTTTCCTGAACTTTGGATGCCTGATGCACAGGTGCGATCGCACTACGTTCGGGTGTTACCGTCCAGTCGTAATGTCGTAGTATGGTGGAAAGAATAATTCTTATCTCCATCTGAGCAAATTCAAAGCCTAAGCAGCTGTGAGGGCCATTGCCAAAACCAATCAATGCAAAGGGATGCTTTTTATCTTCCTCACGCGGCGGCGCAAAGCGATCCGGGTCAAAGCGATCGGGATCGGGGTATAGTTCGCTTAGGCGGTGAGTCAGCATTGGTGAGATAGTTACAAACCAACCAGCCGGAATGCGATAACCTGCATACTCGATATCTTTGAGAACACCACGACTAAAAGCGGGTACTGGAGGATATAAGCGTTCGCATTCCTTCAGCACGTTACTCATTAGCGGAAATTGCTTCAGGTGGGACAAGTTAAGCTCGTTATCCCCCACAACTTTGGCTTGTTCCTCTCTTAATCGCTGTCGCCATTCTGGGTTGTTACCTAACTCAAACATTATCCAACTCAGCAATGTAGCTGTAGTTTCATGTCCAGCAAAGAGCAGCAGCAATGCTTCATCAATTACCTGTGCTTGACTCAATTTGTTACCATCTTCGTCAATCGCTGCTAGCAGCAACCCCAGAACATCTTTTGATTGGTGCAAGTTTCCTTGATGTATGCGTTCGGCAATTATTCTACGTAAGAAAGCGATTAATTTACGCCTAGCATTTTGACCGCGACCGTGTAGCATGAAAGGTAAATCCCACTTTAGCAGTGCTAGTCTGCTTTCAATCAGTTGTGAAAACCACTCACTTGTCTGTTCGACTTCGCGCTCGGATTGACTTCCCAAGAATAGGCGAGTAGCAACAATTAAAGTGAGTCTACGGAAGTCGGAAGTAAGAGGAATTGTACCGCGATCGCCCCAATTTTTGAGAAAGTCGTGGACAATGTTTTTAATTGTGTCAAAATAGGTTGCGATCGCTTTGCCGTGAAATGCTGGATACATCAGACGACGAGTCACCCGATGTTCTTCCCCATCTTGCAGAAGTATGCCTCTACCAAATAGTGGTTCGAGGAAGTACCATCCGATATGAGATGACATATGCTCAGCCTGTTCCACCAGCACTAGCTTGTTAGCATCAGTCCCAATTAAATAAGCAACTTTTTTCCCAAAAATTGACCCTTTAAACACTTTCCCATAACGCCAGAATTGCTGCCAATAATATAGTTCCAACTTATTAATTAGTTGTAATGTATCGCCTAAAAAGGGTAAGTTATATTTACCAGGCATCTCCTCTGCTGATTTCAACTGTGGCGCGATCGTCATAATCTTATTTTTGAGTTATTTAAATACTTTTGAATACTCAAACTACTTTAGCCTAGGTTAAGTTAAGGCTAAATCCAACTTATCCCAGTTTAACGATTCGCAAAGTGGGATAGGTTGTACGAATCTGTTCAAAGCTATCATGCTCATCTGAATCGAGCCTTGAATGGGACAGCAAAAAGCGGGAGCCTATAGTTCGTAAATCTGGCGGCTTGGAATTAGTCGGAATGTCCCAATCGATTACTTGATCGGTCATTCTCCAGTTTTTTGCACATTCCAATAAGACCTTTGTCTATCTACCATCCAACTAAAATTCAACTCTCACAGGCTCTAGTATCCAACGATTTGTCATTCTGATACAAGCGAATCTATTTAATTTTTATAATAGATTCTATTAACTATTTGTTGCATTTCTATATAAACAAATACGCTTTTGTTATGACGATTTCAACGGAGTAATATTATTTTCTTTCTTATGTATAATGAAGCGATCGCTCTTGACAAAAACACAAAAATGCTTTGAACGAGGCTGAACCTTAACATTCTTGTAGCTAGGCTGAGCCTAGCTACAAGGAAGTCTCCACATTACTCTACGTTTAAAACAATCGCTTTCCTTAACTACTTAACAAAGCTACAGGAAAGTATTTCAATGCTTCACCAACTGGCAAAGTTCCATTAGCTTGAATATTTTGGTCAGTAATTGCATCTTGCCAAGGTGAGGATGCGCTTGTGGGTAAATGAACGCAAGTATCTTGCCAAACTTGTTCTCCTAGAGGATACTTTCCAGGTTTAATCAAGCTAGTTAGAAAGCGAGGAGTAATAACAACAATCGTACTATTTCCGTTGCTCCTAGCAAACGCAACAATATGCTCTTTAAACTTGCCACTCACCTCTAGAGGCTGATAATCTCCTTTCTGGAAAACTGCTAAATTCGCTTTTATTGCTTGCAGAACTTTGTAAGTTAAAAACAGCTTGATTCTGCCATCTTCCTTATTAGAAAGCAGGTCATTAATCAGCGTTAAAATATCTGTTTTTGCTTTCTCTTTTATTTCCTTTAAAAATGAAAACCGCTGTTCGTAATCAACCGGACGACGGTTATCAGGGTCTACCATACTCAGATCCCATAATTCCGTCCCTTGATATGTATCAGGCACCCCAGGAGATGTATATTTCAACAAAGTCTGTGACAGCGAGTTAAAGATACCATAGCCAGCCACCCGCTTTTGAAAAGGCAGAAACTCCTGTATGAAAGAATTCGATTCATCAAAGTCTAAAACCTTGTCCACAAAGGCAAGAAATCCTTCTTCATAAGCACTATCAGGGCGTAACCAAGCCGTATATAGCTTGGCTTCTCTGACGGACTTGAGCATATAGTCTTTAATCCGTCCTACAAACGCCTCATTCTCGCTTTCATTAAAAGGATAAGAACCAACTAAAGTTTGGTAAAAGAAATATTCATCATTGGGAGCAGGAACAGCTTTCCCTCTAACATCAATCTTGCAAGAGCGATTGATATCGCTCCAAGTTTCTACCTGATTTTCCCATTCTTCCGAGATTTCTGAAAGTACATTCAATCTGGCTCTGACATCCTCACCACGTTTTGTGTCATGAGTTGCCGTAGCATTCATTTTATGAGTCCAAGTACTATTTTGCTCTTGATTAAACTTATGAAAGTCGGCAACTGTGAGTCCAAATTTACCTGGATGACCGCCCACTTCATTTAAGGAAATAAGTCGGTTATACACATAAAACAGCGTATCTTCAATTCCTTTCGCCATTAAAGGTCCGCTTAGCTGTTGCAGCCTCATGACGAAGTGAAGCCTTAAACCTTTTTGTTCTGGCGTTAACGTCTCTTCCCATTCCAGCAAAAGAAGTTTTTCAATAAAATTAAGTTCGTTTACAAGTAGTGGAATTCGTCCTCTTGCTGCTTCAATGACTTCTTTAATGTAGGTGGGGTCTTCCTCACTCATCCCATCTCCATTAACATAGGTACGATAAACCGGGAAAAGCACTAGCACTTCCGCCAACGTTCTTTTCAAACCATTCATGGTAAAGTCAATACCCAACCGAGTTTGACCCGCTATTTTTTTGAGAATTCGAGCTAAATTATCTACATCTCCTGCTAAGTTCTTCTCGACAATTAGCTGTTTTTTATCAATAAATAGCTGCTCGTAAGGAGTGCCGACCCCAGTAAACTTCTGATAAAGGTCGGTCAACTGTTGTTCGTTCTGACTTTGGCAGAAAATTCCGTTGACGTAGTTCAAGAAATCATAGCCGCTTGTTCCCTGAATCGGCCAAATCTCAGGTAACTTTTCCTTAAATTCCAATATTTTTTCAACAGTGATGTATGCATCTCCTACTTTTTCCCGCAGCCGCTTTAGATATTCCGTAGGATCGTAAAGTCCATCAATATGGTCTATTCTTAATCCTGTTACCTTTCCTTCTTCAACTAGCTGACTGATGAAAGCATGAGTTTTGTGAAAAACTTTGATTTCTTGTACTTTGACTGAAATCAATTCATTAACGGTAAAAAATCTTCTATAATTAATTTCTTCTGCACCAACTTTCCAGAAAGCTAGACGATAGAACTGTTCGTTAAGCAACCCATCCAGAAAATTAAATCTATCTTGATTTTCATTTTCTCCATTAAAAAATTTGATGTTGTTGTCAATAAAATCTTTTACTTCAGGATTTTGTGTGTATAGTTCCCACAAAAGTCCTTTCACAAAAGCTATTTCGTCATATCTTTCTTTACCTCTAGGTTCGGCTGGAGCGTTTTTAATCAAATAAAGAATACCTAATAACTTGACAAAATCAGGATGTCGTCTTCCCAATAACCTTGCCAAATGTCCTAAATTCTGAGTCAGAAATCGGGTATAAGATTCTATTTTGACAGGCAATCTCAAACTGTAGTAGTTAACGGTTAAACCGCTCTCGTCATACTGAAGTTGAATCTCGCCATTCTCCAAACATTGTCCGTAAAAATTACCCAACATTGGAGCAAGCACTCGTCCCTTAACGTCTTCATAAGGATGCTCCCATTCAATATCAAAATAATCACTGGCTTCAGAATCAGTCCCATTTTCTAAAACATCCATCAGCCAAGTATTTTCACTATCGTAAGCCATGTGGTTAGGTACAATATCTTGCACCCATCCCATGTCACGAGCTTTGATGTCACTTATCAGTGCTTCAAAATCTGCTGGCGTTCCTAGTTCTGGATTTAGCAATGTCGGATCGACTACATCATATCCGTGAGTGCTTCCTTTTCTAGCTTTAAATATTGGTGAAGCATAAATGTCTGAAATTCCTAATTCAGCTAGGTAAGCAATTATATTTTTTGCTGATTGAAAAGGAAATTCTGAATGAAATTGAAATCGATAAGTAGATGCTGGAATGCGCATTTTAACTTGTTGCTCCTAATATCAATATTCTGGAAAATCAGATGTAGGGTGGGCATTGCCCACCTTACTGTTGGTACTCAGATGTTCTCGTTTCCGGGCTGCTGCCAAGAAACAAGGTTGGTGGGCATTGCCCACCCTACTGTTGGTATAGGGCAAAACTTTGCGGACGAATTGTTAATAGCTGTTCTGCTATTAATTTATCTGGCATTGTGGGACCTGAACCCATCCATTTAGATTCGGAAGTATCTAAAATTTTCTGCCAGTTACCATTTGGGAGCGTTGGTTTAAAATTGACATCTTTGTCGTTGAAATTCATGATGCAGAAGATTTTGCTTTTGGCATTCCAACGATGAAGAAATAGCAGCTTATCCTGTTCGATCGCAGATGCTTCTAAGTTTTTCCTGTCTAAGTTTTTCAGTGCTGGTATACTCTGACGTAGCTGAATTAAATGCTGATAAAATTCTCGCATAACTTTTTGTTTACCTTCTTGCCAATTCCATTTAAGCTGGCTTTCATGGAAAGTGTCATGGCTTTCGGGATCTTTGTATTCTCCTTCCAAATGAAAGGCTGAGAACTCTTTTTTTCTTCCCTCTCTGACTGCTTTAACTAAATCCGGATCTGTATGGCTGACAAAGTAAAGAAAAGGAGCTTCTTCTCCATACTCTTCTCCCATAAATAACAGGGGAACATTAGGAGAAAGTAAAAGCGCCCCAGCAGCTAATTTCAAGGCTTCAAATGATACTAAAGTTGATAATCTTTCACCGAGCATTCGATTACCAACTTGATCGTGATTTTGGGTGCAAATAACGAATTGATGACCGGGGCGATCGCTTGCATCGCTACCATGAAACCTCTGCCGATGTGGTGCGTATTCCCAGGAGTAAATAAAGCTTTCTTTATAGGCTTTGGCTAGCTGTTCGCATTTACCGAAATCCTGATAATAACCAATCTGTTCCCCTGTTAGCAATGTATGAAGTGAGTGATGGAAATCATCGCTCCACTGGGCATCCATTCCATGTCCGCCCAATTCCGGCTCACGAATCACTCGCACATCATTTAAATCACTTTCGGCAATCAGATAAAGTTTCCTACCTACAGACTTGGAAAGAGTAGCAACTTTCTCTGCCAATTCTTGTAAGAAATGTTTTGCCCCTAGGTCATAAATCGCGTGAATGGCATCTAAACGCAGGGCATCAAAGTGATAATTTTGGAACCAGTAAAGAGCATTTTCAAAAAAGTAGTTACGCACACCGTCGCTGCGGGCATCATCAAAGTTCATTGCCATGCCCCAAGGAGTTTTGTAAGTTTCAGTCATGTAGGGGCCATACTGACTGGTGTAGTTTCCTTCTGGGCCAAAGTGGTTGTAAACTACATCCAGAATTACTGAAATTCCCTGTTGGTGAGCAGCATCAATCAGTTTTTTTAAGCCTGCCGGTCCACCGTAGGAATTCTGCACAGCAAAAGGATAAACGCCGTCATAACCCCAATTGCGATCGCCTGGAAATTGCGCCACTGGCATAATCTCGATCGCATTTACCCCCAACTCTTTTAAATCCTTGAGTCGGGGAATAATTGCCTCGAAGGTACCTTCTGGGGTGAAAGTGCCAACGTGCAATTCGTAGATAATCATTTCCTCTAGGGGAATACCAGACCAGTTGGCATCGCTCCACTGCATCTGGTTGTGATCCACAACAGAGGAAGCTTCATGTACGTCCTTGGGTTGGAAGTGCGAGGCAGGATCTGGTCTATTATCCCCATTGAGTTGATAAAAATAAAGCGTTCCTGGTTCAACGCCTTGGGCTGTTGTTTTCCAGTACCCCCACTCATCTTTTTGCATTGGCAGCAGATGTTCCTGGGGCGAGACAATTTGTACTGCTACAGCTTCTAAGTTGGGTGCCCAAACGGAAAATTCACAACGACCGTCACTTAAATAATGAGCGCCTATTTTCATATCTTGTTTTGAGTAAGGAGTGAGGGGTAAGAGGTAAGAGGCGAGAGGCTACAAATAGTTATGAATTTTAAGTTTTAAGTTTTAAGTTAAAAACCATTTCATTACGATCAACTATTTTTAGCCCCCAACCGCGAGATTCAGGGAGATTGGGCGAGATTCAGCTTTCCCAACTTCATCTGCTTAAACTAAACAACGTAGTACCACAAGAGATCGCTCTGTCACTGGCACTGCTTGACCTTTGGTAAACACAATCTCTTCTTGGACGAAGCGCGGCTCCTTGGTGTCAATCACTTTCGACCACTGTTTTTCCTCTAGCTCACTTGGCAGAGTAAACTCCATTGTTTCATAGTGGGCGTTAAAGAACAGGAGAAAACTATCATCGCTGATGCGCTGTCCTTGGGGGCCTGGGCTGGGAATTTGGTTTCCATCTAAGAAAACTCCAATCGACTTGGCATAACCAGCCTCCCATTGCTCGTCAGTCATATGGCTGCCGTCGGGATTGAACCAAGCGATATCGCTGATACCTGCTCCGTGAATTGCTCGACCTTGGAACCACTTACGCCGCCGAAAGACAGGATGCTGACGACGGAGATAGATTAACTCGCGGGTAAAATCCAACAGATCCTGATTGCCAGAAACTAACTCCCAATCGAACCAGGAAATCTCCGAATCTTGGCAGTAGCCATTATTGTTTCCCTTTTGCGATCGCCCCATTTCATCCCCTCCCAGCAACATCGGGATGCCTTGGGATAGTATCAGGGTGACAAGAAAGTTTCGCCGTTGCTGCTCCCGTAACTGCAACACTTGTGGGTCGTCGGTTTCACCTTCAACTCCGCAATTCCAAGAGCGGTTATGGCTTTCACCGTCCTGGCTGTTTTCCCCGTTCGCCTCATTGTGTTTGTCGTTATAGCTCACCAGGTCATTGAGAGTAAAACCATCGTGAGCAGTGACGAAATTGATACTCGCATTAGGCCGCCGCCCATTCTGCTGAAAATATAAGTCAGGGCTACCAGTGAAACGGTAAGCAAATTCCCCTAACCCACTCTCCTGACCGCGCCAAAAGTCCCGCACTGTATCACGATACTTACCATTCCACTCAGACCAAAGTACTGGGAAGTTCCCTACTTGATAGCCCCCTTCTCCAATGTCCCAAGGTTCGGCAATCAGTTTCACACCTGCTAGAGTTGGGTCTTGGTGAATGATGTCAAAGAAAGCCGCCAGACTATCAACTTCATATAGCTCTCGCGCCAGCGCTGAAGCCAAATCGAAGCGGAAGCCATCGATATGCATCTCTGTCACCCAGTAGCGCAAGCTATCCATGATTAACTTCAGTACTTGGGAATGGCGCACGTTTAGAGAATTCCCACAGCCTGTATAGTCCATGTAGTAACGCGGATTGTCTTCTACCAAACGGTAGTAAACGGAATTATCGATGCCACGCAGAGTTATAGTAGGGCCATTATGATTGCCTTCTCCGGTGTGGTTATAGACGACATCCAGAATTACCTCAATTCCGGCACGATGCAGCGCCTTGACCATCTCCTTGAATTCGGTAACCTGCTCTCCTAGAGTGCCACTGGAACTATAGCCGGAGTAAGGAGCTAAATAGTTGATCGAATCGTAACCCCAGTAATTTTTAAGACCCTTATCTACCAAATGTCCTGGTTGAGACAGGAAGTGATGAATTGGCATCAGTTCCACTGCTGTGATCCCCAACCTCTGGAGATGTTCTATCGCCGCCGAGTGTGCCATTCCAGCATAAGTTCCCCGTAGCTCTTCCGGGATATCAGGATGCAGCTTGGTAAAACCCTTGACATGAGTTTCATAAATAACCGTTTCGTGCCAAGGAGTTCGCAGCAGTTTGTCATCTCCCCAATCAAAAGACTCATCGACAACAACCGATTTGGGAACTAAATGGGCATCATCTAAGTCGGAAAAAGATAGATCTGCTTCCGGTGCATCCCATGAGTAGCCAAAAAGTTCTGGACCATTGCCTACTTCGCTATCAATTGCTTTGGCATAAGGATCGATCAAAAGTTTGTTGGGGTTAAAGCGATGCCCCTCATCCGGTGCATAAGGACCATGCACTCGATATCCGTAACGTTGACCTGGGCCCACTCCTGGCACATAGCCGTGCCAAACGAAGTTACTGACTTCAGTCAGAGACAGACGTGTCTCTTTATCGTCTCTATCAAATAAACAAAGCTCCACACCTGTTGCATTTTCCGAGTACAAAGCGAAGTTTGTACCTTTCCCATCCCAAGCGGAACCTAGCGGATAAACATTACCTGGCCAGAGTGCGACGTACATAGATTAATCTATAGGTAAAAAACTTTGGTGGCAAAAAACTTAATGACTCCGTTGAGCTAAGATTATTTGGCACTAGAAATTTTTTTTCACCCGCCATTAGAATGATTTTGAGGGTGAAATAGCTGAGATTAAAAGCGTAAACCGCTATAATCCTTTTTCAAGTAAAGAGCTTTGTTGAGGCATAATCACTTGGTTTAACAATGTGCGATCGCCTTCCCTAATCCTATCAGGAGGCCCGCAAATCAAGTAAATTATCCTTTGACTCCATGTCTGGCTTAGGCTTCGCTCAAGTCATGGCCATATTTCATTGTATTAATGTTTGACATCGTTGCCTGTTTGAGGACAGCAATTGAGATGCTAAATGCAAATTGGTTAACCAATGTCTATTTTTTTACATACCCAAACATTAGTTTCTTTATAGTGTCAGCTGAACTTATTTATAGTTCTACTACCTTGAGATAGAAGCTATATTCATCCCAAAATATATGTTTTTATTAAAAATAATTGTGTACTCGATTACTAAAATAATCAATTTAGTTAATTATAATTATTTTGACAAAGGGCAATTGTATTAATACTCTGCTCTCCGAGATAGCGATTGTGAGAAAATTTATAATCACTCGCTATTACTAATCCGGCAAGTAATTTCAATTACAATGTTTTTTATATTGCCGCTGTATTAGAAGGCTCGGAATTTGTTATTGGCTATTATATACACTCATACCATTTTGTTTTATCGTTGCAACATTTAAATTGCTGAAACTACCTACTAGTAATACTTTCAGAATCCAAGGCTCCAAAATCCGCTCATCCAAAATGGTATCAGTATAAGCTAAAACACACTTCATCGCAATTACTCCAAACCCTTAGTTGACTGTTGATGGTTGAGTGTCAACTATCTATGGAATTAAAATGGCAATTTTTACTTGGAATAGATCGATTGTAGATTTATGCATTAACGAGTATGTTATTGCGATCGCTTTCTCAATTTAGTTGAAAAAATTGGTTTATGCTCGAATTGGATAATATTTTTCCAAGTCGCCATCAACCCCTAAATTTAGATTAAATATCGTTAGTGACTGCTCGAAAATCGGTTGGAGGAATTGCCCAAGTTAGGAGTCAAAAACAGAGGAGCGAGAATATTTAATTCTTCGTCTCCCCATGCTACCCCAGTCACCTCTGCTCAAGAACTGCTCTCTTAATTTAGCGGCTGTAAAGTTGAGTAAGGTTATTGATGCGATCGCTCAATTCCTGGGTGAGAATTTCTGAGTTGTTGTAGCGCCAGCGCCAGTTACCAGCAATTTTACTCGGATCGTTCATTCTACCGCGATCGTCCAAATCTAAAAGATCTTGGAGGGGAAGGATCGCAAGATCTCCAACTGAAGCTAAAGCCGTGCGGATGAGTAGCCAATTAATTTCCTCGATCTGTTCGGGAGACTGATAACCGAGATATTTAGCCAGAAACTGCTTTTCTTCGCTACTTGCTTTCATCCACCAACCCAAGGTTGTATCATTGTCGTGAGTTCCAGGGTAAACTACGCAATTTTTGACATAGTGGTGCGGCAAGTAAGGATTAGAAGAACCTTCACTGAAGGCAAACATTAAGATCCGCATTCCTGGGAATTCAAAGCGATCTCGTAATTCTTCCACTTCTGGCGTGATAATTCCCAAATCCTCTGCCATAATTGGTAGACTTCCTAAAGCATTACGCAAAGTTTCAAAGAATTCTGCCCCCGGTGCTAGTATCCACTCACCATTAATTGCAGTTTCTTCTCCGGCTGGGACTTGCCAGTAAGCTTCAAATCCGCGAAAATGGTCAACTCTGACTATATCCACATATTGCAGTGTGGCCTGAAATCGCTTAATCCACCAAGCAAAGTTAGTTTTCTGTAATTGATCCCAGTTATATACTGGATTACCCCATAATTGTCCAGTTGCACTAAAGTAGTCGGGGGGAACACCCGCGATATATGCAGGTGAAAGAGTTTCTGGATCTAACTTAAAGATATCTGGATTTGTCCAAACTTCGGCGCTGTTGTGGCAAACATAGATGGAAATATCGCCAATAATTTGAATATTTTTGTTGTTAGCATAGGCGCGTAACTTTTTCCATTGCTCAAAAAACTTGAACTGCAAGAACTTGTGATAGTTGATCCTATCTTGTAATGCTTCAGAGGCCGCTTTAAGAGCATCTGGTTCTCGACGCGCGATCGCTTTTTCCCATTGATTCCAATCCTTACCAGAGTTAGCTTCAAGTAATGCCATAAATAGAACATAGTCATCGAGCCAATCCTTTTGCTCCTGACAAAACTGCTCTAATTCCGCGTTCTGTTGGTTGGTTAAAGATTTTTGGAAACGCTCGTAAGCAAGTTGGAGAAATTGAGTCTTGTGGGGGATGACGCGATCGAAGTTAACGCGATCGGGTTCTATGTCACCATTGAGCGGCTTCAGTTCATCAGAATTTAATAAACCTGATTCTGCTAATGAATCGAGACTGATGAGTAGAGGATTCCCAGCAAAGGCGCTAAAGTTCATGGTGTAGGGGGAATGTTCGTAGCCAGTTGGGCCCAACGGCAGAACTTGCCATAACTTTTGACCGCTTCTGGCTAAGAAATTCACAAACTCGTAAGCCGATTTTCCTAGGTCGCCAATACCAAATCGGCTTGGCAGACAGGTTGGGTGTAACAAGATACCACTTGCCCGTTGAAAAGTCATATAGATTTTGGCGATTTAAATCAAGGATTAACAATAACTTTTAACTAGAAAAATTTTCATGACGCTATAGATAGAAAATATTGCTGTTATCGAGCATAGGTGTGATTGGAGCGATCGCGTTTCAAAAGCAATAAGACTAAATGAGGACGACCGCAAACAATCGAAACTGCATTACCTTTGCGAAAGATAATACTAAGAAGTAAGCAGAAAAATGAAGATTGTTCGAGAAGTATCCTTAATCAGCGTTGGAAACTTTGAGGAATCTAAGGATTGGTCGGTCGTCCGGGATGAGATTCGTAGTGCGATTTCTCAAATCGTGTATCCTCCTAGCGCGTCTAGCTTCACAATCAATCCAACCCCTCATGGTAATGGTGTTAAGCCCATTAAAGACGCTTGCATGACTGTGCTTAAAGACAGATACAGTTGGAAGCTAGAGACTCAAGTAATATACGCCACTAGATCGCCAGGAAAAGTAGATGCTACGAAAGTCATAGACAACTACCTTTTTGCACTTGAGTGGGAAACTGGTAACATTTCTTCTAGCCATCGAGCAGTTAATAAGATGGTGCTTGGACTGTTACGCGGTGTCTTCCTTGGTGCGGCTTTGGTGCTTCCTAGTAGAAAGTTGTACGCTTATCTCACAGATCGCATTGGAAATTATGAGGAGCTAGAGCCGTATTTTGATGTTTGGCGAGCAGTCAGGATAGAAGAAGGGTTTCTCGGCATTTTTGTAATTGAACACGATCAAATAGATAACAGCGTACCAAGGATTACAAAAGGGACAGATGGTCGCGCTTTAGTTTAGACATCCCAAGCTGTAGAGCAACTGCTACATCGAATAAGGAACAGACACTTGTGACTGTGCTAATTTTTTATTTTTATTTTGAGGTTTCAACTTCTTTCTTCCTCTAGCTGATTCCCAGCACTCCATATCTCCATTGGTTAAATCACTAAGTCGCTCTACTGCTGGCTCAATATCACCAATCTCTGAACCAATCCAGTAACGTTGCAACTTCTGGGCAGCATAGAAGGTAGTCCCAGAACCTCCAAAAGGATCAACTACAATCTGTCCTGGGTTAGATGCCATAGCAATAATGCGCTCTAGCATGATCGGAGCGAGTTCGTTAGCAATGCGTTTCTTGTGTTGTCGATGCCGAACTGGTGGTATGTCAGTCCACATTTCCTCTGTCAATGTCCATGAAACCTCACCACAATCGTGTTCAGAAGCATCTTCCCAAACGTCTTCTGCTGCATCCCATACATCCATCAAGTTGATCCCTTTCACATTTAGCTTTTTGCGATGTCCGCCATAATCACGGATTTCACCGCCGCAATGTCGGCAAACTTGAATTGGTGTGTAGACCTTGTTGAAGACTGCTGGTTCTCCTTTTGTGTAGTAAAGTAATCCATAGTGGGCTGGGGACATTTTTCGACCTCTGGGAAAAGCTTTAGGCATTCTGCATGCAATCCAGTGGCGAAAAAGCATTTCTTGTCGGTTTAGATATGAACCGTACTCTATGCACCACTTAGGCAAGTTAAAAACAAATAAACTTCCACCAGGTCTAAGCACTCGGATAGACTCGCTGAGCCATTGTTGAGACCATTTAAGATATTCATCCGATTTCATTCTATCGGTTACACCCTTGCCATATTCTTTACCAAGATTAAAGGGTGGATCTGCAAAAACAAGATCCACAGATGCATCAGGCAAGACCGATAAAAATTTTAAGCAATCTCCTTGGTAGAGGATGCCATAATCACTTAGGTAAACTTGGCGTAACCTTTGTTGAGTAGCAGTTACGGGTGATATCAGTTGGAAGGGCAGCATCGAGTAGTAATATTTAGCACATTCTTCACTGGCTTAAAGTCTAGATATTCTATTGATGATTGTCAATAGAGTTTAATTGAGAACCTGTAGTACGTGGTTGATAAGGTTTTCCAGTTGGTTGGTTTCTATACCTTTCTATCTCTGTAGCTTCAATATAGTAAAAGCGTCCGAGTTGAAGAGCCACAATCTGTCCATTTTTAATCAAATCGTGAACTCGCTGTCGAGTTATGCCAAGTAGCTTAGCTGCTTGAGTCACAGAGAATAAATCAAAGCTACCTTCTGGAGAATGGTCAGTCATACGTCAGGATGAGAGAAAGCCATGACATCGCAAGTAAATTATCATCTCAAGTCATTCATCTAAGAATAGCTTAAGTTTGAGAGACAGGTGTTAAATCTCAAAGAAGGCAAGAAAGTATTAACTAAGTAGGGTGATAAGTGTTATGCACTCGCTTCCAACCAGGGAAGCTTTCCGCAAGAATCGCTTAAATCAATCAACAACAGAACCATTACTTAATCAAGCAAAATACCAAGCCAACTCAACTTTCAGCCTATAGGCAATTGGCAAAATTGAAACGGAGCCAATAAGTTTATACAGTCGCTAAGGGAATTAGACTGGGAAGAAAATGCAACGCCCAATATTAAACAACGATCCACTCTGGTTTAAGGATGCAGTCATTTACGAAGTGCCTGTGCGTGCCTTTGCTGATAGTAATGGTGATGGAATTGGTGATTTTCGCGGACTGACAGAAAAACTAGATTATTTACAAGATTTGGGAGTAACCGCAGTTTGGGTGCTGCCATTCTCTCCCTCTCCCCTGAGAGATGATGGTTACGATATTTCTGACTACACCAGTGTTAACCCGATCTACGGCACGTTGGAAGATTTTAAGCAGTTCTTAGAAGCTGCCCATCAACACGGCATTCGGGTGATTATTGAGTTAATTGTCAACCATACATCCGATCAGCATCCTTGGTTTCAAAGAGCGCGTAAAGCACCCAAAGGTAGTTCTGAGCGAGATTTTTACGTTTGGAGTGACACGCCGGAAAAATACACTGAAGCGCGGATTATTTTCCAAGATTTTGAAACTTCTAACTGGGCTTGGGACCCGGTTGCTAAAGCTTATTACTGGCATCGCTTCTACTCCCATCAGCCAGATTTGAACTACGATAATCCAGCCGTGCGTCAAGCAGTCTTCGATGTGCTTGATTTTTGGTTAGAGATGGGAGTCGATGGCTTACGCATGGACGCAGTGCCATATTTATACGAGCAGGAGGGGACAAATTGCGAGAACCTACCCCAAACCCATGATTTTCTCAAGCAGCTCAGATCGCAAGTAGATGAAAAATTCCCCAATATAATGTTGCTAGCCGAGGCGAATCAATGGCCTGAAGATGCTGCTGCGTATTATGGGGATGGGGATGAGTGTCACATGAATTTCCATTTTCCCCTAATGCCACGCTTGTTTATGGCGTTGCGGATGGAAGATAACTTCCCCATCCACGATATTCTCCAGCAAACTCCTACCATTCCAGATAACTGTCAATGGGGCTTGTTCCTACGCAATCACGATGAACTAACGCTGGAAATGGTCACGGATGAAGACAGGGATTATATGTATCGGGTCTATGCTCAAGACCCGGACATGAGACTTAATTTAGGTATCCGCCGCCGCCTAGCTCCCTTACTGGGGAACGATCGCAGCCAAATCGAGTTGCTCAATGGTCTGCTGTTATCTCTGCCTGGAACCCCGGTGCTTTATTACGGGGATGAAATTGGTATGGGAGACAACGTTTATGTGGGCGATCGCAATGGCGTGCGCACGCCGATGCAGTGGAGTTCTGACCGCAATGCTGGCTTTAGTCGCGCCAATCCTCAGCGGTTGTATTTACCCGCGATTGTTGACTCTGAATATCACTTTGCAGCAATCAACGTTGAGACACAAAGGGCTAACCCCAATTCCCTTTGGTATTGGATGAAACGTCTGCTTGCTACTCGTAAACGTTTTCAAGCCTTTGGGCGAGGCAGTTTTGAGTTATTGCACCCAAATAACCGCAAAGTTATTGCCTTCACACGTACCTACCAGGAAGAATACATCTTGGTAGTAGCGAATTTATCCCGCTTTGTCCAAACCGTCGAATTGGACTTATCAGCCTGCAAGGGAATGATACCAGTGGAGATTTTTGGTCGTACTGAGTTCCCAGCTATTGAAGAATCACCCTACTTCCTCAGCCTAGCACCTCACTCGTTTTACTGGTTTACCCTACACCTTCAACCTAGCTTCACTCAGCCGCCTATACCCCAAACACAGCTGCCAACTTTGGTTGTCAATGGTAAGTGGCAGAATGTTTTTTCAGGGCGAGAGATGAAAGCAAGTCTGGAATCTATATTGCCGAATTACCTTTCTACCTGTCACTGGTTTAGCGGCAAAGCTAAGACGATCCAATCCACACAAATTAGTGAAGCGATTTTGCTGCCCTACAAAGACAGTGAAGCAGTGATGATTTCGTTGCAAGTGGATTATATCCAGGCTGAATCCGAAACTTATCTACTGCTGCTAGCTTATGCAGAGGGTGAGCCAGCAATGCACCTTTTAGCAGAAAGCGCTCCTTCTGTAGTAACTCGCCTTCAAGTTAAAGGCAAAGACGAAGTTGGGGTTTTATTCGATGCGATCGCAGACAAAGATTTTCTGACTTCGCTACTAGATGCGATCGCGCACAACCGCTCCTACCGAGGAATGACAGGAGAATTAGTTACTACAGCAACTAATCTATTTCCCCTCAACCCAACCGAACTTTACCCAACTACCCTGAAGGAGGAACAAAGCAATCATGCATCAAATAATAATTCTGTGGTTTATGGCGATTTAACAGCTGGTGGATCTGCACCGCAAAATCGCCTGCTGCTCAAACTCTTCCGCAAACTAGACTCAGGCATTAACCCCGATCTTGAAATTCGCCGTTTCTTGAGCGAGAGAGCAACTAAACTCGGCTTGCCACAGCAACATTTTGCTACCCTTGCTGGGGCTATGGAGTACCGCCACCGACTAGGAACGGGCAATACACCCCTATCCATGACAGTGGGAATATTGCAAGAATTTATTCCAGATACGTGCAGTGGCTGGGATTATACCCTTGATAGCCTACGAGATTACTTCGATCGCGTATCGGTGAAGCAAACAGAAATTAGCGAAGTACCTGAACCATCAGGTTCTTTGTTAGATTTGCAACAGCAAGATCTTCCCGAATTGGCTGCTCAAACTATTGGTTCCTACCTGGCTAGCGCTCAACTATTAGGTCAATCTACGGCTGAACTACATATTGCCTTGGCAAGCGATTCAGAGAATTCCGACTTTGCCCCAGAACCGTTTTCATCGCTTTACCAGCGATCAATTTACCAATATGCCCGTAACCTTACAGGCCAAGTGTTCCTGTTATTAAAGGAACGCTTAAAGACTCTACCAAGCGCCAGCCAAGATCTGGCTCAAGCTGTCTTGCAACGCCAAGCAGATATTCTCGGACGCTTCCGCTTAGTCCTAGACCATAAAATCACTGCTAAGCGTACTCGTTGTCATGGAGACTACCATTTGGCGCAAGTGCTTTATACTGGGAAGGACTTCATCGTTGTTGACTTTGAAGGAGAACCAAGTCGTCCTTTGAGCGAACGGCGGATTAAGCGATCGCCTTTGCGAGACGTAGCGTCGATGCTGCTATCTTTCAACTACGCTGTCACCCAAGCGCTACATAATGAAATAGAAAGTGGGATGCACCGCTCCGAACATTTCCCCGTAATGGATGCTTGGAGTAGGTTTTGGTATGGCTGGGTAAGCGCTACTTTCCTCAAAGCCTATCTAGAAACTGCAAGCAATGACACTTTCTTACCCAAGACAAGAGCGGAACTGCAAGTATTGCTAGATGCTTATCTTTTAGAAAAAGCCGTAGCCGCTTTAAACTACGAACTCAACAATCGCCCAGAGTGGGTGGAATTGACACTCCAAAGAATTCTGAATTTATTGGAGCGTTAAACTTGAGCAGTGGTAATAGGTAATTGGTGACAGCTATTACCTATTACCTATTACCTTTTATCTTGTGTTCCCCCACATCCTTTTGTGGGCAGTTTTCATCCTAGGGCGAGGTGCGTTAGCAAAGCTGAACGAAGTTATCGCACTTCAAGAAATTCATCTACATATGCAGTGCAAATCACTATCCAGGTTAAGGAATCATATCGGCTTTAATTCTGTGACCGATTTGATGCCACTTGTCTAACTGCTTCGATATCCACACCCAACTCTTGGGCAATTTGCTCGACACTCATCCCTGTTTTCAGCAGCAAAGGTACTGCTGCTAACTTACCCTCTTGACGACCTTCTTGACGACCTTCTTGACGACCTTCTTGACGGCCTTCTTCGAGTGCTTCTTGATAAACCTTAGTTTGTTTCAATTCGTTCAATCCCAGCATTTCCTCAATCTCCTGACGACTTTTGTCTGAAAACTTGTAAACAAAGATCGTTTCTATCAATTCTAAAATTTTTCCTTCAGAAAGCACATCTGTTGCTTCTTGTCTAGCCCTCTGGATTAATTGCCTCGCTTTGATTGGTGCAATGTCTTTTTTCAAACCAATGAGTTGCAACAAGCTTAATCCTATGGACAATTCTTCTCTTTGGCTCAATTCATCTAAATAAATTCTCCCAAACCGCGAACTATTGGCAAAGTCCTGGTATTGTCTGGGTAAACCTGGATCTAAACTACGCTTAGTAAAAATTAGGATAGCTTGCCAGTCATTTTTGGGTTGGTAGTCGTGGAGATAGAGGAATATTTGGCTGAAGAAGCTGGAGTAAAGTACATTCTTTGTATCTTTATACCCTTGAATTTATACAAAAAATATAGGCAAGTCAGTAGCATAGATGGGAGGAACCATGATTTCATCGATGCGAAAACTGGTTTGTTTGACTTCTTGAGAAGCAAAGCTGTAGGTAGATGCTCGTTCGTTAGGATTGCCAATTAGCTCAAATAGGATACCTGGAGAAGTCTGGAAAATTAGGTAGAAAAGGCTATCAGTTTGCACTCTTGAGTGATTGCACGATTGGGAGCAAGATTAGAGCTTATTACAAGCTCCTTCACTTATGCTCAAAGTCAACTAATTAATTCTTGGCTATTAGAGAAATATTTAGTAGGTGGTGGTAGGAAATAGTTTTGAATTTTGAATTATGAGTTTTAAATTGAATAAGTCGTAACTCAAAACTCAGAACTTAAAACTCATAACTATAATTAGCCCCTCGCTCCTACCATTTGCTGGCGAATCAATGCATCCCCTGACTGAACATCAAACCAGTGGAGGTTCTGGGGCGGCAAAACTAATGAAATTTCTTCATTACTCGAAATTCGGTCTGGAGGTAACAAAGCACGTACTGTTAGCGCTGGGGTATGGGAACTTTTAACCTGCACGCTGACCAAATTGTGCATACCCAAGTTTTCCACCAGAAACACTTTTCCTTTAATTGTCTGTGTATTTCCTGAAGAGGCAATTTGCAAGTTTTCGGGACGAATACCCAGGATAATTTGCGGCGGGACTGTCGGTATCTGCGGCAGAGGTATTTGGAAGTCACCCAACATTGCATACCGTCCTTGACAGGGTAGGGTAAGCAGATTCATTTGGGGACTACCAACAAAACCTGCTACAAATAAATTAGCAGGATGATTATAAATGCGATCGGGCGGATCGAGTTGCTGGAGGTAGCCGTCGTTGAGCAACGCCACTTGAGTAGAAAGCGTCATTGCTTCTGTTTGGTCGTGGGTGACATAAACTACTGGGGCTTTTTGGGCGGCGAACAGTTGCTTGAGTTCAGCCCGGACTCGTTCGCGTAGCAACGCATCTAGGTTACTCAGCGGTTCATCTAACAAAAATACATCGGCACGACGCACCAAAGCACGACCGACAGCAACCCGCTGTCTTTGTCCTCCAGACATTTGACCTGGCTTGCGATGGATTAATTCTTCTAATCCCAAAAGTTGCGCTACTTCTGCGACGCGCTGTTTAATTTCTGCGGCTGGAATGCCTTTGAGTTTGAGTCCAGAAGCGAGGTTTTCATACACTGTCATGTGCGGATAAAGCGCGTAGCTTTGGAACACCATCGCCATGTTGCGATCGCGTGGTTGCGTATGAGTGATATCCTTACCCCCAAGTAAAATGTGACCGCGTGTAGGTTCCTCCAACCCCGCAATCATCCGCAGTGTTGTAGATTTCCCACATCCAGAAGGGCCGAGTAAAGTGAGAAATTCACCATCTTCTACAGTCAAGCTAATGTCTTTAACCGGGACAACTTTAGGGGTATAAGTTTTATTTAAGTTTCTCAGTTCGAGTCTTGCCATGATGAGTGAATTATGAATGGTGAATTATTGAATTACTGAAGTGTGAATGATGAATTATAAAGCCTGTAATTTTTTTAGCATTTAGCATTTAGCATTCATCATTTATCATTTAGCCTTTAACAGCACCAGCAGTAAGACCTTGGACAATCTTGCGCTGGAAGAACAAAACGAGTAAAACTAAGGGCAATGTTCCCAAAATAGTAGCAGCGGCAATTGGGCCATAAGGAATTTCAAATACGGAAGCACCACTCAACTGTGCAGTTGCTACCGGGATTGTTTTCATCGATTCGCGCGATATAAATGTCAGGGCAAAGATAAACTCGTTCCAGGCAGAAATAAATGTGAGAATTCCCGTTGTTACCAATGCTGGAACGGTCATCGGTAGCAAAATCTGAAGTAGCATTTGATAGGTGTTATAACCATCAACTCTGGCTGAATCTTCTAAATCTTTCGGCAGTTGTTCAAAGAAACTGCGCATTACCAGAATTGTTAGCGGTAGATTGATCGCGGTGTAAGGAATAATCAGCGCCAGAAAGTTATTTGCTAAGTTGAGAGATTGGACGATCTCTAACAATCCCAGAAATAGCAGCACTGCTGGAAATAGCGTCACAATTAAGATACTGGCAATAATGATTCTCTTGCCCGCCAGTCGCACTCTTGCCAAGGCGTAAGCAGCGGGCGTGCCTAATGCCAAACACAGCAGTGTAGAAGTGAAGGAAACAAAGGCACTATTAAGGATGTATAATCCAAATGGGCGACGAGTGAACAGAGATAGATAATGCTCTAAAGTGATTTGGCTGGGGATGTAGACAGTCGGAACGGCAGAAATATCACGATTCAGTTTGACTGAAGTTAGTACCTGCCAGAGAATTGGCCCCATGAAAAACACGACAACTGCGATCGCCGCAATCGGTAAAAGAATTTTCTGCCAGTTGAAACTTGATGTCTGTGACGATCGCTCTTGTGCAATAGCCATAATTTAACGTACTCCTGCGGCATTAGCCCGCGTTCTAGATAAAAAGAAAGCAGCGATCGCCACAGCTGCTACTAAAATCAAAAATGTCACGACAATCAGCGCCGAACCATAGCCAAAATCTAAGTAACGCATGACGGTGCTGTATATATATATAGAAACCGTTTCTGTTGCCCCACCAGGGCCACCGCCAGTCATCACCTGAATTAAATCGAAGATGGCGAACGCCTGCGCGAACCGAAACAACAAAGCAATTACAATTTGTGGCATCAGCAGCGGTACGGTGATTTTCCAGAAGCTTTGCCAAGGAGTAGCACCGTCAAGGGAATGGGCTTCGTAGAGATCGTGAGAAATTGACTGCAATCCTGCTAACAACAACAAAGCGATAAATGGTGTAGTCTTCCACACATCTGCAAAAATCACTGCGATCGTTGCCAAAGTTGGATCTCCCAGCCAACTGATACCAGTGTCAATCAATCCCAAGCGCTGGAGAATGTCGTTAACCACACCGTATTGATCGTTAAAAATCCACGCCCAAGCAACTCCCATAATTGCAGTTGGCAAAGCCCAAGGAATAAGGGTAATTGTCCGCACGATACCCCGTCCTCTAAAGGATTGATTTAGTATCAATGCCACACCAATTCCCAGAATTAATTCCAATAGCACAGAGGCAGTAGTAAAGATTGTTGTATTCCCCAAACTCTGCCAAAAGCGCCCGTCATTTGCCATCCGCTGATAATTACTAAAACCGGAGAAAACTCGTTGTAGTTCCGTACCCAAATTTTGGGTATATACGCTTAACCAAAACGCCCGTAAGATTGGGTAAGCATACACTAGCAACAGCACAATTAACGCTGGCAATATCAACGTCCATCCGGTTCTCTGTTCTCGTCGCTGTATTGTGTCTGGTTTCATCAATAATTGGGTAAGAATTATGAATTATGAATTATAAATTATGAATTAAATTAATTCAGCATTCAGCATTCAGCATTCATCATTATTTATTACCTCATTGCTACCTTTTGGTGATTTTGTTGCACCTGAACTTTTTTAATTTGACTTAGTATGTTGCGAGTTTCTCCAGCCGCCCCTTTCATTGCCTGTTCTGCACTCATCCTTCCGGTAAAAGCTGCACTGAGATAGCGTTGCAGAATATCTGAAATTTGGGCGTATTGAGGAATTGGCGGACGTAAGACCGCACTTTGTGACACTTCAAGCAACTGTGGGAAGTGAGGGTATTTAGCCACAATTTCTGGGTCTGTAAACAATTCACGCCGACTGGGTACGTATCCTCCCGTTAAAATGAAGTTACGCTGCGCTTCTTTGCTAGTAAAGTATTGAATTGCTTTCCAAGCTGAATCTGAATGTCTAGAAGATTTGGCAATTCCCAAACCCCAACCACCCAAGCAAGCCCCGCTACTCTTTCCAGGGGCATGAACCATCGGTTTAATCCCTATCTTACCTTTGATAGGTGAATCGCCTTGATTGGCTAGAGGCCAAACATAAGGCCAGCTGCGTAAAAACGCTACTTGACCGCTTTGAAATAAGCGGCGAGTATCTTCTTCAATGTAAGTTGTCACCCCAGAAGGAGAAATACCCTTTTGAATCGTTTCTTGCAGAAATGCGATCGCTTTTAGCGTCTCTGGTCGATCCAGTCCAACTTCTAGCGTATCGGGATTTACCCAAAATCCCCCATATCCAGCCAGAACTTCGACAAACATTGCCGCTAGCCCTTCATATTGCCGCCCTTGCCAAACATAGCCCCAATCAACTTTTTTTTGTTGTTGCAAGGCTTGTGAAATTTTCAGCAAATCTTGAAATGTTTCTGGTGGCTTGAAACCTTCAGCTTGAAGCAAATCTTCTCGGTAATAGAACACTCCTACATCCGAACGAATTGGCATCCGATACAACTTGTCTTCGTAGCGTCCTCCTTCCACATCTTGGGGTGTAAATGCCGCTAACTCCTCTTTAGTAACTCGATTTGTCAGGTCTAATAACCACCCAGCAGCAGCAAACTTGGATACCCAGATAACATCCATCAAGACTAGATCGTATGGCGAGTCACTCAACAAAAAAGCTGAACTATAGAGATCTTCCACCAAATTTGCAGCATTCGGCCCTTCCACAATATTGATACGAATGCCAGGATTTTTAGCTTCAAAGGCCTTAACCATGCCTTGCCTGAAAGGTTGGACATCCGGCGCAAGCATCAACAAGTTGAGAGTGACTGGCTGCTGTGCTATGACGATCGCGCCAGTCAAGATGAGAGTCAAAGAAAGAGCAACAATAATACTAAAGCGTCGCCAAAATCCAAGTTTCTGTTTGAATTTTTGCAGTTCATTTAGTAGTTTGCGGTACAACATTATCAATCCAGTCATCAAAAGTGACAATTTAAAAGATAAAAATAAACAGTTAATTCTAACTATTAGCAAACATTACTCAAGTTAGTCAAAATTAAACTACTGGTATGGTACGATAATTCTGCTCAAACTTCATAAAGGTTTATATAAACTCCCTAAATCATTCGCGATGCCCTTTATTTCTCTTGACGAGCGCGTTCTTTGCGTCTTTGCGGTTCATTAAAAAAACACAACTCGTTTATGCCATATAAATACAGAAATAAAAATTAATTATTGTTAATATATAGACAACAAGTATTACAATTTTAAAGTTGAGATTTTTAGATTTTGAAACGTTTGCTAGTAATTAGTTGTAGCAATCCAAAACTCGCATTAGCCGTGAATTACGAATAATTATGGCGTACTTTATCGGCGTTGATATTGGCACTACCAGCACCAAAGCAATTGTATTTTCCTCCTCTGGTGCAATTAAAGGTATGGGCAATCGCGGATATAGTATTTTAGCGCCCCAGCCAACATGGGCAGAGCAAGATCCAAACGTAATTTTTGCGACAGCGATCGCCGCGATTCGGGATGCAGTTGATGCAGCTGGTGGATCGAAGGATATTGCTGCGGTTGGCTTCAGTACAGCCATGCATAGCTTAATTGCAATAGATGCTAAAAACCAGCCGTTAACCAACAGCATTATTTGGGCGGATCGTCGCAGTGTTAGCCAAGCAGAAAAACTGAAACAAGACAAAACTGGCAACGCCATATATCGACGCACGGGAACACCGATTCATCCCATGTCGCCGCTTTCCAAGCTAACGTGGATGCGGGAATCAGATCCAGATATTTTTCGTCAAGCTGCCAAATTTATCTCGATTAAAGAATATGTTTTATATCAATTGTTTGAAGAATATGTAGTTGACTACTCTATTGCTTCTGCTACAGGTTTGTTTAACTTAGAGCAGCTCGATTGGGATGAAGAAGCACTAACATTAGCAGGAATTACTAAAGAGCAACTCAGTCAACTCGTGCCAACTACCCATATTTTAGGGGGAATGAAGCAGCAACACGCCGGGGCAATGGGGTTAGCAGCTGAGACACCGTTTGTAATTGGTGCGAGTGATGGGGTGTTGGCGAATCTGGGAGTAGGCGCAATTAATCCAGGTGAGTTTGCCATTACTATTGGCACTAGTGGAGCAGTGCGCACTGTTACTCATGAGCCAATTACCGATCCGCAACAGAGGACATTTTGTTATGCCTCAACAGATAAGCTGTGGCTAATTGGCGGATCGATCAATAGTGGTGGAATTATTTTCCGGTGGTTGCGAGATGAATTTTGTGCAGCGGAAGTAGCGCAAGCAAAGCAACTGGGAATAGATGCATATGACATCATGATTGACGCTGCTATGCAAATACCAGCAGGGGCGCAAGGATTGCTGTGTTTGCCTTTTTTATCTGGAGAACGCGCGCCATATTGGAATGCTAAAGCGCGGGGTGTATTTTTTGGTGTGGGGCTACATCATACGCGATCGCACTTCATTCGCGCCGTGATGGAAGGCATTTTGTTTGCCCTTTACAGCGTCAATGTCGCCGTGCAAGAGTTAACAGGAGCAGGTGGAGAAATTCGTGCTTCTGGTGGTTTTGCCCGTTCTCAGGCGTGGTTGCAGATGATGGCGGATGTGTTTGGGCAAGAAGTAGTTACGCCAGAAGTATATGAAGCGAGTGGCTTTGGCGCAGCCGTGCTGGCAATGTATGCTGTAGGTGCGATCGCAGATTTAACCGACGTGGATAAACTCATCCGCATCTCCAAGCGATACCAGCCAAACCTCCAACTTTCTAGTACATATAAAGAGCTTTTCTCGCTCTACCAACGGGTGTATCACAATCTAGTAGGGGAATTCGATCTTCTAGCCGATCTTCAGCGCTGATAATTCCCAATACTCTCTTTGTACAGACGTAGCACTGCTACGTCTGTAGCCTACACGCATCTGACGGCTGTACCGCTTACAGCCACCATCAACATACTTCCACCATTACCAACGTTAATAGTTTCGTAATCGATATCGATGCCAATTATGGCATTAGCACCCAAAGCTTTGGCTTGTTGAACCATTTCGCGCATAGCGGTATCCTTTGCTTCTCGGAGTGATTTCTCATATCCCGCCGATCGCCCTCCAACAATATCACGGATACCTGCAAAGAAATCCCGAAAAATATTTGCCCCTAATATAGCTTCACTGCTGACAATGCCAAGATGATCGACAATTTGCTTGTCTCCTAAAAGACTGGCTGTAGTCAGAATCATATTTTTTATTTTCCCAGTGCGATCTCTAACATACCAATCCTAATTTGTTCGTAAATCTCTTATGGATGCGATACTACTGTTAATTGTTAAAAAGGATTACAAGCTTTCTCATAAATCTTGCTGCGTTCCTGGTTGAATCATAATTTTAGTGCTTTGATTTCTACGTTCCTGATGGCGATCGCGCAAAATCGAGCAATACTAGCCACTCTTTGAGCTAGCAGCAAAAATAACTACTAAATAAACATTCTTAACCCGATTTAATCTGCTATTGCTATTGGCATCCTCCTAGCTGTAGATGTTTTTTCTGAGAAATTAATTTATATTTATTAACAGATGAAACACAACTAGGTGAATACGTGGCTGACATTATTGATACTGCCGTTAATGCTGGTTCTTTCAGCACCCTAGTTACTGCAATCAAAGCTGCCAATTTGGTAGATACGCTTAAAGGCGCTGGTCCATTTACAGTTTTTGCGCCTACTGATGAAGCATTCGCTAAGCTTCCCGAAGGCACAGTAGAAGGGTTGCTTAAGGACATTACAAAACTCAAGCAAATTCTGACATATCATGTCGTTTCAGGCAAGGTAATGGCCGCTGACGTGGTGAAGCTGAAATCCGCAACCACAGTTCAGGGTTCAGATGTGAAAATCGATGCTTCCAATGGTGTCAAGATCAATGATGCCACAGTTGCAACACCAGATATTGCTGCTGATAACGGTGTTATCCACATCATCGACACAGTGTTGATGCCTGCATTGACACCAGCGTAATTAAACGCACAGATAGCATAATACTATCTATGGGGCAGTGACTATAAATAGTCGCTGCCCTACAACTATTTATATGTGTTTTGGTAAGCCTTAAGTCGTAAATGCCAAGTGTATATAATATTTTATATCTGCATAAGGTGTGTACAGCTAACTGTGTCTCCTAACAGAGATTGTATTTGTAGCTGTTTTCGTGCTAGTTGCATGAATAAAAGCTTGAAAAATTTGCTGTTGCAGGGGATCGTCAATGGCAAGTTCTGGATGCCATTGTAGTGCGATCGCCCAAGGATGGTGTTTGTGTTCCAGCGCCTCAATTACACCATCAGCAGCTTGTGCTGTCACATTCCACTCTTGCGGTACAATACTGGCAGCTTGATGATGCCATGACATCACTTTTAGCTCAGTTGCACCTACGATTTTGGCAAGGTGGCTATTTGCAGCTATTTTAACACTATGCTCGATTGCGCTAGACTGATGCGCTCGATGAATCACAACTTCACCAACTTCATCGGGTAAGTGGGGTATGAGACTACCGCCAGTAGCTACCACCAGCACTTGTAAACCGCGACAAATTCCCAAAACAGGGATATTGGTAGATAACGCCAATCGAGCTTGGGATATTTCAGAGCGATCGCGCTCTCGATCTACATTGTAAATTGTCACATGAGATCCGCCGTTATAGATCTCCGGGTCGATATCGCCACCACCGGACAAAATCAAACCATCCAACCGTGACAAAATAGCAGATGAGTCAGGTTCTCCCGTTGGAATCAAAACAGGTACGCCACCCGCAGAGCGTACCGCCTCGACGTATAATCTGGACAGACAGAAACTGCCTGCAAGCATCTGACTAGAAGTGGTAATACCAATTAGTGGCGGTTGAAATCCCATGTTTGGTGCTGAATAACCCTTGATGTTCGCCCTTTGTCACATAACTTAATAATAGCTATGAGATGCGAGTAGGTATTAGCAGCAGTATCCCATTATATATTTTACTTTTCTGTCATTTCTGAAGCATTTGCACTTCGGTATGTATAGAAAATTTTGAATATTTATTGTATTCGATCAAACAACAAAGCATTTTCACTCTGAAGAATGATGTAATTTAATCACACTGTATAGATCGCTTTGATTAACCATGCTCAGAGAGATTGACAGAAATATCTGGGTTGCCGAACAACCATTAAGGTATTTTGGACTTAGTGTTGGTACAAGAATGACGGTTATTCGTCTTGCAAATAGCGAGTTAGTTGTTATCTCTCCGATCCAAGTTGATAGCGAAACCATCCATCAACTTAATGATATTGGAGATGTTAGCCATATTATTGCGCCAAATCTTTATCATTATTTGTTCGCGTCCAACTTCAAGGATATTTACCCAAAAGCTATCTTCTGGGCTGCACCTGGTTTAGAATCCAAAAGACCTGAACTCAATATCGATCGCATAGTACAAGATAAAAACAGCTTTTTGGATGGAGTTGAATATTTATTGTTTGATGGATTCAGAACCTTTACCTTAAGAGGATTTTCGCTATTGAATGAATGTGTTTTTTTCCATCTTGAAAGTCACACCTTAGTATTAACAGACACAGCTTTCAATTTCGATGAAAGCTTTCCACTAATGACGCAATTAGCAACCAGAGCAATCGGGGGGTACAAAAACCTTAGCCCATCGTTACTAGAGCGGTTTGCTACAAAAGAAACAGACAAGGTTAAACAAGCAGTTCAAAAAGTACTTGCTTGGGACTTTGAGCGAGTTATCGTGGCTCACGGTAGCATCATAGAAAACGATGGAAAGCAAAGGTTTCGAGAGGGATATGAGTGGTTTTTAGGTACATCCTTGAACACCACAGGTTAGATCGCACGTCCTAAAATGTAAAGATATCCGTAGTTCTCTTTCCCAAGAGAAATTACCATGCTTCCTCTATATGAGACAGATTACCAGGAGTGGATTGAGACGACTGTGGAGAAATTGCGGAGTCGAGACTATGCCAATATCGGTTGGGACAATCTGATCGAGGAAATTGAAGACGTGGGGCGGAATAAGCGAAGAAGTCTAGAAAGCAACTTAATTGTAGTTCTACTTGACTTGCTCAAATGGCAATACCAACCCGAACGCAGAAGTGGCAGTTGGGAAGGCAGCATTATCGAACATCGTAGGCGGATAAAAAAAGCTCTGAAAGAGTCCCCTAGTCTAAAACCCTATCTTGAAAGTATATTTGCTGGTTCTTACTTAGAAGCAGTTAAACAAGCAAAAGCTGAAACAGGACTGCTATTAGAGATGTTTCCCCCACAGTGTCCGTATGAGTTGGTAGCAGTGGATGATGAGTTTTTACCGCTGGCCTAACCCACAATTGAGGAAGTCAAGAAAACAACTCCAACCGAACAGATAGCCAAACCAGCCAGACGTAGCCAAGGCAAGGAAGAGTTGGTAGTCAAGACTGTACTTGCGATCGCATAAGCAACTAGGGCAACGCCATATTGAATTATGCTGAAACCTAGCAGGTAAGCAAACAAGGGTGTCATTTGCGCGCCTACAATTGATTCTCCATAAGCGTAACCGTGAAACAAGCCTGCGATCGCTGCCAAAAATGCTAGTACAATCCAATTAGGGCGATTTTGCACCACCAACATAGCACCAAAGGCAATGACTGAAAGCGCGATCGCGCTTTCATTTGCTGGTAGATTTAGTTTCAATAAATGAATTCCTGTTCCAGCCATTGCTGCAATGACAAACCCAGCTGGTAGCCAAGCACCACGAATTTGCCCAGCCGCAAGTAACCCAATTGCCACCACAAAGGCAAAATGATCTAAACCGATCAACGGATGGGCTAATCCTGATATAAACCCTTCAAAAAAGTTAGATGGAATTTTACTACCAAGGGCATGGTGAGCTAAAGCTGGCTGAGGCAAACTGAAAAATCCCAGCCAAATAATAGCAGCGATCGCAACAAGGTAGCGCAGCTTTAACTGAAAAAACTGTGTAGGAAATTGTGTTTGAATTTTAGACATCATCTGTACCTCGCAGATTCCTTGAATTTATTACTATCGGCGGGTATTCTGACTCACTCGAATTGGGATTTGGGATTTTAAATTTTGGATTATTAGGCTGCCCAATCCAAAATCTAAAATCTAAAATCTAAAATCGAATCACAGTTGCGGGACAGCGTAGGATTTTCACCTAACTTTCCCCGTTACCTCTAGCAGCTGCTCCCTGCTAGAACCGACTGTATTGAGGGAATCATTCTATCACTGTTTTACTGGCAAAACTGAATTTGTAACGATAGATGCTTAACTGAGAATTTCTTGTAACTGATGCTGGTTCCACAGCTTTTGGTAAATTCCCGATTGTTGCACAAGTTCTGTATGAGTGCCGGATTGGACGATTTTACCGTAATCCATCACAAAAATCCGGTCAGCTGTTGCAGTTGCTGACAACTGGTGGGAAATGAAAATTACGGTTTTGCGTTGAGTACCGGAAGAAAGGTTTTTCAATATATCCGTTGCGGTTTGATTGTCCACACTGGAGAGCGCATCGTCTAAAATCAGTACCGGAGCATCAAGCAGTAAAGCTCTAGCCAAAGCAGTGCGCTGTCGTTGACCGCCAGAAAGGGTTATACCACGTTCGCCGACAATTGTTTCATATTGTTGTGGAAAATTGAGAATTTCGGCGTGAATTTGGGCTTGTTTGGCACAATATTCTACTTCTGATTGTTCGGCTAACGGATCGCCGTAGCGGATATTGTCTTTAATTTTGGTGCTGAATAAAAAACTATCTTGCGGGACGTAGGCGATCGCACTGCGTAAATCTGATAATTTTATCTGAGTAATGTCATTCCCATCTAAAAACAGTTGTCCTGGTTCAATATTCAATAACCGGGGTAAAGCATTCGCCAAAGTTGATTTTCCCGAACCAATCGGCCCGACAATCGCCACTGTCTCCCCTGGCTGAATTTCAAACTTGACATTTTGCAGCGCTGGTGTAATGGAGCCTAGATAGGTGTAACTGAGATTTCGCGCTATCATATGCCCTTTCACTCGTTCTTTTGCCAAACTGATGGCGTGAGGGGCATCTTTAATATTCGCTTCAACTGTGAGAATAGACTCAACCCGATCGATACTGACTTCACCTCGTTGGTAAGCGGTAATTGTGAAACCTAGTAGTGCTGTGGGGAAAACAAGCCTTTCGACAAACAACAGCAGGGCGACAAAGTTACCAACGCTCAAACTGCCATTGGCAATCTGTCCTGCTCCTAACCAAAGTAGAATCAGTAAGCTGATATAGGCAAGTCCTCCTACTAAGGGAAACAGCGTATTCCGCGTTTTGGCAAGCTCTAGATTCGCATCTAATAGCTGCTGATTGTAATTATCGAAGGCGCGGCGCTCGTTTTCCTCTTGGGCGTAGATTTTGATCAAGGCGATACCGCTCATATCTTCCTGAATCAATTCGCTAACTTGGGAAAGTTCTTGCTGTACTTGCGCTTGTTCGTTGCGGAGGCGATCGCTAAATAGCTGTACTAAAATCAGCATGAAGGGATAAACTGCGATCGCAGCCAAAGTCAATCTCACATCAATCGCCAACATTGCTGGCAGTGTGAGAGCATAAGCAAAGACGGTATTTGCTAAACTCAAAACGGCAAAGCCGACTAACCGTCGAATATTTTCTACATCACTTGTAGCCCGGCTAATTAAATCCCCAGCCGTGTTGGCATTAAAATAAGCAGGTTCTAAATGTAGCAGGTGTTGAAAAATCTTTTGTTTTAGATCGAATTCCACCTGTCGCCCCGTACCAAATAAGGCAATGCGCGATGCCATGCGGATTATCCACATGACGGAGCTAAGGACGATAATCAAACTTACATAACGCAAAACCTGTTCAAAGCTGAACGTAACTTGAAGTCTGTCAATGATGTTACGAATCAACAACGGAATGTAGACACCAATGGCATTAACTATGAGTAGAGCAAAGATGCCTAATGAAGCTTGTTTCCAGTGGGGACGCAGGTAGGAAAGGAGTTTGGAGAAGCGAGATTTTTGAGCCATGACAGGGTTGGATCGACTTTTCGATCTTAGAGCGATCGCAGCAATGTCTGTCTTCTAGCTCAAGAGTGGAAAAGGAGGGGAGGTAATAAGTTTTACTTTTAAACGATCTAGGTACGCAAAGAATGGAAGAGGATATTTATGGATGACGCGATCGCCAAAATTGAAGCTGAAAATAGGAATCTGCTATATCTTCACCGCATCCAAAAAACAAAGCAGTTACTGAATCTTCAACCACAGAATTTAGAAACAAAGGGCTGGGAATAAGTGCGATCGCGAATCCAACTTGCGCCAAACTTAGAGAATGTCAGCGCGGTAACGTCGTTCTGATTCTTGAATAGGGCGATCGTTAATGCTAGCATCGCGCCGCCGCATCAATCCAGACTCGTCAAATTCCCAGTGTTCGTTACCATGACTGCGAAACCATTGTCCTGTTTCGTTATGCCATTCGTATTCAAAGCGGACAGAAATACGGTTATCGGTGAAGCACCAAAGTTCTTTCATCAGGCGATAGTCTAGTTCCTTCGCCCACTTACGGTACAAAAATTGCTTAATTGCCTCTCGTCCAGTAAAAAACTGATCGCGGTTGCGCCATTGCGAATCTTCTGTATATGCAAGTGCGACTTTTTCTGGATTGCGGGTATTCCAGGCATCTTCGGCTGCTTTTACCTTAGCCCGTGCAGTATCCTCGGTGAATGGTGGTTTTATGGTCGTCATGACTGTGATAGTATCCTGCTAAAAGTGGGGTAACACTACCTTTACTTACCAAGCTAAGGTGCGATAACTACGACGATCGCAACGAAGAGCGCAAAATTTTTCACTAGCTCTCAAGCAATTTATCATCTCATACTCATCCCTACTCACCATCAGTTAAATTAAAAGGTTGTTAGACCACAAGGAAAAAAGAATGTCGCCTGTAAAACCAACCATTTTAGTTACTGGCGGAGCCGGATATATTGGTTCCCATGCTGTACTTGCCTTAAAACGCGCTGGTTACGGCGTGGTTGTCCTCGATAACTTGGTATACGGGCATCGAGAATTAGTGGAACAAGTTTTACAGGTAGAGCTAATTGTTGGCGATACCAACGACCGCCCACTGTTGGATGAATTATTTGCCAAACATAACATCGCCGCAGTCATGCACTTTTCTGCCTATGCCTATGTAGGGGAATCAGTCACTGACCCGATTAAATACTACCGCAACAATGTCGTCGGCACTCTGACTTTACTAGAAGCGATGCTAGCAGCTAGGGTGAAGTCTTTCGTCTTTTCTTCCACTTGTGCTACTTACGGCGTACCAAAGACAGTTCCAATTCCTGAAGACCATCCCCAAAGTCCGATTAATCCTTATGGAATGACTAAATTGATGGTAGAGCGGATTTTAGCAGATTTTGATGTTGCCTATGGGCTGAAATCTGTGTGTTTTCGCTACTTCAACGCCGCTGGTGCCGATCCTACAGGTTTATTAGGGGAAGATCACAACCCGGAAACACATTTAATTCCCCTAGTGCTGATGGCGGCGATGGGTAAACGGGAATCTATCTCGATTTTCGGCACTGATTACCCCACCCCAGACGGTACTTGTATCCGCGATTACATTCATGTCACGGATTTGGCAGATGCGCACATTTTGGGCGTGGAATATCTGTTGCAGGGTGGCGATAGCAGCTTCTTTAATTTAGGTAATGGCAATGGCTTTTCCGTCAAGCAGGTAATTGACACTGCTAAAACTGTAACGGGTCGAGATATCAAGGTAGTGGAGAGCGATCGCCGTCCTGGAGATCCACCTATGCTTGTTGGTAGCAGTGACAAAGCTAGAAAAATATTGGGCTGGAACCCGCAGTATCCAGCCCTAGAACAAATTCTTAACCATGCTTGGCAGTGGCATCAACGCCGACACGAATAGAATTATGAATTAGGAATGATGAATGCTGAATGCTCAATTCACAATTCATCATTCAGCATTCATCCTTTTTAACAAGCGCCATCTTTGGCAAAAATCACATAAATCGTTTTAGCAATGATGTACAAGTCGTACAAAGGATGCCAACGTTTTTGGTAGCGCAAGTCGAGATTGACAATTTCCTCAAAATCTTTGACTCTAGAGCGACCATTTACTTGCCATTCACCAGTCAAACCTGGCTTGACATTTAACCTTTGCCAATGACGCTCGTTGTATTGAGCAACTTCATCAGCTGTTGGTGGGCGAGTTCCTACTAAACTCATTTCGCCAGCCAAGACGTTCAAAAACTGGGGCAGTTCGTCTAGACTTGAGCTTCTCAAAAAACGTCCCACTCTGGTCACGCGCGGGTCTTTTTTATTCTTAAAAATCAGCCCAGAAGCTTCGTTAGTCACTTGAGCCTTCAAGTCGTCAGCATTTGAAACCATAGAGCGGAATTTCCGTAGGCGGAAAACTTTTCCTTGTAGTCCGTAACGCTCTTGACTATAGAAAATTGGCCCTGGACTATCCAGCTTGATAGCGATCGCCACAGGCACAAATATAATTGCTAGAATTAGCAGCCCCACCAAGCTGCCAACGATGTCCAAGCATCGCTTGAATAGCGAATAAGCTGATGGGTGGACTGCTTGCAGCTTCGGAGACTGAACTTTGGAAGCCTTAATAACTGTAAGGTAGGGTGCTTGGTACATCGTCACGACTGAACCTACGACTGAAAACCGTAAATTTACTTATACTGTATCCCGAATATAAACTCACTCTCAGCTCTAATGACAGTGTTTTAACTTACAATTTGCGGAATCTTTATCAATTACGACTATATAGCTGGAATTTTGTGAAGTTAAGGTAAAGTTTCCTGTTTCGTAATTCTACGTAGAAGAGTGAAAATCAGTTATTCGAATATACTTACACTCCGTAGAAGCTCTCTTTACCCTATCGTATTTTATAGCTAAAATCTTGAGTGCAAAAGAATTGAGTTCAAAAGCGCGCCGCTCTTCTAATACAATGGACTAGATAATATACCTTGATGTAAGTAATTTAGTCCTTTAGCGAGTGGTTTAAAGTCCTTCGCGCCTTTTACAGATGCTGAAACGGCGAACTACCGAGAATAAGTTGAAGTTAGCAGTCTCTCCCATATTTTTTGATCCAATAAATCGTAAGTTGGCTATTCGTAAGTCTTGGATAAGAAATAAATAGTACAAATCCTTGATTTTGAACGTGGATATATGGCGTAAAAAATCTTTATTTCAAGCCCATAACTTTAGATATAAAATATTACTTACGACTTAGGACTTACGACTTAGCTTGACCATACCCAACTGGATCACTTTATCGCGGCTACTGGCAATACCCTTGCTGTTATATTACTTACAACATCCAAGCGGGGAAAATCGCTGGCTGAGTTTGGGCATTTTTCTCGTTGCAGCTATGACGGATTGGGTAGACGGCTATTTAGCTCGAAAGCTCAACTGTATAACAGAACTAGGCAAATTTCTAGACCCCCTAGTAGATAAGTTGTTAGTGTTAGCGCCTATGTTGGCCCTGATCGAACTCAAACAACTTCCTGCTTGGGGAGTATTTTTAATTTTGGCGCGGGAGTTAAGCGTAGCAGGTTGGCGCGTCACCCCCAGTTTGACGGGTAGTACAGCGATCGCAGGAGCTAATTTATGGGGCAAACTTAAAACAGTGAGTCAAATAATAGCGATCGCACTGCTAATTGCTCCCCTTCCAACTAGCTGGCATATCCCCGCCCTCATCGCCTTCTGGGTTTGTGTCGCCCTGACTTTAGTCTCCGGGGCAATTTATCTATTTCCTCAAGCAGGTAAGCAGGAGTTGCAGGAGTTGCAGGGGGAGCAGGGGAAGCTCTAAATTTTTAGCCAAATAGCTACTTACTTAAGAATCTCCTCATCCATCGAGAAATCCACTTCAGCTTTGTCTCGACCAGAAGCGAGATAATCATTTTGGAAAGAGTCTTTTAGACCAGAGATTAAGTCAAATTTTGGTTGCCAATTCAGTTGCGTCATCGCTTTATGAACGTCAGCAAAGAAATGCTGTACTCGCAATGGAAAAGCCTTGCGCTTGCCGAAATCAAACTTTTTCGGGTCGTAGTGGACAATTTGTAATTGTTCGGCTGATAATCCAGCAGCTACAGCACAAGCACGGGCTAAACCATCAAAAGTAACAAAGCGATCGCCTGAAACGTTATAAATTTCTCGAATTGCTCGGTCATTGCCTAAAACATTGGCCATTGCCCTAGCTAAATCTTGTACGTGACCCATTTGAGTGATATGTAAGCCATTACCAGGAATTGGAATCGGGCGATCGCGTACAATTCTGTCAAAAAACCAGCTTTCCAGCTCGTTATAATTTCCAGCACCGTAAATATACGTAGGGCGAATTGAAGTAAACGGCAATCCCAGATCGGATAAATAAGCTTCGGTTTCATGTTTACCCCGGTGGCGACTTTTTGGATCGACAGGATCGCCCTCGATATGGGGCAAAGAGTCTGAACGCAGATACACGCCTGCTGAACTCATGTAAACAAAGTGCTGCACGGAGTCTTTAAATATCTCAGCTAGCGGTTGAGTGTCACTAAGTTCTCTGCCGTTGTTGTCAAAAATGGCATCAAAATGTTCATGTGATAACTTTTCCTTCAATTGTTCTGGAGAGGTGCGATCGCCCTGAATTTGTGACACTCCCTCTACTGGATGGGGACGATTACCACGATTAAACAACACCACCTCATGACCTTGTTCCACCAGCATTCTAGTCAAGTAGACACCAATGAAGCGGGTGCCACCCATAATTAAAATTCGCATATCTCAATTCCCTCTTGTTTAATCTCAAACTTTTTTTCATCAAGCCAGAGTGATAATTTGAGGTTATCAGGTTGCGTCCTCGATCTGGAACTCTTGCTTAAATGAGAACGTCTATATGATGATGGCAGTAATTCAGACAGCAGGGCCTTCAGGATCTGGGGATCTGGGGGGACAAGGGGACTTGAATAGTTTCTCGCACGTGAGTTTTAAGTTTTGAGTTAAAAAACGCTCCTTTAACTTAAAACTTAAAATTTAAAACTGGAGCGAAGCGACCCGCCACTCACTCATTTAAAGTAAAAAACCTTTAAAGAAATGGTATTAATTCTAGATAATTTCAAAATATCAACTTAAACGAACTGTGCCTTTGAAGTATGCCCTTGTTCATGAGTGGTTAACACCCCTCGCCACTGGCGGTTCAGAACTTGTAGTGCAGGAAATTCTCAAGTCAATCGATGCCGATCTCTATGCCTCGATCGACTTTGAATCTACCAATCCTGAAAGTTATTTGTTCGGACGCAAGATTGGTACAACATTTCTGCAACACTTTCCCCAAGCTAGCTCTGGGGTACAAAAGTATTTGCCTTTTTTGCCCTTAGCAATTGAACAGTTAGATTTGCGGGCATACGATGTAATTATTTCCTCTTCGCACACTGTTGCTAAAGGAGTCCTCACCAGCCCCCAGCAGCTGCACATCTGCTACTGTCATAGTCCTATGCGCTATGCCTGGGATATGACATTTGATTATCTTAGTAGTAGTAGCATGGGGCGAGGTTTTCCAGGGATTCTGACTAGGTATTTACTCCATCGGCTGCGACAGTGGGATGTACTCACGGCAAATCGAGTTGACCACTTCATTGCTAACTCTCAACACACAGCGCGTCGCATCTGGCGTTGCTACCGTCGAGAAGCTACAGTTATTTACCCGCCCGTTAACGTTGAGCGATTTCCCTTTCTAAGGTCTAAAGAAGATTTTTATGTTACAGTATCGCGCTTAGTCAGCTATAAACAAGTATCTTTGATTGTCCGAGCTTTCAATCAACTCAAAAAACCTTTAGTAGTGATTGGTACAGGCCCAGAACTATCAAAGATTCGCAAATTAGCGCAACCGCATATACAGGTGCTGGGAGCGCAACCAAATGATGTGGTGGAGAAGTATATGGCTGAGGCAAAAGCATTTGTTTATGCAGCACTTGAAGATTTTGGCATTGCCATAGTCGAGGCGCAAGCTTGCGGTACACCAGTAATTGCTTTTGGTGCTGGGGGAGCTAAAGAAACCGTGAGAGATTTGCGTCAATATCCAGACAGTGCTACAGGTATATTTTTTACGGAGCAAACCGTAGAAGCAATAGTAGCAGCAACAGAAAAGTTTGAAGCGGCTAGCGAGGCTTTCAATCCTGAGTGCATACGCTCCCAGGCTGCTCGATTTGCCCCTACAATTTTTGAAGAGAGATTTCTAGATTTTTTAGAAGGCTCCTGTCAGAAGTTACCTTCGCTACCTATAAGCTTTTAATTCATTGTTGGTTTTATCACCGCTTGAATTAAATTGCCTCAAGAAGAGGGTCTTCTGGCTTTAAGATTGGGACTATGTGTGGTTGTGTGGTGTGGATTGTTAAGGAGTATGATGACTGCTCAAAGCTCACTCCTCTCTGGCAAGCGATCGCTAGCTTTCTTTAAACGCGATCGAGATCCTTTTAAAACCAGACGCAGACCGAAAGGTTTGTCGCTTGCTCATCTTGACAGAGAGTTTGCCAAACGACTGTTCGACATTGTATTTTCACTGTTGGTTTTGATTTTGTTTTCCCCGATTTACCTGCTTCTGGGTTTGTTAATTGCGCTGAGTTCTCCCGGGCCAATTTTTTATATCCAGAAACGCATAGGGAAAAACTACAAACTTTTTAATTGTATTAAATTCCGCACAATGGTGGTCAATGCCGATGAAATATTATTAGAACTAATGGCGAAATCCCCCGGCTTAAGGCAGGAATTTGAGGATAACTTTAAGCTGAAAAAAGACCCAAGAATCACTAAAATTGGTTACTTTTTACGCTTGACTAGCCTCGATGAATTTCCGCAGTTCTGGAACGTTTTGAAAGGAGACATGAGTGTTGTAGGACCCCGACCTCTAGTAGCTGAAGAATTACCCAGGTACGGTCGTCACATGGACAAAATATTAACCATAAAACCTGGAATTACAGGATTATGGCAAGTTTCAGGGCGTAATGATATTCCCTATTCTCGCAGAGTCCAAATAGACCTATACTATGCAAACTCTCACAACATTCGGTTAGATTTTTGGGTAATTTTGAAAACAATCTTTGTCGTGATTATACCTAAAAATAACGGGGCTTATTGACAACAAAAAGCAATAAACTTCTGATGGGGGCATTAAATGCCCCTTTTTACTTTTGAAGCAGTGTCGCTTAATACAGTATTAAGTTATGAATATTGTGAATAGTATTATTGCCGTTATTTAAACTACAGCATTGATAAAATTAATCCTAATTTTAGATTAACACTAATTATACGAAATCTTTGCAAATGCTCAACAATAACTTAATAATTGTGAATAGCTCTTAAGTTAACGTAAAGTGAAATTTGCTAAATACCAGCAAATAAAGATGTAGTAGAAACTGAAGTTGGAAAAACTTAAGTAATTTCTACGTAGGCGAATTAGTAGTTAGTTGCTTAAGTTGTAGCAGTTGTTCGCGGCACTATTTTTTCATGCAGTTTAGGAATCGGTAAGATATGATACAAATTAAGCGGGCTTTAATTACAGGGATTACAGGTCAAGATGGTTCTTACTTGAGTGAGTTTTTGCTGGCTCAAGGCTATGAAGTACATGGTATTATCCGCCGTACTTCAACATTCAACACAGACCGGATTGACCATATTTATGAAGACCCGCACAAAGCCGGAGTACGGTTGTTTCTGCACTATGGAGACTTAACCGATGGCACTACACTCCGCCGGATTTTAGAAGAAGTAAAACCTACAGAAATATATAACCTAGGTTCTCAATCTCATGTACGGGTAAGTTTTGACTCACCAGAATACACTGTAGATTCGGTCGGGATGGGAACGCTACGCCTATTGGAAGCGATAAGAGATTACCAGCAGCGGACTGGGATTGAAGTGCGGTTCTACCAAGCTGGTTCTTCAGAGATGTATGGTCTAGTCCAGGAAGTACCACAAAAAGAGACAACGCCGTTTTATCCCCGTAGTCCTTATGCTTGTGCCAAAGTTTACGCGCATTGGCAAACGGTAAATTACCGCGAATCATATAATTTATTTGCCTGCAACGGCATACTTTTTAACCACGAAAGCCCGCGTCGAGGAGAAACTTTCGTCACCCGCAAGATTACAAGAGCAGTTGCCCTGATCGTTGCTGGTAAGCAGAAAAATATCTACATGGGTAATCTTGATGCCAAGCGGGACTGGGGGTATGCCAAAGATTACGTCAAAGCAATGTGGCTGATGTTACAGCAAGAAAAGCCGGATGACTATGTAATTTCCACAGGTGAGACTCACTCAGTCAAGGAGTTTCTTAACCTGGCTTTTGGCTATGTCAATCTTGATTGGCAAGATTATGTAGAGTTTGACGATCGCTATCTCAGACCCGCTGAAGTGGAATTGTTAATCGGTGACTCTACCAAAGCACAGCAGAAGCTAGGCTGGAAACCTTCAGTCACATTTGAGCAACTAGTAGGGTTGATGGTGGAAGCAGACTTGAAAGCACTAGGTCAAACTTCACCTAATGGCAATGGCGTTCAGGTGAACGACGAACTAGCCACAATTCGCCAAGAATTGCTCAGTTCCATATTTTAGAATAACACCTGTGAGGATGTCATGACCGCCTTAGATTTACAAAATAAGCGCATTCTTGTTACTGGCGGTGCAGGGTTCCTGGGTCGTCAGGTAATCGCTCAACTGTGTCAAGCTGGTGCCGATCGCGAAAAAATTACCGTGACGCGATCGCGCGATCGAGATTTGCGCGTCCTGGAAAACTGCCAACGAGCAGTCGATCAACAGGACATTGTAATTCACCTAGCTGCTCATGTTGGTGGGATTGGCTTAAATCAGGTTAAGCCAGCCGAACTATTTTACGACAACTTGATGATGGGCGCGCAGCTTATTCACGCTGCCTACATAGCTGGAGTAGAAAAATTTGTTTGTGTTGGCACAATCTGTGCTTATCCAAAGTTCACGCCAGTGCCTTTTAAAGAGGATGACATCTGGAATGGCTATCCGGAGGAAACCAACGCTCCCTATGGTATTGCTAAAAAAGCCCTCTTAGTGCAACTGCAAGCCTATCGGCAACAGTACGGCTTCAACGGCATCTACCTATTGCCAGTGAATTTATACGGCCCAGAAGACAACTTCGATCCTAAGAGTTCTCACGTCATCCCAGCTTTGATCCGTAAGGTACACGAAGCCCAAGTACGGGGAGAAAAGAAACTTCCCGTCTGGGGCGATGGTAGCCCTACCCGCGAGTTCCTCTACTCAGACGATGCCGCACGGGGTATAGTTATGGGTACTCAATTTTATAACGAATCTGAACCAGTGAACTTGGGAACGGGTTATGAAATTTCGATCCGCGACTTGATTACCCTGATTTGCGAACTGATGGAGTTTGACGGGGAAATTGTTTGGGAAACAGACAAACCAAATGGTCAACCCCGCCGTTGTTTGGATACCGAACGGGCAAAACAAGCCTATGGTTTTGTTACTCAAGTGGACTTCAAACAAGGGCTGAAAAATACCATCGATTGGTATCGTCAACACGCAAGCTAGGTGAAAACTATATATCTATCGTAGGGTGGGCAATGCTCACCTTATTTATTTTTTGGCTCTAAATCTTATCAACTAGATAAACCAGAACTAAGCCTGACTCTACTCCTACTTGTGTATTATGTGGGCGATCGCCCCTAACTGTCTTACTCCTATGTTGTTTCTTAAAACCAATATGTTTGAAATAATTTTACCCATTGATAACTCTTGACATCTGTTCAATAATTCAGTCAGAAAAGTCATTCAGTTTTTGCCTCAATGCTGCCATATAGTTTTGACCTATAATCTAAGGCTCTACGATACATCTCAGTGAAGTATTCTGCTAGAGGTCGGTTATGCTTCTTGTGTTCATGAATAATTGGTTTTAAGTCACTATCACTTAAGAAATTTGTGAAGAATAACCAACCAAGTAAGTGAGGTGTAGTCTGAATAAACTGACGAACCATAATTTCTTCAGCAAGAGTTCGAGCTTTTTTATCGTCTGTCAAAAAAGCTTGGTTAGTTTTCTTGGCAAACGCAATAGATGCCAATTCTCCCTTACCTAAATTTTTGCGTTTTTGAAGAAGCGCAACTTCTTGTAAGTCTTCAATATCTAAGTGATAGCTCTTGAATTTCCCGGACTGAATTGCTTGTCGTAAACGATTTTGCATCTCAACATCTTCTGCTTTATACTCTTTTCGAGGCTTGTTTAAGCACTCGTAGTATACAAAATCGGTACAGCAGAAAGAGCATCCTGCCGATTGAGCAGCTACGTAAAGAAGTTGCGATGAAAGAATATTCCAAATAGAGCAGGTATCAGCAACATTGAGTTTCTGAAATTGGGATGGATCAATCGCCATGTCGGAGAGTTCTCCCATAGGTACCTGCGATTTCGCCTAACTCACGCTCACTGACTAAAAGCATTTCTGCCAACCTACCTACTGATATAAAGCTTTGGTCATATGCATCAAAGCAGAGTCCAACATAAAAAGTTGATAAGCCCCTTTTGAGTGATTGTTCTCGGCGTTGGCGAGATCCTAGCGCTAAGGTTCCTGGTAATTCCGGATCAATTTTCATCTCCAATGGCACTCTCACTGATTTTATTTGCGCTTCAACAAATTCAGATATCAGATTGGCGTTTTTCAGTGCATAGGCTAAAGCTTCTGTACTAACCTTAAGCCTGCTTGCCCAGTCGATAGCTTTTTCAGGAGTCCATCTTCTAGAATCTGGAATTTGACTTAAGAATTCTGGAGGCATTAGATAACGAGATGCAAACGTGTTGGCTCTAAATTCAACACGTTTACTTTTGTCTGATATATCTGAATCTGATATAAGGGAAACAACAAAATCTTCCTCCTCATCCAAGATTGCATGAGCAGTTTCATGTGCAGCAGTAAATCTCTGTCTATATACGTCCTCACTATAATTAACTAGTATGCACTTGCCAGCCATAGGATGCTTGATGTACAAACCAGAAATATTTGAGTTACCTAGCTCACGGCGGAAGATATGAAACCCTAAGCAGCGAAAGTCATCGTAAACATCGCTACCTACTTGATTGGAAGAATAGCCAAGATGCCCTCTAAGCCTCACCGCTGCACTTTCAGCGTGACCCTTGAAGTAAGTCCCTATTTTGACAAACCTAAAGGGCTTGAGATCCCTTCTAGGAATTAAGCTAAGTAAAAACTCTTCACACTCACACAAAAACAAAAACTCTTGAACAGCCCAACGATCCTCTTTTGAAAATTCATCTCCGTACCTTCTGAAAAGGGTTTCAGTTTGTTCAAAAGGTGCAAGCTGTTCATTCGATATGAAGAACTGGTAATCGCATTTATAGTAATCCGCCAGAATCAAAACTTCATCACCTGTGGGTCGTCTCTCTCCATGTTCAAGAGAAGCCAACGCTTGGGTTGGAATGCCTGTTGCTCTTGATACTTCATCAACCGAAGTCTCAAACTGCTCTCTGTATCTCTTCAACTTTGAACTGAACAGGACGAGATCAAATGTCATAGAGCTAAGTCCCTCTGGATCAATGCTCTAGGATAACTATAACGCGGTGGTCAACAACCCCTTATAGAGTGATTAAACTGTCGGAGGTCGATCGCCCTTTATCTCAACGGGAAGATTTGTTTGTAATCTAAATGCAAAAAGCAGAACTACGCCTAAAGCTGCTTCAAACTCGACAATCAATGACTCAAGAAGAATGGCAACAAAAAAGCGATCGCATCTGTTTCCACCTTCAATCTTCACCCCTATTTACCCAAGCGAAAACCATCCTGGCTTATTTCAGTTTTCGCTTTGAACCAAATCTCACTCCCTTATTTAGCAGCGATCGCAACCGCTGGGGAGTTCCTCGCTGTGTCGACAAAACCCTGATTTGGCATCTCTGGAAACCCGGCGATCCTCTCCAAACCGGGAAATATGGTATTCCTGAACCCCAACCAAATACGCCTAATTTAGCACCAGATGACATAGATTTGATTCTCGTCCCAGCAGTTGCTTGTGATTATCAAGGCTATCGTTTGGGTTACGGTGGCGGTTATTACGATCGCTTGCTTTGTTCACCCGCATGGGCATCAAAACCTACGATAGGCATCGTGTTTGATTTTGCCTATCTTCCACAATTGCCTACTAATTCCTGGGATATTCAAATGCATGGCGTATGCACCGAAACAGACTTGAAAATAATTCGTAATTCGTAAGTTTCAACTTACAAAAGCCGCGCAGAGGACGATTGTCCTCTGCGCTCCAACTAACTAACTTTTACAAGCATTTAGTTAGAAAAATATACTTACTATATTACGGGTAAACAATGCAAAAAGCAAGTAATTTAGCTAAAACAATCAAAGTTTTTTTGACAAAAATAGGGAATTTTGTATTTGTTGATTCAAAGCTAAAAATAATTTAATTTATGATTTGGTCAAGTTATTTTTAGCAACTTAATACACTTTTGTGATATTATTGCATATTTGAACTCCTGGGATATTAAGATAATATTTTTCAAATCAAACTCTAAAGTATAAAATCCGCGCTTGGGATGAAAAGGTAGCGAATGATGAAGCAGATTAAACAGCGACAAGATGGGGCATTGGTGAAATCTATTTGGATGTATGGATTATTAGCAGCGATCGCACTTTTGATGCTATTTCCTCTACTTTGGCTACTAAGTACATCCTTAAAGTCTCCAACAGAAGATATCTTTCAATTTCCGCCGCAGCTATTACCTAGCCAACCAACATTTAATAATTTCGTGCGGGTTTGGCAAACTAATCCGTTTGGCCGATATCTATTTAACAGTACCCTAATTGCAGTTCTGACTGTTGGGTTAAATCTGTTATTCTGTGCTTTAGCTGCTTATCCGCTGGCGCGGCTAGAGTTTCGGGGCAGAGAAATCATTTTCACTGCAATTGTCACCACAATTATGATTCCGTTTCAAATTGTGATGATTCCCCTGTATATTTTGACAGTGCAGTTGGGAATGAAAAACAGTTATTTAGGGATAATTTTTCCCGCGATCGCTTCTGCATTTGGTATTTTCTTATTACGGCAAGCCTTTCAAGGCGTACCCAAAGAACTAGAAGAAGCTGCCAGAATTGATGGTTGTTCGGAATTAGGTATATGGTGGAACGTGATGATACCAGCAATTCGCCCAGCCCTTGTCACCCTAGCTATTTTTGTCTTTATTGGTTCGTGGAGTGACTTTCTTTGGCCTCTAATCGTGATCGACAAACCAGAATTTTATACCCTACCTTTAGGCGTGGCAATGTTAGCTGGTACTTTCTCCCTCGACTGGCGATTAATTGCGGCTGGTTCTATAATTTCGATTGCGCCAATATTGGTGTTATTCCTATTTCTCCAGCGCTACATCGTGCCAACTGAAACTGGTAGTGGAGTGAAAGGCTAAATGATGAATGCTGAATGCTGAATGCTGAAAATCAAAAAATTCATCATTCCTAATTCATTATTTCCCTAGTCCCTAGTCTAAGCGCCTTTATTCCCTGGTTTGGGATAAACGATCCGCTTGTGATGAAATTGTTGCCAAATCTTCACAAAGATTTTGGCAATTCGATCCATTTCTTCTCGCGTCAGCCCTGAATCAACTAACTGATTTTCTTGCCAACGCGATCGCAAAATTTTATTCACCATTACTAAAGCCTCTTCGTGGGTAGGTTCCTTAGCTGTTGCTTTCCCGGCTGCTTGAAGCGATCGCAGCGCTGCTTCACAAGAATCTGCTAACATCACAAGAGCAGTTTCCCGCGATTGGGGAGTCGGGCCTTGATAATGAAAATCTGCCTCCTGAACTGAAATTTTGGGATCTTGCTGCGCTAACTGCTGTGCCTGGTGATAAAAATAGGCAATGGGCATCGTTCCTTGATGTTCTGGGATAAAAGCCTGAATTGCTGTTGGTAGTCGATACTTCCTGGCCATAACTATTCCTTCAGTGACGTGCTTTTTGATCATGTCAGCACTTTGCCAAGGGTTATTAATCTCATCGTGCTTATTGGCACCGCCCATTTGGTTTTCAATAAAACCCAAAGGATCGTGCAGCTTGCCAATATCGTGATATAAAGTCCCAGTGCGCACGAGTTCGACATTACAGCCGAGTTCTTTAGCAGCAGCTTCTGCTAGGGTGGAGACAAACAAAGTGTGCTGAAAAGTTCCGGGGGCTTCGGTGGCAAGTCGCTTTAACAGAGGACGATTGGGGTTAGCTAATTCTGCCAGACGAACAGAAGTGACTAAATCGAATAAATGTTCGAGATAAGGACTTAACCCCAACGCTACAATACTCCATGCCAAGCCGGAAAGACCAAAAAAGGCGGCTTCTTGGACGACAAAATACCAACTCAATCCTGATGTAGTAGTGAGAATTATACCGCCCAGAAGGTAAACTGTTGCTTGGGTTAAGCCGACTCCAACTCCTAGGAGGGAGAGTTCCTCGCGCGATCGCATCCGCCCCGCCATCCAACTGCCAAGCATTCCCCCCACTGCACTCGTAAGTAGATGCTTCCAGCCAACATCCATGCCTAAAGGCAACAGTAGCGATAGCATTGCTACTACTGTCCCGCCCAAGCCAGAACCGTAGAAGTTACCCAATAACAAACCAACCGCTGGCAGATTGATATAAGGCACGTTCATCTGTATTAGTAGAGGTGTGCTGAGCGTCAGCAGCAACACAAGAATGCGATCGCGTTGCCGTAACTTCGGATAAAATCGCCTTCCTACTAACCCAAAAACACCAACAGCTAGGGTGACAACTCCACCAAAACTTGCCAAACCCCACCAATTAATTTGCCGCCGCGACAGACCAAAATAATCTAGTAAGATAAAGTCCGTGTGGCTGATGCGTTCTCCCTGTTTGACAATTACTTCACCTTTTTTCGCCGATACTAAAACTGGCTGTACCGCCGCCGCCGCTTGTTCTTCTAGCCTTTGAGTTTGTGCCTTATCTACCTTGAGATTTGGCTGGAGGACTGTCAATAAGATTTCTGTTGCTAGGGGTTCGGTAGCTAGGGGTACGTGCGATCGCACTTGCAAGTTCACCGCCCAATGCAAAGTATTGGACTGTAATCCCGGCGAAATGCCTTGGGCGAGAATGCGATCGGCACTAGTGCGAATTCCTACTTGAGTTTTTTGCCAATCACTATTCGATAAATTTAGTAGGGAAGACTCGTAGATAGTTGGAGGTTTTGCTGTCTGGAGTAGAGAAAGTCTGTTTAAGGCGATGGCGTATCGCTGGCGGGCTTGGGAAATAGTAGCGATGAGAGTGGAGAATCTTTTTGGTGCCTTCAAGCGGTATGCTTCCAGTTCTTTTACAGCCGCTGCGTAAGCTTCATTGTTAAGAAACTGAAGAGTATATATTGCGGTATTATCGCCTGGATGTGGGCTTTTTTTCTGATTTACTATAGCTAAAACTTGCTGCCATTGTGCATCCGAACAGCTGCGCAGATAAGCTTGGGTAGAAGTAGACAATATACCAGTTCCAGCAAACGGAAAACCTCCGGCGAGCTGTCGGAGTTCATCGCCCTGGGCTAGGGATGTTTGCAGTTTTTGTAAAATTTGTCTGTCGATCGCTGCATCGATTGTCAGCACTGGTACGGGAACTTTCCGGGCTGCTTGACGATTTACTAGTGTAGCTTTGCTATCCTCAACAGCAGCCGAGAGAGGAGCTTTAATTGTCTCTGGTGCAATTGTATTTACGTTCAGCTGAGGCTGGTTGTAGAAACGATCTCCCAGTACTCCTGTCAGCGACACTACAGCCACAACAAAAACTATACAGGAGCGTTCTGTCTGCTTCCCCCGTGTTTCTGTCGCTCTTACTTTATCCTGGCATTGTTGCAACTTGGTAGCGCTTTTTTGCTCTCTGCGTTCTAGCTGCTGATGCTGCCATTTTCTTAACTGTAGACTCAATGACTTAAATATCTTCTGCCTTTTCATCATCAATGCTCACAGTTACTAATATGGAGCAAAAAGTCAGATTGCTTGCATCTCGATCGCATTTAATAGAGTCGCTCGCAACGACTATATAGTTTCCATATACAGCTTGACAATAGATTTTTAAAATCTACCGCCCGGCTTGTTTAAATTTTGCCAATAATTTCCTATTTTTAAGATTAATGCTTTGATTTGCTCCTTTAGATAGAAGCATTCATCGCCTTATCGCCTTCGGATCGCGCGCGGGGCAGCGATCGCTGCTACCTGGCTTAGATTGGTTGGTTGATTTGCCTGCGAATACACCCCAGACCACACTGCAACTAGTGCATCACACAATCTTAGCATTTCTTCTTCAGTTGTCATGTTCGCACAACCACTCCCAAGACTAGGGCAACGTAGCTGTTGTCGCAGGGTAGCGGGAATACCAGCTAAACCGTTATAAGCCCCCGATAAAGCTGCCGTAATTGCACAAGTTAATTGTGGTTGAGGCCTTTTCTCAACTACCCGCTGTAAGGAGAGGCGAAAATCTTCTAAGGTACTCAAATAACAGTAGAATGCTAAAGCAAAGCAGCTACTAGGTCGCCCGGATCGCTCCAAGTTAATTACAACTGTTTCTAATCCTGCATTCTGCTCTAAAAAGTCTTTGACTTTGAAGAGGTTTTGTGTTAATATGCCTTCACTATTTCCTACAAAGTCGATAGTATGAGAAATGAGTTCAGCCGAGTGGAGTTTTGGCTGTAACGAAAGAGCGATCGCGTATCCCACTGCTAAAGCAATATCCCGAATTTCAGGATTGTTTTGCCCCATTGCTGCTACAGCTAGCTGCAAATTCTGGCGCAGTTTAATTTCATTTTCGTGATAGAAAAGCGCCAAGGGTATCGTTGCTACGATCGCTTCTAATGCGCTCAAGCTCGAATTCTTACCCACAGCATGATGCCAATTTTCCACATCAAACTTGCGGCGTTGGATGAGGGATTTCATCCCTGCCTCTACTAGAGTAACAATCTCTTCTGAGCTTTCGGGAGAAAAACTTTGCTTTGCCAGACTTCGCTCCAGGTTAGCATCTGGGTAAGATAACTGCGGCTTATAGCTACCAAATTTTTGTTGCCTTGCTCCAATTGCTAACCCTATAATGGCACCGCGAAATCGACTTCTGAGGGAATAATGCATTAGCTCATTTTAATGTCTCAGGTGATGAACTAACGCCAGTAATCCGAGCCTGTAACTTTCTGCCCCAAAGCCGCTAATTTGCCCGATTGCTACTGGGGCAATGTAAGAGTGATGGCGGAAAGCTTCACGCTGGTAGATATTGCTCAGATGGACTTCGACTGTGGGAATTTTGACAGCAGCGAGCGCATCTCGCACAGCTACACTTGTATGAGTATAAGCACCAGCATTAATTATAATACCTTGATGCTGCCCTCTAGCTGCATGAATAGTATCTACTAAAACGCCTTCATGATTTGATTGCACCGCTGAAATTTTCGCCTCTAGCTTCATAGCTTCAGCTTCTAGCTGGGAGTTAATCTCTTCTAAAGTTACTGAACCATAAATGCCTGGTTCTCGCTGTCCCAGCAAATTCAAATTTGGCCCATGTATAACCAGGACACTTAGCGGCGATGATGGAGTTGAAAGCACGACAAATTAGCGATGACGACGTGTTCTGTCATTTACGGGTATAGGAATCGGTTCTCGTTCCGGCTCAGCTTCCGGACCCAACAAGGCTTCGATTAGCTTGCCCGCCCATTCTTTTAGCTTTTCCAGTACCTTCTCTATGTAATCCATTGAACCGATTACTCCTGCAAAACTATCTGGCTTTCCTCATCGCCTATGAGAAAAAAGAGTTTGGTTATTAATCAATCCACATCTTTTGTCTTTTTAGCTTTATTGCCCAGGCTGATAAGGTTTTATAGCTATTATATCCACCTTGATCTAGATTTTTAGAATAACACGCTCACTCTTTAAAGAGTGAGTCAGGTGGCTTAAATTTGCTTCATAAAACCTTTAATGAGCAAAAAAAGTCAAAAGCCTGAAATAATAATTTGGATTGTTATTAGGCTATTTTTAGCGTATCACAACCTTACACAGGAGGTTCATCCCACCAAAGGTAGGGGTGTAGAAGAGAGCAGGGGGAGATGAGGTAGCAGGGGAAGCAGGGGGAGCTGAGGAAGATGGGGAAGGAATTTCAATTCCATCATCTAAAATCCCTCACTTTTAGTCAATAATTTGCGTCGGAGACGATCTAGGGCTGAACAGGCGCTAAAGTGCCGAATCAAGGCTCTATCTCGTGCTTGACCAAACTGATATTCAAAACTTTGCATTTCCCCGTTTGGTGCAGCTAGGCCGATGTAGACTAAGCCTACTGGTTTAGTGGCAGTTCCACCATCAGGCCCGGCAATGCCAGTGATACTCAAACCCCAGGAAGTTGAGAGAAGCGATCGTACTCCAGATGCCATTTGCTCTGCCACAGCAGCGCTGACTGCACCGAGTTTAGTTAAATCTTGCTGGTTAACTTTGAGCAGCGAGATTTTCACAGAGTTGTCATAAGAAATTACGCCACCCATAAAGTATTTGGAAGATCCCGCCACATCGGTGAGCATTTGCCCCAAGCCGCCACCCGTGCAGGATTCTGCCACACTTAAGGTTTCACCTGCTGCCAGTAAAAGCTGTCCTACTACCGAGGCTAAGGTATCATCATCTGCGCCAAAATAGTTCAGCCCAGCAATTTGTTGCAGTTTTTGCTCTACTGGTGCAATCAGTTGTTGTGCTGCTGCTACTGAACTAGCTTTAGCCGAGAGGCGCAACTTCACTTCTCCTTTGCAGGCATAGGGAGCAACCGTTGGGTTAGGTAAGTTGAGATAATCTGATACCTTTTCCGCTAAAGCTGATTCTGCAATTCCCCAAAACTTCAAAGCCCGGCTATGAATGATTTCTTTGCCAAAGCCAAGGCTTTTGAGTAATGGTACAGATGTTTCTTGCCACATCCGGTGCATCTCAGATGGCACTCCAGGAAAAGTCAAAATTACCAATCCTGGGCGGGGTTGCCAAATGATACCGGGTGCTGTACCAGAGGAATTGGGTAAAACTTCTGCTCCAGCGGGCATCAAAGCTTGCTTGCGGTTGCTAGGTGACATTTGCCGACCGCGTAGGGCATATTTCCGGGCAATATCTTCGATAATTTCTGAGTGTTCTTCTAGGCGAACGCCAAAAAAATCAGCAATGGTTTCGTGGGTGAGGTCATCTGGTGTTGGGCCCAAACCTCCAGTAAAGATTAGTATTTGGGTAGAGTTTCGATCTGTTGGTAAATTTCGCTCGATCGCAATTGCGATCGCTTGCTTCAGCCGCGAGGGATTATCCCCAACTACCGTTTGGTAATAATGGGCAATACCTAAACTAGCCAGTTGCGTCGCTAAATATTGGGCATTTGTATTGAGGATATCGCCCAGGAGTAATTCGGTTCCAACACAAATAATTTCAGCACTCATTGGATTTTAGATTTTAGATTTTAGATTTTGGAGTTTAGATTTTAGATTTAATCCAAAATCCAAGGCTCCAAAATCCAAAATTCATTAGCTCAAGCAAGAGCAGGTACGGGAATTGTCATGTGAGGGTAGAGAGGAAAGACTTCGCACAAAGCTGCTACTCGGCGGCGACAGTCTTGCGCTACTGTCTCATCTTCAGGATTAAGCAGGCGATCGGCAATAATGTTAGCAATTTCTGTAAACTCTGCTGTATTCATTCCTCTTGTCGTCATTGCTGGGGAACCCAACCGCAAACCACTAGTAACAAATGGTGACTCTGGATCGAAGGGAACTGTATTTTTGTTAGCAGTAATGTTTACACCACTCACAAGCCGATCTGCTTCCTTACCTGTCATGCCAATGCTGCGCAGATCGACCAACATCAAATGATTGTCTGTACCATTGGAAACAATCTTGAAGCCTCTTTTTTGCAACCCAGTTGCCATAGCACGGGCATTTTCTATTACCTGCGCTGAATAAACTTTAAACTCTGGCTTCAACGCTTCACCAAAAGCTACTGCCTTGGCAGCAATTACGTGTTCCAGCGGCCCGCCTTGGCTACCAGGGAAAACAGCTTTATCCAGCTTCTTACCCAGTTCTGCATCGCGGGTCAAAATCAATCCTCCTCTTGGCCCGCGCAAGGTTTTGTGAGTTGTGGTTGTCACCACATCACAGTAAGGAATCGGATCGGGGTGAAGTCTTGTTGCTACTAATCCAGCAATGTGGGCAATATCAGCTAATAGGTATGCCCCAACTTCATCGGCTATGGCTCGTAATTTTTCAAACTCAATAATGCGAGGATAGGCAGAATAACCGCAAATCAGCAGCTTGGGACGGTGTTGCAGTGCCAACTCACGAATAGAGTCGTAGTCTAACTGTTCTGTTTCTCGACTAACCCCATAATGACAAGCTTTGAACCACTTGCCAGAAACGTTGACTGGTGAACCGTGAGTCAGGTGTCCGCCATGAGACAGATCCATTCCCATAAACGTATCCCCTGGCTCTAACAGAGTTAGGAAGACGGCGAAGTTTGCCTGTGCGCCTGAATGGGGTTGGACGTTTGCATGAGCAGCACCAAATAATTGTTTAGCGCGGTCAATTGCCACCTGCTCAATTTTATCTACGTATTCACAACCGCCGTAGTAACGTTTACCAGGTAAACCCTCTGCATATTTATTAGTTAGTACTGAGCCTTGGGCGGCTAAGACAGCAGCAGATGTAAAGTTTTCACTAGCAATTAACTCTAGGTGGTCGCGTTGGCGACCGAGTTCCGCGTCGATTAGTTCCGCTACGACCGGATCTGTTGAAGCAAGTAAGTCTAAGTTAGTCGAAGACACGTTAGTTAACCTTGGAAAAATTGCAGAACTGTTTTATTTGTCGAGTGCAATCGAATCGCACATCGCCTTAACTATTTTGCACTGCCAGAATGAATACCCAATTAATAAATACTTTAACTTAATCGCAAAGCTGCTTTTTAAGGATGAAGTGTGAAGGCTGAAGGCAGCAAGGATGCATTAAGTAATTATTCTGTCACCACGCTCCTGTCTCTTCACTTCACACTTCACACTTCACACTTCACACTTCATCCTTCACACTTCATTCTTGTTAAGCTCTGTATTACCTATAACAGCCTCCGTAAACACCTAGCATAAAATTAACTTAAGGAAGTTGGGGATGTTCTGGAGGGATTGGATGTTAGTGATTTTAATGGAAGATCAAATCCTTGCCACGAAGCAAGTTTGTCCTAGCTGTTTGCTTGCCGATCGCAGCGGTCAGCCTCGTTGGAGTCAAGGACGATTACGTTGCGCTGGGGCAATTCGTAAGCTTAGTGCTAAGCAACCAGAGCAGTATGAGTGTCTGATGGGCTTCCGAATTGCCAATATAGAATAATTTTTTCATCCGCGCCATCAATCGGCTCTCGCAATCTTGGTAGTGCCAAAATTTAGCTGGGTCACAGTCATAACCAACACTGCGCTATCCTGAGCTTAGTAAGGATCGATGCCAAATATTTTGCTAAGGAGAATAAATAATGACTTGGCGGGGGACTGTAACAGTAAAAGACAGAATTTTTGCTTGCCTACCTTATATACTGCCTTTAATTGAGGGAATAGTATTTGGCAGGTTCTTATTTCTCCAATTTCCAGCTTTACAAGTATTGTTTGTGCCACTTGCGCCAGTCATAGTACTTTATAGCAGCATACCCTTTGCCGGACTGATTGTTTTCTTTGCCTTGTTTTTATTGGTTGTCAGAAACGAGAGTATCAGTCATTTCATTCGTTTCAACACCATGCAGGCAATTCTCATAGACATTGTTTTAGTTCTAGGCAGCTTGATTCTGCCCATTTTGTCATCAATCCCTGGTGCTGGTTTTGCCTATCAAACATTATCTAACACTATCTTTCTAGGTATACTGGCAGCAGTTTTATTTTCGGTTTTTCAGTCTCTGCGGGGTCGTTATGCAGAAATTCCGGCAATTTCGGACGCAGTTTATATGCAAGTCCGTTAAGAAGGATGAAGGACTTGATGTCTGAATCCGACAGTGTTTTCCAGACGACCAATACCTTCAATTTCAACGCGGACGCGATCGCCTACGTGCAATTGTCCGACACCTTCGGGAGTTCCAGTTAAGATGACATCGCCTGGAATTAATGTCATTACTCGACTGATATAGGATACAAGATGGGGTGGGGAGAACACCATTTGATCGATAAGCGTAGATTGCGTGGGCTGCGCCTCATTATTTAAAAAGGTCATAAGCTGTGCCGCTGGATTCACTTCCCGGACGATCCAAGGTCCGAGAGGACAGAAAGTATCAAACCCCTTGCCCCTTGTCCATTGACCATCCCGCTGCTGCAAATCCCGCGCTGTGACATCATTGGCAATGGTATATCCCCAAATTTTGGTTTGGGCTTGCTCTAGGGTACAGTCAGAAGCGCGATCGCCAATGACTAGCGCTAACTCACCCTCATAGTCTACCCGCTGCGACTGGGGAGGATACATAATCTCCACATTGGTAGCAATAACGGATGATGGCGGTTTGAGGAATATGAGCGGCTCTATGGGTACAGATGTACCCATTTCCGCAGCATGAGCAACATAATTCTTTCCAACTGCTACAACTTTGGAGGGAGCGCAGGGGGCAAGAATTTGATAACTCTCAGGTGGTAAAACCACATCTGTAAGTTGCCCTTTTAACCAAGGAGGAGCATCGAACACCTGAACTTCCCCGCTAAGTTGCAGTAATCCGTAGTAAATCCGTCCCTCTTGAGTTTGAACTCGAATGTAGCGTTGCGCCATAAAGTTCTTTTAATACCTGATTGTTTACTGTACCCCCTAGCAGGCAATTTTTGTCTTGAGACTTTTACAAAGCTTTTAGTTGTCATTTGTCCTTTGTGAATAATTAAAGATCGATAACTATTGATTAATGACCGCGCGCTTGCTAACCGCTCGTGAGCTTATGCTGATTTGATGCTAATTGATTTTAGGAATACTAATTCTGTTTGTGCTTCTATCCTGACTCAAACATGGCAACGGCTGGGACTGACCACAGCCGTTATTTGTCCTGGGTCGCGCTCTACACCACTGGCGATCGCTTTTGCTCGCTCTCAAGGCATAGAAGCTATTCCAGTCTTAGACGAACGTTCTGCCTCATTTTTGGCTCTGGGTATTGCCCGAAAATTAAAAAAACCCGTAGTACTAGTGGCTACCTCTGGGACAGCAGGGGCTAATTTCTACCCAGCTGTAATTGAAGCAAAGGAAAGTAGAGTGCCTTTGTTGGTTCTCACAGCAGATCGCCCGCCAGAACTGCGCTCTTGCCATTCAGGGCAGACTATTGACCAGTTGAAATTATTTGGCACTTACCCCAACTGGCAAGCAGAGTTAGCACTGCCATCTTTAGATCTGGGGATATTAAGATATTTTCGGCAAACAGCGTGTCACGCTTGGGAGCGATCGCTTTATCCCATGCATGGGCCAGTTCATCTCAATCTACCCTTTCGTGACCCCCTCGCTCCTCTTCCAGACAGAACTGCGGCTGATTTAGCCTCTCAATTCGATCCAGAAGAATTCTTCGCTGGAATACCTCAAAATTCAGGAGCCAGAATTCAGGGGTCAGAATTAATTCATCATTCATCATTCATCATTCACCATTTAAAAGAATGGCATGAATATGAACGCGGAATCATCATCGCTGGTGTTGCTCAACCGCTGCATCCGAGAGAATATTGCCATGCGATCGCAACTCTAGCAAAAACTTTAAAATTCCCCGTCTTGGCTGAAGGACTTTCTCCAGTCAGAAATTATGCCGATCTCAATCCCTATCTGATTTCCACCTATGACTCAATTTTGCGACATCAACAGGTGGCAAATCAACTAAAACCAGAAGTGGCGATCCAGATAGGCGAACTACCCACTAGTAAAGAACTACGTAGCTGGCTCGATCTGACACAGGCTAAGCGCTGGATAATTGAAGAGAGCGACCAAAACTTAGATCCGCTACATGGAAAAACAACTCATCTGAGAATTTCTATCGAACAGCTAGCTCATATTTATCCATTTCAACCAAAATCACCTTCTGTCTATCTTCAAATGTGGTGTGCTGCCGAAGCTAAAGTCAGGCAAGCTATAGATCGAATGATGGCAGATACAAAGCAGATGTTTGAAGGCAAAGCCGCCTGGTTACTCTCCAAAACCCTACCTCCCGGAACTCCACTATTTATTGCTAATAGTATGCCCGTGCGGGATGTTGAATTTTTGTGGACACCAAACAATTCTGCCGTGCAACCATTTTTTAACCGAGGTGCGAATGGAATTGATGGCACACTGTCGACGGCTTTAGGTGTAGCGCATCGCCACCAAAGCAGTGTAATGTTGACTGGAGATTTAGCTTTATTACACGATACTAATGGTTTTTTAATTAGAAATAAATTTCAGGGGCATCTAACGATTGTTTTAATTAATAACAATGGTGGGGGTATATTTGAAAATTTGCCAATTTCTAAGTTCGATCCTCCTTTTGAAGAATTTTTTGCTACACCACAAACTGTTAATTTCGCTCACCTTTGTCAGACTTATGATGTAGAACATGAATTAATTACCTCTTGGCAACAGTTGGAGCCAAGATTAAATCCACTACCTACTACGGGCATTCGCGTGTTGGAGTTGCAAACCGATAGAAAGGCAGATGCTAAATGGCGACAGGAAAATTTAGCTAAGTTTTCGCAGGCGATATCCTAGGCTGGCTGGTAGAAGTATTTACTATAAAATTACTAAATGTAAAGATGTGATTACCTTTGTTTCTATAAAATCTAAAATTAAATGAATTGTGGTGACATTATGGGTAAAAAATTTTTTGCCACCATAACAGTATCAATCCTGCTAGCAACTGCTGCACCAATTAAAGCGCAAAACTACAAATCTTCAAGCTACTTTTATAGTGACTTTTTTAAAAATAAACCGTCAGATTGTAAAACTTTCTATCCAGTACCAATTGGAGCAGTACCTGGTCATAAAGCACCTGATGATGTTTGTATACCTCCACCCCTAACTATCGTTCCTAAGTATGGAAAAAAATATGCTCAACTAATGCGTAGAGGTATCCAAGCAGGTATTAGAGGTGATTATGATACTGCTTTAGCCAACTTCCGACGCGCTGAATTAATTGAGATTTCTAACAACTATCTCGGATATACTAATCGTGAGGCACTTCGAGGTATAAATGGGGCTTTAATAGCGAAGAGATATCGACAAAATCCTCATCCAAATAAAAGACTAACACCACAGTTTTTCTGGTACCACTGGACTGGTACAGGTAAGCGTGGTAACTGGGGTAGGAACTTTAATAAATACTAAATGTTGTCGCTGACGCAGTTTAGTTTCGTAACAATCACAATACTAGTATTTATTAGTCATTGATATCGAAGATGGAGTGCCTGCGCTAAAATGCACAAGCTGGAATAAGCGATCGCACTTGCTATGCAAATCAACTGGCAAACTGCCAAAACCTACGAAGACATCCTTTATCACAAAACCGACGGTATTGCCAAAATCACCATCAATCGTCCTCATAAGCGCAACGCTTTCCGTCCCAAAACAGTGTTTGAACTGTACGACGCTTTTTGTGACGCTAGGGAAGACACTAATATAGGTGTTGTCCTATTTACTGGTGCTGGGCCCCATACTGATGGTAAATACGCCTTTTGTGCTGGCGGCGATCAAAGTGTACGCGGTAAAGCTGGATATGTTGATGATAATGGTGTACCGCGTTTAAACGTACTGGATCTGCAACGCCTGATCCGTTCTATGCCCAAAGTCGTAATTGCCTTAGTTGCTGGATATGCGATTGGTGGGGGACAGGTTTTACATTTGGTTTGCGATTTAACCATTGCAGCTGATAACGCTATTTTTGGTCAAACTGGCCCCAAAGTTGGCAGCTTTGACGGTGGATTTGGTGCTAGCTATCTTGCCCGAATTGTTGGTCAGAAAAAGGCGCGGGAAATTTGGTTTCTCTGCCGTCAATACACAGCAGAACAAGCCCTAGAAATGGGTTTAGTTAATTGTGTTGTTCCAACCGCACAACTAGAACAAGAAGGTATTCAGTGGGCAAATGAAATTTTACAAAAAAGTCCCCTCGCCATTCGCTGTCTCAAAGCAGCTTTCAATGCTGACTGTGACGGTCAAGCTGGCTTACAAGAACTAGCAGGAAATGCCACTTTACTCTATTACATGACTGAAGAAGGTGCTGAGGGTAAGCAGGCATTTCTAGAAAAGCGTCAACCAAATTTTCGCCAGTACCCTTGGCTACCATAGGCTCTTGGTGAAATTATAGATTTCGTTTTAAGAAGAGCAGTTCTTGAGCAGAGGAGGTAGGGGGAGAAATTTTTGAGGTTGCTAAATTAAAAGTCGCACCGTGTATGTGTGTTGGTGCGACTTTTAGCTATCAATTATTTAAGTTATTTAAATGAATTTTCAAACTTACCAAAGAGGTACGTAAGGTTTATCCTAGTGCCAAGTAGGTTGACTATCTCTCTAGAACTAAGCTAACAATGCCTCTGCTTTCCTCGGTTCCACAGCGTAAGCAACTGCTGTTGACTCTGACGATTCTATCCCAGAAGTATCTATTGCAGAGTCTAGTGCAGAAGCTACAGAACAAGAGGCAAGGATTGGAGGGGAATCCGATAAAAACACCATTTCTTCTAAACCTTCCCAAGCAGAAGTAAAGGCCGGGATCGCCAAAGTGCAAGCTTTCCAGCTACCCTGAACTGGCGCTCCAAGTGTTTGGCAAAATCCACCACGCCTTCCCTCTGGCTGGTAATACCGACAACAACGGCAGGCAGAAGTTGGAAGGTTTAAGCTTTTCATAATAGTGCTATTTCGGGATCGCTCTACACTTTTATTTTGCCTCAAGTGTCAAATGTGACTAAGAGGCATCAACTGAAGATTTGGTATAGGGTTGAGCGATCCCCAGGCAAAAATTAACTTTATAATTTATTTAGACTCTTGTTAAAAAGTTCAATTTTTACGCGATCGCCCTTGAATTAAACCAACTGGGGATCAAGCTAAAAAGAAGAATTTAGGTATATACACTATTGACTTTAACAAAACATAATGGCACTAAAGACAGGGTAAATCTGGCGTTATACAACACAGTAAATATACTGTGCTGTTAATTACAGTAAATATACTGTAATTATTTTTTCTGAGGCTAGATTAATTTATATCTTTAGAAAGATGTCTTTTCAGTTATTAAATAAAATTTTTTAAGCGCAAGATTTATGAAAAAAAATCTTAAATTTTGTTTAAATTTACCGTTAGTAATAATTGACTAGGAAATGACCGAGCCTTGAGTGCATAACTTTCTACCATTGTTTAGCTGCACAGATAGAACAAACTTTCCAGCGTTGGAGTTCTCCTTCAGGTGTAGGACAATGGCATTGAGGACAAAGTGGTAATTGACACGATCTCGCTTGCATCAACTTAGCCCAATTCTGAAAAGCGTCATTTGGGTTGTTATAACTAGCCTTCTTGCTGTTAGTGGGATTAGGAGAATTCACAACCCAACTGGGATGAGTGCGGCTCAAATCTGTTTTGACTGGATCGCCGCGATCGGGCTTACTATTTTGCGAACGTTGCCATCGGGCTGTTGAAAAGCGAATATCCTGCAAAGGATTAGGTAAATGTACGTTCAACTTTGCCAAAATGCGCTGCCTTCCAAAAGAGAGTTCCTGCGCCCAAACACCGCTAGAAGTTGCTACCCACAAAACTTGACGCTGAATTGACTGCGGACGAGTGTGAGCCGCTACCCCTGCGCCCACAACCTCAGCCCAACACTTCAACACAAGTTGAAATGGCTGCTCTTGCCACCTACTTTGCTCTTGAATAGAGCCTAAAATGCGTTCGAGCGATTGGAAAGACATAAAGGAAAGTATGAAGGCTAAAGGCTGAAGGCTGAAGGCTGAACGCGCTCGCGTTGCCGAAGGCTAGGGTAAAGGCTCTCAGGCTAGAAGCTAAATGTTAAAATGTTAACAGTTAACGGTTAACACTCAACAAATTTCATCCTTCACACTTCAACCTTCACACTTCATCATTTATAATTTAGCCTTTCAATGGTTGGGGAAAGGTACGATACCATGAATTTAATATCCCAACTGAGTTTGCTGCCAAAGCTACTTAAGCTAAACCAGAAATGGGTTTGAGAAACCAGTAGCATTGTTACACTTAACGCTCGCCCGAAGAGCGATCATGGAGAGCCGTCATGGGACTGATTGACCGCATCCTGCGCGTGATTCGCGCTAATGTCAACGCTTTAATTGGACAAGCGGAAGATCCAGAAAAAATTCTGGAACAAACGGTAATGGATATGCAGGAGAATTTGGTGCAACTGCGGCAGGCTGTGGCACAGGCGATCGCTACCCAAAAACGCACCGAAAGGCAGGCTCATCAAGCACAGTCCAACGGCGAAGAATGGTATCGTCGCGCCCAACTCGCCCTGCAACAAAGTAATGAAGCCTTGGCACGGGAAGCACTGACTAAGCGAAAATCCTATCAAGAAACTGCCACCGCATTAACAGCCCAGATAGAGCAGCAAAACACTGTGGTAGGAAGACTGAAAAAGGATATGCAGACGCTAGAAAGCAAAATAGCGGAGGCAAAAACCAAAAAAGATATGTATATCGCCAGAGCGCGTTCAGCCGGGGCTACTCAAAGACTAAATGAAATGCTTAGTAGCGTCGATCCTCGCAGTTCCTTAAATGCCTTTGAGCGCATGGAAGACAAGGTTTTACAACTAGAAGCTCAATCGGAAGCGATCGCAGAACTCGGAACAGACGATTTGCAAAAGCAGTTTGTAGCCTTGGAAGCTAGCGATGATATTGATGCTGAACTAGCAGCCATGAAAGCAAAACTCCCGCGGGGCAAAGAACCACCTCGTCTGACTAGTGATTAGAAAAGTATGAAGTATGAAGTATGAAGGATGAAGTATGAAAAGTTTCACCGTTCATCCTTTATCCTTCAGCCTTTCACCAATTCGTGCCTTCTAGGCATTATGTTAAGAATAGAGGCAGGGACAGCAGCACGGCAAACACTTACCTTGTAGACCCGAAAAGGAAAAACACAGTTATGGGATTATTCGATCGCATTGGCAGAGTTGTCAAAGCTAACCTAAACGATTTAGTTAGTAAGGCAGAAGATCCGGAGAAAATTCTAGAGCAAGCTATCCTGGAAATGCAGGAAGACTTGGTGCAGTTGCGTCAAGGTGTTGCCCAAGCGATCGCCTCTCAAAAACGCAGCGAACAACAGTACAATCAAAACCAAAATGAAGCCAACAAGTGGGATCGTAATGCCCGTTTGGCTTTGCAAAAAGGCGATGAAAACTTAGCTCGACAAGCACTGGAACGCAAAAAGACTTTCAGTGAAACCGCCAATACGCTCAAAGCTACTCTGGATCAGCAAGTCGGTCAAATTGATACGCTCAAGCGCAGCTTAGTCGCCTTGGAAAGTAAAATTTCTGAAGCCAAAACTAAGAAGGATATGCTCAAGGCGCGCGCTTCTGCTGCCAAGGCTCAAGAACAACTGCAAAGCACAGTAGGGCGCTTAGGAACCAGCAGTGCGATGGCAGCCTTCGAGCGGATGGAAGAAAAAGTCTTGATGCAAGAAGCACGGGCGCAGGCAGCAGGTGAGTTAACCGGAAACGATTTAGATAGCCAATTTGCACAGCTAGAAGCTGGTAGCGATGTCGATGATGAATTATTAGCACTAAAAGCGCAAATGTCCCTAGGGCCTGCGGCTTCTCAAAATCAACCCTCTCTGCCACAAGCCGATCGGCAATCAACTAACTCAAATTCTAATAAACAGCCTCAAGTAGTTGATGCAGAATTAGAACAATTGAGAAAGCAGTTAGATCAACTATAATTTTAGCTTGATTAACTCATTCGCACTGAATTTTTATCACTCAATTGCAATAATTCTACAAGCTAACAGCTTTGGCAAAAATTTGATAGGCTCCTCTACTAAATTGAGAGAGCCTATCGATAATCTGATAATTTGATGCTTTGCTCAAAAGCAATTTCTTCTTTACTTTAGTAGGGTGAGATTAGCTGCTGTTATCTGTAAGTAAATGTATTAAATTCAACTGAATATATATAAATGCAGTAACGCACCTTTTTTAATTGGGTGGTGCGTTACATATTATTACTGTCCTTTACTCATGGGCAAACATTTTTGATACTACTACTTATGGAGTAGCGATCGCTGTTTGCGTTGACGAATTAAACCTGTACCCAAAACCCCAAACGCTAGCACTCCTAATGTAGAAGTCGGTTCGGGAACTGGTGCGGCTGACTGTTGATTTAGTGGTTCACCCTCTACAATTACAGTGGCATTAAAAGATTCATCAGTCCAAACACCATCACCATTCGGATTAGTACCTGGAGAATCCAAATTCATTGAATTTATCTGTATGGTGATACTGTCAATCCTGTTTCCAGCTAAATCTGGATTACCACCAAATAAATTACCACTAGCACCTAAAGCGCCTCCTGCCCTTCCTAAAGTGCCAGTACCCGTTATCAATTGCATTCCATCAGGATTTCCATCGGTTAAGTAGCTGACAAACTGATTAAAGTTAGGATCGGTATCAGCGTTGACGGTAAAAGTTCGTCCGACATCGGCTGGAGTGACTTTGAGTCCGTTAAACAAAGGTGCATTTGAAGGATATCTATTGGATGCTGGGCCAATAGTCAATGTCAGTTGATAGTCTTTAAATATATCGCCACTGCCGCCAACATTGGAAAACTCTTGTGTACCGAGTACTGCTGCTTGTGCTACTCCTCCGGAAGTTAGAGCCAATAACGCTGAGCCGCATACAACAGTTAATAAATTTTTCATAATTTGCAATCTAACTCCTCAACACACACTTCTACTATTTGTATACACTTTGAATTCACGTTTTCCGCAAACAATCAGAAAAATCTAAAAAAACAGGATAACGAGATGGTAGAGTCGGATAGTTTATTGGTCACTCACGGCATCAAGCTAACTTTGTTGACAGTTGAGTGTCACCTGTCAAAGGTAATACAAACAACATTTACACTCTACAACTCTTTACTATGAGAAAATGCTTTTATTGCCAGTTAATTTTTTGGCACATAACATCTGTTAGCAGATAGAAATTTTTAGATAGCTAGTAAATTGCATCTGACTTTAATCAAGGGTAAATATTTAAAGGGTGAACTATGAGCAAAGTAATTGCAATTAAGGATACTGAGTTTGAAACAGAAGTACTCAAAGCCGATCAACCAGTATTGGTTTACTTTTGGGCTTCTTGGTGTGGCCCTTGCCGATTGATGTCGCCATTGATAGAAGAGGCAGCAAATAATTACAGCGATCGCCTCAAGGTAGTTAAAATGGAGGTCGATCCGAACCCCGGCACAGTCAAACTGTATAAAGTGGAAGGTGTCCCGGCGCTGCGGCTATTTCAAGGTACTCAAGTGCTAGCTTCCACCGAGGGAGCGATCGGAAAACAACAGATAGCTAGCTTCTTAGATACTCATCTTAACGGTCAGTAGTAATTAAGTCGTAAGTCGTAAGTCGTAACTAAAGATAGAAGGTTCTTGGCTACTAGTCTCTTGCCAAAGATATAAAAACAACGGCACATCACTTACGACTTACGACTTATCACTTAGGACCTATTTTGGTTAGTCGCTCTGTCCATTTTTTATTACTTACGACAAAAGATTTACGAGTTACGACTATTTTGGTCAAAAGTCATTTGTTAATACTTTTGGACAAAGGACGAATGACAACTGACAAAGGACAAAAAACACTATGCAGTTCGCCAATCGTTTAGAGTTCTTGCAAGCTAATGTGTTTGCTGATATGGATCGAGCCAAGGCTCATGCGGCTTCGGCTGGGCAGAACTTAATCGATCTGTCGTTAGGGTCTTCTGACTTATTAGCAGCGCCGCACGTCGTTGAGGCGATCGCACAGTCCCTGCATGACCCCAGTACTCACGGCTATTTGCTGTTTCACGGAACTCAAGCTTTTCGTCAAGCAGCAGCTAATTGGTATACGCAGAAATTCGGCATTGCCATCGACCCCGAAACCGAAGTGCTACCACTGATTGGTTCTCAAGAAGGTACAGCCCATTTACCTTTAGCTATACTCAATCCGGGTGATTTCGCCTTATTGCTCGATCCTGGCTATCCCTCTCATGCAGGCGGCGTGTACTTAGCTAACGGTCAAATTTACCCAATGCCACTACGGGAAGAAAATAATTTTTTACCAATACTAGAAGAAATTCCCGCCCCAGTCTTAGCACAGTCGCGGATGATGGTATTGAGTTATCCTCACAACCCCACAGCTGCGATCGCACCTATATCTTTCTTCCAACAAGCTGTAGCCTTTTGTCAAAAACACAACTTGGTTTTAGTCCACGACTTCCCCTATGTAGATCTGGTATTTGAGGAAGAAATAGGGAAAAAAAGAGATGGGGAAGCTGAGGAAGCTGAGGAAGCTGAGGAAGCGAACGAAGAAAAGCCTCTGGCAGATCGCAGATCGCTAGCGCCTTCAATTTTGCAAGCCGATCCAGATAAAAGCGTCTCAATTGAGTTTTTTACCCTTTCCAAGTCCTACAACATGGGGGGCTTTCGTGTTGGTTATGCCATTGGTAATGCAAAACTCATTCGCGCTTTGCGACAAGTGAAAGCAGCGGTTGATTTTAACCAGTATCGGGGAATTTTAAATGGTGCGATCGCTGCCTTGACTGGTTCCCAAGCAAGCGTCAAAACAACTGTTGATACATTCCGGCTGCGACGAGACGCATTTGTTAATGCTTTGCATCGTATTGGCTGGCAAGTTCCTACTCCCAAGGCGACAATGTATGTCTGGGCAAAATTGCCTCCTGCTTGGGCGGAAGATTCGATCGAATTCTGTACTCAATTGGTAGAAACAACAGGAGTTGCTGCTTCTCCTGGTGCTGGGTTTGGTAAATTCGGTGAAGGATACGTTCGGTTTGCGCTAGTGCATAATCCAGAGATTCTAGAAATATCTGTTGAGAGAATTTCCCAATTTTTGCACTCTGCTTAGGGCAGAATTCGCCAATAGTGGCAAGTGGTGAGGGATTTTAGATTCAAGTTTCTCTTTGTTACGGCAGTTGCGCTCAACGGGGCGGCAAGTTTCGGGATATTCCCTCCGAAATTGCCTTGGGAAAGAGCGCAACGCACTGCCTCCCCTTGTCACCTTGTCCCCTTATCTCCCCTGCTTCCTTCTCCCCAGCCTAAAAATAAATATAGATAATCATTTTTATCAAGTTATACTAATTTCTGAAGTTATATTAATGAATGCTGTATAAATCCAACCTCGTTTCAGAATTACTTTATACCAATTCTGCTAATTTCAATGTTATAAACGACAATCAGTAGCAAACACCAGTTGTAACTTATCTTCTAGCTCAGACAACTTTGGCGAATAGTACGAGTAGTAATAATCTAAATTTTTCAACAGTGAACGCTGGTAAAATTTTGCCGGGCAAACCAAGTTCTCGAAGAATATTACTTGTTGAAGACAACAACCTGAATCGACAGATGTTGGAAGATTATCTGGTGTTCTGTGGATATCAGATTCTGGGCTTAGCATTTGGAGCTGATTTTTTTCAGGCTTTGGCTGATTTCCAGCCTCATTTAGTTTTGCTTGATCTGAAGTTGCCGGATGTCGATGGTTATACTTTACTCGAACAAATTGGACAAAGACCAGAGTGGCGAACCATTCCTGTGATTGTTGTATCCGCATTTGCTTTTAAAGCCGATCGACAACGCGCTTTAAACTTAGGAGCAAGGCGTTATTTTGTCAAACCAGTAAGTTTGAGGGATTTACGACAAGCTATTGAAGACGAGTTGCTCAAGCTATAGTTAGCTAGAACTCAGTTTTATTCATTTCGTTGTTCAACAACAAATTCTTCTACTGTCTGGCTGAGATTTTGCAAATCTTGACCAATAATTGTAATTCGAGCTTCTAGTTGTGACAGTAATAGAACTGCTGTTTGCAGTTGGTTGAGTGTTTCATCAATGCCGTTGCGATAATTGGTTTCAAACTCTTCTATGTTCATAGCTACAGCCTAGCTTGAGATAGCTCCTCAAGAAAAATTTTTGGTTGCGTACTTCTAGAACTAATCTAAACTTAGTTAACGCCGAATGCTGCTAATCTGCTATAATTTCATCCTTTAAAGCCAAAATTTAATTACTGCTTCATAGAAAATGTAGAATGAAATACCTTCAACAGCAATAAAACGAGTAATTTTACTAAAATATTAATAGTAGTGGTGTGTGGCTGCCCCTGAATAAACTATCTTTTTTAAGAGCGATTAATTTTGCACAAAGCTTGATTTTTGAGCGAGTACAGACACTTCGGACATCGCGTCTGTACTAAATCTTTCATGACTCAAAGTTTTGCCGGAGAAAGTTCCGGCAACTGCTTTGAGCAAGCTCAAATGAGATTACTGCCATTCATAAATAGTGTCTTAGTATGACAGATATACAGGCGCAGTTAGAGGCACAGGTTTCATCTGAGATAACCAAAGCTACTAAAACACAGCCGCTGGTGAAAGAGCCAGAACGCCTAGAAAGCCGTCTGAAAGAAATTCCCCCAGAACCGGGAGTTTATTTCATGCGCGATGCTAGCGATCGCATTATCTATATTGGCAAGTCTCGCAAGCTGCGATCGCGCGTTCGTTCATATTTTCGCAACTCGCAGAAATTGAGCGATCGCATTGCCATGATGGTGCGGCAAGTGGTAGAAATTGAGTTTATCGTCACAGATACAGAAGCCGAAGCCCTAGCCCTAGAAGCAAATTTGATTAAGCAGCACCAGCCTTACTTCAACGTGCTGCTGAAGGATGACAAAAAATACCCTTACGTTTGTATTACTTGGTCAGAAGAATATCCCCGCATCTTCATCACTCGCAATCGCCGACTGGGTAAAAAAGAAGACAAATTCTATGGTCCGTATACTGATGCTCGACTGCTACGAGAGATTTTACGCTTAGCGAAGCGGTTGTTTGCCCTACGACAAAGACCCCAACCTCTATTCAAAGACCGCCCGTGTCTCAACTACGATTTAGGGCGTTGTCCTGGCGTATGTCAAAAACTCATCTCCCCACAGGAATATCGCCTCACCGTGCAAAAGGTAGCAATGGTATTCCAAGGGCGGACGCAGGAATTGATCGACATCCTGACAAAGCAAATGCAAATCAGTGCTGAAGAGTTGAACTTTGAGTCAGCCGCACGAATTCGCGATCAAATTGCTGGGTTGAAGTCGTTGACAGCTGAGCAAAAGGTGTCTTTGCCGGATGATACAGTATCGCGGGATGCGATCGCTCTAGCAGTGGATGAGCAACACGCTTGCATTCAGTTGTTCCAAATTCGCGCAGGTCAACTAGTTGGTCGTCTCGGTTTCGTTGCTGATACCCACGCCGAACCAGGAGCGATTTTACAGCGCGTGTTGGAGTCACATTATCAAACTGCTGATGATGTTGAAATTCCGATAGAAATTTTAGTGCAACATGAGTTACCCGAAGCGGAACTATTGGCGACAGCTTTAAGTCAGCGTAAAGGGCGCAAAGTAACGATTGTCGCACCCCAACGTCAAATTAAAGCCGAACTGATTGAGATGGTAGAACGCAATGCTGAATACGAACTGGCGCGGGCGCAACGTTTAGGCGATCGCAACGCCCAGGCGATGGAGGATTTAGCCGCCATTCTCGATTTACCAGACTTACCCCACCGAATTGAAGGCTACGATATTTCTCACATCCAAGGATCGAATGCTGTCGCTTCCCAGGTAGTGTTCATCGATGGCTTACCCGCCAAACAACACTATCGCCACTATAAAATCAAGAATCCTACCGTCACTGCTGGTCACTCCGATGACTTTGCTAGTTTAGCTGAAGTGATTGGGCGACGCTTTCGGAAATATGCAGAAGCTCCGCAAATGCAGCGAGTCGGAAATTCAGATTGGCCAGATCTAGTGATGATTGATGGTGGTAAGGGACAACTATCTGCTGTCGTCGCAGTCTTACAAGAGATGAATTTGATCGAAGATTTGCGGGTAGTCAGCCTTGCTAAGCAGCGGGAAGAGATTTTCTTACCCGGAGAATCTCAGCCACTGGAGACTGATGCAGAACAACCAGGCGTGCAGTTAGTTAGGCGACTGCGGGATGAAGCACATCGATTTGCTGTCAGTTTCCATCGCCAGCAACGCAGTGAAAAAATGAGGCGATCGCGCTTAGAGGAAATTCCCGGTTTGGGATACCATCGACAAAAACAACTCTTGGCACATTTTCGCTCAATTGATTACATTCGCGCCGCTAGTACCGAGCAGCTTGCTGAAGTCTCGGGCATTGGTTCCCGTTTGGCACAGGAAATATACGACTACTTTCATCCCGCTTAAGAGAGATTTTTTTCGGGGACTTCCATTACATATCTTTGCAAAAATTGCAAATGCCGATCAAATCTAAGATCGGCATTTTTTTGATTTTTCTTAATACAATTTACGCTTGGTAATCTAACTCTCGATGGAACCAAAACCTTAATTAAATATTAAAAATTGATAGTATTAACTCGGATATTGAGCCAAATTATTAATTGGACTAGGCAGTTGTATAAGGCTTTGCTTGCCAACTTAAGAATTGCTTGTTAGCATTTAAACGCTCGGTTAAACTGTTTTACACACTACAATATAAAAGGATTCACCATGGGGATCACGAATAACGCAAGTAAACACAAAAGGAAAACTAAAGATTTTCTACCGAAAGTTGTATGGAAATTGGAACTAAATTCTGAGAAAATGAAATAGTGAACATAAAAAAGTTGTGTTTGACTTACCAATTGGTAACAATTGCAACAGTTTTTTAATATGTTCTTGCCTGCATATTCAGTTTGCTTCCAAGTTTAAAATTTCTTCTTTCTTAATAATTGATAAGTTCAAAAGGTTTGAAAAATGCAAATTAAACAAAATATCCGGTGTCCAAATTGCGGTAGTGAAGCCGAAAGGTATTATGTGTTAAGTAGCCAGTTAATACGGACACAGTGCCACAGCTGCGACTACCTGATGGTCATGTGTTCTCGCACAGGCAAAGTTATAGAAGCATATGCCCCCGGCCTCGACTTCAAACCGACTAAAGCTATAGTTGCTTCGCCCGTAGTTGACCACAAGCAGCATCTGCTTCCAATCCCCGCGAGTAACGTACACTAGTGGCAATCTGTTGCTGCTTCAGGACGTTAAAAAAAGCTTGAATGCGGCTTGAATTAGGGCGTTGATAGTCAGCCTCTTGAATCGGATTATAAGGAATCAGATTTACGTGACTCTGAAAACCGCGTAGCAGCTGGGCTAACTCAGCTGCTTGTTTTATGTCATCATTTACCCCAGCTAAAAGGATGTATTCAAAACTGACGCGACGACCAGTTAAATTCACGTACTCGCGGCATTCTGCAAGTAAGTCTTTTAAGGGGTACTTATGGGCGCTGGGAATAAGTTTTTCTCTTAAGGCTTGATTAGAAGCATGGAGGCTAACAGCTAGGGTAACTTGCAGCTGGTGTTGAGCTAGCTTACGAATGCGATCGGGAATACCCACTGTTGAGACAGTCATCCAGCGCTGTCCAATCCCCACATCTTGGTTAAGCGACTTGATGGCTTTGACTACGTTTTCTGTATTCAGTAATGGTTCACCCATACCCATGAAGACAATGTGGCTAACACGCCGCCCAAAATCAGCTTGGACAGTTAAAACTTGATCGATAATTTCATGGGCGGCTAAGTTGCGGCGGAAACCTTCTTTACCCGTAGCGCAGAAGTCGCAAGCCATTGGACAACCCACTTGAGTTGAGACACACACTGTCAACCGTTTTTCTGTGGGAATACCAACAGTTTCCACAACTTGACCGTCTGCAAGTTTGAGCAAGTACTTTACTGTTTCATCGGGTGCAACAGAGCGGTAATCTAGAGTAGAGCGACCGATAGGAACTGCTTCTAGATTAGAACGCCATTGTTTGGGGAAAACCGAGATGTCGGAAAGACTTCGCACTCCTTTTTGATAAATCCATTCGTATAGCTGTCGCCCCCGATAAGCTGGTTGTCCTTGTTGCTGTACCCAAGCAGTTAACTCTGCTAGACTTTGCCCTAATAGGGGAGATGGGAGTACTGAGGTTGAGGAATTAATCGTGACTGAATTCTGCCTTCTTTCTGTACGAGCTTGACTAGTGCTACTCATAGGAAAATAATTCTAAAGTGGGAAAATTTAGCCAACCTATACGAAGTTAGCTTACTTTTATCTATATATGATTAGGGTAATCCGACACTTCAGGCATAAAATACAATCTTACGAATTACCCTTTAACCTACCGCAACGGGTGCGGGCGAAGCCCTAAATCCTTTAGCAAGCGTAGTGGCAAGCCACAGCGCGGATAAATATCTTTCTTTGTTGCTGCTATGTTACCTGCTATTCCCTATCTACCTTTGGCGTGGCAATTTGCCTCTCCTGGCCCAATTTTAGTCAAACTTGGGCCGCTGACTATCCGCTGGTATGGCTTACTAATTGCCTCTGCGGTGCTAATTGGAGTCAGCCTTTCCCAGTACCTGGCGAAGCGCCGCAATGTTAATCCTGACTTGCTGGGCGACTTAGTGATTTGGCTTGTAATTGGGGCAATTCCGGCTGCTCGGCTGTACTATGTTTTATTTGAATGGCCAGAATATGCTCAAAACCCTGGGAAAATCATTGCAATTTGGGAAGGAGGAATTGCAATTCACGGAGCCATATTAGGTGGACTATTAGCTGCTTTAATATTTGCTCGAATTAACAAAACTTCTTTCTGGCAATTAACAGATTTAGTGGCTCCTTCACTAATTTTGGGACAAGCGATCGGGCGTTGGGGTAATTTTTTCAACTCAGAAGCCTTCGGTCGTCCTACAGATCTACCTTGGAAGCTATTTATTCCTCTAGAACGCCGTCCCCCCGGATACGAAAGCTTTGAATACTTCCATCCCACCTTCCTATATGAATCACTCTGGGATTTGATGGTATTTGGGATACTAATAACTTTGTTTTTTAGAAGTTTGCAAGGAAAGCCACCCCTAAAGACGGGTACACTATTTTTGGTCTACTTGATAGCCTACAGCCTGGGACGTTTTTGGGTTGAAGGCTTACGAACTGATAGCTTGATGCTAGGGCCGCTGCGGATGGCTCAAATGGTGAGCTTAGTAGGAATAGGCTTGGGATTAGCTGGTTTAGCTTGGCAATACATTTACCACCGCCCTTTACCTGATGTCGTCACGCCTGTGCGGGAGGAAAGAGTAGAAGTATCAAGACGATGAATCTAAATAATCGTATTTGGATAAAAAAAGCCCTAATGCTGAGTTTAGGGCTTTAATACGATGCAGCATCTACCATTAATTAACTTCACTTGTAAATCGTTCTACTCCAGAAAAAGAGCGAAAATTTTTTTGACTGAAACTGAAAATGTCGCATTCGCCCGTGTCTGAATTAACTACCGAGCTAGATCGTCAACCAGGAATAGCCCCAGCAGTATACATTGTAGGAGCAGGGCCAGGCGATCCAGATTTATTAACAGTCAAAGCACAAAAACTGTTAATGCAAGCAGATGTAATTTTGTACGCTGACTCCTTAGTGCCGCGACAGATTTTACATCTATGCCGCCCGGATGCTGAAATTATCCACACTGCTAATAAGACCTTAGAAGAAATTCTGCCAGTGATGGTAGAAAGAGTGCGATCGCACAAGTCCGTTATTCGCCTCCAATCTGGCGATCCGAGTCTCTACAGTGCCATCCACGAACAAATGCAGAGCCTTGCAGCCGCTGATATTCCCTTTGAAGTCATCCCAGGTATCAGCGCCTTCCAAGCAGCCGCAGCCAAGCTGAAAGTAGAATTAACCGTCCCCGGACTAGTACAAACCATCATCCTCAGCCGTATCAGCGGACGTACTGCAGTACCAGCAACAGAAGAATTAGCCTCCCTCGCCGCCCACCAAGCCAGCCTCTGCCTTTACCTGAGTGCGCGTCACATAGACAATGCCCAAAGCCAGTTACTAGAACACTACCCACCCGAAACACCCGTAGCAATTTGCTTTCGGCTCGGTTGGCACGACGAAAAAATCTGCCTAACAACACTTGACAAAATGGCAGAAATTACTCAAAAAGAAAACCTAATTCGGACAACTCTGTATGTCATTAGTCCAGCACTAGGAGAAGTTGAGGCCAGATCTCGCTTATACCATCCCGAACACTCTCATTTGTTTAGGGCGGCAAAGAAATGATGAATTATGAGTGCTGAATGCTGAATTAATATCTCTTTTTCCTCTCTTGGCGTTCTTGGCGACTTGGCGGTTCGTTTATCTTGATAAACTTAGCGATGTAGAAACACTCAGGGAGAACAAACCTTGCTAGACGAACAAGCCAAAAAAACCATACTGCGGAAGATTCCGCACGGACTTTATATCTGTGGTGTCAAAGATGGAGAAGAAGTTAACGGCTTCACCGTCAGCTGGTTAATGCAAGCTTCCTTCAAGCCACCCTTGGTAGTAAACTGTGTCAAGCAAGATTCCAAATCCCACGAAATGATTAAAAACAGTGGAGTATTTGCTATCAGCTTTCTAGACGCAGATCAAAAACACATTGCCCAAAAATTCTTTCAACCGCAACGCCGCGTCGGCAACAAATTCGATGATGTGGAATCTTATTTAGGTGAAACAGGATGCCCCATCCTTACTGACTCTCTGGGTTACATTGAGTGCCAAGTCGTCGGTGCAGTAGAACAAGGCGATCACACAGTCTATGTAGGAGAAGTGATTGCTGCTGGCGTTCACCGCGAGGGTAATCAACTGTCACTGGAAAGTACAGGTTGGCAGTATGGCGGTTAATAGTAGTTTTGAGTTTTGAATTTTAAGTTTTGAGGTAACTTAAAATTCAAACCTAGACTGAAAAGTTTGCTAATTAAGAAAGCTGTAGATAAAATTTATGCCTTTGATTAAAGTACAAACCTCTATCTCAGCCCCAGAAAAATCTGAAGTTGAGGCAATGCTGAAAAGCCTCTCGGCTAACTTGGCAAAGCATACAGGTAAACCCGAATCTTATGTGATGACAGCTTTTGAACCTAGTGTACCGATGACGTTTGGAGGTACTTCAGATCCAGTTTGTTACATTGAAATCAAAAGCGTTGGCAATATGAAGCCAGAGCAAACACAAGCCATGAGTGGGGATTTTTGTCAACAGATAAATCAAGTTTTGGGTGTTGACAAAAGTCGCATCTACATCGAGTTTAATGATGCTAAGGGTTATATGTGGGGCTGGAATGGTTCGACATTTGGTTAAGTTGGTAGCACTGAAGACATAATCTTTGATACTATAGTTAAGCTCACAGCCGTTGTGAGCCGATTAGCTGGGCTCTTAGTTCAGTGGATAGAACAACCGATTTCTAATCGGTAAGTCAGAGGTTCGAGTCCTCTAGGGCCCGTTTTTTAGTTTTGAGTTGAATCTGTTGATGACAGCAGGGGAGAGGGGGAAGACTTGAATAGTTTTGAGTTCTAAGTTTTAAGTTAAATGAACGTTTTTTAACTCAAAACTTAAAACTTAGAACTATTCAAGTCTCTAGTCCCTGAATTACTCCCACTCGATGGTTCCTGGTGGTTTCGAGGTGATGTCGTAAACCACTCGATTCACACCTTTGACTTCATTAACAATGCGGTTAGAAATTGCTTCCAACACATCATAAGAAACACGCGACCAATCAGCCGTCATACCATCTTCGCTGGAAACCATGCGTAAGACGATAGGATATGCATAAGTACGCTGGTCGCCCATCACGCCTACACTGCGGATTGGCAATAAAACAGCGAAAGCTTGCCAAAAGTCGTTATACATACCTCGCTGATTGATTTCTTGGCGGACAATGTAATCAGCTTCGCGCAAAATTTCTAATCGTTCGGAGGTGACTTCACCTAAGATGCGAATTGCTAAGCCGGGTCCGGGGAAAGGCTGACGCTGTACAATTTCTTCTGGTAAGCCAATGGCACGTCCGACTTTACGCACTTCATCTTTGAAAAGTTTGCGCAGCGGTTCGACTAGCTTGAATCTCAAGTCTTTGGGCAAGCCACCAACGTTATGATGGCTCTTAATTTTCACTGCTACACGCTCACCTGTTGACGGATCGACGTTTGTGTCGGCTGATTCGATCACATCTGGGTAGAGAGTACCTTGAGCTAGGTAATCAAACGGGCCAAGATTCCTAGAAGCTTCTTCAAATGTGCGAATGAATTCATGTCCGATGCGGCGGCGCTTTTCTTCAGGATCTGTCACGCCTTCAATTTCTGCCAAAAAACGATCGCGGGCTTTTACGTGTTCTACCGGAATGTGAAATTGCTCTTGGAACAGCTTGACCAACCTTTCCGGTTCATTTTTGCGCATGAAGCCTTGGTCGATAAATACGCAAGTCAAGCGATCGCCGATCGCCTCATGCAACAAAAAAGCTAGGGTAGAAGAATCTACACCCCCAGACAGCGCCAACAACACTCGCTTCTGGCCTACTCTGGCGCGAATTTCTCGAATTGCTTCCTCGACAAAAGCCGCTGTCGTCCAAGTGGGTTCGCAGTCACAAATGTGATAAACGAAATTGCGAATCAGCGCCAAACCACCAACTGAATGCACTACCTCTGGATGGAACTGCACGCCATAGAGCTTTTTCTCGTGGTGAGCGATCGCGGCACAGGGAGTATTATCTGTATGTGCCAGTACCTCAAAGCCATCTGGCAATTTTTCGCAAGCATCGCCGTGACTCATCCACATGGTCGTGCCATCTTCTACATTAGTCAACAAGTCTGTGGGGTCATCAATTAATAACGACGCTTTGCCATATTCTCCTCGTTCCGCCCTGACTACTTTTCCACCTAGCTGATTTACCATCAGCTGCATTCCGTAGCAGACACCAAGGATAGGAATACCTAAATGCCAAATTTCGGAGTTACATTGAGGCGCGCCATTGTCATAAACAGAATTGGGCCCGCCAGAGAGTATAATTCCCTTCGGATTTAGCTGGCGAATCTGTTCGGGTGTTGTGCGATAGGAAAGGACTTCGGAATAAACTTGCGTCTCGCGGATGCGACGAGCAATGAGTTCGGAATACTGAGATCCAAAGTCAAGAATCACAATCATTTGGCGATTAAGTTGCCCCAAAGACTCACTTTGAGGCAATGTTTCAGTTTCAATTGTCACCGCTTTAGTTCCTAAAGTATAGAGTGTAGTCGTATAGGTAAAACTTCTTCTGATGAAGCTTGAATTTAAATCCCTATCCAGGGACGGATACTAAAATTGTACTTATTTATTTGTGTCAATGTTTATTCTTATAAAGTTAACATAACTGCTTGAGTAAAGTAGCAGCTGTTTTGCTTTTGATGATAATTTCGCGTTCGCGATCGAATAGAATTGAGCCAACAGTAACCCCGCGTTCGCTGTGATTAAATATGTATTCTTGAGAACGCCTTTCGATTGCTTCACAAATTGCGCCATAGACTTGAGTTACTCGTGAAGCGTAGCTATCCTCTAGCGAATCTCTACCATCAGCAGCATCTAAATCCCGCAAGTATTTCAGTACTGCTTCCGCAGTTGGACTAGCAAAGACAGTCTGTAGCACTGATGTAGGTAAACCTAAGTTAGCACAATGAGCCGTGAGGATTTCCAACCGAGCATCAGCAAGATGGTGGTGCGTGTGAAAAATTCCTCCTGCTAGTTTAATTAGCTTGCCATGATAACCAAATAATAAAATTTTTTTGACACCTTGTAATCCCGCTTCTACTAATAATGGCCCGATCCAATTAGCAGTTTTAATTAGTCGTTCGGGATTAATCCCTAGTTTTTGTGCCAAGTCTAAACCGTTTTCCCCCACACAAAACACCAAACTATCAAAACGGCAAGCTTGACGCAATTGCTGTATGCTTGCATCAAGCTGCCCTGGGGCGCTGAGGGGTTGGGAAATACCAGTAGTTCCCAGTAAGGAAAGTCCTTCAACCACACCAAAAGCAGCATTTGAAGTACGCTCTGCCAAGCGTCGTCCTTCTGGGAGGATAATTGTCACGATGATTTTTTCTCCTGGTTCTAGCAAACGTTCCAGGTTAGTTCGTAACAGTTTCTGGGCATAAGCATAAATTGCAGGTTTATCTCCCACATCAACCATTTTCCCAATTCCCTCTCCACCTTTAATTACAACATTTGACTTTCCTCTCCTAATAGGAGAGGGGTTCGGGGAGAGGTTGGTTGGGGGAGTCAATTCGACTAACGCCCAAACTGGAGTATCGCGGGTTAGATCGAGGTTATCGCCTGGATCGCTAAGGGCGATCGCTAAGGCGCTACCTGCTTCGAGCCTAGCTGTTTGCTCGATTGCAATTTCTACAGTAGTGGCAGGTTCAATTAAATCGATCTTTACAAATGGCAGCGCTTGTTGTTGGCGTAACTCTTGCAGAGCGGCAACAGCTGCGGCACAGGCAAACACTGGTAATGTATATCCAGAACGAGGTTGGGAGATGGACATGGCGCGAGTGGCTAGTGGCTAGTGGTAACAATTGACAGGAGCCAAGCTAACTCTTCTGCCGTAAGTAGGGGCGCACCTAAGAGCGCCCGTATATCGTAAGTAAGAGGGTGGTTTCAAGACTATTTATAAAACCCACGATCTATAAACAATGGCTGTTTCACTTACGACTTACGACTTGTATTAGCTGCTACTTTTGAGCCTAATTGAGAAACTGCCACTTGCAATGGATTTTGAGAAGATTGTCGAACGAGCGTGCTTAGATGAATTTGTTCGCTCAGGAACCAGTATTTAGTCTTTCTAAGATAATATATTCTCTTTTAATTGATGGTGCAGCACCCAGCAACGAAGCACATTTGCTCAAATGGCGGATTTCCTAGACCAAAAGCTTGACTTGACCGTTACTTAAACTTTATGCTCATGGAAAAATAAAGATGTTAAATTAACAACTAAGCATATCAGCATCGAGTGCAGTAGATTTACCTGTTGTCCAGCTTCTGTACTTGAAAAAGTCAGCTTATTAAAATATTATATATCGGAATCATTAAGTATAAAGTTATCAATAAATCGAAAAGAAATCACAAATAAATATTCTATTTTTATGGCATTGTAATTTTTATCCTTCAACTTTGCAGTCACTCTTCTACCATGCCCGGATTGTAGAACCGCCCTTCCAAGCTTCTCTACTGGTAGCAGCCATAAAATATATAGTTAGAGAATTTAGGGAAAACAAAGGTAGGAGGGAAGAAAAGATTAATCGAAGCGGAAAAAAGAATAATTAAGGAGTAAATTTAGTGTCACAAAAATTTCGCTTTGGTAGCGAAATTAGAAGCATTTACAGATTCTTTTTGCTCTCAAATACAAAGTGCAACACAACCATTTGAACATCTGCCAAATTAATGGAATCTCAATGACCCAAAGCCATTTATTTACAGGTATGAGCAACTGGCTTCAGGCTTGGAGCCAAGGAAAGCTGAGGAACGGCAGGCTGGAGATCAAAACACTCCAAGGTCACAAGTGGAGTTTATATTTCCACTTAGGGCATTTAATTGGGGATACAGGCGGAATACATCCAGTACGGCGTTGGCACAGACAGTTGTCTCAATACTGTCCGCAAATTAACATTGATGCTGTGAACATTCCCGGTGGAATGAAGCATCGATGTAGGGATTATGAAGCTTTGGCAGAACTGCTAAAGAACAGCGAAATCTTACGGCAGCAAATGGTGGCAGTCGTGCAAGGTAGTATTGCCGAGGCACTGTTCGATATCATACAGCAGCAAGAACAACTGGGCGATCGCGTCTCATCTGAACTCACCTACACCTACATCCCCGAAGCAAAGCTGTATTCTTCTCCGATCATATTCATTCAACCGGATCGAGCTTGGAAGCAAGCACAACAAGCTTGGGAAAGCTGGCAAAAAGCAGGTTTACAAGACTTTTCCCCTAACATGGCTCCGGTGATTTGCCAGCGAGAAAAATTACAGCAGCAAACTTCTGCTATCGCCTACCGCAGCCTCACTAGTCTAGTTGATGGCAAACGGACGCTGAGAGACTTAGCCCTAAAGTTAAGACAACAGCCTTTACTCCTAACTCAATCGCTCATACCCTATGTCAGTCAAGGATTGATGAAATTTGTCGAAATTGCTGACATCGGTTCTCCATTGGAAGAGATGACAACGATTTCCTCTCAACTATCATCTCCTTCACCACCTCAACCCAATGCTCCCTTAATCGCGTATATCGATGATAGCCCTAGGGATAGCCAAATTATGGGACAGATTCTCACCAAGGCAGGTTATCGCTACATCAACTTGCAAGACTCAGTGCTGGCACTACCTATGCTACTAGAACACAAACCCAAACTGATTTTCTTAGATTTGGTCATGCCGATCGCCAATGGCTATGAAATTTGTGCGCAAATTCGGCGTACTTCAATATTCAAAGAGACACCCGTGATTATTTTCACAGGTAACGACGGCATTGTAGATCGAGTCCGGGCGAAGTTGGTGCGATCGACAGAATTTTTAGCCAAGCCAATCGATTCAAATAAAGTACTGGGAGCTGTGCGCAAGTATTTATCGAGTCCAAATTTGACTGAATTTGGACTTGAAAACCGCCACAACACTGGGTTTTGGTCAGCAAATGAGTGAGTTTTAATTAAGTTTTAATTCTTTAATTAAAAAGGAGTTAATTTGAACGTTTATATATTGCAGGAGAGCCTTTGTGACTACAGTGCTGGTTGTAGAAGATAGCTTAACAGACACCGAGGTTCTCACTCGTTATCTCAAACAAATTGGTCTTACAGTGGTTAGTGTCACCAGTGGAGAGGAAGCCGAGGCAAAACTTCGCCTGCAAAAACCGGACTTGGTAATTCTAGATGTGATTCTACCCGGTCAAAGCGGTTTTGAACTCTGCCATTACCTGAAAACCAATGAAGACACCAAGCAAATCCCAGTAGTGATTTGCTCGTCAAAAGGAACTGAAGTTGACAAACTCTGGGGATCGCTGCTAGGAGCGAATGCCTATCTAGCTAAACCTGTAGATCGGCAAAAGCTGATGCAAATCGTCCAGCAATTTATTACTTAAGGCAGATGGAACCATTTGACTCAATAGTAATATCCTCCAGCCTGACTCAGATCGGTTCAGATCTGACACCTTTATCAGAATCGCGGCAAAAGTTTCTTTGCTTTGCGCTCGGTTCCCAGGAGCGGGGTCTGCTACCTTTAGAACAGATTGCAGAAGTTCTTAGCGTTACCGTAGCAGACATTTTGCCTGTGCCAGAAATGCCCAACTGTGTCCTAGGAATTCACAACTGGCGGGGAAAAATGCTTTGGCTAGTAGACCTAAATTACCTGCTCGATTATCCCCCCTTGTCATCGCCAGAGCAATCAGAAGCACTAATGGCAATGGTAATTCAAATCAATGGGCAGTCTATGGGTTTAGTCGTGCAGTATGTCTTAGATATTGAGTTATACGATCCGATACAGATCCAGCCTGCGAGTGCCGATTTATTCCCACCGAGATTACTTCCTTTTCTTTTGGGATACTTGCCTAGCGCTAATTCTCTGGTGTTTGATAGCGGAGCGATCGCCCGTTGTCCCTTGTGGCAAGTTCATCAAAATTGAATCGTAGAGACGTAATACATTACGTCATTGTAGAGACGCAATATATTGCGTCTGTACAGCAGTAGTAGAGACGCAATACATTGCGTCTGTACAGAAAAGGGGAGTTAAAATCATATATTTTTTTTAAGTTGTCTGAGTTACAGCAATATGCACTCATAATCACTAAAGAATAGGGAAATTATCCGCCATAAAGGTGATAAACCAGGAATTATCTATGCAAATTAAACATTTATTTAAGCCAGATCGGGAAGCCCAGCTAGACAGAGCGCACCAGCGGCGATCTAACGCGCCAGGTAATGGCACAACAGGCTCTACTGCCGCCGAGGAAAATTTTGATACCAATCAACCTATGGCATTAGTCAGCGCTATCAAAGCCGATCTAGAAAGAAGTGGATTTTTGAATACCCCAGAAGCCCAAGTAAAATTTCGTCAGTTGGAGAAATTAGGGCAGATTTTACAAATAGGTTTTAAAGATCAAACCACAGCCGCCGCGCAAAGCTTCAAAATTGAACGGGAAAAATTATTAGCCGTTGTGGAGCAGATGCGGCAAGCATCAGATGTTGACACGCTACTGAAAACTATAGTCACTCAAGTAAGGCAGCAGTTACAAGTAGAACGAGCAATAATTTACCGTTTTCAGGATAAAGATCGGGGTGTAGTCTTAGCAGAGTCACTGGTAAGTGGATATACACCCAGTCTTGGTGAAACAATAGCGGCGCTGATGTTCGGTGCGTCAGAAGATTCAGCCTACCTACAACAGCAAGTATTAGCTATTGACGATATTTATCAATTAAACCTGAGTCCCTACCAAATTCAAATAATGGAGCGATTTCAGGTAACAGCTAGCGTCAGCCTGCCAATTGTAATAGCAGGTGAGGTGTGGGGCTTGCTAGTGGTGCAGCAATGCTCTGGGTTGCGACAATGGCAGGAAAACGAGATGAGTTTGTTATATCAGATTGTCACCGAGCTAACCATAAATCTGCAACCAGTGGAATTTCGCGCTCAATTGCAATCTGTGACTAAACAGCAAAAAGTTTTAGCAAGAGTAATTGAGAAAATCCAGCGATCGCCCGACATTAGTACTATCTTCCGTACCGCTACCCAAGAATTACGCTCTTTGCTCAAAGCTGATAGAGTTGCGATCTATCGCTTCAATCCTGATTGGAGTGGTGAGTTCGTCGCTGAATCTGTCGCGGCTGGTTGGGTTTCGGTAATTGAAGCACAAGAGCATGAGGAGATTTTAAAGGCAGATCGAATTAGCAGCGATCGCTGTATGTTGAAGAACTTAGCAGCTTACTCTACCCCAGACACCGATACCTATCTGCAAGAAACTAAGGGTGGTGGCTATGCTAGGGGCGAAAAATTTAAATCTGTTGATGATGTTTATGCTGCTGGCTTTTCTCCCTGTTACCTAGAATCTTTAGAAAAATACCAAGCCAGAGCATACATAATCGTACCTATTTTTCAAGATACTAAACTTTGGGGACTGCTAGGAGCATATCAAAACTCCGGCCCTCGGCACTGGGAAGAATCAGAAATCAACATCGTGATGCAACTGAGCAATCCCTTGGCTATTGCTCTACAGCAAGCACAGATCCGCGATCGTCTTCAACTGAAAGTAGAGCAAATTGCCAAAGCCGCCGAACTAGAAAGTACTATCGTCCGCATCACTAATAAAATTCGGCAATCGCTAGATATCGGTAGCATCTTTAGAACTACTACGCAAGAATTGCGACAGATGCTCAAAGCAGATCGCGTAGTACTCTATCGCTTCAATCCAGACTGGAGTGGTGAATTTGTCGCTGAATCCGTCGCCCCTGGCTGGTTGGCACTGCTGAAGGAGCAAGAACAAGACCCCAGCCTGAAGAATAGTAAATTCACGCCCGATCGCTGTGCGATCAATTCTGTGCCTATTCCCTTCACTTCAAATACTGATACATATATTAAAGAAACTCAAGGGAATATATACGCCAAAGACAAAGGATATCTGCTGGTTGAAGACATTTATACTGCTGGCTTCTCCCCCTGTTACATAGAAAGCTTAGAGAGATTTCAAACCAGAGCTTATTTAACTGTCCCCATCTTTCAGGGGGATAGAATCTGGGGGTTGATGGCAGCTTATCAAAACTCTGCTCCCCGGCGCTGGGCAGAATGGGAAGTGGAAATAATGCTCAAAGTCAGCAGCCCCTTGGGTATTGCGCTACAGCAAGCGGAAGCTTTGCAGCAAGTTCGCGCTTCATCTGAAAAACTAGCTGCATCTGCTGCTAGAGAGCAAGGTTTGACCAAAATTGCTAGCAGGCTGTTACGAGCTTCATTAGAAAATGAAAGCATCTTCCAAATTACGACACAAGATGTCCGGCATCTGTTGAAAGTCGAGCGCGTAGCGCTGTATAAATTCAATCCTGACTGGAGCGGTCAGTTTATAGCGGAATCGGTTGCAGGTGGTTGGACTCGCTTGCTGGATACTATGCCAATCATCTTAGACAGCCACTTGCAAGAAACCCAAGGGGGAAGATATCGCCTTAACGAGACTATGGCTGTAAATGACATCTACGCTGCGGGACACTATCCTTGTCATGTCGAACTACTGGAGCAAATGGAGGTTAGGGCTTACATAATTGTGCCTGTATTTGTAAATCAAAAGCTTTGGGGATTACTGGGAGCTTATCAAAACTCTGCTCCTCGTGTTTGGGAAGAAGCAGAGGTAAGTACCTTAGCTCAAATTGGCATTCAGGTAGGTGCAGCACTGAAACAGACTGAGTATGTGGAGCAAGTCCGCAAGCAGTCCGAGCAATTGACGCAGATTGCCCAACGCGAGAAAGAAACAAAAGAACAACTGCAACAACGGGCAATTCAACTGCTACTCGCCGTGCGCCCTGCCTTGAGTGGAGACTTAACTGTTCGAGCGCCGATTACCGACGACGAGGTAGGAACGATCGCGGATGCCTATAACAACACGCTACAAAGTTTGCGGCGAACTGTGACGCAATTGCAGTCCGCTGGTAGCACAGTTGTTAAAACTTGTCAAGGAAGCGAGTCTAACTTCTCGGCATTGGCAACGCAAGCTCAAGAGCAATTACAGTCACTCAACCGAGCATTAGAGCAAATTCAGCTAATGGTTAATTCTACAGCAGTTGTTGCCACTGATGCCCAGCAAGTGGAATTAGCCGCCCAACGCGCTAACCAAACAGTAAGACAAGGCGATGCAGCGATGAACCGTACTGTAGACGGGATTCTTGCCATCCGGGAAACAGTGACAGAAACGAGCAAGCTGATTAAACGCTTGTCGCAATCATCGCAAAAGATTTCAGGAGTGGTGAACTTAATCGGCAACTTCACAACTCAAACGCAGCTGTTGGCACTCAATGCTTCAATTGAAGCAACAAGAGCAGGTGAATACGGGCGGGGGTTTGCAGTTGTGGCGGATGAAGTGCGAAGTCTGGCGCGTCAGTCAGCTGCTGCTAACACGGAAATTGGCAAGCTGGTGCAGGAAATTCAAGCAGGTACAGCCCTTGTGAGCAAGGCGATGGAGACGGGTATTCAACAAGTGGCTACGGGTACGAATTTAGTCAACGAAACTCGCTCTAGTCTCAATGCGATCGTGGAGGCGACAGCCGAGATCGGTGAGCTAGTAGAGGGAATCACCGGGGCAACTGGGCTGCAAACTCAGCAGTCCCAGTCAGTAACCCAAACCATGAACGAGGTAGCAAATATTGCTAACAAAACCTCTGTAGATTCAATGCAGCTAGCTGCCGCTTTTAAGGAGTTGTTGACAATGGCTCAAGATCTCCAAGCCAGTGTAGGCAAGTTTAAGGTCGAATAAGAGGTGAGAGGTGAGTGGTGAGAGGCAAGTGGTGAGTGGTGAGTGGCGAGTGGTAAGTCGCTTCGCTCCAGTTTTAAGTTTTAAGTTTTGAGTTAAAAAACGCTCGTTTAACTTAAAACTTAGAGCTTATTACGAGAAACTATTCAAGCTCCGGGACTCCCTCAGCTTACCACCTCCCAAAATTCCTTTACTAAAAACAGAAGATGACTGATGATCTTAGCATCCGCGAACAAAGCTACGCCTATTTTGTCCAAGAAGCGCCTCAGCTGCTGCAAGTTTTGGAACAAGAACTACTGTGTCTGAGAGAGGACTGGAGTATCAACAAAGCCCATACTTTGATGCGCGCTACCCATACGCTTAAAGGTGCAGCCGCTAGTGTGGGGTTAGAAAGCATTAAGGAAGTAGCCCACTCGCTGGAGGATATTTTTAAAACTCTGTGCAAACCAGATATAACAATTGACCAAGAGACAGAAGCCCTACTGTTTGAAGCATATGAGTGCTTACGCGCTCCTTTGGTAGCAGAAATTACAGGTAAACATGGTAATGAGGCGGAAATTTTTGACCACGCTGCTGCTATCTTTAGCCGACTGCAACAGAAGCTAGGGGACTGTTTCGATCGCGAAGCCTATATTCCCACTTCGGCGGAATTGGGCTTCGACATGACTCAATCGATCTTTGAGGTGGGCGTTACTCAAAGACTAGAGGAGATTGCCAGAGTTATAGCCTGCAATCTGCCTCAGTCAGTCGCCGACGCGCTGCAAACTCAGGCTGAAGTCTTTTTAGGGTTGGCTGAATCGTTGAACTTACCAGGGTTTGGTGCAATTGCCGCCGCTGCGATCGCAGCTTTAGCCCAACATCCCGATCGCGCGATCGCTATTGCCGAAATTGCTTTAGCAGATTTTAAACAAGGTCAAGCAGCAGTATTATCGGGCGATCGCACTTCTGGAGGTGAAGTGTCTGTAGCCTTGCAAGAATTGGCAGGGGAAGCAGGGGAGGCAGGGGAGGACACGGATTCGCTGCTAGATGCGATTTGGAGTATTTCGGAGTCTGACGATGAGGCGATCGCAACTGATGAAGATGAGTTAGGAATTATACCATCTCAAGTTGCTTACGAAACTGAATCTTACTCCCAGCAGAGACAGAACTCCACTTCCACCGCCAAACCGGATACGGTGCGCGTCAATGTTCAGCATTTGGAGCGCCTGAATTATCTAATTGGAGAATTGCTCACCAACCACAACCGTCAGTCCTTACAGGATGAAAAACTTCAAAGTGGAATTCAAGAATTACTCTCTCATTTGCAGCAGCAACAGCAAATGCTTGAGGGACTGCGGGATTGGTTTGAGCCTTTAGAAATAGATCCTCAAAGCGAGATTCATTTGTTAGTGCATTCTCTGCTGGAAAATGCGGAGCAAATGCAAGCAGCTACCAACACTGTTGACTTGATTTCCCACTCTTCTAGCCAGCTGCTAGAAAAACAAAGCCGACTGCTGACCAGCGCCCGTGATGACTGCTTAGAAGCACGGATGGTGCCTTTGGGCGATGTTTTTAACCGCTTGCCTGTTGTGCTGCAACAGTTATCAACCTTAGATGATAAACCAGTAACGTTAAAGCTCAGCGGTGGGGAAATTTTGGTAGATAAGACGATCGCAGAAAAGCTTTATGACCCCCTGCTGCACCTGGTTCGCAACGCCTTCGATCATGGAATTGAACCGATAGAAGTGCGATCGTCACGAGGCAAAGATCGAACAGGTGAAATTGAAATTCGTGCCTTCCATCAGGGTAGCCACCTGACGATTGAAGTTCGAGATGATGGTCAAGGACTAGATTTTGAACGCATTCGACATCGGGCGGTGGAGCATGACAGAATTTCGCCGCAACAGGCTTTGCATCTGAACGAAGCCCAGCTGATGGATCTATTGTTTGAACCAGGGTTCTCTACTGCAACACAAGTGAGTAACATCTCTGGTCGGGGTATTGGTCTTGATGTCGTCCGCGCCCAGTTGCAAGCCGTTCAAGGTGCTGTCAGCGTTCATTCTGAACTACATCGAGGTACAACTTTTCTACTACAAATTCCTTTTAACCTGACAATGGCGAAGTTGTTCCTCACTCAAGCTGGTGCAACTGTCTATGCCATGCTCAGTCATACCATTGAGCAAATTATTGTACCTCAACCAGGTCAACTTTGCTACTGGGAGAACGGCAAAGTTTTGAGGTGGGGCAAGGGTGCTGAGGAACAAATGATTCCAGTGCGTAAGCTTGAGTATATTTTGAATTATTCCTCTGCGGTTACGACACGCCAAGCGCCAACCGAGGATAATTCTGACGCTGGCACGGTGCAGATGGTGCAGCTGATGCTTTTGCGTTACCAGAATAAACTCCTGGCTTTAGAAGTAGACTCTATTATCGCAGAACAAGAGTTAGTAATTCGACCTCTAGATCCAACGATCGCACCACCAAGCTATATTTACGGCGGTATTATCCAGGCGGATGGGCGGTTGGCGTTAGCGATTGATGGCACAGCACTGGCGAAGTATGTATTTGAACGCAGGGGCGATGCTTCGGGTGCGATCGCCTCAAGCACCCATAGCGATCGCGCGCGCGTAAATCATTTACCTAGGATTAATTCTTCCAATTATCTCAATCCTCACCAACTCGAATTAGAATATGAAAACTTAGGAGCGAAAGTGCTGCTGGTAGATGATTCACTCATCTGGCGGCAAACCTTAGCCCTGACACTGCAAAATTCTGGTTATCAGGTAATTCAGGTAGGCGACGGTTATGAAGCCCTAGAACAATTGCGATCGCAGCCAGATATTCAGTTGGTTATTTGCGATCTGGAAATGCCGCGCCTGAATGGCTTTGAGTTTCTTAACCAGCGCCAGCAAGACTCAACGCGAACGGAGATTCCAGTAATTATCTTAACTTCTAGCAGTGGAGAGCAGCACCGCTTATTAGCGATGGAATTAGGGGCATCCGCTTATATGAACAAGCCATATTTGGAGCAGGAATTATTGGCTACAGTAGCAGACTTACTACATAAAAAATGGATCGAACGTACTCATTCCTAAACAAAAAAATTAAGATAAAACTATGAACAATTCCACAGAAACAGGAAAGTTCATTGTTTTTAAAATAGCTGATTATTTACTCGCCCTGCCAATTGCTAACGTTCTTAAGGTGATTAATTACCCCCCAGGAAACAACAGGGATTTAAACACCGCCGGATTAGTTCAAATCGGCTCCCACGCGATCGCGCTGCTGGATTTACATCAATTGCTTGGCGATCGCACCCCTGATCCAACCTGGAACGCTCCTTTTTTGCTGATTGCCCAAGTACATCAAAAAGAACTTTGTGCCATTCCAGTAGACGAACCACCAAATTTGGTTGAATTATCTAAAGATAGTATTCGGGCTTTGCCTCATTCCTATCATCACAATGCCCTACTGGATTTTGTCAGTTATGGGGCAATCTTATCTGAGTCAGGTAAAACTCTCACCATCTTTCTGTTAGATATTAATCGGGCTTGGCATGGCAATAAAATTCTTTCGTAATTTGTCATTTGTAATTTATTTTTAGTAATTATTTATACTTACCTTCTCCTCCTCGCCTCTAGCCCCTTGTCTCTCGCTTGAGAGAGAATTTAAATAGAAATTTTTGTTTCAATAGATTGAGAAATATCTCTTTCTACTGAAAGTTGTTTACAGCATCATTCCTAGCCTATCCTCCAGAAGATACCTTCAAATGGCACTTTTCGCCTTTTGAAATTGGCATCAATCATGGTGCTAACTGTTGAAGCAACTACCTAGCTTGTCCTGCAATTTAACTCAACATTGAGCGATCGCTATCTGTGGAAACTTTATCAGCCCCAGCTTTAGAAATCAATTCCTCCCCAGCCGGAGCGGGAACGCAAATAGCTCCAATTGAGCCGCAGCAAATTTCTAAGTTAGCGCTTCGGATTAGCCTGAAAGCGTCTACCATAGATGGAGTCTTTGCGGCGATTTTTTCCAGCGTAACTAGCGGCGTATTGCTGACTAACTTTTTGCTCCAACTGAAGGCAAGCCCAGTAGAAATTGGGATGCTCTCTTCCATTCCCATGTTGATGAATTTCATGCAACCTCTGGGGGCATATTTTGCCGAGCGCAGCACTAGCCGCCATTATTATTGCTTGTGGATCTTCAGTCCATCGCGGCTACTTTGGCTGTTTTTAGCCCTAGGCATTGGTTGGATTAATTGGTCGGGGACTAACTCGCATCAGTTGGTCACTTGGACTTTAGGAATAGTTTTTGTAAGTAACATTCTTGCCGCCTTGGGTTCGTCCTGCTGGTTGAGCTGGATGGCAGCATTAGTTCCCCATCGGTTACGGGGTAGATATTTTGGCTTTCGTAATAGTGCTGCTAGTTTGACTACTCTAGTGAGCGTGCCATTGCTCGGATTTGCTGTATCAGCTTGGCCAAGAGGCACAATTGAAGGTTATGGGGTGGTACTGTTGCTGGCGATTGTAGCTGGGATAGTCAGCCTAGCGTGCCAGTTTTTCATGGTAGATGAGAATCCGCAACAACCACAGCATTTTTTTCCGTCTCGGACAAAATCCAGTTCGGAATCACAAGAAAATAACTCTCACCAAATGCCGCTATTCGGCTTTCTCAAGGATAAGAACTTCTTGAAGTTTCTGCTTTACTTTGGTTTATGGACATTTGCAGTTAACTTGATTGTGCCGTATTACAATCTCTATCTACTAAACGATCTGGGTTTAAACCTGAACTGGGTGTCTTTATACAGCAGCATACATTCTGCGGCAAACCTAGTAATGTTAGTAGTTTGGGGCAAGGTGGCAGATCGGCTGGGGAATCGTCCGTTGCTGCTGTTGGTGGGATTGATGGTAGCTTTGCTGCCCTTATTTTGGCTCTTGGCAGGAAATAATTCTCTTTCCCTTTGGCTGTGGTTGCCGCTGATTCACCTGTTCAAAGGATCTCTGTGGGCGGCAATTGATTTGTGTAGCAGCAATATTCAAATGGAGGTGGCTCCAGAGGAACATCCTTCAAGCTACTTTGCTATTGCTGCTGCTATTGCTGGTGTTTGTGGGGCTTTGGGAACAACCGCAGGTAGTGGATTAGCTCAGCTTGGTGTTGTCGGCGGCTTGTCTGGAGTATTTGCAATTTCAACTGCCGTGCGCTTGGTTGCTCTGTTACCCTTGATCTTTGTCCGAGAACCACGCAGTCAATCGGTAATGCACTCGCTACGCCATCTTTTTAGCAGTAAGAATAAATTAGCAATAGCATCAGCAACAAGTGTCGTCGCAGATTCTGCACAATAGTTATTAGTCATTGTTTATCGGTCATTGGTTATTGGACAAACAACAAATGACTTATGACAAACAACAAATGACTTATAACAAATAAAAAGAGCATGAATCAAGTAGACTATCTCCGGATTAGTTTGATCGATCGCTGCAATTTTCGGTGTCAGTATTGTATGCCGGAAGGCACAGACCTGGAATATGTTCTGCGCCAACAGCTATTGACGTTTGAGGAACTGTTGACTTTGATTCAGGAAGTGTTTATCCCAGTAGGATTCACGCGGTTTCGCTTGACTGGGGGTGAACCGTTGCTGCGTCCCCGTGTGGTGGAATTAGTACAGGCGATCGCATCCCTTCCCCAAACTCAAGACCTCGCCATGACCACAAATGGATTTTTGCTAGCTGGTATGGCGCAAGATCTCTACGATGCCGGACTGCGAAGGATTAATATCAGCCTTGATTCTCTCGATTCAGACACCTTTGAGTCTATTATCGGCAATCGCGGACGTTCCCGCTGGCAACAAGTTTGGGATGGCATTGTTGCTGCCCATAGCGTGGGATTTGACCCCTTAAAGCTGAATGTCGTCGTGATTCCTGGTGTCAATGACGATGAAATACTGGATTTAGCCGCCCTCACGATTGATAGGCAATGGCACGTGCGGTTTATTGAATTTATGCCGATTGGAAATTCTCACCTATTTGGCGATCGCGGTTGGATACCATCAGAGGAATTACGTCAACGCATCCGCGATACTTTCGGCTTGACTGAATCAAAAGTTCGTGGTAACGGCCCAGCAGATGTATTTCAAATTCCGGGAGCAAAAGGCACACTGGGATTTATTAGCCAAATGTCAGAATGTTTTTGCGATCGCTGCAACCGGATGCGCCTATCTGCCGATGGTTGGTTACGTCCCTGTTTATTAAATGAAAGCAATCAAATCGACTTAAAAACCGCTTTACGCACCGGAGTTGATACAGCCGAGTTACGCAAGCAAGTAAGGCAGTTGCTAGCAATGAAACCAGAAATTAACTTCAAACAACGAGAATCAGGTACAACTGGGGCTTATAGTCGTACCATGTCACAGATTGGCGGTTGATTGGGGGGGGGGTTAAGCTGTGCAATTGATCTGGACTCGAATTGAGAACTGGTTGACAGACAATGCACTCGAAATACTTGAAAATCTCAACCCTGGTGCAACCGAGGAGGAGATTAAGCGTACAGAGGAATTTTTGGGTGTATCTTTTCCAGAAGATGTCAAAGATTCGTATCGTATTCACAATGGGCAGAAACCCTATGTAGATAAACCTGATGGGCAACAAAGGGACTACTGCCTCATGGATACGTGGCAGCTGTTGTCACTTGAACGGATTCGAGACGAGTGGAGTGTTTGGAAAGAATTATTAGACAGTGGTGAATTTGACGACTACTACATGACGCTAAATACTGGTGTGGTTTCTGGATGGTGGAACTCGCAATGGATTCCAATAACTTCAGATAAATCCGGCGGTCATCACTGCTTGGACTTAAGTTGCATTCCAGAAGGCAGTGAAGGGCAGATTATCATGATGTGGCATGACATGGATACGAGAGAAACCGTCGCCCCCAGTTTCAAAGCTTGGCTAGAAAATTTTGCTGACGATCTCAAGGCTGGTCACTACGCTTACGATTCTACAGTTGGTTGGGTAGTAGATTTGAGAGAAGAAACTCTTGAAGCTTAGCTTCGTTAACAGGCTCAGCCTGGTAACAATAATATTGAGGCTCAGCCTCAGTTAATAACGCACCCTACTAATCAAACAAGCTCTCTGATTGACGGATTCAGAGAGCTTGATGAAAAACCTGATGATATAGCGCACCGCAGCCGCGCAAGTGCAACCTTTGAAAAACTTAAGCTTGGCGTGAGTAGTACTCAACTACCAACAGTTCGTTAATTTGTAGCGCTACCCATTCGCGCTCAACTACGCTGTTGACCTTACCTTCCAACTTATTTTTATCAAATTCCAAGTGACTGGGCAGGTTCGCCAAACCTGGGTATTGTAAATTGGTTTCCACTAATTTACGCGATTGCTCCCGGTTTCTGATAGCGATGACTTCTCCAGGTCGGCACTGATAGCTAGCGATGTCAACCACGCGACCATTAACGGTAACATGACCGTGATTCACTAGTTGACGCGCAGCGGGGATAGTAGGAGCCATTCCCATGCGGAAAACGGTGTTATCCAGGCGCATTTCTAGCAGTTGCAGCAGCACTTGTCCGGTGGAACCAGTAACTCGTCTGGCTCGGCGCACATAACGTAGTAACTGCTTTTCAGTCAGACCATAATTGAAACGGAGTTTCTGCTTTTCTTCTAGACGAATAGCATACTCAGACCGCTTCTTGCGTGCCTGTCCGTGCTGACCGGGTGGGTAAGAGCGTCTGGCGTTTTTACGAGTTAATCCTGGTAAATCACCCAGGCGGCGTACAATTCTTAGGCGTGGCCCTCGATATCGGGACATTCAATTTCCTCTTTTGATCCTTGTCAAACTACTGCAAATACACCATTATAAATCACATTGACCATTAGCGGAAACTATCTAGTTAAATCTGAAAAAAGGGAGGGGGCTAGAGGAACCAGCGACTAAGAGCCAATCGCTTTAAAAGCGATCGCTATTTCTCTGCTGCCGATCGCTTTATAAAAAAGTCAACGGCAGATAAAGTTACATAAGTATTAGCAGTTATGCTTGACGGCAATTAAATTAACTTTTCTAGGAATATGATGCTGACAAAAACAAGAAGTAATTTAGATATGTCACAAACAAAAAGTGCTGGTTTAATTCGCTTAGCAGCCACTGGATTAACAGTCTCTGGATTGATGGGAATCAGCCTCCCCAGTCAGGCTATCAATATCCCCTTTATCAATTCCAGCAATTCTGGCTCATATCGCAATTGCGCTAGTGGACTTTTAAGTGCTGGTATTTCTCCTGAAGCAGCTGCAACTAGTTGTGCTGGAGCGCTCAATCCCCAAGACGTAGGGCGTTGTGTCGTTCAGATTAGAACTAGAACAGAAATTGCTGCCGATCAAGCTCTGGCGAGTTGCAGACAAGTGCGAAGACCAATCGAGGTTTCTAGATGTGTGGTGGACATTAGTACCAACACTCAGGGACAAACTGTACCAGGGGTACTGGATTACTGTACTCGCAGCTTGTTACCGGAGCGCTTTGCTGACTGTGTGGTGGGGTTAGGACGAGAAATTCAGTTTGCTAGCAACCAAGGGTTGGAAACTTGTATCAGTGCTAACGATCGCCCTCTGAGTTTCGAGCCTACTTTCATCCCAGCGGGTCAATTCCCACCACAACAACCACTTACGCCTGCACCCACCTCACAACAAAATCAAACACAACCAATACAGCCTGCACCCGCGCCAACTGAACCCCAGAATCAAACACCTACAACTGAGCCACAAAATCAAGCACCAATAGAGCCTGCTCCTACACAGAATGCTCCTGCTAATCAATAACTTGGGCGCTTAGGATCGGGAAAATTATCAATGATGAATGCTGAATTCAGCATTCATCATTTCGTCATTACCGTGAATCAATAGCACGGGGATTTTCAAATACTTAATTTTTTATAGAAACTCAAATCACGAGGGAGAGGATGTCTACTGAAATTAAATTGCTCGTACTAGATATTGATGGGACGATTGCGGGTACGTCAAATACGATTAGCTCCAAAGTAAAACAGGCGATTCAAGCTTCCCAAGCAAAGGGCGTACAAGTGGCGATCGCTACGGGAAGAATGTATCGTTCCGCCTTACGCTTTCATCAGGAGATCGGCTCAACTTTACCACTAATGGCATACCAGGGAGCTTGGATTCAAGATCCGGCTACACAGAAGATACATCGACACTGGGTTGTCCAGAGGCAAACTGCTATACAGCTACTAGATTATTTTGAACAACCGCAACTGAGATCGCTACTTTCGGTTCACTTTTACATCAACGACTGTTTATATGTGCGCGAGTTAACTCCAGAAACCAAAATTTATGCAGAACGTTCTGGTGTGGAAGCGATCGCAGTTGGAGATTTGCGCCAAGCCTTGACAAACGAACCCACAAAAGTTTTAGCTTTGAGTGACGATGTGGCGATCGTGGAAAACTTACTTAGCAGCTTGCGCCAAAAATACACACCAGCTGAACTATATCTCACCACATCTGTTGCTACATTTTTTGAAGCCACCAACCCCCTAGTCAACAAAGGAACTGGCGTTCGTTACTTAGCCGAGGAACTACTAAAAATAAGTGCAGCTAACGTGATGACAATTGGCGATAACTTCAACGATTTAGAAATGTTGGAGTATGCTGGAATTGGTGTAGCAATGGGCAACGCCCCAGATGAGGTAAAAGCTGTTGCCTCTTGGGTAGCTCCCAGTGTAGAGTCAGACGGAGCAGCAGCAGCAATTGAAGAATTTTTACTCTAAAGCGTTATTTGTCATTTGTTCAGAACCAACACGCAACGACTCTTGAGAGTTTTACAGTTGTGATAACAGCAAGCCTTCTATGACTCTTGACAAATGACTAATGACCAATGACAAAGCTTAAAATCAGAAAGGACACCGACGACTGGCCGTGTTTCGTCTCGGTGTCCTGACTGGTTCGCTCCTCACACACCCATACTATATTTGAACTGACCTGATTTGTCACCCCCTGTTGTAAAAATATCTACCAAAAGGTATAGAAGTTTTTAAACTTCAGACGGTGCAACGACTTCCAACTTGGATTGCAGCAACAACCTTAAGACTGATTGGGTAATCAAAACTAAACCTAATCGCGCCTGAGCCAATGGGAGATTTTGACTTTTCACCTCGCCCCAAATCCGGCAGTAACTGTAGAAGGTTTGAAAAGCCTGACTCAAACTCAAGGCGGCTTTGTGCCAGGTAGTTGGTTGGCGGGAAGGGTAGGGACAATAAAGCTCGTCTAATATTGCCCACAACTGATCGATCAAACCCCATTCGCCCCAGTGACACAAGCAAAGTTTCTGCTCCTCGTTAAGCCAGGGGATGGGTAATGGTGTCACAGCCAGCCACAAAGCTGAGCTATGGGCAGAATCTGTTGACTTGAGAGAAATCAATTCTTCCCGGTGAGCCAGTTGTAAAAGCGAACAACACCTGGCATGAGCATATTGCACAGCAAATAGGGACAATTCAATTTTGGATTTTGGATTAGATTTTCTCTCCAGCTCCCTCAGCTCAAGCTCAGGCGGTGCTTGAGTGAGGTGTTGCAACCAAGCAGCTAGATAAGACTCGGCTAATTCCAAATAGATCCAACCAGGTGGCGCGACTTGCACAGTGAAATCTTGCCCATTTGTCTGGTGACAAACAAGTTCTGCTAAAGCGTGGGCAATATCCATTGCTGGCAATTTGAGAACTGAGCTTAACTGGAGGGCGATCGCGCTTACATACAAAACTCGCTGCTGCTGTTGAATTTGCTTGAGGGGGAGGCTTTTTAACCCAGTGAGAACTGAGTGATCGAAAATATACAACTCTAATGCTGCCCATAACTGTCTAGCCAACAGTTGCTTGATTGCTAGATACTTAACCGATGACAATTGATGATTCAAAGTCAATTACAAAGGTGAAGGGCAAGGAGAGAGTTGGGTGAGTTGGAAATAATTATGAATTACGAATTAGGAATTATTTACTTGCCACACCCCAAGGAGGTATTTTTGCTGGATTTATAACAATAGTAGTCAAGTTTAACAACAACATGAATGCACTCTGGCAAGTTTTTTCAGGTAGTTTGATACCAATAATACCCCGCTGGAAACTACCGCTGCCATATTCTAAGTTCAACCGTAATTCTACTGAAAAATTTTCAGCGCTTTTTAAGCTAGTCCAGATATTTAAGTAAATCCACCGAGCCAAAAAAGTGAGTTGTATGCTGGCTCAAACATTCATGTGGCAATTTTCCCCCACCCTCGTACAATCAATTCAGAGGACATTACTTGCAAATGCTGTGTTTAATTGTTTACACTTATCAGTTGTTTTAAGATTGAGTTGTAACAGCACCAAAAAAGACAAAAGTGAAAAATTTAGTAGGTAATTAAGTGATTTTGAATACTGGGATCGTTTTGTCAGACAGCTAAAACAAATGTAGAGCTTTCGCTCTTCTTATTAGCCTCAAATTTCTCGCTTTTTGAGGAGTGAACTTTACTAGGCCAGGAAACTGGCATCGACTGCACTTTTTAGTTGACGTTTTTGTATATCGCCAACCGCTTCAACCTATGCATTCCCCCTCCGCTTCTCCAGAGCCACAACGACCTTTTTTAACTTGGCAACGAATTCTAGACTGGGCTCAGGAACATTATCGGGTTCGCTCTTTTACCAAAGATGAGCGAATTCCGGCTCGACCTGGACTACTGTATTTAGTACAAAGAGGTGCTGTGCGGCTAGTCGGTACTGCTCAAGTTAGTGCCACCAGTCAGTTAGCATCACGACGTATCAATAGAACACCAGAGGAAGCTTTTTTAGGCTTCGTTGGTGCGGGACAGCCGTTTGAAATTGTTGCCCAGTCCCCGTTTACACTCCAGGCTTATGCCCATGTCGAGCCGACTTTGGTGGTGTGGATGTACTGGCATGACTTGGATAACTGGCCCCACTTCCGACGCGAAGTTCTAGATGCCTTTCGCTATCAACATCAGCGTAAGCTGCTGTGGCTGAGCGCTTTAGGACAGCGACGGACAATCGATCGCCTCTTGGGATTTCTGACGCTGTTAGTTGAAGAGTACGGAGAGCCATCAGTTAGTGACGAAGATCCAGAAGTTCTGCGTGGTTATGCTTTGCCATTTACGCTCACCCATGCCCAAATTGGTAGTGCTATTGGCTCAACCCGCGTGACTGTTACTCGTTTAATGGGTAAATTGCGTCAACGTGGTTTACTGATTACCCAGGAAGATAATCTCATCTGTTTACCAGCTGATTCTATCAATAGAGTCAGTTAGTTGTTAATGCTGTGGTTAGGAGATTCATCGAATTCTCACAAACCCAGCAGAGTCAATCAGCACCTGTCCCTGTTCTGTCAGTAGCAAGTTGGCATAAGCCTCCCCAGCTTGCTGCTCAACTTGACCATTCTGTTTGATCACAACAAACAAGTTGCGCGTAATCGGGTACTGCCCTGTTTGAAACGCTTGTATGTTCAGTTGATTGCGTTGACTAGGACATTGAGATTGCTTGATAAAAGGTTCGCGATAGGGTGGAATAAATTTACCTGGCTGGCGGCCCAGTGGCAAGGGCTTAATCGTACACTGCGGTACAATTTCAGGTGCAGAGGCATAATAAATTCCACCTTTGTTGCTTGCAAGTTTTTGTAAAGCTTGGGTTGTGGTAGCGACAAACTCTACATTTGCTCCAAAAGGTTGACCTGCTAAGATGTCTTGCACAAACAGTTCAACTGTACCACCACCATTAACAGGGCGGGAATAAGGCTTAATGGGCAAATCGGGTCCACCCAATTGTTTCCAGTTAGTAATCTTACCGAGGTAAATTGCTTTAACCTGGTCTAACGTCAGTCCGGGGATATTTAAATCGGGATGAACGGCGAACCCTAAGCCATCAATCGCAATCGGAATTTGTTTAACACTAAACCCTCGCACCACAGCACGGGATAACTCATGGTCAAGCAGTGGTCGAGAAGACTGAGCAAAGGTAATTGTACCTTCAATTAACATCCGAATGCCACTGCTTGAACCAGGAGCAACGCTGGTAGGCTCCACATAACGCAGCCGAAATTCAGGATGGGATGTTTCTATTTTCGGATCGGCGTTTAAACGAATCGGTGCCCACGAAGTACTACCACCGTAGTTAAATAATCCACTGGGGACATTTTGTACTGAGGCGAAATTTGAACTATTAGATTTTTCTGGTGATGATAGTGCATTAGGGTTACTTACACTAGGGCTGGGAGTAGCAGTAGGTTGAGTACCTATGTTTTCTCCTACGTTAATGCCAGATCTTCTCGTTAACCACCAAAAACCGCCAGCCAATAGCCCAGCTGTTATCAAAAGGGCTAAGACTAGAACAGCCGTTTCGTTTTTTTGAGACATAACCGATTACCGCTTTAGCGGAAGATTATAAATCCTGTGCTGTATGCAACGCCTGTTTACTGTTTTTACAAATACTCGCTTAGCGATAAAACAGAAAAGAGTAACATTAACCGATCCGATAGCATCGATCTCTACGGTAGCCATTGCGTAAATAAGTATACTTATCTTATCAGTAGTTGACTTGTTTGGAACCGAGACTGCGCCTCGATTGTAACCAATTGTTAATCTTCTTCAGATCGAGATATGTAGCTATTCACAAATTAACTTAAATTAAGCAAAATACTCATAATCTCAAGGTTATATCTTGATAGAAGGCAAGCGATCGCTACTCATTTATTACTAGCTCAACATATCAGCTTTAAGCATGAAAAAGCCTGTCTTTACTAGTCTAAAGTAAGTTTACGGCACAACAGTAATAATGTAATTAAAATTACTAACTAATAAAGTTGTATATGCAATGTTATATTTAAAACTTCTTATTTCTGTACCTACTTTTTTATCTAAGCTAGAGCGGTATAAAAGTAACTTTTCCTTAACCCAATCTTATTTATTTAGAGATAAGTTAATATTTCTTTAAACTAAGTTTTGTTCCAAGTTTAAAAAGTCTTTAACTAAATAAGCTTAAATTAATATGTTGACGTATTGAAATCATCGAACGCAACAATTAAGTAGACCAAAACACAGTTATTTAGAAGAGACTGAAATATCAAATATGTAGCTTTGATTGAACTGGTTTTTACCAAAATTAGGACTACAAGCAACTTGTGTTTTGAGTGATGATTTCACTAGCCGCTGCAAAGTAGTTTACAAGGCTGATCTACGCTTATTTTTGCTGTTGAAACGAGCTGGAATCAAGCCAGTGAAATTAAGAGAGCGCAGTACTAAAAAGATTTAGTTTACAACTAGAATTTGCTCCCATTTTTTTTACGACGTTTACTTACAAACGTTAGAAGTATGGTGATGTTTGGGGCAGAATTATAACTTTTGAGTGGGAATATGTAACGTTACATATCGAATAATTATTCCTGTCAGAAATTGCACATAGGATTGCAATTTTTGTGCTGAGTTAATCAAAGCATTGCCGAGGCAAATGAAAGCAAATGTGGGTAATAGCAATAAGTGCTTTTTGGACGAGTCTGGGTGCAATACTATTTAAGTTTCAGTTTCTTCCATCGAACCTGCCAAAGCTAATAGGCCGCAGCCTCTACTGGGTAGGCTTTCCACTGCAAATTTTTGCGCTTGCTCATAAATCAAATTTTGCTAAAGCTATCTGGGTGCCTCCTCTAACTACAATACAAATGCTGTTGCTGGGTTTATTATTATCTAGCCTGAGTTTGTATTATCTGAAGCGGCTCACTGGTGACTTGCTCAGCGAGGAAATATTGGATAAACTTTGTCCAACAAATCGCTCCAGTCAAGGTAGTTTTATTCTGGCTTCAATATTAGGCAACACGGGTTATGTGGGATTAGCAATCGTACCTGCTTTAGTTAGTAAGACTTATTTAGCTTGGGTTGTGCTGTACGGCGTTGCCCACAATTTGTTAGGAAGCTATGGGTTGGGAGTTGTTCTTGCCAGCTATTTTGGACGTTCTGGGGTGGCGACTAACTGGTGGATTCAACTTCGTGACATAATGACTGTCCCTTCACTATGGGCATTTAGTATGGGCTGGAGCAGTCGCCACGTCCAATTTCCTGCCGCGATCGAGTTGGGATTACAGCTTAGTGTAAAGTGTGCGATTCCAGCAGCATTTTTACTGATAGGAATGCAGCTATGCCAAATTCAGAGCATCAGAAATCTGCATAGCGCTTTAGTTCCCACTATCTTAAAAATGCTAGTTCTACCAGGAATAGCAGGATTAGCTCTTACCCTTCTAGGGTTGCCCGGCGATGCTCGCTTGGCTATGGTTTTAATGTCAGGAATGCCTACTGCCTTTGCCAGTGTAATTTTAGCGGAAGAGTATAACCTCGATCGCCAGCTAGCTGCAAGCAGTATACTCCTGAGTACGATAATGTTACCGTTGATGATTCCTTTTTGGCTAGCTTTGTTTGGCTAGATTGCGTCTAAGGTTGAAACGGCACAAAATCGTAGCCTGTACCAGAATTTTTACCGGGTTCGATTCTGACTAAAATTCCTTTCATATTGCGATCGCCTGACGGTTGAAACTGAACTACTCCCGTCGCACCTTTAGTTGAAAAGCCAGAATTAGACAGGGACTTTTGCAGTTTGTCACGAGTCGATCCAGATTTCAAACCAGCAAAAATTGCCCCAGTGGCATCATATGCCATAGCAGTACGCCAACTGCCAGCAGCGCCCCAAAATCTTTTGGCATTAGTAGGAAAAGAACTTCCTGCAATTGCTGAAGGATGCCAAGGAACAGATAATACCATACCTTTTACATCAGCTAGTCCCTGCTGCAAGGTTTCAAAAGTGTACGTTGTGTGAACACCGAGTAGATCTAGCCGCCGCCCGTTTGCTCTTGCTACGTCTACGGCTTGGTTAATTCTATTTACAGAAGGCGCTAATAATAGCGTATCTGCTCCATTACTGACAGCCTGTGAGGGAATATCGATAGGATTGAAATTTGGAGCGGAAAAATTACAACCTGTATCGATCGCTTTGCCACCATAATCAAACAATGCCCAAGTAAATTCTTCTTGAAACGACTGACTGGCTTCAGCTTGCGAGTCGGAGCAAATAGCAACTTTAGTTTTATGGGCAGAATTGACAGTATAACGGGCAAGGGTATCTGCGATCGCTCTAGTGTTGGGGGTAGTGCGGAATATATAGCTACCACTTCCAGACAAGTTACGGGCAACACTTGTAGGGGAGATCATAACTAAACCTCCCTGCTGATAAACTGGAGCAGCAGCGATAGAAGCATCGCTGGAGTTGTGTCCTACTACTGCCAAAACGCTGGGATCTTTTACAAACTCAGCGGCAATTTGTTTGGCGAGTGTTGGATCGTTATCATCATTAGCAATTTCAACTTGGATTAGCTTGCCACCAATTCCACCACTGTGATTGATTTCATATTGAGCCTGAGCTACGCCGCGCAATATTTCTCTTGCTACATTCAGATTGCCACCAATAGGTACGCTAACGCCAATTTTAATTGTGCTGCTAATTGCCGCCGCTGCCGAATTTTCTAAATAAATCCATGCTTCTGGATCGTTACGATTTATTTGTAATGATGAAGTGAATTTATTCACAGCAGTGTTATAGTCACCAGCGGCAAATGCTTGCACTCCTGCCTGTTTATCTGGATTAATATCTGCTGATACTAAAACTTTACCACCACTACTAATTTGCTTTTGAATAGCTGGATTTCGGTTAGAACCAAATAAACCAGCATTTGGCGATCGCTGCCCTGATTGTGGCGATAAATTTCCACCGCGATAACTCAACCAAAAAATCAGGGGGCCGATCAAGCACAGTGCAATCAAATATAAAATAAGGACTGCGTTTTTTTTACTTTGTAACATTAGCGCTCTACGACCCTGAAATTACAAAAATGAACAGAATAATTAAGCTTAAAAATTAAGCAAGTCACCGAGCCTACGACCAATTAGTATACGGTTAGCTGGTAGCTTAAACTTTAAAGTTATTTTTTATACAAAACCGTAAGTATTTCTGTTTAAACTTCTGCCTATACAGTAGAAGTTTTTGGCGAGGGAATACGGCAAAGATACAAAAAATTAAATTACCGCTACTTCTGCTAGTAGTCCAACCGTGATTTCACGGAAAAATTTAGCAATACAACACAGTTTAAGTAGTATTACTTACGTATGTATACTGAGGTTTTAAAATAACTTTTACTATTCAACTACGTAAATACAAATAGTTATTTGTCATTTGTTATTTGTTGTTTGTCCAACACCAATGACTAATGGCTAATGACTAATGACTAATGAAGTTGAGCGTTCATTCCGGTTCTTCTGAAATAAACTCCCACCTAATTGCACTAACTTTGACATTCAACCTCAGCAAAATCGTAAATTGTTCTAAAATGTCGTCATTGCGTCCGGCTGAAACAAAATCTGCTTTAATCTCTACCTGAGCTAAACTATCTAGATTCTGAATGTCAATATTTTTACTAGACAAAGCAGTTAACATCACTTCCTTGTCTTGGAATTGTTCTAACAGCAAACCACGTACAGTACGTTCATTTTCAAGATGACAAACCACGCGAAAACAATAGCGAACTTCCGGTTTCGTGTGAGTGATTAATTGCTCATCGATTTGTTGAAACACTTGTACTAGGGGTCGCAGTAGTAAATTAGCCCCTACAACTGCCAAAGTGCCAAAATAAGCTTGAAAAAGTAACCCAGCGCCTACAAGGGTGCCAACAGCTGCTGCACACCATAAGGTTGCTGCTGTATTCAGCCCTCGCACGCTAGTTCCTTCACGGAGAATTACACCTCCTCCGAGAAAACCGATCCCAGAAACTACCTGAGCTGCAACTCTTGTTGGACTTGAATCATTTGCCACCATAGATGACATCATGACAAACATGGCAGCACCGATGCATACCAAAACATTCATTTTAAGCACCGCCCTGGTTTTTTGCCACTGTCTTTCTATCCCAATCGCTGCACCGAGAATAAATGCCAGTAACAAGCGGATGACAAAATCTGCCCAAGTCATTATTTTTTCTTCTCATTAGAGAGGAGATTGCTATTGTCGCACTGGAACAAAGTCATAGCCAGTAATAGTGTTAACATTGGGGACAATTTTCACTAACTGCACTGGTGCGTTGCGATCGCCTGAAGGTAGAAATTGAACCGCCCCAGCCGCCCCAGTAATAGAAAAGTTGGGTGAGGAAAGTGCCTGTTGGATACCACTACGAGAGGGAGAACTTTGGATCGCAGCAATGAATGCGCGTGTGGCATCGTAGGATAGGGCAGTGCGCCAATTTACCTCGGCACCCCAAAGTTGTTTTGATTCACGGACAAATTCTGTCTGTGGAAGAGTGTCAATATCCCAAGGAACTGCTACTACCATATCTTGGGCTGCATCTCCCCCAACTTCCAAAGTTATGGGTGCGTAAATATCATCTCCACCTAAAAGCTTTAACCTTCTGCGGTTGACTTGTACTACCTGTAGCGCTTTATCTAAGGTACTGGTATTGGCTGCCAACATCAACACTTGTGCCTGCTGTTGTAGTGCTTGGTTGATACTGCTAGCAGCACTAAAACTCGGATCTGACAAGTCAAACTCACCTATTACTCGTCCTCCAGCCAGTAAAACAGCCGTAACAAACTCGGATTTTAAAGATTGGCTATAGGCACTTTGGGAATTGAAAAAAACAGCAGCATTTTTCAGTTTCAAAGTGGTGATCATGTAGTTGGCTAAAGCTCTGGCAGATACATAATCGCTGGGAACGGTGCGAAAAATGTAGGGACTCAAACCAGAGAGTTTAACCGATGTACTGATCGGAGAGATAGCTACTAGTTTTCCAGAGTTATATATCGGTGCTGTTGCTAAGGTAACTTGACTAGCCCAGTGTCCTATTACACCTAATATTTCAGTATTGTTAACTAAAGTGTTGGCAATTTGTTTAGCTTGGTCTTCTTGATTGTTATCGTTAGCGATCGCCACTTTCAATCGCACTTGATTAATTCCACCAGAGTGGTTAATTTCATTTTGAGCCTGAGCAACGCCGCGCAATATTTCTAGACCTCCCTTGGGGTCAGTACCAAGTGGTGCTGATGCCGCGAGCGTGTAGCTTTTCCCATCAGCAATTTCAGCGTTATTTAAGAAAATTAATGTTTCTGGATCGTTACGATTTTCTTTTCGTGCTTGTTGCAAATTAGTAACAGCAACGTTCCACTTGCCAGTAGCGATCGCATCCAACCCAGCTTGTTTTGCTGGCGTTACTTTCCCAGGAATTAAAGTTTTTTCGCCAAAAGTAATTTGTGCATCTGCTTTAGAGCTAGGTTTTATTGTTGTAGTTTGGCTGCCAGGGGGTGTTTCTGCCGCTCGATTGAGGACAAATTCCTTAACAACCCAAGCTCCCACACCTCCTAATAACAAGGTAAGCAAAAGTGCCAAAACTAAAACAGTAGTTTCTTTTTTTTGGGACATAATATAAATTTTTTAACGCTCCAAAACTCAGTTAAAGAATTTGGGAAAGCAGTTTGTAAATTATTTTAAATAAAGCTGTCAGCCCGATCGCGATTAGTGCAGTTGCAACAGCCAAAAGTCCTACTACAGAGATTGTAAATCCAGAATGTAAAACTGGAACTAAAAAAATAATGACTAATGTAATACCAGAGATGATTAATAAATCTACCTTTTCAATCCAGCGGCGGGATTGAGCAAAAATTAGAAGAGCTAAAATCAGCACTGTGATTCCCCAAGCAAGCCCTGGTTGTGCAGACAGCAGACTGTAAAGGGCGATCGCGATCAAACCGCCTTCAAATCCAGTAAAAGCAGCAGAGGCTAAGATTTCTAGGGTTGAAAACGTTAATCGAGCAGGTTTTGAAGGCGATGGCTGATGTTGGAGATATGGCGCGGGGATGTTAAAATTCAGTGCTGCCATCACTTCCACAGCCGAGCCAAAGCGTTGGTGTGGGGCGAGGGATAACATCTTGTTTAAGACGTAAGCTGTGCGATCGCTTACTTGAACGTGCGATCGCCAATTCCATTGATTGCGATTGATATCAAACAGTTCTGTTGCTTTCTTATTAGTCAACAACGTTACAGCAGTCACTGCCAAGGCATATAAATCTGTGGATGGAAATATTTCTCCTCCCGCCACTTGTTCTGGCGGCGCAAACCCCATAGAGTAAATTCCCGTCGAACCGGATGCACCACCAGCTGAACTTGTCACTTGTTTTACCGCACCAAAATCCAGCAAGTAGAGCTTGCCATTGCGATCGCGCATAATGTTAGAAGGCTTAATATCGCGGTGAATTGAGCCGCGCTCGTGGACAAATTGCAGCACTGGCAGAATCGCTTGCAGCACTTCTAGTACTTCTGTTTCGGAGAATTTGCCGCGAATAGCTAGTTCTTCCTCTAAGGTTTGTCCATCAATAAATTCTTGTACCAGGTAAAAAAACTGCTCCTGCCTGCCTGGCTGCCAATTGGATACAGTCAGATCAAAGAAAGCCAATAAGTCGGGAATTTGGTCGTGTCGATCTCCTAGTTGCTCTAAAGCTGCTGCCTCGCGTTCAAACAGAGTGTGAGCCGTTGATAGTTGGGTAGAACTTAGTTCGCCAGAGGGTTTGAACTGCTTCACCACACACTGACGCATTCCGGGGGTATAGCGATCGCGTGACAAAAATGCCGCACCAAATCCCCCCTGCCCTAGCAACCGACAGGGCAGGTAGCGTCCCTGTAGAATTAGGGGCATACCACAGCAGGTGCAATACTTCTGCTCTACCGTCCTTAGCGTCGAGTTATTGTCTAGATCGGCAAAATAGTTTTGCGGACGGGGGCAGCCTGGACGTGTACAGTAGACTTCCATGAACAGAGGGGCGCTTAAGAGAGCAGGGGTAGGGAATAGTTTCTCGTAATGAATTTCTCGTAATGAATTGAGAATTTCTAACTCATAACTTAAAACTTAAAACTGGAGCGAAGCGATTGACTACTCACTTATTATTTTGAGATTAACCTTCTTCCACATCCGAGGCGATAACTCCGTTAAGCTTCGCTAACGCTTCGATTGAATCCTTTACTACACCCGGCGACTCTACTATCTCCTTGCCCCATCCTGGGGTGGTAAATTCCGGTAAAATTTCGCGGATAAAGGCATCTGCTGCCTTGGAACGGTAACGATTGGGGTTAAAAATCACCCACAGTGTACGTTTAACCACAACACCATCGATCAAAGCTCGGTGCAGTACACCCATCTGTAATTCCTTGGCGATCGCAGAAACCGAAACAAAAGCAGCACCCAATCCTGATTGCACTGCATTCTTAATTGCCTCAATCGAATTGAGTTCCATTTCTATTTTGAGGCGACGAGTATCAATGTCACAACGAGTCAGTACGGCATCAATTACTTTGCGAATAGTCGATTGGGAATCAAGAGCGATAAACTGTAGCTTGTAAAGATCATCTTTTTGAATTGTGTCGACTTTAGCTAGAGGATGCAAGACTGGTAATATCAGCGCCAGTTCATCTTCGGCATAGGGGATGATTTGCAGCGATTCGTGCAGTTCAGCCGGAATTTCACCACCAATAATTGCCAAATCTACCTGTCCATTTGCCACACTCCAAGCAGTCCGGCGGGTAGAATGAACGTGTAATTGTACTGCCACATCAGCATATTTTTGCCGGAATAAGCCAATCATCCGGGGCAAAAGATAAGTGCCTGTGGTTTGCGAAGCACCAACAATTAACGTACCACCCTGGAGATTTTGTAAATCTTCGATCGCGCGGCAAGTTTCCTGACAGAGGCTGAGGATTTTTTCACCATAGCTAAGCAGAAGATACCCCGCTTCTGTGAGCTGCGCTCTGCGTCCACCTCGGTCGAATAAAGGTACATCTAGCTGCCGCTCTAAGTTTTGCACTTGTAAACTCACAGCGGGTTGTGAGACATAGAGACTATCAGCGGCACGCTTGAAGCTCCCTTCAGCAGCGATCGCTTTGAGAATCCGTAACTGATCTAAAGTAAAAGGTAAGTCAGACATACAGCTAAATCCATAAGTAAGAAAGGAGACTTCCAGTCCTAGCATTGAGAAAAGCACTCTTCTCGCCGCGCTGCCAGTGGTGGCAGTACAAAAAGTTGATTAGCATCACTTGAGTGAATCACCTCAAGAGTGGAGGTATTCACTCGTATCGCAATTGACACTATCACAACCTTCTATATAAAGTCTCCTGAGAATAATTTGCGGTCTGGGTTGTACACTAAACGAGTTTCGTTAAATTACTTTATTTACTGCGGATGAGCTTTATTTGGTTAACGTCCAGCCACTTTGTCATGCTGGGTTTATTATTCGGATTTGCGATCGCCCATAGCGGACTAGCTTCCCTACGCCCTTGGGCAGAAAAATACATTGGTTCACGACTCTACCGCATTTTGTTTGCTGGAGTCAGTCTACCTTTAGCCACTGTGCTAATTATTTACTTTATTAACCACCGCTATGACGGTTTGCAGTTATGGCAAGTCCAGGGCATCCCAGGAATACAAACAGTTGTTTGGGTATTGTCGGCGATTTCATTTTTATTTCTTTATCCTGCCACATTTAATTTGCTGGAAATCGCGGCGATTCAAAAACCTCAAGTCCATCTCTACGAGACAGGCATTATTCGCATTACTCGTCATCCCCAGATGGTTGGACAGGTGATTTGGTGTATTGCCCATACACTGTGGTTGGGAACCAGCTTTACCCTCGTTACCTCAATTGGATTGGTGCTACATCATTTGTTTGGGGTTTGGCATGGCGATCGCCGTCTAGCATCCCGCTATGGTGCAGCATTTGAAAGTGTCAAAGAGCGTACTTCCATTACGCCATTTTTGGCGATTATTCAACAGAGACAAACATTAAAGTGGCAAGAGTTTTTACGCCCTGCTTATCTGGGTGTTGCAGTCTTTATCCTGCTTTTGTGGTGGTCTCATCCCCTCTTAATTCAGTCCACCAGTAGAGTTAATTGGTAAAGTCAGGGATCTGCGCCTATAATCATCATTTGTTGACATTGACTCGATCGCGTTAGTAAGTGGTGACAAGCCATTAGTTACTACGATCCCGAAGTTTTAAAATTATATTGAAAATCAATCCTTTGGGCTTATTAATCGATCCCAATTCGATGTAGCATGGTTCAAAATAGCACTGTTGAGTGCTGAATTTAATAGCAAAAGTAGATAAATCTTTTTAGAGGAATCATGGTGTTGTCAGTTAACGAGCGGACATTTACTCAAGAAGTTTTAGAATCGCCGATTCCTGTTCTGATCCACTTTTGGGCACCTTGGTGCGGGCTTTGCCGACTAATTCAACCACTGCTTTCAGAATTTCATCAGCATAGCAGCGAGAACATCAAATTAGTCGGTGTTAACGCAGACGACAATTTTAAACTATCCAATACTTATCGACTCACAACCCTACCAACGTTAATACTGATTGAAAACGGAAAAGTACGCCAGCGACTGGATAGCTTTAAAGGTAGGGATGAACTGCGACTGGTTTTAGAAGAAATTAAACTGGGCTACACAGTTCAAGCTCAGACCAACTTAAAGAGTCTAGCTCCTTCGTCCCAGCTATCGAATCGACATTATCGCTCAGCATAAGAGATCTGGTGGATCTGGGCCAGAGTTACTCTCGTCTTGTGTGTTGTCTCTTGTGTCTCCTGACTCAAGTAAATTTAAAGTGCTACTAAAATTTTCCCCACCTAGATTCAGCCAGGTGGGGTGTTTTATGATAAAAACCTTGTGTCACAATTGTTAACAGTTTGACTAAGTTAGTGAAATGTACTCATAGTAGGCGCAAGTGATGGAAGCAATCTATCAGTATGCCTGGCTGATTCCGGTATTACCTCTTTTCGGGGCAATGGTGGTCGGTCTGGGGTTAATATCGGCAAATCAGGCGACGAACCGCCTGCGGCAATTGAACGCCGTATTTATCGTTTCCCTCATGGGAACGGCAATGGCTCTGTCTATTGCATTGCTCTGGAGTCAGATTCAAGGACATCCACCATATACCAGGACAATTGAATGGGCGGCGGCTGGAAATTTCCACTTGAGTGTGGGATACGTAATTGACCACCTCACAGCCCTGATGTTGACAATCGTCACGACAGTGGCAATCCTGGTGATGGTGTACACCGATGGGTACATGAGCCACGATCCTGGTTATGTGCGCTTCTATGCCTACCTGAGCTTGTTTGGCTCCTCGATGTTGGGTTTGGTAGTTAGCCCCAACATCGTACAGATTTACATCTTCTGGGAACTGGTCGGTATGTGTTCGTACTTACTGGTTGGTTTCTGGTACGATCGCAAGCCAGCAGCGGATGCTGCCCAAAAGGCGTTTGTGGTCAACCGAGTAGGTGACTTCGGATTGCTATTAGGCATTTTGGGGCTGTTCTGGGCAACTGGCAGCTTTGAGTTTGCTACGATTGGCGATCGCCTACAACAACTAGTAGAATCCGGTTCCATCAGCAGTTTTCTCGCTGCTTTGTTTGCCATCTTAGTTTTCTTGGGCCCAGTAGCTAAATCAGCTCAGTTTCCCTTGCACGTTTGGCTACCGGACGCAATGGAAGGCCCAACCCCAATTTCAGCGCTGATCCACGCCGCAACGATGGTGGCAGCTGGGGTGTTTTTGATTGCTCGGATGTATCCTGTCTTTGAAGGTATACCCGCAGCAATGAATGTCATTGCCTTTACAGGTGCTTTCACAGCATTTTTGGGTGCAACTATTGCAATTACCCAAAATGACATTAAAAAGGGGTTGGCTTACTCCACCATTTCCCAACTCGGTTACATGGTGATGGCAATGGGTGTAGGCGCATACAGCGCTGGACTATTCCATCTCATGACCCATGCTTACTTTAAAGCAATGCTGTTCTTGGGATCGGGATCGGTGATTCATGGCATGGAAGCCGTCGTCGGTCACGATGCAGCTTTGGCACAAGATATGCGGCTAATGGGAGGATTGCGGCGTTATATGCCAATCACCGCCATTACTTTCTTGATTGGTTGCATAGCAATTTCCGGTATCCCGCCATTTGCTGGTTTTTGGTCGAAAGATGAAATTCTAGGTGCTGCTTTTGCCGCTAATCCAGTACTTTGGGGCGTAGGTTGGCTAACAGCAGGAATCACAGCTTTCTATATGTTCCGGATGTATTTCGTCACATTTGAAGGCAAATTCCGGGGCAATAAAACAGAAATGTGGACAGAATTGAAGTCATCCAAGGGGATGGCAATTGTCACGGGTTTTGAATCAGTCCCAGCTTTTGGCCCTGGCGCAATGGATACGCGGGAACTCGCAGCAACAGCAGACCACGACGACCATCACCATCATGCTGAATATCCCCATGAGTCGCCTTGGACGATGACTCTACCACTGATGGTATTGGCAATTCCTTCGATGCTGATCGGTTTGGTTGGAACACCTTATGGCAACTACTTTGAGGAGTTCATCTATCCACCGAGCGAAACAGCGATGGAAGTGATGGACGCCGCAAACGAGTTCAATATGTCGGAATTTTATATTCTGGCGGCTGGCTCTGTCGGCGTTTCCCTGATTGGCATTACCTTGGCTTCGCTGATGTATTTTTGGGGCAAGATCAATCCAGTGGCGATCGCTACCAAATACAAATCACTTTACGATCTTTCACTCAACAAGTGGTACTTTGACGACATTTACCATAATGTCTTCGTTCTGGGTATTCGTCGCCTAGCACGTCAAGTGATGGAAGTAGACTATCGCGTTGTCGATGGTGCTGTTAACTTGACAGGCTTCTTCACTCTTATCAGTGGTGAAGGTTTAAAATATCTAGAAAACGGGCGCGCTCAATTCTACGCTCTATTCATCTTTGCCGCAGTTCTAGGTTTAACGATCGTTTTTAGTTTAACCTAGGCGATTTTAGATTTTAGATTTTAGATTTTGGATTGGAGAAGGCTTGTAAGAAAAAAAGGCTTTCGGTCTTGACAAGTTATTCTTTAATCCAAAATCAAAATCCAACATTGATATAGCTTTAATCTAAAATCAAAAATCAAAAATCAAAAATCGTATATGGCTAACTTTCCCTGGCTGACAACGATAATTCTGTTCCCCATATTGGCATCGCTGTTTATTCCGTTTCTGCCAGATAAAGACGGTAAGACAGTGCGCTGGTATGCTCTGATTGTGGGGTTGATTGACTTTGCTTTAATTGTTTACACTTTCTATTCCCAGTACGATTTTTCTAATCCAGATCTGCAACTGGTGGAAAAATATGCTTGGGTACCGCAGTTAGACTTGAATTGGTCAGTGGGTGTTGATGGTCTATCAATGCCCCTAGTGATTCTCACCGGGTTTATTACTACACTCGCAGCTTTGGCAGCATGGCCTGTCACTTTCAAGCCACGCCTGTTTTATTTCTTGCTCCTAGCAATGTATGGCGGTCAAATCGCCGTGTTCGCCGTTCAGGATATGTTGCTATTTTTCCTGGTGTGGGAATTGGAACTCGTGCCAGTATACTTTCTGCTAGCAATTTGGGGCGGGAAAAAGCGTCAATACGCTGCTACGAAGTTCATTCTTTACACTGCTGGCGGATCTCTGTTTATTCTGCTAGCTGCCCTGACGATGGGATTCTACGGCGATACAGTCACATTTGATATGCAATCGCTCGCCGCCAAGGATTACGCCCTGAATTTCCAACTCTGGGTTTATGCAGCCTTCTTCATTGCTTACGCTGTCAAACTTCCCATCTTTCCCCTCCACACCTGGCTACCAGATGCTCACGGGGAAGCGACAGCCCCAGTACATATGTTACTGGCTGGCATTCTGCTAAAAATGGGCGGATACGCTTTAATTCGCATGAATGCCCAAATGCTACCCGAAGCCCACGCTGTATTCGCGCCAGCATTGATAATTCTGGGTGTAGTTAACATCATTTATGCCGCCCTCACATCCTTTGCCCAACGCAACCTGAAACGGAAAATTGCCTACTCTTCCATCTCTCACATGGGATTTGTGGTAATTGGTATTGCTTCATTCACCGATTTGGGGTTGAACGGGGCAATGCTGCAAATGATTTCTCACGGTATGATCGGGGCAAGTTTGTTCTTCCTCGTGGGAGCAACTTACGATCGCACTCACACGCTGATGCTGGATGAAATGGGCGGTGTGGGGCAGAAAATGGGCAAAATTTTCGCCATGTGGACTACTTGTTCTATGGCATCTCTAGCTTTGCCTGGGATGAGTGGGTTTGTGGCAGAGTTGATGATATTTGTTGGCTTTGCTACTAGTGATGCTTATAACCCCACTTTCAAGATCATCATTGTCTTTCTGATGGCAGTAGGTGTCATCCTGACGCCAATTTACCTGCTGTCGATGCTACGGGAAATTTTCTACGGGCAAGAGAACAAAGAATTAGTTTCTCACGAAGCGCTGATCGATGCGGAACCACGCGAAATTTTTATCGTTGCCTGTCTGTTGGTGCCAATTATTGGTATCGGTGTTTATCCCAAGATGCTGACTCAGGTGTACGATGCCACCACTATACAACTGACACAGCGCTTGCGCGATGCCATACCGACACTAGCCCAACAACAGCAATTACCAACAGCGTCGTTGCGTGCGCCAGAGATTGCTGTTAGTAAGTAGCGATAACTAGCCTAACCGCAAATTCCAAGTAGGGTGGGCATTGCCGGGCTATTTTGATTCTGGCGATCCGGCTAGGCAATGTCCACATAATTACGATTTATTTCTTTAATTCTGGCGATATCCCTAAGATTGGTTGGTACGAAGATTCGCAGCAACTGAGAACTTATAAGTTTCTCCATGACTCAGATATCTGACTTTATTTTCCAACCCCGCTTCTGCAACTGCTTTCATAAAGTCCTCAAGCGGTGACTTGAAAACAGTGTAATCGTTGTAGTGAATCGGTATTGCCGTGCGTGGTGCAATAATTTGAATTGCCTGCACCCCTTGTTTGGCATCCATAGTCAGCACAACGCCAAATATCTTTGTTCCTCCCAAATGCAGTAACGCCAAATCAATATCAGGATACCGTTGCGGAATTTCCTTCAGTTGGTCATATATCAGCGTATCGCCAGTAATATAGAGGCGAAAACGATTTTCTCCTGTGGAGCCAAACTCCAGCATACTCCCCATCACGGGTGGCAAGAGAGCGTTGAGAACACCGGGCCCGTGCCTTCCTGGCATAGCACTAATGCAAAGTAAGCTATCTCCCTTGGTAACAGCCAACGTTTCCCAAGTATTGAGCGATCGCGTTGCTTTAAAACCTTTGTTTTTGAGTTTATCCGCTGCATGGGGCGTTGTGATAATTGGCAAGTTTTTGTCAAGTTTTTGCTCTACAAGGCGATCAAAATGATCTTCGTGCATATGTGACAACACGACTAAATCTAGCTGCGGTAGCTCCTCCATTTCGATCGCGGGATTAGTCTTCCGAGCCGAGCGAATACCATAGTGTAGGTGTACATGATCCCCTTGATGCAGAAAATTCGGATCGGTGAGAATCGTGAATCCTGCATAGCGCAAAAGCACAGTTGCAGTACCAATAAAGAAGATTTCGCCCGTTTCAAAGTCTGGTTTGCTACCGTCTGTAGGCAAATCAAGTTTTCTTACTTGTTCCATCATGCACCCCTGTATTTAAGCGATCGCTCTTTACACCTGATGCAACTGTTTTCATCATTACCTTTAGCTCATCGCAGTATTTTCGCTCGTTCATCGTCCTAGGGGTGTATTGCTGCTAAAGCATTAGACTTGCTTTGAAAATCCAAGAATAATTGAATGTATGAGCGATCGCGCTTGCTGATGGAATTAAAAAGCGATCGCTCTATACTTAATTGCTTTACTCGATTTGAGCTATTTAATGCAGAAATTACTTTCTACACACTTTTCTGTTTGAGAGAATTAATATTAATGCCAAACTTCTTGGTAATTGTTTCTATCACTTTGGCTTCTTCTGGCGTAGTTATACCATCTAATTGAGCAATTTTTTCACATTGAGCTAGTAGTGGTAGAGCAAAGTCACGGTTAATTTGACTGAGTAATGTATCTAAAGATGGTGGCGATTTGATATTAGCAGCAATTACCTCTAAAGAAGCAGGGCTGAGGTTCAAAGTTTGCAGTTCCGGTAAAATTTCTTCCCATGTTTTACCCGGATTACCAGCCAAAACAACGTGAACCAAAATCCGATCCATCACCACTTCTTGAGCGATCGCCACTTCTAAATATTTCTCGCTTTCTGCTTGAGCAGCAGCTAGTGTTACCTGAGAAGCCAGCGGATTTATTTTTGCTTCATAGAACCGACAAGCTGCATATCCAAGTGCATAAAGTGTCACTGCATTAGTGCTAGCACCAATTACAGCTCCTGCAACAGGTATATTTCGCAGAAAACCCAAACCAGCTTTGATAGCACATCCACCACCGAATGCCAAACCAAAAATTGCTATCACCTCACCTTTCCTCGCTGGTTCTTGTAAGTCAAGTCCATAAGTACAGGCAATTTGATAAATCATTTCCGCTTGTATTGCAGTAGTGGCTGCTAAATCGACTGCAACCAGCGCAGCAGCAAATCCTGGCAATAGACTACTAGCTAGTCCTGAACCTCCTACATACATAGACTTCTCTGCTATCAGACGATGAGCAATCTCACTTGGCTGTTCGTGAGGATATTTCTGCTGTAGCCTTCGCACATGAGTTTCCGCTTTAACAATATCTACTTGATCAATAATTTTGAACAACCAATCCACTTGCACAGCTTTGGTAAGCTGTTGTAGCTGAGGGCTATCACCAACTAAGCCAAGTAAATGCCCTAATCCTTCCGGTGTTTGTAAAGCAGTACTAGTAATTGCCCCACCAACACCAACAGCTGTACCAACAGCAGCTTGACTGGCTTGAACCGCAGCACCGCCAATTGCTCCGGCGGTTTCTGCTACTGCACCGCCGACAGCCCCAGCCGTTCCTACAGCAGTTCCAACCATAACTTGACCTGCTTGAACCGTAGCACCACCGACTGCACCTATAGCCCCTGCTACTGTCCCAAACATTGACCCCCAAATAGATGGTTGCTCAGTTTTTTTAGCTTCTTGTTTTTGAGGCTGATCTTGTGGCACTTGTGCAGCTTGCGATGAATGTTGTTTTTGCTCTAGTTCTGGAATAGGTATTGAGGGTTGAACTTCAACAGACGCTTTAGTTGCTAACAAAGGTAAATTTACTTGTTCATCTAAATCAAACTCATATTGCCAATCTGGAAAATCTTCGCCTATCTGTCGTCCGTATATTTTCACCTTTTTGCTCGATTGGATGCCTAAATCAACTAATCGAGCGCGAATCAGCGGGACTACTACTTGTTCATCTAGAACTTGGGCAGATTCCAGCATAATTTGTAAACAAACACCCTTCAGGACAACTTTGGTAGCGATGCCTTGAGCTTGTAAAGTTTGGTTGAGTAGATTTGCGATCGCATTTACATCTGTCTGTGCTGATGCATCAATATTTAGCTGAGTCATAACCAATAAACCTGAGAAGTTTAAAATTTATCCTTGTACTCTCAGGATTCCCATTGAAAAAGGTTATTTAAACACTAGATAATTTTTAAGAGTGCCTAAGTATGGCATCAGCAACACGGCAAACATCGCGCATTTCTTTCACATCATGCACTCGTAAAATATCAGCACCACCTGCGATCGCACCACAACACGCCGCTGCTGTTCCCCAAACCCGTGCTTTTGGATCGGGTTGATTCAAAATATGTCCAATAAAACTTTTGCGCGATACTCCCACTAAAATCGGGCAGTTGAGAGAATGAAAGACGGACAAACGCCGAATAATTTCTAGACTTTGATTATATTTCTTCGCAAAGCCAATTCCAGGGTCAATAATAATTTGAGCAGAGCTAATTCCCGAAGCGATCGCACCTGCAATACGACTTTCGAGAAACTGATAAATCTCACCAATCAAATCTTGATAATCTGTCAGATGCTGCATTGTTTGGGGAGTACCGCGTAGGTGCATCAACATAATTGGTACACCCAAAAAAGCTACAGTTGATAACATTTCTGGGTCAAAAGTCGCGCCAGAAATATCATTAATTATATCTGCTCCAGCAGCGACAGCTGCTTTTGCTACAGCTGCGCGTGTTGTATCTACAGAAATAGGTACTGAAATCTCTGGACGTAGCAACTGCAACACTGATAGCACCCGCTCTAGTTCTTCTTCCAGAGAAATTTCAACAGCCCCCGGCCGCGTTGATTGACCTCCGATATCAATTATGTCTGCTCCTGCTGCTACTAGCTGCTGCGCTTGGGCTAATGCAGTATTTGGGGTGTTGAACTCGCCACCATCACTAAAGCTATCTGGCGTGACGTTCAGCACCCCCATTAGATACGTGCGCGTTCCCCACTCAAAGGTGTGTCCTCGAATTGTCAAGCTCGTAGGGATCATGAATTTTTATGAACGAACCGCCAAAATGCCAAGAACGCAAAGGAAGGAGTTGAGGGCTATTTGTAGTTGACTATTCGGGCGAAGCTTGCAGGTTCTAGGCTTGCGCCACCAACTAATGCACCGTCGATTTCTGGTTGAGCCATGATTTCATCGATGTTGTTGGGTTTGACGGAACCGCCATACTGAATTGGGATGTTGGGGTTACTGAGCTGGCTGCGAATTAGCCCAATTACCCGGTTTGCTTCTTTTGCTTCACAGGTGTCGCCAGTTCCAATCGCCCAAATCGGTTCGTAAGCAATGACTAAGCTTTCTTGCTCGACATCAATCAAGTCTTTTTCTAGCTGCATGGAAATCAATGATTCGGTTTCCTCTGCATCCCGTTGTTGTTTGGTTTCTCCCACACAAAGAATGGGAGTCAGTCCATAACGCTGAGCAGCTTTTAGTCGCTGGTTAACAGTTGCATCAGTTTCTCCAAAATATTGTCGCCGTTCGCTGTGACCAACAACGACGTAGCGTACACCTATTTCTTGCAGCATGGGGCCTGAGATTTCACCCGTGTAAGCTCCATACTCTTCCCAGTGGATATTTTGCGCCCCTAGTTGCACGGAACTACCATGCAGGTTCTTGGATAGGGCGTTTAAAGCAGTGAAAGGAGCGCACAAGACTACTTCCCGTTGTTGGGGTATTTCCTCCAAGCTAGGCAAAAATCCCTGTAAAAACTCCTGGGACTCAGCCTGGGTTTTGTACATTTTCCAATTGCCAGCAATAACTATTTTCCGCACAGGTGACTCTATCTTTCCTTAGAACACGACGCAATGTAAACAACAGTTTAAGGCTAATGGGGGTCATTTTCTGCAATTTCTCTTAACTTGGTGAAGAAATATATATACTCCTTGGCTAATTACCTTTGCGATTTTTGTAGGCTGGGCAATGCCCACAAGTACTACGTAGAGTAAACAATGCCGCGCTACTTAGCGAGTTTTTACACACATTATTTTGCTACGCTAATACATTAAAATTTATTGCAAAAAATCTAGGTTTTATTAAATTGGCACATATATATACCGATGTTATTGCTTTAGTAGCAAACAATAGCTAGAAAGTAATAAAAAATTTTTGAATATAGACTTGAGACGCGATCGCATCCTGACTAGACTTAACAAAAATCCAGGCATTGCGATCTGGTGAAACCATATTTGGCGAGCGCCAGATCGCGAGTGCTGATTTTAAATTTGCAATTAATACAAAATTTAAAATCGCACGCTTGAGTTAACGATTAACCGCCGCAGCTTCTCGCGCTGCTGCTGCTTGATCGGGATGAATACCCAAACGGGTGAGATTAACTCGACCTTTATTGTCTATCTCCCGTACTTTGATAATCACTTCATCACCAACACTTACCTCATCCTCAACTTTACCGACTCGGTAGTCAGCCAGTTGCGAAATGTGAACCATGCCTTCTTTTCCAGGCAAAAACTCGACAAAGGCACCAATAGGAATGATGCGAGTGACGCGACCTGCATAAACATCGCCTTCTTGTAGCTTGCGGGTCATTCCCTGGATGATGTTGCGGGCTTTCTTCGCCTTGTTCTCATCTATGGCGGAAATTGTCACCGTACCGTCATCTTCGATGTCAATCTTGGCTCCAGTTTCTTCGGTGATACCCTTGATTGTTTTACCTCCAGGTCCAATGATCATACCAATAAATTCTGGCTCGATCTTGATCGTCAACAGACGCGGGGCAAAAGGTGACATCTCCGTTCGAGGCGTATCAATCGTAGCAAGCATCTTCTCTAAGATGTGCAGACGCGCCCCCGAAGCCTGTTTAATCGCTTTTTCAATAATATCCAGGGGAAGACCAGTAATCTTCATATCCATTTGTAGGGCTGTAATGCCAGTGTCTGTCCCGGCAACTTTGAAGTCCATGTCGCCCAAAAAGTCTTCAATTCCCTGAATATCAGTCAGAACTCGGACTTCATCCCCTTCTTTAATTAATCCCATCGCCGCACCGCTGACAGGCTTGGTAATTGGTACTCCTGCATCCATTAGGGCAAGAGTTGAACCGCAAACTGAACCCATCGAAGTGGAACCGTTGGAAGAAAGGATTTCCGACACCACCCGGATCACATAAGGGAACTCTTCTTTTGGTGGTAGAACGGGAAGTATTGCGCGTTCTGCTAGTGCGCCGTGACCAATTTCACGACGACCTGGGGCGCGTAAAGGTTTAGTTTCCCCAACCGAGAAAGGCGGGAAGTTGTAATGGTGGATGTAGCGCTTTGCTATATCCGTTTGCAGGTCGTCAAATAAGTTTTGGGCATCTCCTGGCGTACCAAGAGTACAAGCAGATAAAACCTGAGTTAACCCCCGGTTGAATAGTCCGCAACCATGAACTCGTCTGGGTAAAATACCCACCTGACAAGAAACGGGTCGCACTTCATCGAGTTTTCTACCATCCACTCGGACACCATCTTCAACGATCTGGCGGCGCATTAGTTTTTTCGTCAGATCTTTGAAAGTGTTACCCAGTGCCTTGCTATCTTCAGCTACGGCGACGCGGAGCGTGTCTGATTCTGGTAGTTCTTCGATCGCTGCTTTGATGTTGTCTTTGACTTCATCCAAAGCCGCATCCCGATTGTTTTTATCGAGATCGAATTGCGAGAGAATTTGCTTAATCTGAGTTTCGGCGCGATCGCGGATGAAGTTAGCCAAAGTCGGATCTCGTTCCGGCGGGACAACTTCTACTTGTTCAATGCCCAATTCAGCAATTAGTTCTTGTTGGGCTTTGATCAAGTCCCGTACAGCTTCGTAGCCAAAATCAATCGCCTCAATAATGTCCTGTTCTGGAAGCTGGTTTGCTCCAGCTTCCACCATAATCACGCCTTCTGGGGAGCCTGCTACTATCAGATCCAATTCCCCGTTTTCAATTTCTGCATAGGTGGGATTAATAATGAAATCGTCTCCCACCAAACCAACTCTGACTGCTGCCATTGGCCCCATAAACGGAATTTTTGCTAGCAGCACAGCCAGGGAAGCACCAGTTACTGCTAGTACATCTGGCGGTACTAACTCATCCATTGCTAGCGTGGTAGCAACGACTTGCAGGTCATCCCGCAGCCAGCTAGGAAACAGGGGACGTAGCGGGCGATCGACCAAACGGCTAGTAAGAATTGCCTTTTCTGGTGGACGACCTTCTCGCCGCAAAAATCCACCTGGAATTCTACCTACAGCATAAAGTCTTTCTTCGTAGTCTACTGTTAGCGGTAAAAAATCAATGCCTTCTCTAGCAGCAGAGCGAGTAGCAGTAACTAAAACAGCTGTGTCCCCAGATTGAATTAACACAGATCCACCAGCTTGGGGGGCTAATAAACCTACCTTAAGTCGAATATCCCGTCCGTCGAAGGATATTGACCTATCCATCTCTAACATTCAGTTGTCTGTCCTTCTTTATCACTTATTTGTTTCTGTCGCAATCCTAGCACCGATATACCTCACCTGGTTTGCCTTGGTTTGCAGGTATAGGAGAGAGCCATAATTGATACAAAAAAGGCTGAAGGCTGAAGGATAAATACAGAGGGATGAAGGATAAAGGCTGAAATTTCACACTTCAACGCGCTTGCTTATGCGGAGGTTGACTTTGCAGGAAAGCGCTCCAATTCACACCTCATCCTTCATACTTCATACTTTTCTAGCGACTAGCTCTTTATACATCATCAGCGCGTCTACTAAACTACCATCAAATAGTTTCACCGCTTTAGGTATGCGTCCAATAGTTGCAAAGCCTAAAGATTCCCACAACCGAATCGAAGGTATATTCGTCTCAAACACCAAGTTGAACATTACCGCCGAGTAGCCCAAGCTGGTAGCAATCTTCAACATTTCCTTTCCCATAAACCTGCCTATCCCCAAACCCCGCATTGCAGGTTGTACAATGAAGCCAGCGTTGCTAATATGGCTACAGCGTCCCGGAAAGTTGGGCTTGAGAAAAAAAGCACCCAAAACTGCTTTATCTCTCAGTTTTTGTCTACCAGTTTCCTCAACTCCTCTGACTACGAATGCATCGCGGCTCAGCCAATAAGCTTTAAATTCTTCCTCAGACAGGGGTTTATCCTGTGGATAGGTTTTCCCTTCAATAACTACAGCGTTAAATAATGCCCTCACCTGTTCATGTTCTTGCAGATGCATCCAGTCTAATTCTACTGTTATCCCATTATTTAATTGCTGACGAACTGGTAAATGCATTTAATTAATTTTAAAACCTACAATTATTTGATTTATTTTAATTAAAATTTATCAGTAAAATTAGAGCGAACGTTTTTTTGTGGATGTATCCAAATTAGCTTTTTATTGAAAAAATTTATGAGATTTATATAGAAATAAAAAGAAATCAACTATTAAAGTTAATAGATTTAGAATTAAAATATCAATCGGCGTGCAGGTCTACTTCTTGTTAAAATGGCAATTTTACATGGTAGTTGGTTAGGGAAGAATCAGGCTGGGTGTTTATTCATTTGGGTTGAAACTTGGCGATCTTTGACAATAAATTATGAATTTGCTGCTGGAACAGATGTGGCAGATCATCCCTTGGCAATGAAGCCGGATGAATTAGGGGAATGGTTGCACTCATCCAACTTGCAAATTGCTAAATCATTAATTTTGAATCAGCAAGTTTCGGTTCCGGCTGGACGTACTCGCAAAGGTACAAATAATGCTAAATCCAGTTTACCAACTTATTCTCAAGTTATTGCCTTACCCACATATATACCAGAAAGTAATAAGGCAGGAGCATCAATGTATCCCGTACATTCTGCCACATTATCTTTGGAAAACGCAGCCAGTGATGCTACTTCATCTTACTTTTTGCAACCTTGGCAAGTTGAGGGGTTTTGCCTAGAACCTCTGGAAGCGATTAAATTTCTCACTTCATTACCTCTGGGGTCAAATAATACAGAAAATGCCTCGGTTGGAGGAGATTTACGCTTTTGGTCACAGTTAGCTCGGTGGAGTTTGGATTTACTCAGTCGCTGTAAATTGCTACCAACATTGCATCGAGAAAGTGATGGTTTAGTTGTTGCTAAGTGGCGATCGCTCTTAGACAGTGCTGTAGATTCTTCGCGGCTAGAAAAATTTGCCCAACAGATGCCTGATGCTTGCAGGATGTATCAGCAGGGAAAGCAATCCCACCTAGGACTTTCTCTAGAATTACCTCTATCTGGGCCAGAATTATTGCTGGAGTTTCTCAACAGTACGATAGATGCACAAATGCGATCGGTTAGTAACAATTCATTGCCGAATGTGCCGTCGCCGCTGCACGAATGGTTGCAAGCATTATCAAATAGCACTCCCACAGTTAAAGCAGAACCCGCTCAGATAGAACGATTGGAGGCGATCGTCAAAGCTTGGATTGCACCAGTGCAGTATCAATTAGAAGGAAGAAGCCTGTTTCGCGCTTGCTTTCGGTTGTCTCCTCCAGCTGAAGGTAGGAGTGATTGGACTTTGGGTTATTTTCTTCAAGCAGCTAACGATCCAGAGTATTTGGTAGATGCAGCAACGATTTGGCAACATCCAGTTGAAAGCTTTGTTTATCAACATCGCACGATTGAACAGCCGCAAGAAACTTTACTTCGGGGTTTGGGATTAGCTTCGAGAATCTATCCCTCGATTTCATCCAGCTTAGAGCAGGCATTTCCCGCATCTTTTAGCCTCAATCCCTTGCAGGCGTATGAATTTATCAAGTCAGTAGGTTGGCGGTTTGAAGATAGTGGTTTAGGGGTGATTTTACCAGAAAGTTTAGCAAACCGGGAAGGCTGGGCAAATCGCTTAGGTTTAAAAATCAGCGCCACTACTCCAACAAAGAAAAACGAGCGCCTGGGATTGCAAAGTCTGTTGAATTTTAAGTGGGAATTGGCAATTGGCGGACAAACTTTATCAAAACAAGAATTTGACCGCTTGGTGAAACTAAATAGTCCCCTAGTCGAGATTAATGGCGAGTGGGTGGAATTGCGCGCCCAAGATATCAAGACAGCACAAAATTTCTTTGCCGCGCGCAAAGACAAGCTAAATTTTACCTTGGAAGATGCTTTGAGGTTAAGTACTGGCGACACCCAGGCGATCGAGAAGTTACCTGTAGTTAGCTTTGAAGCATCGGGAGCGTTGCAAGAATTGATGGCAATGCTGGGCGACAATCAAGCGATCGCACCCCTACCTAAGCCTGCTGGTTTTCAAGGCGAACTGCGTCCCTATCAAGAACGAGGCGCAGGCTGGCTTAGCTTTTTGGAGCGTTGGGGCTTGGGAGCCTGTCTAGCGGACGATATGGGATTAGGAAAAACGATTCAGTTTATCGCCTTTCTCCTACATCTAAAAGAACAGAATGCACTAGAAAAACCGACACTTTTAGTTTGTCCTACTTCTGTGTTGGGTAACTGGGAACGGGAAGTGAAAAAATTTGCTTCGCCGCTAAAAGTTTTGTTATATCACGGTGATAAAAGACCTAAAGGCAAGGCATTTGAGCGGGCAGTTGCAGGTAAGGATTTAATAATTACAAGTTATGCACTGATTCACCGCGATGTCAAGACACTTCAGAGCGTTTCTTGGCGGGGAGTGGTATTAGATGAAGCCCAAAATATTAAGAATTCAGAAGCGAAACAATCACAAGCGGTGCGCCAGTTAGAACCAGAATTTCGGATCGCATTAACTGGAACTCCTGTAGAAAACAGGTTGCAAGAATTGTGGTCAATTTTAGATTTTCTCAATCCGGGGTATTTGGGGCCTCGCCAATTTTTTCAGCGGCGGTTCGGCATCCCAATTGAGAAATATGGAGATGCAGCTTCTTTGAAAACTTTGCGATCGCTCGTTCAACCATTTATTTTACGTCGTTTGAAAACAGATCGCACGATCATTCAAGACTTACCTGAAAAGCAGGAAATGACTGTATTTTGCGGACTTTCTGTTGAACAAGCGAAACTGTATGAAAAGGTAGTAGAAGAATCTCTGGCTGAAATTGAATCTGCTGATGGAATACAACGGCGAGGAATGATTTTAGCTTTGCTAGTGAAGCTGAAACAAGTTTGCAATCATCCCGGACAATTTTTCAAAGAAACTAGTTTGAAAGAACCTGGGCAGTCGGGTAAATTGATTCGCTTAGATGAGATGCTGGAAGAAGCTATATCAGAAGGCGATCGCGCTTTGATTTTCACCCAATTTGCCGAATGGGGTAAATTGCTCAAACCTCATTTAGAAAAACGATTGGGACGAGAAATATTTTTCCTTTATGGCAGCACATCTAAACAACAGAGAGAGGCAATGATAGATCGGTTCCAGCACGATCCGCAAGGGCCACCAATTATGATTCTTTCCCTCAAAGCTGGTGGCACGGGATTGAATTTAACACGAGCAAATCATGTGTTTCACTTTGACCGTTGGTGGAATCCAGCAGTAGAAAATCAAGCAACAGATCGCGTATTTCGGATTGGTCAAACTCGCAACGTTCAAGTGCATAAATTTGTTTGTACAGGGACATTAGAAGAAAAAATTCATGAAATGATTGAAAGCAAAAAAGCACTAGCCGAGCAAGTAGTTGGTGCAGGAGAAAATTGGCTCACTGAAATGGATACAGATTCTTTGCGGCAATTATTAGTATTGGAACGCAATGCTGTAATTGACGAAGACGAGGATGAGTAATGGAAGACCCAATTATAGTAGTTGATTACGATGCTAATTGGTCTAGCTTGTACGAGCAGGAAAAAATTCAGATTCTTAATACGTTAGGTGATACTGTTGCTGATATACAGCATATCGGCAGCACCTCAGTGCCGGGATTAGCAGCCAAACCCGTTATCGATATCCTTCTAGGTTTAGAAATACCGCCTTTACCAATACAAATTTCCAGTCTAGAAGCGCTGGAATATTTCTACTGTGGCGAGTTTGGAATCCCCGGAAGGCACTACTTTCGCCGGGGAATGCCTCGTACTCATCAAATTCATGCAGTGCAGGTAGACAGTGAATTTTGGAAAACACACATTTTGTTTCGGGACTTTTTAAGAACGCACCCAGATGTAGCGCGACAATATGAAGCTTTGAAACGCGATTTAGCTGTTAAATTCCGCTGCGATCGCCATCGCTATACTGATAGTAAATCCCCGCTAATTGAGCAGATACTCGTCCAAGCAAAAGCATGGCAGTAGGCTTATAGAAAATGAATTAAGCCTCTTGGTTAGACGAGCGCTTCTCGTTTAGCTGCTAACTTAAGCTCCCATTTTGTGGCTATTGCATCAGCAGTTTCATACATAACTCTAGCTTTCTGGGCAGCAATTCTAGCCATTTCGACTAGTTTAAGTAGTTCTTTTTCATCTAGTAATTGCTGTTTCATTTAACTGTTGAAAGGGTAGAGGAATAGCCATTAGGATAGAATTAGCAGCCCAATCGCGCTACATCAGCATATCGCCTCATTACTGCTAAGAGCGAAATAATCAATTTTTTGATGTATAAACTAAGTCAGGGTAAACAAGAGTGACTGATTCTAACTTTCAAGCAAGTCGCGAATGGTGGTCGCAAAGATGGCTGGAACTTTTAGATTCCTATCGCTTCAAAAAGCGTTTAGAAAGAGCGCGTAACTATGCGCGACAGGGAAATATCCTCAGCATCAAATTTGAAGGTTCTAAGGTATTGGCACAAGTGCAAGGCACGGAACCAGAACCTTATAAAGTTTCCTTATCGTTGGAGCCATTTAGCGACGAGCAGTGGGGCTATGCGATCGAAACTATGTCTCAACAGGCAATTTGGGCGGCGAAGTTGCTAGCAGGGGAAATGCCGCAGAATATCGAACAAGTATTTACAGCAAATGGCCTGTCGTTGTTTCCGTTTACGCTGTCGGAAGTGCGCAGTAAATGTTCTTGCCCCGACAAAGCCAATCCTTGCAAACATATAGGAGCAATTTATTATCAACTGGGCGATCGCTTTAGTGAAGACCCCTTTGTTCTATTTCAGTTACGCGGACGCACTAGAGAGGAAATTATTGCTGACTTAAGAGAATTTCGCGCAAGAGGATCTGAGAAAGCTGAGTCAGCTAAGGGATCTGAGGGAGCAGGGGAAGAAAAACCACTCATCACTGGCCACTCACCACTCACTAGTCACTCGTTCTGGCAATACAACGAGCCACTCGATCCAACGCTAGTTGTAATTACGCCGTCGCCTAACAGTGATACAGTTTTAGATGTTCTAGGAGCGATTCCCGTAGCTGAGTTAGATGCAGAACCAACCGCCAAAAATAATTCAACTTCTTCGGAAACGAGTGCGGAGGTGGTGAAACAATATTTAGATACTGTCTATAAACAAGCCAGCCAGCAAGCTGTTTTAACTGCCATGAATACAGAAATGAGTTGACAACTGATGCTGGGGTGGCACAATAGCAAATGCACGCGATCGCGTGTTTCATAAACTAATAATCTTACTACTTACTGTTGTCGTTTATATTTTCGCCAAATTATGCCCGATCTCTTGAAACTTGAAGATGCTGTTGAATTTGCAGAAAATCCAGAGCCACGCTGCCCGTGCGTGCTGTTGTTAGACGCTTCTGGCTCGATGCAAGGTGAAGCGATGGAAGCCTTGAATGAAGGTTTACGCGCCTTCAAAGAGCAATTAAACCAAGACAACCTGGCTCGTAAGCGAGTCGAAGTGGCAATCGTCACTTTTGGCAGTGATGTCAAGGTTGTTCAAGACTTTGTTACAGCCGATCAGTTCGAGCCACCAACACTGTCAGCTCAAGGTTTGACTCATATGGGTGGGGCAATTCTCCAAGGGCTGGAAATGATTGAAGCTCGTAAAGGAGAGTATCGTAATAATGGAATCAACTACTATCGCCCTTGGGTATTTTTGATTACCGATGGAGAGCCGCAGGGAGAGCCGGATAGTATAGTAGAGCAAGCAACCCAGCGAATCAGAGATGATGAAGCCAGTAAGCGTGTTGCTTTTTTTGCAGTCGGTGTAGAAGCCGCAAACATGACCCGCTTAAGTCAAATTGTCGTGCGTAGCCCCCTGAAGCTAAGAGGACTAAACTTTAAGGAGCTATTTGTGTGGCTCTCAGCCAGTATGCAAAGAGTTTCGCAATCAAAACCAGAAGATCAAGTAGCACTACCACCCCCAGGATGGGGCGTAGTTTGACATCTAAAATACGTCACCAGGATGTAGAGACGCAATATATCGCGTCTCTACCGGAAATTTGGCTAATAAACTAAAGCTTTCCCAGTGCTTGAACGAGCGATCGCACTCACCATCAACTCTTCCAGTTTTAGGATCGATTGAAATAGACTCAGCTGCTTCCTGGTTTGAGGAAAAAGCAACTCTGTATCCCCTTTCCCCATGCTCAATTCATCATTCATCATTTTAATCAACGCTCTACCATCAAACAGTTAGCATTATTGTCTGATTCTGGTGGCACGAGGGCAACAACATGAGGCACGGGGCGAGGAGTATAAGTTACTAATAATTCACCTTTATAGGCAAGTGAGGCACTGTCACCAGAGTCAAGCATGATCGCTTCTCGTAACCCAGCCTTAGCCAGTGCCGCACCTAGCGTTACAGAGTCAACATTTTTTGGAGCCACGCCAATTGTGGGCTGTCTCGCTTGGTTAATCCCCCAGAAAGCTCGACGGCGTTTCGCATCAAAACCAAACAATTTGCCAAAAGACTCGGTTGGTTGGGGTTGATTGTCTTTTACTAGCCAAGCCGAGGCTACAAATGCATCCGTCACATCTGGCATTTCGGCTTGTATTCCCTCTAAAGTGTTGTGCTTTTCGGCATCGAAGGGAATAAACTTCACTGCTTGGGAATTAATGAGTACTAGGGGACGGCCGTTGAGTTTAGGGTTTTCGCCCCGGTAGCCTGGAATGAAGGTATTATTAACCTGACTCAAAACTGGGCCGATCATCACATTAGAGTCTAAGAATTTCAGCGAGAAAAAGCCCCCATCTACACCTGCTACTGCCTGTGTGCCAGCTAAAATTTCTGGGACTTGGTAACGGCTTTTGGCATGGATGGTGATTGGCCTACCACCAGAAATTAATACCAGATAAGTGTCATCTATGGTGGTTTTATTCACTGCCACTTTAGAGGAAAAATCGAATCCTCCCCCCCAAGCTGGAAGTTTAGCACCACCCCAGGCTTGAGCAAGGATTCCTCGATCCGGGTTTGCGATCGCTCGCGCAATATTTGACTGCCCAAAACGTGCGATCGCCAACAAGTCTTTTGATTCTTCGGCAAAGCGCTCGTTGTTATCATCCATTGTCAACGCCGCTTGATACCCAGCCTTTTTGATTAACTCTGCCACTCGTTCGTCATATTTCCCAGCAGGGTACGTAAAGTAGCGGATTGGAATTCCTAATTTAGTTTCTAAAATTCGTTTGGACTCGAACACCTCCGCTTGCAATTTTTCATCAGACAATTTTCTTAAGTCATCTGGGTGGGTGACACTGTGGGAAGCGATCGTGACTAGCGGATCGGCTGCCATTTCTTGCAGTTGTTTCCAATTAACGTGAGTCCTACCAGAATTGACTCCCACCTTTGATGTATAAATGGAAAAAACAGCTGGATAACCATATTTCTTCAGTAGTGGATAAACATATTCATAATGACCGCCATAGCCGTCATCAAAAGTTAACATAATTGGCTTTTCTGGTAGCGGTAATCCCGTGCGGAGATGGATTACTAACTGGTCATAACTGATCGGAGTTAAACCTTGTTTTTGAATTAGTTGGAGATGTTGTTCAAACTCAGAGGGCGTGACATCAAAAAACACCTGTTTTTTCGGTAGAATGTCGTGATACATAATCACAGGGACTCTTGCCAATTTTGCCCTTTCATTGATGTCTGGAAAAGGGCTGGGACTGAAATAAGCGGCTAGTTGCGGCCCCAATCTTTGGCTTAACATCTCTACAAACTTAGTAGGTTCCCCCGTCCAACTAGCAGCCTGTAATAACCGATCGGCAAGGCTGGTAAGTTCAGAGTGGTTGGACGAGGTTTGAACGCAAGCAGAGTTGAGAGATTTGTTTGGTGGTGCTGAGTCAGAGGAATTAGGATTCGCTCGCGATCTTGCCACAGAAGGCATTTGCCCCAAGGGAAAGAAAAGAGTTAAGAAAATGAATAATCTTAACAAATTAGCCCCAATGCTGGGGCGGCTATTGGAGAATTTACTCGATTGTATGTGATTCAAGATCCACATTTGACGATTGGGTAACATGGTTACTTACAAAAAAAACCAGAACTTCATTACTTCATTAGCTCAATTCAAGTTATAGTCATGAACTGATTTCCTGGCTATACCTTACTAAGGATGCTTTAAGAGTGTAATATCAACTACAAAGCGCGAGCGCGCGATCTTAAGCTGCTCTCAATATTACTCTCGAAACGTTGAGGAGAGGGTCAATTCAATCGCCCTAATGGCCTGTCGCCATGAACGTATGGAGCGCCGATGTTTTTGGATTAAAGATGCTCGGATTAATTCTGATTCGCGTTGTCGCGGCATGAACCGATAAACCCCAATTCTTCAATCTAAAATTTAAAATCTAAAATCTAAAATCGGTAGTCCAATAGTGGATAAAATGATTAAGCCTGCTAACCTAGGCTTGATACCTGCTCGATAATACTCCTGAAATGTCTGCCCAATCATTGCTATACGAAGGCAAAGCAAAAATTATTTACACTACGGATGAGCCAGAAATTTTACTGGCACATTTCAAAGATGATGCAACCGCCTTTAATGCTCAAAAGCGCGGCAGCATTGCTGGTAAGGGCGAAATTAACTGTACCATCTCACAAGCTCTGTTTCAGTATTTAGAAAGTCTAGGTATTCCGACTCACTTCATCGATAGTGTGAGTCCGAATTCTATGCGGGTGATGCGAGTGCAAATTTTACCCTTGGAAGTGGTTGTCAGGAACATTGCAGCTGGTAGTCTCTGTCAACAAACAGGATTAGCACTTGGTACCCTTTTGAAACAACCGCTAGTAGATTTTTATTACAAAAATGATGCACTCGGAGATCCTCTATTGACACGCGATCGCATATTATTACTGGAATTAGCTACTCCAGAACAAATTAATCAAACACAGCAATTAGCATTACAAATCAATCAACATCTATCGGAATTTTTCACTCGCTGCGACATTACCCTAGTAGACTTCAAGCTAGAGTTTGGCTTGGATACAAAAGGACAGTTGCGCTTAGCAGATGAAATTAGCCCAGATACTTGTCGGTTGTGGAACTCGTTTGATACCGATCCTAACAGCCGGGTATTGGATAAAGACCGCTTCCGCCGCGACTTGGGAAATGTAGAAACCGCTTACCAAGAAGTTTTACAAAGAGTTCTAGCTCAAGTATCTAATTAAAGTCATTAGTCATTAGTCATTAGTCGTTAGTCATTTGTCAAGAGTTATTAGTCAGAGTCTTAGTTTTGAACATAAAACAAAGGACAAAGGACAAAGGACAAAGAACAAAGGACAAACTCATTTGGTGTGTGGACGTGCTCAATAGGTTGAACAAAATGCGCTTATCTCCTGTTTGGGTGGCACTAGCAGCGATCGCTAGCTTTCGACAAGTAATACTAACGCAGATGCCTGCAACGTATGCCGCCCCGCTTAATCTATCTACTGCTAAACAAACTTTAGCCGTAGGACAAGGGGACAAGGAGACAAGGAGACAAGGGGAAACTTTATCAATCCGCCCCCCATCTTCCCATCTCCCCATTTCCCCCTCCTTCGATCGCAAAGCATTAATTCGGGCGCTCAAGGTACGACAGAAACCTGTCGAAACAGCTACAACTAAATCGGCTCGATTTTTGGCATTAGCGCCAACGAAGAGCGATCGAACTTCCTTACTATTAAGCCAAGCCACGCCGGAGGAACAATCGCCAAATACGCCCTCCCCAAATGGCAATACGCCGCAACAACAACAAGTTCAACCAAATCAATCAGCCCCGCAAAGAACGCCGCAAACGCCGCCGTCGTCACCTCAAACAACGCCGACAGTACCAGTGTTTCCTGCACCAGGAACCGAATCACTTCCACAACAAGGAACACTAAACCGAATTCAAGTTCCCATCGAACCTTCAGGACAACCTGTTCCGGGTGCTTTCCCGAACCAACCCAACCAAACAATTCCACCGTCAACGCCTGCACCAGGGACTCAACCAAGTACTCCTACAACACCAGGACAGCAAGAAACTCAACCAAGTACTCCTACAACACCAGGACAGCAAGAAACTCAACCAAGTACGACACCAGAAGCGGCAGAAGCGCGGGTACTGGTAGCAGAAGTTGCGGTCAGGAGTGAAACAGGGGAACTCTCACCAGAACTGCAAAACGAAGTTTACCGAGCAATTAGCACTCAAGCGGGACGGACAACAACGCGATCGCAATTGCAGCAAGATATCAACGCTGTCTTTGGCACAGGCTTTTTCTCTAATGTCCGCGCCGTGCCGGAAGATACAGCTTTAGGTGTAAGGGTTTCATTTCTAGTAGAACCTAACCCAGTGCTACGGCAGGTACAAGTACAAGCAAACGCTGGCACAAATGTTGCTTCAGTTCTACCACCTAAAGTAGTAGAAGACATTTTCCGACCGCAGTATGGCACTATCCTAAATTTGCGCAGCCTTCAGGAAGGCATCAAACAGTTAAACGCTTGGTATCAAAAAAATGGTTATGTCTTGGCGCAGGTAGTTGAAGCACCGCAAGTCGCGCCAGATGGAACAGTCACCCTACAAGTAGCAGAAGGAGTAGTAGAAGATACTCAAGTCCGTTTTGTCCGCGAAGGTCAGCCTACCGACGATGAAGGCAAAGCAGTCAAAGGACGGACGCGGGATTTCATCATTAGACGGGAACTGGAGACGGGATCGGGGAAAATTTTCAACCGCAACGTCGTGCAACAAGACCTCCAGCGAGTATATGGACTGGGCTTGTTTGAAGACGTGAACGTTTCCCTCAACCCCGGTCAAGACCCGCGCAAAGTAGTTGTAGTGGTAAATGTTGACGAACGCCGGACTGGCAGTGTGGGGTTGAGCGGAGGAATTAGTTCTGCCAGTGGACTGTTTGGAGCTTTAAGCTATCAAGAGCAAAATTTGGGCGGCAATAACCAAAAGCTGGGAGCAGAGTTACAGGTAGGGACGGAACGGAAAGACGTGCTGTTTGATGTCCGCTTTACCGATCCTTGGATTGCTGGAGATCCTTACCGGACTTCCTACACAGTGAATGGGTTCAGCCGCCGCTCAATTTCGTTGATTTTTGAAGGCGAAGACGACGACGACAGAATTGAGGTAGGCGATGACGATCGCCCCCGCGTTTTGCGCTTGGGCGGTGGTGTTCAATTTACCCGCCCCCTTTCCCGTAATCCGTTTGTACCAGCAGAATGGACGGCTTCAGCTGGCTTGCAGTATCAACACGTAACCATTCGTGATGCTGATGGCAACAATGAACCGATAGGACGAATCAATGGCAGAGAAATTCCGCTGACATTCTCTGGGGAGAATTCAGACGATTTACTCACATTGCAGCTAGGAGCGCAGCGCGATCGCCGCAATAACCAAATAACACCTACCAGCGGTTCCTTTCTCCGCCTTAGTACCGAGCAGTCAGTCCCCGTTGGTTCTGGCAGCATTCTCTTAAATCGACTGCGGGCTAACTACAGCCAATACATCCCTGTCAGCTGGATTAACTTCAGTAAAGGCCCCCAAGCCCTGGCGTTCAACTTACAAGCCGGAACAATACTCGGCGATCTGCCTCCTTACGAAGCTTTTTCCTTGGGTGGTAGTAACTCTGTACGCGGCTATGGTGAAGGAGAATTAGGCAGTGGTCGTAGTTTCTTGCAAGCAACAGCTGAGTATCGCTTCCCCGTTTTTTCGATTGTCGGCGGTGCGGTATTTTTTGATTTTGGCTCCGATCTAGGAACTGCTGAAAATGTACCTGGCAGACCTGCCCAACTGCTGGGCAAGCCTGGTACTGGTGTTGGCTATGGCGTAGGTGTCCGTGTCAATTCTCCCTTGGGTCCACTGCGGCTCGATTACGCATTCAGCGATGATGGTGAAGGTCGCTTACAGTTTGGAATTGGAGAGAAATTTTAATCAAGGATGAAGTGTAAAGGATGAAGGATGAACTCAAAAGTTCAGCATTCAAGCATAAGCCAGTGCGGCCAAAGGAGATTTCCCCATTGAGTACAGCAGGCGTTCAAAAATCAAGCATTCAACCTTTACCCTTACCCCTCACTCCGCTATGAAGCAGCATACAATAGCCGCCGAGATTAATCTGTCAGGTGTGGGGTTGCACAGTGGGATAAGTACTTGCGTGCGGTTGCTACCAGCAGCAGCAGAATCTGGACGCTTCTTTGTGCGGGTTGATTTGCCAGAACAGCCAATTATTCCAGCCAAAGTTGAGGCGGTTAGTCAGACTGTGCTTTCAACTGAGCTAAAGCTTGGCGCGGCATCTGTCCGCACAGTCGAGCATTTATTGGCAGCCCTAGCGGGTAGTGGCGTAGATAATGCTCAAATTGAAATCGATGGAACAGAAGTACCGCTTCTGGATGGCTCAGCTAAATTATGGACAGAAGCGATCGCTTCTGTGGGATTAGTATCACAGTCAGCGTCACGAGTAACACCAAAACTTGAGCAGCCAGTCTGGATATATCAAGGTGACGCATTTGTCGCCGCCATACCCGCCCCAGAAATTCGCTTCACCTATGGAATTGATTTCGATCTACCAGCAATTGGCAATCAATGGCACAGTTGGACCCCATTTCAAGTCCTTCAAGCAGATCTTGTATCCGCTTCTAGCTTCGCTTTGGAAATTGCCCCAGCTCGAACTTTTGGTTTAGCAACCCAAGTTGAATCGTTACGGCAGAAAGGTTTAATTAAAGGTGGAACTCTAGAGAATGCATTAGTTTGCGATGCTAATGGATGGATAAATCCACCTTTAAGATTTGCAAATGAACCAGCACGTCATAAAATTTTAGATTTAGTGGGAGATTTGAGCTTAGTGGGAACTATTCCCACAGCTCATTTCATTGCCTACAGAGCCAGTCATAACCTGCACGTTCAACTTGCCCACCAGCTAAAGCAAAAGATTAAGTATGAATTATGAATTATGAATTATTTTTTCATTCATCCTTCATAATTCAGCATTCAGCATTCAGCTTCAAAGCCTTCATTTGAGAAATTTACCCATGTCAACCTTGACCGAAGTTAATTCACCCGATTCTCCCGCCGTCGATGATGCCGAGCAACATAGCGATCGCCAAGCCATTGCTTCCACGCCAGCCAAAACTATTTTCACGGTTGAAGAAATTCATAAACTTTTGCCTCATCGCTATCCCTTCGCCTTGGTAGACCGAATCATTGATTATGTGCCTGGAAAGCGAGCAGTAGGCATCAAAAATGTTACTGTTAATGAACCTCATTTTCAGGGGCATTTTCCCACTAGAGCCATTATGCCAGGTGTGCTAATCGTAGAAGCGATGGCACAAGTCGGCGGTGTCGTGCTAACCCAAATGCAAGAAATGGATGGCACTCTGTTCGTGTTCGCTGGAATGGATAACGTTCGCTTCCGCCGTCAAGTAATCCCTGGCGATCAACTAGTGATGACAGTGGAACTGTTGCGGGTTAAGCGCCGTCGTTTCGGTAAAATGCAGGGTCGTGCTGAAGTTGACGGTCAACTAGCAGCTGAAGGCGAACTGTTATTTTCCCTTGTGGAGTAAGCGATTTTGGATGAGCAGATTTTGGATTTTAGATTGAATCCAAAATCTAAAATCTAAAATCTAAAATTGCTGGAGATGCATCCTTGAAAACACTAATTCATCCAACTGCTGTTATCCATCCTAGGGCGGAACTGCATCCAACAGTTCAGGTCGGTGCCTATGCAGCGATCGGAGAGAAAGTGAAAATTGGTGCTGAAACTGTCGTGGGCGCTCATGTGGTAATAGAAGGCAATACGGAAATTGGGGCACGAAATCAAATCTTTCCCGGAGCCGCCATAGGATTAGAACCGCAAGACCTCAAGTACGCTGGAGAAACTAGCTGGGTTAGAATTGGCGACAATAACCGCATTCGGGAGTATGCGACGATTAACCGCGCCACTGGTGAGGGTACAGCGACTGTGATTGGCAACAACAACCTGCTAATGGCTTACGTTCATGTGGGTCATAACTGTGCGATCGCCGACTCGGTGACGATCTCGAATGGGGTAGCTTTGGCTGGTCACATCCACATTGAATCACGCGCAACAATTAGCGGCGTTCTCGGTGTTCATCAATTTGTCCATATTGGTAGGATGGCAATGGTGGGTGGCATGAGCCGCATCAATCGAGATGTACCGCCATATATGCTGGTAGAAGGCAATCCGGCACGAGTGCGAAGTCTCAACTTGGTAGGACTAAAACGAGCCGGAATTGACGATCTCCAAGACGGACAGATTTTGCGATCGCTCAAAAAAGCTTTCCGAATGCTCTACCGCTCCGAATTAACTTTCACTCAAGCTCTAGAACAACTGGAACTTACCGCTGATAACGAACACACCCAGCACCTACTCCGATTCCTGCAAATGTCCCAAATGAAAGATCGACGCGGCTGCATCCCAGGAAGTCGCCGTCTCCATAGTGAGGAATAAAAGAGATCTGGGGAGGCTGGGGAGCTGAGGGAGCTTCCCTTCGGAGTTTTAAATTTTAAGTTCTAAGTTTTAAATTTAAAATTCATTACGAGAAACTTAAAACTGGAGCGAAGCGACTCACCACTCGCCCCATCCCCCACACCCCACACCCCACACCCGTAGCCTCTCAAAAATGGCACGAATATTTATTAGCACTGGCGAGGTTTCTGGCGATCTGCAAGGAGCGCTATTAGTTGAAGCATTGCAGCGACAAGCTACTGCTGCCGGGTTGGAGTTGGAAATTATGGCGCTGGGGGGCGATCGCATGGCTCGTGCAGGTGCTACCCTCCTAGGGAATACGATCGGCATTGGTTCGGTCGGGCCTTGGGAAGCCCTACCATTTGTCTTGCCAACTCTCAAAATTCAACGTCAGGCAAAGAAATATCTCCAGCAACACCCGCCCGATCTAGTAGTACTAATTGACTATGCTGGAGCAAATCTGCCTTTGGGTAACTATATCCACAGGCAGATGCCAAAATTGCCAATTGTATATTATATATCGCCGCAAATGTGGGTCTGGTGGTCTAATCAGCGCGATATAGCACGGCTTGTAGACATGACAACTCAGATCTTGGCAATCTTTCCCGAAGAAGCGCGTTATTTCCAAGCGCAAGGAGCGCGGGTAAGCTGGGTTGGTCATCCCCTGGTAGATCGAGTACAAAATGCTCCTAGTCGTCAGCAAGCACGGGCGAAATTAGGAATTGCTGCTGAAGAATTAAGCGTAGCTCTCATCCCCGCCTCGCGTCGGCAAGAATTGAAATACCTACTTCCAGCAATTTTTGCAGCGGCGCAAGCCATTCAAGCAAAATTACCCCAAGTAAACTTTTTAATTCCTTTATCCCTAGAAATATATCGGCAACCGATAGAACAAGCAATTCAGGATTACGGGTTACGAGCAACTGTATTATCAGGTCAGACCCTAGAAGCGATCGCCGCTGCCGATCTAGCAATTACCAAATCTGGCACTGTGAATTTGGAAATTGCCCTGTTAAACGTGCCACAAGTTGTCCTCTACCGCGTTAGCCGGGTGACAGAATGGCTTGCCAAGAATATACTCAAGTTTTCCGTTACCTTCATTTCGCCGCCTAATTTAGTGGCGAATAAGCAAATCGTACCTGAGTTATTACAAGAGCAAGCCACACCAGAAAAAATCACTCAAGCAGCACTAGAATTATTACTTAACTCTCAACGTCGTCAGCAAACATTAGCAGATTATCAACAACTGCGCTCTTGTTTGGGGGAAGTTGGAGTGAGCGATCGCGCTGCTCAAGAAATTTTACAAATTATAAATGATAAATGCTGAATTATGAATGCCCAAATGTAAAAGCTAATTCATCATTCATAATTCATCATTTTCAAAATTACGTCCAAGCGCGAAAGAAAGTATTATCCTCCCAAATAGCAGCAGTGCGTTGCTCGATCGTCTTCATTTCCTGTGTTGAAAGTGTTTGGAAAGCCTGAGCTACTTTAACATTGTCTTCCAACTGGGGAATATTTTCAGCTGCCACTACGCTACAATGAACTCCAGCTTGAGACATCGCATAGCCCAATGCCTGATGCATTCCATCTAGTCCGCCAGGTTTAAACAAGCGACCATAAGCTGGTACTTTCATCGCAATCACACCGACATTTTGCTCTCTTGCTACTGGTAGCACTGCTGGGATGAAAGGTTGTGGGTGGTGCTTGTCTGCTGCATTGATTGGAATTAATGTGGCGTGGAAGGGATAGCGGCGCAAACCTTCAGCGATAATTTTTGCATCATGATGACCTGTGATACCAGCAAAACGGATAATTTTTTGCTGTTGTGCTTCTTCTATGGCTTTGATTGCGCCATTTTTACCAAAAAGCGTATCTAGTTCCGCTGAAAAAGAGACATGATGCATTTGCCACAGATCGAGATAATCTGTATTCAGACGTTTGAGCGATCGCTCTAATTCTCGCCACGCTCCATCTCGATCTCTTTTATCTGTCTTACTAGCAAGAAATATTTTGGCTCGATAACTTGGCAGCACCTTACCTAAATAATCTTCACTTGGGCCATAACTTGCCGCTGTATCAAAATAGCGAATGCCAAGTTCATACGCTCTTTGAATCATTGCTACGGCATTTTTTTCTGCTGAGTCGTCCGAAAGCGGCGTTTGTCCTGCGCCTCCCAAACCAAAAATTGGTACTGTAACTCCAGTACTCCCCAGCACTCGTTCTGGCATCTTTCCCGAACTAAATTTTGTTGCTCTGCCATCCCCGCTGGTTGGTGTAGCTGTTTTATCTGCATTCTGTGCTGATGGTTGAGCGCTGTTAGTTCCATTCTGTTGTAATGCCGCACTTCCCACAATCCCGCCAGCTACTGCAACGCTAGTTACCAGAAAATTACGCCGCGTCTTTTTTTCACTCATGAGCAGATCCTTTGGAGTTTAAGGCATTTCAAGGCAATGATTTTCTTTTAGCGTTTAAGAAAGATATCTGCCTCTAGCGAGAGTAGGATCGGAAATTGAAGAAGCGATTGCACTTCTTTTTTCAGCCTAGCTTTTTGGACAATGTAATTAAATTGCTATTAAGTGCCACTGTAATACTTAATTGCTAACTTCCCTACAGCTTGTGTTGTCATCCAGTCAAAGCCAAACCCGATGGGCGCGCCAACGAGTGGAATCATTTTAGTAGCTAATGCTTTTTGCGCCATCTTTGTTGCAGCTTCTTTAAGTGATAACTTCAATACAGACTTCATAATTTCCTTTGTCATATATTGGTCAACTGTTTTCTTCGTAGCAACTTTTGCTGCTTCAATACCTATTTGTTTTAAGGCTTGCATCTTTGAATCAACTGCTCCAAATAACACTAAACAAGTATCTGTTTTGCTAGGAGGATAACCATATACATATGCAATAGCGCGGATAGTAGCAGCTTGAATTTTCTAAGAAGTATATATAGTATATATATTCGCTGGTATAGCGAAAGGTAATGTAGCTATACCACCAATACCCGTTACTGCACCAAATAAACCGCTTTGCATAGATTTTTGATTTACTATTTTATGGCAAATCTCCTCATTGCTAATTCCAGGTTTCTCCCACCGGAGTTTCTCTACAAATTGCGCGATCGCATCTCGATTGAAATCAGCCCCAATAATAGAGTCAATTACTGCTTCAAGCGCTTTCTCCCAGCTAGAAGCTGGCTCTATATCTAGACTTTCAATAATTGGCTTTACTAACTGAGAACTTGCTTTGAATGGTTCAATCTCTTCATACCAACCGAGAGAGAGAGAGCCTGTTTATTTACCATAAATGCGTATCTTTTTCAAGAATATTAGTTGTAATTGATGTATAATTTTATAAATTTGTGCAACTGACTGTTGCCCTGCGGGAACTTGACTCGCTTCAACTATCAGTTCTAAAATACCCTCTTTAAGAGCAGCTTTTGCAGTAACTCCTTGGGATTGCATGAGGTAACTGATTATATCTGCGATCGCCTTTGCATCTCCCTGTTTGGCAAGTTCGATAAGATGTGGCTGTGTCATAGAGAAAACTTGAGAAAGTAAACTTCTATTCTCAGAATTCCCTTTTTAAAAGCAGGTGTAACATTGAATAGAATTTTTCAGGCGATCGCTTCAGTATTTCCTTAGATTTGCCAACCTCTAAAAAATTGCTAAAATCCCAGTCACCAACAATCTGACTTATATATATAGCAGACCTAAATGATTTGTAAAATACTCTCTTTCTTAACTTGGCGTTCTTAGCGTCTTGGCGGTTCGTTAAACCTTAAAGCCTCTCTCCTTGAAGGAGAGAGGTTTGGAGAGAGGTCAGAGTATATTGCATCCGGTGAAGAAGCGCTATAAATGTCAAAATTGAGAAAGAGAAAGAGCGATCGCAATGCCACCTTTTCCGATATATACTCAACAACCCTGGGCTGAAACCTACAGCGAAATTATTGATGTTCGTTCCAAGAGCGAATTTGCCGAAGATCGCATCCCTGCTGCAATTAACTTACCAGTTTTGGATGACGCTGAACGCGCTGATGTAGGAACTATATACAAACAAATCAACCCCTTCACCGCCCGAAAAAAAGGCGCGGCGCTGGTAGCCAAAAATATCTCCGAGCATCTGACTACACACTTTGCCAATAAAGACAAAGACTACCATCCTTTAGTTTACTGCTGGCGGGGAGGACAACGTTCTAATAGCATGGCTACAGTACTAAGCCAAATTGGTTGGCGAGTGACAGTTCTCGAAGGAGGATACAAGACATATCGAGCTTATGTTCGTCAACAGTTGGAATATCTGCCAGCCAAATTTACCTATAAAGTATTGTGTGGTTTAACTGGAAGCGGTAAAACTCATATTCTACGACAACTACAGCAGCGCGGCGCTCAAGTACTCGACTTAGAAGCACTAGCTAACCATCGCGGTTCTTTACTGGGTGAAGAATGGCAAGAGAAACCTACTCCCCAACCTTCCCAAAAATATTTTGAATCTCTATTGCTGCAACAGTTGCAAAAGTTTGATGTCAATAAGACAGTTTGGCTAGAGTCAGAAAGTAATAAAATAGGGCGAGTATATTTGCCTTTGTCTTTATGGCAAAAGATGAAACAAGCAAGTTGTGTAGAAATTCAACTGCCGATTGCCACTAGAGTTAATTTTCTCTTACAAGAATATCCATATTTAGTTAATAATCCTGTTTTTTTAAAAGCCAAGCTTGAGCTAATTAAATCGCGTATTGGCAAACAGAAATTAAATCAATGGTATCAGTTCATTGATTCCGATCAATGGCAGGAGTTTGTCAAAGATTTATTAATATGTCACTATGATCCCAGCTATTGTCAGTCAATAGAACGTGATTTTACTAATGCAGAAAAACTGCTAGATTTAGCCAACTTATCTGAGGATAGTATTAAACAAATATTAGATAAATTAGCATTAGATAGTTAATATTTTAAATTACTACTAACCGCTCTTACTGTTTTTTGACCTGTGGTTTTGTTCCAATAATAGTTGTATGAAGGTTAATCAAAGGCATGGTTGGGCGCTGACAATTGAAGAAGCGATCGCCATCCAAGAACAGCTAAGAACAGAGATCGTTACCACCGACTCTTTTGAGTCACCAGTAAAGTATGTAGCTGGGGTAGACATGGGTTTTGAGGAGGCAGGTACAATTAGCCGTGCCGCAGTGGCAGTACTGAGTTTTCCAGACTTGCAATTGCAGGAAAGTGCGATCGCTCGTCGTCCCACTTCTTTTCCCTATGTACCTGGATTCCTCTCTTTTCGAGAACTTCCTGCTGTCATAGATGCCCTTGAAAAAATTAGCACCGTGCCAGACTTAATCTTATGTGATGGTCAAGGGATAGCCCATCCTCGGCGGTTCGGAATAGCTTGCCATTTGGGGCTAATTGCGGATATACCAACAATAGGTGTGGCAAAGTCGTTACTGATCGGAAAGTATCAAGAAGTACCAGAGGAGCGAGGCAGCTGGCAACCTTTAATAAATAGGGGTGAAACAATTGGGGTAGTGCTAAGAACACGCACTGGCACAAAACCTTTGTATGTCTCCAGCGGACATCGAGTAAGTCTAACTACTGCGATCGATTATGTGTTGCGCTGCACGCCTAAATATCGATTGCCAGAGACTACACGCATTGCTGACAAACTAGCGTCAGACAGGTAATCGGTCATAAGTCAAGTGCCAATTTTGGCATAATTTGACAGCTAGGAGGTAATATCCAGATTATTTTAGGGACATCTGGCACTTAAGGAGAAGAAATTATGGATATAGTCATTCGCGTTCTGATTCAAGTGCTGATTGTGATTGGACTATCCCGGCTGATGGGCTTGCTATGTCGAAGGCTAAAGCAACCATTGGTAATTGGCGAGATAGTGGCTGGAATTATGCTGGGGCCATCGCTGTTTGGTTTAATTGCGCCTAATCTAGCAGCTACTCTGTTCCCGGCGGAAACAATTCCTTTCCTAAACGTGCTGTCTCAGATCGGACTGATCTTTTTCATGTTTCTGATTGGGCTGGAGCTAAATCCGAAATATCTCAGCGGTCAGTTGGAAGTAGCGATTCTCATATCCCACGTTAGTATTTTAGTTCCTTTTTCTCTAGGAACCCTGCTAGCCCTTCTGCTGTATCCGTTAGTTTCTAATGCTAGTGTCTCATTTACTGCCTTTGCCCTGTTTTTAGGGGCGGCGATGTCAATTACTGCCTTTCCAGTCCTGGCAAGGATCATTACTGAGAACAACTTGCAGAGGACGCGCTTAGGTACGCTAGCGCTGACTTGTGCGGCGGTGGATGATGTGACAGCGTGGTGCGTGCTGGCAGTAGCGATCGCTGTTGCAAAGGAAGGTAGCTTTATCAAAGCTGTCCCTACGACTATCGCAGCTCTTGTCTATATTGCCTTAATGGTAACGGCTGGACGCTGGTTTTTCAAAAGAGTTGCCGCTTACTACCGCCGGACTGGACGACTGAACCAGTTACTCTTAGCAGGGATTTATATGGCCGTAGTGATTTCTGCCCTAATCACTGAGGTAATTGGCATTCACTTGATTTTTGGGGCGTTCCTGGTAGGCGCAGTCATGCCTAAAGATGCCGATTTAGTGCGAGAGATAGCGGAGAAAACCGAAGACTTTGTTTTGATCTTTCTGCTACCAGTCTTTTTTGCCTTTAGCGGCTTGCGGACGCAAATCGGCTTACTCAACAGTCCGGAATTATGGGGACTGTGTGCCATTGTTTTGGCAGTGGCGATCGTCGGTAAGTATTTCGGTACTTATGTTGCAGCGCGCGTAAGTGGAATTGATAAACGGGAAGCATCAGCCTTGGGATGGTTGATGAATACCAGGGGTTTGACTGAGTTAATTGTGCTTAACATCGGTTTAAATCTGGGTGTAATCTCACCCCTGATGTTTACCATGCTAGTGATTATGGCACTGGTGACAACTTTCATGACTTCGCCGTTGCTAGAGTGGACTTATCCGAAACGGCTGATCAAGTTGGATGTAGTAGAGCCGGAACCACAAGACGAGGTAAATTTAGAGCCTACTGTCGCCACCTATCGAATTTTAGTACCAGTAGCGAATCCAGACACTCAGAAAGAGTTGGTGCAATTGGCAGCAGCGATCGCAGGTAATCAACAACAAGCTGCTGTTGTTCACCCCTTGAGTCTAATTGAACTGCAAGAAGACTATGCTTTTACTAGTACTCCAGATGAGGCAGATCGCTTAATCCAAAATCGCCGCCAACAGCTAGAAACATTAATTCAAACTATAGAACCACCAGAATTTCGCTCTCAGGTACGTCCTATTGTGCGTGCAAGTCGTAATGTGGCAAGGGCGACAGCAGAAATTGCTATTCTCGATCGCGCTAGTTTAATTCTAGTGGGATGGCATCGCCCGGCTTTTAGTAGTAATCGCTTGGGTGGGCGAGTCGGGCAAATTTTGAGTACCGCGCCAGTAGATGTGGCGGTGTTTATCGACCGGGGAGGCTACGCTCTAGAAAAGTTACTAGTGCCTTATGCTGGTAATATTCATGACGATTTAGCCTTGGCGATCGCCTTAAGACTACTAGTTAATCTCGATCTTGCTGGGCTAACAATTTTGCAGGTGGCACAAGTTGGGCAGGTGCATAGTGAATTGAGCAATGAGTTTAGTTCCATGCTGCAACAATTGCCCCAAAGGGTGCGCGATCGCATCCACATAAAAACTATAGAAGCACCAGAACCAATTAAAGCTGTGGTAGAAGCATCAGCAACAGTTGACCTTACTATTGTTGGTACTAGTCGCGCTTGGGGAATTGAGCGTCAAACTTTGGGACGCTACACAGACGAATTAGCCAATCGCTGCCAATCTTCTTTGCTAATTGCCCGCCGCTACAGTCAAGTAACTGCTCACCTCTCTTCCATATTGCCACAAACGAATAGCGATGCTTCTATTGATTCAACTAATTCTGGAGTAGAGGCATGAAGAATCATTTCAATTTCAAGTCTCTAGCTTTTTATGGAATAGCGATCGGTTCGGTTTTAATTTTATTTAACGTTGTAACAGCCTACGGCGAAAAAAATCTCAGAGCTTCCGCACCGATTGAAGGTCGCTATCGCCTTAACCTCGCCCAAAAATTACCTATCTGTCCGCAAGAGTCGAATTTAGTATTAGATATCCAACAATCGGGTATTTATCTAAATGGATCTTTACTACCAGCAAACATTGACATCCAGCAAGCAAAATCCGGTGAAAAGCGACCGTTTCTCAGCGGTAAACTAACTCCTCAACAGTTAAATTTAGCTGGCACACTTCCCACAACTGTTTGTAACAATCGTGTTGCTCAAGCGATCGCTATTCAAAGCCAACTGGAGGGAAAAAACTTAAAAGGTCAAATTGCTCTAGGAAGCATTCCAAAAGCAATTGAATTTACCGCCCAACGAGAAGCCCCAGTTCAACCGCAGCCAACTTCTGGTAGCCACTAGGGAGGAAACGGGGACAAGGGGACTTGAATAGTTTCTCGTAATGAATTTTAAGTTTTGAGTTAAAAAACGCTCGTTTAACTTAAAACTTAAAAATTAAAAATTAAAACTGGAGCGAAGCGACTCGCCACTCGCCACTCGTTCCTATTCTCCAGACTCTCCGGTGGCAATTACTGAATTATTGCTCAACAATTCCAGTGCGGCTTGATATTGTCGATCTGCTTTTGTGGCAATTCGATCGCGGGTAATTGAGTCTAAGGAAACCACAATATCCGGTTTAATGCCTAACTTATGAATATCTCGATGCTTGGGAGTTTCGTATTTAGCGACAGTAACTGCCATTCCCGAACCATCAGAAAGTTCAAATAAAGATTGAATTAAGCCTTTGCCGAAGGTAGTTTCTCCTAAAATCTTAGCTCTACCGTTATCTTGCAGTGCCCCTGCTAAAATCTCACTTGCGCTAGCAGTTCCTTGATTGACTAAAACTACTAGTGGATCGTGGGTTAGTGCTGAGCCAAAGGCTTCAAAACTTCCTTGGATACCTTGGCGGTTAACAGTGTAAACAACTGCCCCTCGATCTAACCACAGGCGGGCAATTTCAATTCCAGCTTGCAATAAACCGCCGGGATTGTTCCGCAGATCGAGAATATAAGCATCTGCTCCCTGTTTTTCTAAAGAGGATATCGCGTGGGCAACTTCTGCAACCGCGTTGGCGTTAAATTGCGTCAAGCGAATGTAACCAATTGGTACTTCCTTTGAACGAGTTTGTAACTGGGCTACGACGGGGTTAACAGCGATGCGATCGCGCTTCAGTTCAATTTCTCTTTGAGCCTGGCCTTCGTGTTCCACGACTAGGGAGACTTTAGTACCAGCCGCACCCCGCATCTTGGCGGCGGCATCGTCGAGGGTGAGATCGGCAGTGGGAATGCCATCAATTTGTAAAATGCGATCGTGCGGTTGAATTCCGGCTTTGTCTGCTGGAGAACCTGCGATCGGTGCTACTACTTCTAGCTGACCACTTTTAGGCTCCAGAGCAATTTGTAATCCCACTCCAGTGAGTTCGCCAGAAGTATTTACCTGTAAACTTCGGTATTGCTCTGGTCGCAAAAATCGAGTGAATGGCTCATCCAAACTAGCCAGCATTTGCTCGATCGCTTTGTATGCCGACTCAGAGTCGTTCAGCGGCTGTTTGAGTGCGATTTGCCGCACTGATGCCCAGTTTTGATGATTAAACGTCTCATCCAGATAAGCACGATTTACAATTCGCCACGCTTCTGTTACAATCCTTTGCTCATCTGTTAAGGCTTCTGCTGGTGAGATCCAACAGCTTAATGCCAGCAGGATTGGTAGTCCGAGCGAAAGTCCGACCTGGAAGACTCTTTGGAAAACTTTTTTTGGCATCCAACAATTCCTTTTTTTCACCCTCATCCCCTTGGAAGATCTTTCTCAAAATTGCCAGCCTTGTCAAAACAGATTTCCCGCCCCTGCTGTTGTCAACAAGACTGCTTTGGAGCAAAAGCGGTTCTGACTAACTCTTCGCGCATCTTTATATCAAACCTTTGGAATATTGCCTGGAAAGAATGGCTGAGCTTCAAAGCCACACTGACATGACAACAATACCCACTGACAGGATAAATCAGGTCAGCCATTTTTTAGCCTCGGCTCCCATAGAATAGTACGCTCGTGCAATTTTGAGTAACTTCAACTGTTCCCTTACAATTAGAGTTTGCCGATTGATGAAATCACCCTCTCGACTATGTTACTTTTTTTATAGAAGTGATGCAGCTGAGTTAACTAGCAACCTTGTCTAGTTAGCCACCCTTGCACCATTAGCCCAAATTGACTGGATTTCCACCAGCCATTAGCAAACCTTTGAAAAGCACCTCTCCCTCCTTGGCGAGTTGGGAGTTTGAACAAACGCAATCGATTTTTAGGAATTTCTCGATTTTATGGCAAACGTTTACGACTGGTTTGAGGAACGCTTGGAGATTCAAGCGCTTGCTGAAGACGTAACCAGTAAATACGTCCCTCCTCACGTCAACATCTTTTACTGCTTCGGCGGCATGACCCTGGTTTGCTTTTTGATTCAGTTCGCTACTGGATTTGCAATGACTTTCTACTACAAACCAACAGTAACCGAAGCATTCTCTTCAGTACAGTACTTGATGAATGAAGTTAACTTCGGTTGGCTGATTCGCTCCGTTCACCGCTGGTCTGCCAGCATGATGGTGCTAATGATGATCCTGCATACCTTCCGCGTTTACCTGACTGGTGGCTTCAAAAAGCCCCGCGAACTCACCTGGGTAACGGGAGTGACTCTAGCCGTAATCACCGTTTCTTTTGGTGTGACTGGCTACTCTTTGCCTTGGGATCAAATTGGATACTGGGCTGTGAAAATTGTTAGCGGCGTACCAGAAGCAATTCCAGTCGTCGGTACCCTGATCGCAGATCTATTGCGCGGCGGTTCCAGTGTGGGTCAGGCAACGCTAACTCGTTACTATAGCGCCCATACATTCGTACTGCCTTGGCTGATCGCTGTCTTCATGCTGCTGCACTTCTTGATGATTCGCAAGCAAGGCATTTCTGGGCCGTTGTAATTAAAGCGATGCAGTTATCCGAAGTCATTTGTTCTTTGTATAAAACTAATGACAACCGATCGATGACAAATAACTAAAGACAAAATTAAGGAGAACACCTTTAACGATGGGAACTCTAAAGAAACCCGATCTCACCGATCCTACATTACGTGCCAAACTAGCCAAAGGCATGGGTCATAACTACTATGGCGAACCAGCTTGGCCTAATGATTTGTTGTATATGTTCCCAGTCGTAATTTTGGGAACAGGTGCTTGTATTGTCGCTTTGTCCGTCTTAGACCCAGCAGTAGTGGGCGAACCAGCAAATCCTTTTGCTACGCCGCTAGAAATTCTGCCAGAGTGGTACTTATACCCAGTATTCCAGATTCTTCGCTCTCTTCCTAATAAACTTTTAGGGGTTTTAGCGATGGCTTCTGTGCCTCTGGGACTAATCTTGGTGCCATTTATTGAAAACGTCAATAAGTTCCAAAACCCGTTCCGCCGTCCAGTAGCAACTACGGTGTTTTTAATCGGTACCTTGGTAACATTGTGGCTGGGTATTGGTGCTACTTTCCCAATCGATAAGTCTTTTACTTTCGGACTATTCTAAAATAGTCCCGTCAGTAAACAGTGTGTTGACGCCTGTAGGTTTCTGATGGAAGTATGTATTTGCTGCCAAGAAACATAACAGGCGTCAATTTTGCTAAAACACAATTGATATATGTGGAATAAAAAAGAAGAAAAAAGAATAAATTATTTATTAATTAATTAATCTTTAGTTCAATTACAATCGAATCACGGTCAAGCTATGGCATGATGGAGCAAGACCATCTCAAGGTGCAAAGCGATATAAAGTTGCTAAACCACGTGCAACAATGGTTTGAGAAGTTTTGTTTACAACATCTGTCTCATTTTTCTTGGACAGAAGCTCAGCTTTATCGCCTTAACTTAGCCCTGGCAGAAGGATTTACTAATGCTGTTCGCCACGCCCATCAAGCCTTACCGCGAGAAACAACTATAGATATAGATTTGGCTTTGTGGAGCGATCGCCTGGAAATTAGAATTTGGGATCGGGGTCAACCCTTCGACCCAGATGCTATAGAAGAACCAAAACCAGGTACACTTCAAGAAGGAGGTTATGGCTGGTTCCTTCTCCGGCGCTTGGCAGACAAAGTTGTGTACGAACGCGCTGCTGATGGCAGAAACTGTTTATTAATTGTTAAAAGCGGTAAAAATCGCTCTCATTAGTGGCAAGTGCTAAATTTAAAGACCATTTACTACTTAGTAGTATTTGTATAGATTTTGATAGGCGTGTACTGTTTTTTCATTAACTTTCAGGCATAACTAGCTATCCTAGAGGCAGAGCAGCATAGTTTTGGGAACATGAGCCTCAAATCCTTTCAATTCAGTTTTTTTCGCCTTGCTAGTTGGCTTACCCCCTTCCTAGTTATCTGGTTGCTGGGTTATGTGGGTCTTGGCTGGTTAGTCAACTCTTTTCTAATTTTAGTTGGGCTACTTTTCCTGGCACCTGTTTTAGGTTTTGTTTGGTTTCGTTGGTGGTTGCAACGTAACATGGTGCAAGCTCAGTGTCCGGTTTGCACTTATGAGTTAACAGCACTAAATCGCACCCAAGTTCAATGTCCCAGTTGTGGAGAGTTACTCAAGGTGGAGCAAGGCAAGTTAAACCGCTTAACACCCCCAGGTACGATTGACGTACAAGCAGTTGAAGTCTCAGCGGTTTCCGAAGATTAAGGTATGAAGAGGGTAGAAGGTAAAAGGATGAGAGGTGAGTGGCGAGTGGGTAGGGGCGAGTAGCAAGTGGTAAGAGGTAAATGGTTTTTCTTCCTCAGCTCCGGGACTCCGGGGTTCCGGGGCTCCCTCAAATCCTCTTGCCTGCTTACACAAATAGACTGTAAACTTACAACCAATTACTCGGTAGAGCCTTTTTTCTGAGAAATGGATAGGGTATAAGGGTGCTGTGCTTGAGTGCGATCGCCTACATACAGCGAATATTTACCCGCCTCCCAATAACCAGAAATTTCTGGACTTTCTCCGGCTTCTGTATCCGCTAATACGCAAAAATGCCGTTTTCCGGGACCTTCTATTAACAGCGTTGGCTGTCCTTCGCTTGCTACACTAAAGCGCAAGTAAGGTAACGGCTGTGCCACTTCAATAATTTGACTAGGAGTGGCAGCAATATTACCACAGTCACTGCTTTTTTCTCCTCCAGAAGTTCCACGCACAACTAGGGGATCTGGTTGAAACTTAGGAGTAATTTTTACAGATGATTCCTCAGCTAAAGTTGCTGTTGTAACAGCAACACTAATTGCTAAAGCTGAGGGTAAAACTAACCATTTTTTATGTTTCTTCATATTTTATCGCTCCGACAGTAGAAAATTGCTGCCGTATTTAATTGTTTGGGATACTTAGGGTTTGATTAGTCTGTTTAAGCTGATTTAGCGCTTTTAGCAATTAGATTCTATTTGTTTTCTCAGCCTGACAAGCTTAAACTCAAATTTACTTAAGCTCACTCAATGCTAAAGCTAGTAACACTTTAATCATTGAGTTAAATAACGTTGTGGTAAAAATTTAACTGCACTTTGTACTTATGTATTTGAGCTGCATTGGTAATAAATATAGCATTACTTATGCGTATTTTTACGCAAAAAAGCAAATTTTATCGGTCGATTGAACTCCCGCTCATTTTGTCGCCTGATACTATTACCCTCGGCTTCTGACTCTCTTAATTAAAAGACATTACCACTAAGTATAAGTTCCTGCATACTCTACAAAGCTATGGCGTTACTATTCAGTGGTCAGCGATCGAGAGGCAAGAGTCATTGGTTTTAGACAAAGGACCACTGATACCTGACATTAGTTAAAATCGCCCTAACAACAACCGCGCTTATTTGCGCTTATATATTCACAGCATTTCTCCCCAGCCGGGTAAAAAATATGAATTCTCAACCAGACCAAGATTTGCAGATGCGTCAAGAATTGCTAGAGGCTGAACATAATTCCACGATACCCTCGTCTACTGGCGTTTCTCCATCCCAAACATTCGAACTAACCCAGACGGATAACTCGCCAACGCAGCAGCTACAACTAAAACGCTTTTTCAACTGGTTTAATAGCTTGTCCAGAGTAGGCAAACTCATAGTTGTAGGTGTTGCGGCTATATTTGGTATTGCTATCTTGCGAACAGTGCTAAAACTTGTTGCAGCTGTATTCAGTTTGGCAGTTTTGGCAGTGCTGTTGTATTTGGCATATCAGTTTTTTATCGTGCGTAGCACTGAAACTAAAGACTAATTTAGCTAACGCCCGATCCGAGTGGGAGTGGAAATAACTTAAAAGGGAATTGTTTAATGGCGAATTCAACTGTGAGGAGAAGTGCCAATCGCAATCGCCGCAGAGAACGGGCAAAAAGCCGACATCTGCCAATGGTAACTAGGCGGTTCGCAGCTTGGACGGTGGAAGTTTCACTGATTGCCCTGACTGGATTAATACCGTATAGTTTGGGACTGGCGGCAAAATCGGAGCCAACGGCAGAACAAGTAACGCTTAATCCAGTAGTGGCAATAACGACGGATGCGATCGCAACAACCCTAGCCCTTCCAACTAGCGATAGTAATAACAAATTAGTTACACCACTGACTAACTTGTTTTGGTCGGCTGCGATCGTCGCACCGCTGCTGCTGACTGCTTGGCAATTATATTTATTGTCTAAAACTGGCAGTACTCTACCCAAACGTTGGTTTAGAGTGCGGGTTTTGACTAGCACTGGTACAGTTCCCGGTTGGAAGCGCATTCTAATCCGAGAAGGTATCGGTAGTTGGGGCTTACCACTTTCCATTGCTTATATATTGTGGCGTTTTAGTGCCTTCCCGCATTTAGGAGTTTTAGCGGTTTTGTCATGCTTGATGGTGTTGGGAGAAGGGATAACCGCCCGGTTCGATCGCCAACGCCGCTGCTGGCATGACTTAATCGCAGGTACTCACGTAGTAGATGCTAATCGCACTTTTACACCCTTGCCGATCCGAGTCAAAGCCAAAGTTGTGCAGCCAGTCAGGCAGAAACAATCATATACCTGGACTGGGCAGCCGATGGGAAAAAGCGCTGCTATGGCGGCTCCATCAACCGCCAAGGGGTGGCTTATTTGGTGGAAGTGGATGCGCAAAAATCCTACCATCACTCTGCTAGTACTGTCACTCTCAGGTCTGGCTACAGTGTTGGGAACTTTAGTAGGTACTCAAGTTTACATCCAAACTCAGAAAAACCAACGGCAGTTAGAGCAGAATAAAAGCGAACAGTTTCTCTCTTTAGTGAAACAGCTTGACGCTAATCCTACCAGCTTGGAAGATCGCACTAGAGCAATTTTGGCGCTGGGAACGATCCAAGATCCGCAAGTACTACAGCTGCTTGTCGATCTGCTAGGGCAAGAAACACAAGGTCAGATCGTTAACGCCGTGCAGCAAACCTTGGTTAGTACTGGACCAAAAGCGTTGCCCTACTTGCACAACTTAAATCAGTTGTTATCGAATGAAATAGCAGCTGGGCGTTACATCGATAAACCCGCCCAGTTAGCAGTCCGGACGCAGCAGTTACAAGCAACTCAACAGGCGATCGCTAAAATTTTGACGATTTATAGCGGTAAACTGGCGGCGATCGATCTCAGTCGCACTAATTTAGGTTCTACCTTCACCAATGCTGCTTTTAACCTAAATCTCGATCGAGTCAATTTAGCGGGAATTGTTTTGCGAGGAGCAAATCTCAACTCTGGTAGTTTACCAGGTAGTAGCTGGCGCGGAAAAGGTGAAGATGGTCACTGGGATACATCTGATGATGCGATCGCCGACTTGACTGATGCCCAAATGAAAGCGGCTAATCTCACTGGTGCTAACCTCAGCCGCGTACCAATGAACCGCATCAACCTGATGCGAGCTAATCTCAACTCTGCAAATCTCGCTCATGCCAGTCTCAATGATGCTAACCTCAGTAGCTCCCAATTGGTAGGAGCCAATTTACAGAATGCAATCCTGACAAATGCTAGCCTGACTGGTGCAAATTTAGGAGCAGCAAATTTATCTCATGCTAATTTATATACTGCGCGTTTAAGCAGGGTAAGTGCTTTAGACACAAAGTTACAATCAGCTAACTTAATTAAATCGGATTGGCAAGGAGCAGATTTATCTGGAGCAGATCTTAGTAGTACTAATCTCAGCAATGCCGATTTGAGTGCAACTCGACTCAGCAGCACCAATTTACGTCAAGCTCAAATGCAATACATCAACTTGCGTAATGCCGATCTGAGATTAGCCGATCTACGCGGGGCAAATCTAGCTGGAGCCGATTTACAAGGAGCAATTCTTTTTAGTGCCAAGTCCTCTCAAGGCGATCGATTTATTGCCGCACCGCCAGAATATACCGAATCCGCTTTTGTCAAAGGCGTTGATTTTTCTAAAGTCAAAAATTTAGATCCCAAGCAAATTGCTTACATTTGTACTCAGGGAGGTTTTCATCCGCGTTGTCCGTAAATTAGAGAAAGTAGGTGGAGTAGAGAATAATGAAGACAAGGGAGACAAAGGGAACACGGCTTTTTTATGAGTGAACCAACTCTAAGAGGTATTTCTCTCCAGCTACAGCAGATAACAGAACGGTTGGACAAACTAACTGCTAACGTGGAGATTCTCAAACAAGAGAGGGCTTTGTGAAAAAGCATTTTGCAAAGGCTACAAATTCCTTGTAGCCCGGCTTCGTTTTGGTATTACCACCACACCCCGGAATGCCCAGGCTAGTACTAGCTGAAATAGCAGGTGGGCATTGCCGGGCTACTACTACCTGAAATAGCAGATCGCCCGGACAATATCTCTCAATTTCTAAGCTGTCACGGTAGAATCTACAATCACCACACCGCAAATTTTCGAGACTCAATTAAAATCCAAAATCCAAAATGTCATTGACTCGTGCCGATCTTGAAGCTCAACTGTTGCAGAAAATGATCTTGCAAGCGGGGCTGGATCTAGAAGTTCTGAGTGAAACACAGTTACAAGCGTCGATTCTCGAAACTCTGAAACGACAAAAGCCAAACTCTGATATTTGGTTGTTTGCGTATGGTTCGCTGATCTGGAATCCTATTTTCCACTTTATCGAACATCGCGTCGGCACTGTTTACGGTTGGCATCGCCGCTTTTGCTTGTGGGCACCTCTTGGTCGCGGTACTCCTGATAATCCCGGTTTGGTACTCGGTCTAGATCGCGGTGGTAGCTGTCGCGGTATCGCCTACCGCATCGCCGCCACTAATGTGCTGTCTGAACTGCTGCTATTGTGGCGGCGCGAGATGGTTGTAAATTCCTACATCCCCCGTTGGGTGAAAGTTTTTGACGGTAAGCAAGAATTTGAGGCGATCGCTTTCATTGTCAACCGCCATCATTCCACCTACGCTGGCAATATATCCCTTGAAACCACTGTTAATAGCATTGCTACAGCTGGCGGAAAGATCGGTTCTAGCGCTGACTATCTCATCCAAACAGTCGATGGCTTGATAAGTGCCGGAATTAAGGACAAGCAATTACTTCTTTTGCGCGACAAGGTGATGAATTATAAATGATGAATTGTGAATTATGAATTGTGAATTCAGCATTTAGCATTCAGCATTCAGCATTCATCCTTCAAAAAGTCCCTCAACTCCACCTGAACCTGTAATTACCTCTGCGATCGCATAAGCATCAATACCTTGGGATTGGAACCACTCAATTGTCTGCCCTGCTGCATTTGGCGGCACAATCAATACAAAGCCAATGCCCATGTTAAAGGTGTTAAACATAGCTGTTTGGCTGACTGAACCAGCCGTAGCCAGCCACTGAAACAACGGTGGAATCGTCCAACTATTGCGATCGATTCGGATCGATTGTCCCGCACCCAAGCAACGCGGCAAATTTTCAGGTATTCCCCCACCAGTAATGTGAGCCATAGCGTGAATTTCTAACCCTGCTTTACGCGCTGCTAACACGGGTTTTACGTAAATTTGCGTAGGAGTCAGAAAAGCTTCCCCTAATGTTTTACCTTGCAACAATTCTGGGCGATCGCTCCAAGAGTAGCCACCGTCTGCGACAATTTTTCGCACCAAACTAAAGCCGTTGCTATGGACACCTTGACTAGATAGAGCGATCGCAACATCACCCAGTTGCACTTTTGAACCATCTAGCAACTGACTCTTTTCCACAATCCCAACGCAAAACCCTGCTAAGTCATATTCACCCTGCTGGTAAAAACCAGGCATTTCTGCTGTTTCTCCTCCCAGCAACGCACACCCAGCCTGTTGACACCCAAGGCTGATACCGCTTACTACCTGGTGCAATTGCTCTGGCTCTAACTTCCCAGTCGCCAAGTAATCGAGGAAAAACAAAGGTTCTGCCCCGGATGTCAGCACGTCGTTGACACACATCGCTACTAAATCGATTCCTACGGTGTCGTGGCGATTCACAAAGGAAGCAATTTTTAACTTTGTCCCCACTCCATCTGTCCCAGAAACCAAAACTGGCTCTTTATATCCAGTTGGGAGTTGAAAGTAGCCACTAAAACCCCCTAGTCCGCCAATTACTTCCGGGCGGTGAGTGCGGTGAACTAGATCGCGAATAGCATCGACGAACGCTCGACCAGCTTCAACGTCAACTCCTGCTTCTCGATAATCCACGATCCAATTTGCCTCCTTGGAATGCGATCGCTGTCGAATGTATTCTACTTTGCAATTTCCTCCAAGAATCACTAAAACAATTGCCAACAATTGTTGCGCTCGCGGCCTAATGCTTCAAAAATCCTTACTCGAAGCAATTAACAGCTAACAAGTACAAATTACTGTGACTATAGATTTAGCAATATTAGCAATTAAATCACAACTTGTACTTATGTAAACT